>ERZ1292644.903-Hain-H14-01um-R2-903-length-16925-cov-10_pt2 | contig 15322 bp, 19 predicted proteins | sample MGYA00564402_ERZ1292644 | MGnify/ENA primary metagenome ERZ1292644 (study PRJEB36523, sample SAMEA6512644) | groundwater metagenome | collected 2019-01-09 | study: AquaDiva: Metagenomics assemblies of 32 groundwater samples
GACGTCCTCAAGACACTGGTCGACGTGGACATCCTGGGAACCGAGCTGGCCGCGTCCCCGTTCACCTGGCTGACGACGAAGGCGGGCATCCGCTTCCTGCCGGTCGGCACGGACGTCAACCTGTTCCTGCTGCCCGATCCCTTGCGCCCGCCCGGTCAGTTCTTCCAGGGGCGTGTGGAAGGGACCAACGCAAAGGCGTCCGTGTCCCGGCTGGACAACGGATCCACTGACCCGGCAGTCGCCCGTAAGGCCATGGAAGACTACGCGGCGACGACCGACTTCACCTACAACTCACGGGGCGCGTCGTGGCGCCGGACGCCGGCCAGTGAGGCGCAGCTGAACCTGTTGCGCCGCATGGGTGAGGTTGCCCCCGAGGGCATCAAGAAGGGTGAGGCGTCGGACATGCTGGCCGTGGCGAAGGTCAGCCGCATCTTGGACGGGCGCTTCGGGAAGTACGTCACCACCGCGTGAGCAGCGCCGAACATTGGACCCCGCATCCACTGGACGCGGGGTCCTTGCGTATGCCATGATGGTGTTGCAACCAACCGCTACGTAGGAAGAAGGACACCATGGCTCTCTTCTCTTTCACGGCACAGGGTGTGGACAGCTCGGACACGTCGAACCCGGTAGGTGCTACGGCCTCGGCGCACGGGAACATTGAGGCGCCGGATCTGGAAGGCGCCTGCCGCGTGCTGGAAGCCATGGCCGACAAGGCAGGCGTCACGTTCGACACCGCGCAGTTCAAGCAGAAGTAACTGATCAACCCTTCGATCCATTTGGCGCCCCGTGCAGCAGGTTGCACGGGGCGCCAAGCTGTGAGAGGATGGCAACACTAACAACGACGAGTAGAGGACAGGGACAATGGATGCCACGACTTCCGCCGAGCTGACCGACCAGGCCACGGCGACCGCCGCACTGATCACGGTGCGCCACGACCTGAATGTGTCCGTGGACAACCTGTGCGACCGCACAGACGGACTGCGGGATCTCGTGGTCAGCACCCGCCCCAAGGGACTGCTCACCGTGGACGAGATGGCCACGGCGGTCGGCCGCGACCGCAACTACATTGACAGCATCTGGTCGGCCAACGGCGACACCACCAAGGGCAAGCAGACCCGCGTTCAGATCGACATCACGCCAGGTGTGGGTGAGGCTGCGCGGCTCGCTTACGAGACTCTGGCCGATGCCGCCAACGCCCTGAAGCGGGCCGCGTCGATGGTGTCCACGGCCCGCGCCGAGCGTGACCGTGTCGTCGCTCTCGTCTACGCCTCGAAGCTGCTGGGCCCGTCGGCCATCGCGGCAACGGTGCAGGTAGACCGCAACCATGTTCTGAGGATCGCTCGCAAGGCCGGTGTTCCGCCGGTGCACCGGGTCAGCAGCAAGAACCAGTACACCCACACCGACGGCAACTGAAGCAGCAGGGACGGGAATCAGATGATGGACAACCTGGACGACACGGAACACTGGGCGAACATTGCCGCTGAGGAACTGGCGCGCGCACTGGAACTGTGCGGCATCGGCGCCATGGAAGTCATCGGTGAAAGCAACGGGGACGTGGCCGTCGCGTTCCCCAGCCTGGCTGACGCCGAAGCGCTGATGACCCTGGCAGTCCCGCAGAGTACCGCCACCGGCAGCTTGTATGACAGGGCCACTGCTTCCTGTCTGACGCTGTCCGCATTCGCGGACTTGGGAACGCCTCTCACGGATGAGTCCGTCGAGCACGCGGTCCTGTCGGGCTGGGTGTGGACGATTCACCCTGCGATGCGGGGCCGGCGGATGGGGTGGCACGTGAGCGTGGACATCCCGGCGGCTGACGCCAACCAGGTGACGGCCAACCTCAACGCGTTGAGTCTGGGTGGCTTCTGATGAGGGTAGTGGGACTCGACCTGTCGCTCACGTCCGCCGGCATGTCCGACGGGCGTGAGCACTGGGTGACACGGACGACGCCGGATGACGCACTGGAAGCACGTCTTGACCGGATCGTGAACCGTGCGCAGCAGATGGTTGGTGGCACCAACGTCTGGCCCCGGGAAGCGAGCCTTGTCGTCATCGAAGCGGGTGCGTTCAGCCGGAACATGCAGACCGGTCACGAGGAACTGGCAGCGCTGCGGATCATGGTGCGCCACGCGATGTGGCGCCTCAGCATCCCGTACGCCATGGTCACCCCGACCGGGCTGAAGGCGTACACAACCGGGTACGGCAAGGCCACCAAGCAGCAGATGGTGGCGGCTGTGGCTGAGCGCCACGGGCTGGACCTGTCGGGTGTCAAGGTGAAGGAAGGCCGGTACGACATGGCTGACGCCTTCGCACTGGCCGCGATGGGGTACGCGCACATCGGTCAGCCACTGCCGACCGAGGGGCAGCCGGCCCCGCTTGCTTCGCTGCTGGCGGTCAACTGGCCCACCGTTGAGATCACCACCGAGAGGAACTGATCATGATGTACATCCTTCCCCGCAAGATGTGGTTCACCGGGTACGGCGTTGGCTTCACCGTGGCGATGGCCAACGCACTGCTTGACGCACCCACGTGGCTATGGGTCAGCTGGCTTGTGGCCTTCGTGCTGTACGTGGTGGTGACAGATCCGGCGCCGCGCGACGGTGCCTGTACCGGCACCTGTGAGTGTGGCACCAGTCAGTCTGTGAAGGACCCTGACCGGCCCGACGACAACGGCTGACCAGGCGTTTCAGTAGTGCAACACCCCCGTGGCGATCCGTTGCCACGGGGGTGTTGCATGTCGCAGCCACCTCGTGTAGAGTCTTACTCAGAAGCAACCGCAACGAAGGAAAGCAGGACACCATGGCAAAGACCCCGGCACCCGCCAAGACGCCGACAGTCGCCATCGCCCGAGTACTGCGCGGCCTGGGCCTCAAGCAGGGAACGGACTTCAACGTCAAGGGTGAGTACAGGGGCGGCGCCCGCATCGGCACCGTGGCGATCATCAAGACCGTCGACGCCAACCAGGCCGTGGCCGACAACGCCGACACCATCGAGCACCTGGTGGCCACCGCCGGTTTCCACTTCAACGTCTCGGTCTACTTCACCCAGAGTGGCGGCGTGTGGGCGTGGGTGGCCAACACCGGCGGGAAGGTGCGGCAGACGTACAGCGCACCGGTGAACGGACGCGCGGCTGATGCCCTGAGGTCCCTGGCCGGTCAGGTCACGGACGCAGTGGAAGAGGCTGTGAAGCCCGAGGCACGGTTGGCCGGCCGCATCGCGCGCGCTCAGCACAACTACCGCAAGGGCCAGCGGGTGCAGGGCGTGGACAGCTACGGCGTCACCCGCATGGGCACCGTGAACGGCGCCGGATGGGGTGCTGTGTCCAACATGAACCACCCGAACTACGGTCGCACTTGGGTCGACGTGGACTGGGATGAGGCCCCGGGCAGCATGGGCACCGGCCGCAGCCGGCTGTTCACCTCGGACCTGATCAAGTACTGACAGGAAGTTCCAGGGCGGGGGTTGCACCAGCAGCCCCCGCCCTGTACTGTCGTACTCAGAAGCAACCGCCACGAAGGAAGAAGGAACCGATGGCCAGCGGACTCAAGCGCGACGTGGACAAGCTGATCAAGCAGCTGCAACGGCCCGAGCACGGGTGCCAGGTGGGCAAGACGAAGCGGGGCCACTGGAAGATTACGAAGGCAGGCTGCCAGCAGCTCATCATCTCACCCGACCCGTGTGACCAACGATCGATCCGCAACGCGAAGGCTGACCTGAAACGGTACCTGTCCATCGTGCTGTAACGTGCAACGCCAACGAACCCCCTGTCGCAACACTGCGACAGGGGGTTCGTTGCATACCCCTGCAACACTGTCGCGGTGCCACGGGCGCCGGCTGCAACGGCATCACACAGGGGGTTGCACCGCAACGCCAGACGTGCGATACTCAAAGGGCAGCAACGGGGAACCGGTCCGGTGGCAAGGATCCTGGGTCGGTTCCCATTCAACTTCGCAACACCAGCGAAAGGGTAGGCCCGTGGCCCAGCAGCGAACAACCAAGCTGACGCGACGTGGAACGCTCATTGCCTCACTGGCCGTTGCGGGTCTTGTCGCCGTCGCGCTCAACGGGTTCCTGATCGAGACGGCACTGATCACTTACGTGGCGTACCTGCTGGCCAACGGCCGTGGCAAGCGCGTCGCACGCATCATCCCCACCGCGACACAGGCGTTGCGTGCCTTGTGCTGGGTCGTCGTCGCAATCGCGGTCGTCGTCGCAGCCCAGGGAACGACAGCCCCCGGTGGCGCAACGCTGGGCCTGTGCCTGGCCGCCGCGCTTGCCGCAGCTCTTCGCCTCACTCGCAACACCCGCTGACAACCGCGCAACACCAACCGAGAGGAACGGAACAATGAAGAACGAGAAAATGACGTGGGGGCAGATCCTTGTCCTCACCGTTACCTGCGTGCCGATGGCAGCTGTCGGCGTCGCGGGCGCCGTTGCGACGTACGTCAACATGGACCGCATCCTTGGGTCCGGCGCCTCTGCGGCCGGCATGGTCGCAGCTGGCGAGGGTGCAACGCTGATCTGCGCGCTTGTCGCACTGGCCGTAACGCTGATGGGTCAGCACACCCCGGCCGTGGTCCGCCTCGGCATGTGGCTGCTGCCCGTGGTTGGGTCCGTTGCTGGTGTTGCACTGGCGTCCACCACGAACGAGCGGATCATGATGGCGGTGACGCCGCTGGCCATGACCGCAGCTGGTGAGGGTGTCGCGTTCGTTGCGCGCCGCGTCGTGGCGCACCGCACCGGCACAGATCTTGAGCAGCAGCGCCGCTCGGGCCTTCTGCTGTGGCACGCGAACCGCGCGAAGAACGGCGGGCGCCTCGGGCGGAAGCTGTCGCAGCTGGCCGTGTGGCGCCTGACCAAGGCGTTCGCCAGCACGGACGCTCAGCTGTCTGTGCAGCTTGGTGAGATCCAGAGGTACCGGATCGCTGATGGCGCGGACACCAACCTGGCTGAGGTCCTGGCCGGTCCCGTGGCGAAGGCACAGAAGCAGTCCAGGAAGGCGGACGTGGCTGCCTCTGTGGCGCCTGCGCCCCAGCTGCCTGCCCTTCCCCCGGCTGCGCCCGCTCAGGCTGTTACGCAGCTTCCTGCGGCTTCTCTCGCGAATGCTGTGCCGGCCGCCAAGCTGCCGACCGAGACCGACCGTGACGCCGACAACCTTGAGTGGATACAGGGGGTCATGGCTGAGGCCAAGGCCAACGTGATTGCTGACCCGCTGGTGAAGCTTCTCAGCGTCGCTGAGGTGGCGACGATGAAGGGTGTGTCCGCCGGCACGGTCCGCAGTTGGAAGCACCGGGGGAAGCTGCGCGCTCACGACGTGGTCGACGGTAGCCCGATGTTCCACCCTGAAGATGTGGCGGGGCTCGACTGACCCGGCACGATGCACACCCCGACAGGTTCTTCCTGTCGGGGTGTTGCGCTGTCCAGGCTCTGCGTGTAGAGTCTTACTCAGAAGCAACCGCAACGAAGGAAGCAGGGACACCATGTCGTTCATCAGGACTTTCCGTAACAGCGACGACCGGTACGACGTTGAGGTCAATGACGAGACGCTGCACTGCGGCTACAAGACCGAGCCGGACGCGTACAAGTTCGGCACGAAGGTGGCCGCCAACCGGGACGCCGAGTCGAAGAAGAAGTAAGCGGAACCAGACCAGCAGCCCCCGGCCACCAGCCGGGGGCTGCTGTTTGTGTTGAAGTTGCAGCACCCTGGAACCGGGGTCGAGCGCACGCGCTTACGAGGGTTCCCCCGGCCGGCCCCACAGACACCCCTTCCCCCTGGTGCAATGTGGATCATAACGGGCAGTTAGGCACAACGCTGGAAGTGTGTCGGCGCAAGCCTGGTACAGGACTGGCAAGGGTAAGGTATGCTTCAGGAACAGAGACGGAAGGAATGTGGAAGAGCCATGGAAGACGACCTGACGCAGCAGGTACACGATGAACTCAAAGCCGCACAGACCGAAGTGGAAGCGAAGGACCTTCGTAACCTGAGGGCCCGCGCCGAGCTGTCACAGGCAGCCATGGCCAGGCTCATTGGGGTCAGCGCATCGACCTACGCCAACTGGGATTCGGGCACGTCGTACCCCAAGGGTCCGGTGGTCCTGAAGATCCTGCGGGTGATGAACGAGATCGAGCAGCAGCTGAAAGCAGCGAAGTAACCCCACCGCCGGACAACCGCGAGAGAGGTACAGATCATGGAAGCTAAGGACCTGTTCGACACACCGCCGATGATCCACAAGCGGAAGCAGAAGCCGCAGGGACCGACCGTGAACCAGCGGCTGGTCAACGCGACCGAGACCTTGGGGCGGGGGCTGGACCGGGCGGGCAAGCCGCTGTCAGTACCCGCGCAGCGCTGGTCGGACCTGTCGAAGAAGCGCACAGACGCCCGCACAGACGAAGCCTACGCCGCGCTGATCGAAGCGAACCGTGGGCGCCGTGACGCCATGCGTGACGTGCGCCGGGATCAGAAGGCGTTCGAGAAGGCGCGCGACGAAGTGAAGTGGTGGAACGTCTTCAACGGTGAGCGCCGCGCCGCACGCCTGGTGGTGCGGGACACCAAGCAGCTGGCTAAGGAAGCTGGGTCCATCCGCAAGGAAGCACGGGCCGCGTACCCGCTGTCCCTGCCCCAACTCGCCACCCGCTGCCACGCCGCTCACGCCGGCGCAACGGGTCTGTGGGGTCTCGTCTCGGACAGCTGGATGTCCGACGTCGCAGTTGGAACGAGCGTTGCAGCCATCGCCCTGAACGTTGCCACGGTGTGGCTCGGCGGACGCCACGTGTCGCACGACGTGGTGGACGCTGAGCTCGAAGCGTTGCGCCCGTCGCAGGAAGAGCGTGACCTGTTGCAGCGGCTGGAACCGAAGATGTGGCACAGCGTCGCGGAACCGCGCGGACTGTCCGACGTGGTGACCGGCACCGCAACGCTGACCAACTCGGGCATTCAGGTGAAGCTAACGCTCAACGGCGCCATGGACTTGGGCGCGTTGCAGAAGAAGTCAGCGCAGCTACGCGCGGCGTTGCGGCTGCGTGAGGATACCCGCATGGAACTGCGTGAGGGCAAGACCGGTGGTCACGCGCGGCTGACTCTCAGGACTCGTTCCAAGACCGACGGCTTGGACCTGACAGGGTGGGCGCCCGGCGACGCGTGGGCTGTCAACACGATCACGGGTGAGACGGTCCCCGTCCCGCTCGGGAAGCGGCTGCTGTTCGCCGGTACGTCGGGCAGCGGCAAGTCCTGGTCGGCGCGCCCGCTGATGGCTGAGGCGTCCGAGCACGCGGACCACCGGCTGGTGATCTTCGACCGGAAGTACATCGAAGCGCGCAACTGGGAACACCGGGCCCGTACCGCCTGCGAGCTCGACGACATGCGGTCGCTGTGTGAGGAACTGATCGCAGAGGGTGAGTCCAGGCTGAAGCTGATCCCCCGTGGACAGGACACAGTCACGATCGGCCCGAGCCGCCCGCGCATCACGGTGTTCGTAGACGAAGGCGGTGAGCTGATCAGCGACTCAAAGACGAAGCACCCCAAGGATGAAGAGGGGCGCTCGGACTACACAGACATCATGACGTCCATGCGCACCATGGCCCGGAAGTACCGCGCAGCTGAGATCATCCTTGTGTGGTGCACACAGAAGCCGGCGCTCTCGGGCGAGGGTCACGGCCTTGACTCGCAAATCGCGGGCCAGCTCGTGCACCGGCTGTCACTCGCACTGGCCACCACGACAGACGCACAGGTGGTGTTCGGGAACGACGCGATCGAGAAGGGGTGGAAGGCCAATGAGCTGCCCATGCCCGGCTTCGCCCTGTTCCGCAACCAGGAACTGGGACCCAAGTCAATCCCCGAAATGATGAAGATGCGCGCCATGTCCCCGGCTGACGTGATCGGCCTGCCGGCCCGGCCGGTGTGGTCCCGCTCGGTCAGCAGTACCGGCGCCAGTGTGCAGGACATCGCAGCCAGGAAGGCTGTGGAAGTATCGGCCACCACACTCGTGGACGCCGGTGACCCGTGGGCCAAGGTCGACGTGGACACGGCCACTGTGTCGCTCACGGTCCAGCCAGCGACGCGGGCGGAAGATGTGAGGCCGCGCGTGTCGGCAGCGGATCGTGACGACGCGATCATGGCTGAGCTGCGGTCCGGCTCATGTTCAATGGTGGCGGACCTGGCGGATTCGCTGGGGCTGTCCCGTAAGCGGGTGGAAAGTTCGCTGAAGCGGATGGCCGTGGACGGCCTGGTGGTCTGCGACCCCGACGGGTGCTGGACGCCGGTACAGTAGTCACCAGTTCCCCCGCAGAAGAAGGCCACCAGGACCCGTCCCCCTGGTGGTCTTCTTCATGTTCCGCTACAGTTGCAACATGACAACCGCAGCGATCACGACGACAGCAGTCCCGACCGTGACAGCACCGGTCCCCGCCACGACACCCACCGCCATCGACTTTGACACCAGGCTTGCCCTGGCCGGCATCAAGATGGACGTGCTGCTGGACGTGGGTGAGGACACGCAGGCGGCCGTCTCTGAGGCGCTGAAGGAAGCGGACAGCCTGGCTGTCGCCGGTGACCTGAAGCTGCGCGAGACGGCCGCACAGAAGCCCCAGCGGTTCCGGTCACAGCCTATCCTCAAAGCGGCCGGTGACCTGATCCGCGCGCGCGGCTGGACCACAGGCCAGTTCCAGACCGGCACCGCGCTGTGCGCCCTTGGGGCCATCAGGACCGCCACGCGCGGCAACGACTGGTCTAACCAGCCCGAGCCGGCAGGCGAGTACGGCGCCATCAACGTGCTGCTGGAACGCATCGCTGATGAGTTCGGTCCCGGCCTGAGTGTGCCCGGCTGGAACGACCGGCAGACCAGCGACGAAGGTGTGCTGCGCCTTCTCTGGTAAGCGGGTACCCTGGACCTGTTCGCACCCCTCGGTTCCGGTGGTCCCTGGTGGTGGTTGCGCGGCTCAGCCCCTGTTGGTGTTACGGCCAACAGGGGCTGAGCTGTTTCCGTATCTCGGTACCCTTGACCGGACCACCACAGAAGGGACGGCCACCATGGCGGACAACATCGCCCAAGACGTACTGGACGCACAGAACCTGAAGAGGGCCATCGACCTGAGGGTGCGCGGCGCCCACTGGTCCGAGATCAGCCAGGCATGCGGCTTCAGTTCGCCGGCCGCCGCTCTGCGCGCCGTGGGTGTGGCGATGGCTGCGGCCACCATGCGGGCCGAAGAGACCGCAGACGCCATGCGGGACACGGCCAACCTCAGGCTGGAACACCTACTGGGTGAGACGCTGCGGATGCTGGACGCTGAGGCGCCCGAGACATACGACGCCGACGGCAACCCGAACACAACCGATGACCGGGCCGTGAAGCTGCGCGCTGTCGATGAAGCCCGGCGGATCGTGCTCGACCTGTCCAAGCTGAACGGCGTCGACAAGCCCGAGAAGGAAGTCGGGGGCAACGACGTCCCGACGATCCGCATCGTGGGTCTCGACCCTTCGGATCTGATCTGAGGTGACAGTCTATGAACCAAGAGGCGGCGCTATGGAACTGATGAAGGCACGTGATGACACCGTGCTTTTGTCGGGGCCCGCCGGCACGGGGAAGTCAGTCGCAGCTTTGATGAAGATCCACACCACCAGCCTGCTGGTACCAGGTCTCGTCACACTGCTGCTGCGCCAGACAGCCGCGTCCCTGGGTGCGTCCACACTGCGTACCTTCGAGCGCTTCGTTGCTACTCAGGAACTGGCATCGGGCCACGTGACCTGGTTCGGTGGCAGCGGCTCGAAGCCTGCCGCGTACATGTACGAGAACGGGTCACTGATCATTCCCGGTGGAATGGACCGGCCGGGCAAGTTCTTGTCGATGGATGTAGACCGCATCCTCATTGATGAAAGCAACCAGGTCAGCGTCACCGGGGTGGAAGTGGTACAGACCAGGCTGCGCGGCAAGGCTGCCACGTACAAGCAAATGGTGCTGCTCACCAACCCGGACCATCCGGACCACCATCTGTTGACCATGGCCAAGGATGGGCGGGCCCGCCACATCCACTCACTGCACACGGACAACCCGTACCTGTACGACAGGTCTGGCAACCCGACCGAAGCCGGTGCCAAGTACATGGCGCGGCTTGGTGCACTGACTGGCGTGCGGAAGCTGCGCTACCTGCAAGGCATCTGGGCCGCGTCCGAAGGCATGGTCTATGAGGACTGGCGCGACGCGGACAACGTCATCGACTGGTTCCCGGTGCCCGTGGAATGGCCTCTGTTCCTGACTGTGGATTTCGGATACAATGACGCTTTTGTCTGCCAGTGGTGGCGCACAGACCCCGACGGACGCATGTACCTGACGCGCGAGATCCACCGTTCCCAGGTCCTGGTAGAGGATCACGCACGCCACATCCGCAGCATCATCGACGAGAACGCCGAGACGGAACCGGTCCCGTACGCGGTGGTCTGTGACCACCAACTGGAAGACCGCAAGACACTGGAACGTCACCTGAAGATGCCAACCCTTCCCGCGAAGAAGGGCATCAGCCGTGGCATCCAGCTGACGCAGTCCCGCGTCCGTAAGCAGGGTGACGGCAAGCCACGCCTGTTCGTCCTGCGTGACTCGGTTGTCGGGCGCGACGACGGGGCTAAGGATCGCAACACGCCGCGTGGCTGGTGCGCCGAGCTGCCCGGCTACGTGTGGCAGACGGTGCGTGGGACTGACGGTATCCCGCGAGAGGTACCCGTGGACAAGAACAATCACAGCCTCGACGCGGGCAGGTACGCGGTCGCTCACCTCGACTGGATTGAGGCCGGTCGCATGGGCAACCCTGCCGCGCCGCGCAGCACTGAGGCACCCACCAGCGGCGCATGGTCGCGGCCTGTGGGCCGGTAGTCTGTACCCGAGCATCACCACCACCGGAACAACGGAAGGGCCCACTGTGGCTACCAAGACATTCGAGATCCGTACCGACCCGCATGAGGCGGTCATCGGTTCCACCACCCTGCTGTTTGAGGCAGAGGTCATCGGCGCCGAGTTCGCGCAGGCGTACTCGTCACTGCGTGATGTGCAGCAGAAGGTCAAGGGTGCACAGGGTGGAAAGGCGTCCAGCACCAAGCACGCCAAGTCGGATGACATTGACGCCGACGTGTTGACCGAGCTGTCGGATGCGATGCGCGGATTCGTCCGGCGCTTCATGCTGCCCGAGTCGCAGACCGTGTTCGACGGGCTGCGCCTGCCGGACCGCATCCTGGTTCAGCTCATGGAATACGTGGCGGAACTGTACGGCGGGGGCAGCGGTGGCCCGGGAAAGGACGTCGCTGGTGGCACGTCTTCCGGCTGACTGCCACCATGGCCGACACGTGGGACGACTGGTTCGGGCAGCTCACCTTGACCGGGGTAGACCCACGGACGTGGGACCTGGGTCAGTTGCTGGCCGCGTACGAAGCCACCTTGCGGCAGCACTCGAAGGATGAAGCGGCGTGGAACCGGACACGGCAAGCGTTGACAGCCGAGCCGAAGGAAGTCCGGGACGCGCGCCGCCAAGCGGCAAAGGTGGCTGCGGCTGCAGGGGCGCCACCCCCCGAGCCGGCCGGGCAGCTGACGGTGGATGACGCGGAAGCAATGCTCGCCCGTTTCGCAGCCTCTGACGCGCTGTACGAGTGAACGTACGAAGGACCCCCTGCCGCGATGGCAGGGGGTCCTTTCTGTTGCACGTCAGCTCAGGTCCGGGATGACCAACCAGCCCGGCTCGGCGAGTCCGGTGTATCCGGCTGCTTTGGCCAGTGCCTTGATCGCGGCTGCGCGGCCGGTGACGTCTACGTTAGCCAGGGCCATGAAGTGCCCCACCACAACTTCCACTTCTTCGCCAGGGCCCACTACGGTCAGGAATAGCTGGTCGCGGTCGTAGTTCCCGGCGGTCAGGTAACCGAGGTGCTTTCCGTCCAGCTCGGGTGTGTTCCGGATCACTGCGTCCAGCCACTCACCCTCGTTATCGATGTTGCGGGTGAGGTACTTGGACTCGGGTACGTGCACGCCGAACGCGTGATAGGTGCTGTGATACATACCCATGGGTGGTGGCCCCTTCACTGTTGCTACGTCACTGTTGCCACCATCCTGCACCAACATCGGGTGCCGTGTCAACAGCGGGGGATAGACTTGCTGCGACGTCTGGTGTTAGGCCGGTCACCCCACCACCTACTGAAGGGGTGACCGGTCATCGCCGACGAGGAACTCGGAACCGGCAGCATTACCATCACGCTGGACGACTCGGCGGCAGACGCCAGTCTGGACCGCCTGGCCAACCGGATCGAACAGGCACTCAGCCAGGCAGCGCGCGACGGTGCGCGCCGCATGGAACGACAGCTCAACGACGCCATCCGGCGTATCTCGCCGCTCACCGCCACGGTGGAACTGGACACGGCTGCTGCCCAAGCGGCACTGGACTCACTGTCATCTCAGACGGTTGACATCAACGTCATGCCCGAGGTCAACCGGGCCCAGTTCATCAACGCCATCCAGGCGGCACTGGTCGGCGCCAGTGTTTCTGTCAACGTCATCCCCAACATGGACGGCTTCGACGCCGCACTGCGCGCTCACCAAGTCCCGGACATCACCGTCAACGTGAACGCCGACACGGACCGGGCGCAGCGAGCTATCAGCGGTCTGGGCAGCAGCGCACTCGGTAGTCTCGGTTCCCTGTCCAAGATCACACCCAGCCTGGTGGCCCTTGGTACCGCTGCGGCCGGCGCGTCCGTCGGCGTCGTATCACTCGCAGCCGCACTTGCCCCGGCCCTTGGCATCATCGCCGCTGCACCCGCTGTGATCCTCGGGGCAGGTGCTGCGTTCGGCGGACTGTCGCTGGCACTGAGCGGCGTGGGTGAAGCATTCGGCGCCGGGCTGACGGGCACCGCTGAAGAGTTCAGCAAGGCTCTTGAGAAGCTGTCACCGGCCGCGCAGCTGGCTGCTCAGGAAGTCCGCGCGCTGGCCCCCGTGCTCGCAGAGCTGCGCGCCACAGTGCAGGACAGCTTCTTCGAACAGATCCAGGGGGACATCACCCGCACCGCCGAAGCACTGGCCGGACCGCTGACCACAGGACTGGCCAGCATCGCGGCAGGGTGGGGAAGGGCAGCCAGCAACGCTCTCGCGTACGTTCAGAGTTCCGCCGGGGTATCCAACGTCGAGTCCATCCTCGGCGCCTCAGGCGCCGCTGTAGACGGCCTGGCTGACAGCACAGGAAAGCTGACCCAAGGGTTCCTCGCGGTCGCGGCCTCGGTCTCGGACGCGTTCGGGGAACGCTTCGGCGCAGCCATCGCCGGGGCGGGTGAGTCGGTCGGCTCGTTCCTTACCAACATCGCCGACAGCGGCCAGGCGGTGTCGTGGGTGGACGGGGCACTGGTTGTCTTCCAGCAGCTCGGCGCCATCATGGCCAACGTGGGGTCGATCCTCGGCAGCGTCTTCAGCCAGGCGACCGCTGCCGGCGGTGGGCTGCTCGCCAACATCGAAAGCCTGACCGGGCAGATGGCCGACTTCCTGAAGTCCGCCGAGGGTGTGCAGATCCTCGAATCCATCTTCGGCCTGCTGGCCCAGGTCGGCCAGCTTGTGGGTACCGTGTTCAGCGCGCTGCTGACCGTGGTCAAGGCTGTCGCCCCTGCCTTCACTCAGATCGTCAACGCGATCACCCCGGTGCTGCCGGTCATCGGTCAGCTGATCGCGCAGCTGGCTACCGGGCTGGCGCCCGTGGTGGCACAGGTGGCGGGCGTGATCGCCACGGTTCTGACGTCCGCACTGGATGCGATCCTGCCGATCCTGCCCCCACTGGTCAGTGCATTCCTGACGCTCGTGACGGCTGTGTCCCCGTTGATCCCGATCCTGGGCGAAACGCTGGGCGGCATCATCACTGCGCTGGCCCCGCTGTTGCTCACCCTGGCTGAGACAATCGGGGTGATCATCACAGCGGTCGCACCTCTGATCACTCAGCTGGTCGAAGGGTTCGCCCCGATCCTGGAAGCTATCGCCCCGATCGTCACCAGGCTGGTCGAAGCGTTGACGCCTCTGATCACAGCACTGGTGAACGCGCTGCTTCCGATCCTGCCGCCGATCATCGACGCCTTCCTTGCGATCCTGGCCGCCGTGCTGCCACTGACGGAACCGTTCATCCTGATCCTGGAAGCGCTGGCGCCACTGGTCGAGCTGATCATTAAAGCCATCGCGCCGATCATCGAGCTGGCGGCTGAGCTGGTGAAGTGGCTGACGCTCACCGCGATCGTGCCGGTGATCGAAGCAATTGTTGAAGTCTTGACATTCATCATCCGGACCGTGACCGATGTGATCACTGCGATCGTCGACTTTGTGTCCGACTTCAAGGACAACTTCTCGGACATGAAGGAAAACGTGGTCAAGACGATCGCGCTGCTTGTGGTCGCCGTCGTCAACTTCTTCTCGCAGCTATGGGAAGACGTCACCGGATGGGTGTCGAAACTGTGGGAAGACGTCATCGGCTTCTTCACGGACCTGTACGACGATGCGATCAAGACCATCGCCAACCTGATCGTCGCGGTCGTCCAGTACTTCCGTGACCTGAAGGAAGACGTCGTCCTTCAGCTGGCACTGTGGATCGTCGCCGCTGTGCAGAAATTCAAGGATGCCAAGCAGAAGATCGTCGACACGGTGTCGGACACGATCGACAAGGTGGTGCAGTTCTTCAAGGACCTGCCCGGGAAGATCAAGAGGGGGTTGGGTGACCTCGGCAGCACGCTGTACAACGCGGGCAAGGACCTTCTGAACGGACTGAAGAACGGCGTCGTGGCTGTCGCTCAGAACCTGATCAACGCGGTGAAGGACGCGGTGTCCGACGCGGTCGAGTCGGCCAAGGACTTCCTTGGTATCGCGTCACCGTCGAAGCTGTTCTACGAGATGGGGCAGAACACCGGCCAGGGGTTGATCAACGGAATCGACTCGATGGCCAGGGGCGTGTCGTCGGCGTCGAAGGAACTGGCCAGCACGGTGGCCGGCGGGTTCAACAGCCCGATCCCTACGGCGATGGCCAGTGCGGCCGGCGTCACCCAGGGGTGGCGTCCTGGCGACCCGCTGGACCGGCCCCGGTCCGCCGAGTCAATGGAACGCTTGCAGCGCAACGTCGCGGCGCGCAGGGTGCGCGAGGCTCAAGGCATGGTCAACAACATCACGATTAATGAGGTGGGTGACGCCGATGCCACGGCGCAGCGGGTGATGGCCCGGCTGGTGTCCGTGGTGTGACACAACATCGTGGGGCCTACCGTCTGTGCTTACCGGGGGTAGGCCCCACGACGTTGTGGGTGTGGCACTTATGGGCTGAGAGAAACAGCAGGTCAGAGACTTGT
>ERZ1292644.389-Hain-H14-01um-R2-389-length-31309-cov-11_pt2 | contig 15288 bp, 33 predicted proteins | sample MGYA00564402_ERZ1292644 | MGnify/ENA primary metagenome ERZ1292644 (study PRJEB36523, sample SAMEA6512644) | groundwater metagenome | collected 2019-01-09 | study: AquaDiva: Metagenomics assemblies of 32 groundwater samples
CACCCTTCGTCCCCCCGGCCCAGCCTGAGCCTCCTCCGGAGCCGGCGCCCATCCCTGCCAGGCCCCGGCCAGGCCCCGGCCAGCCCCGGCCGCCCATCCCTGCCCAGGTTCCAGTTCCTGTTGCCTTTGTGATACCGGCCTTCACCCTGGATGGACAGTCGGGCCGACCAGCCGCTCAAGCCCTCATACGGCATCTTGAGAGCCTGGAGAGGATGGATGTAGAGGCTCCCGAGGTGGAGCAGGAGCTGGACCGGCTGGCTGATGGCCTCGAGGGGTGGGTTGACCAGGTGGAGACGTTGATATCCGATGAAGAGGATAAGGATAGGCCGAATGAGAGTAAGTTGGAGCGGCTCCAGGATCAGCTCGATGCTCTGGAAGAAAGCCAGGCCGCTTTAACGGAGCGGGATATTCCTGCCGGCATCGGTGCTCTCGAGCGGGCTTTTGTCCCCAAGGCCGTCAAAGTCCCTAAAGTGACTAAACCACCTCAAAAGTTGACCAAAAAATTGCCCGTAGTTGAAAAACTCGAGGCCGAGGCCCGCACCTTCCGCTCCCGTATCCTGGGTCTAAGGGTTATGCCCGACCGGGCGGAGCTGGAGCGGCTGGAGGGCGAGATGCTGAAATTCTCCGACCGGGTGGTGGACAGCGCCGAGGCCTCCACTGGAGAGGCTCGCCTGACCCTTGAGTCCCTGGCCCGGCGCTTGGCCCGCTCTGCCGAGGCCTTCGCCCTAGCCTATGACGCTCTGGCCCTCTCCCCCACCCCCACCCCCGCTTACCTCAAGGCCCTGGATACCCTTATCGGCTGCTGTCCAGCTTAACCTTTTAGCTTTAATCGCCCTTTCCTTTCCTACCCCTTGCCCCATTTTAAGATATATCAATTCGCTATTACAATAGCACTTTTGACAGCCAGGCATAGCTATGAGATTATAGGGATGCGAAGCTACCATAAAGAGGTAGGGGAAAATTGAATAGGCAAAGCTAAGGCGACTATCGCTTAACTGGACTGCCCAGGGATGGCCCTGGCCAGGCAAAGGGGGGTGATAGTAGCCTGAAGGGCGCAGGCAACGCCCAGCGAAGGGAAGCCAAAGGCGCAAGCCCCAGCCGATTAAGTGGCCTGCCAGGCCGCTGAAAGGGGAAGGACAAAAGAAGCGTTGGCAAGGTAGAGATACCAGATACCGCAAGCCTATTCCATAGTAGCTAAGGTTAGTGGCGCAAGCCACTATTGAGGCTGACAGAGCAAATAGATAGCCTACAGTCTCGATGAGCTAACAGAGCTTAGCTATACTGACACGAGTTAGCAAGCGGAAAGCGTATATCGCTTGAGCGGATGAAGTGGGGGGCCGTTTGCCTAATCTGTAAAAGGGAGGGCAAACATGGTTAAAGAAGCAACCATAGCTAAAGAAGCAACCATATCAATCGCAAACCTACTTCGTCCCAAGGAAGGGACCAGTGCGCCTGTAGACCGCCGGTCGTGGAGTATACCGATAGCTGGCGTATGGGTACCGTTCTTCCTGGCCACCAATGCCAACGGGGAGAGCAACATTCCCTCAGAGGTATTGGGTGCGCCCCTGCGCTTGGCCAAAGAGAAGGACGGCACACCCAAGTTCAGCCAGAGTGGGCGGCCAGTGGTGCGGGTAGTGAAAGAGCTATCCGACCAGGTTCGCATCGTGCGGGACAACTTCGTCTACGGTCTCCAGAGCTACACGGCCTCAGTCGCTAAGGCCAAGGCCGACCAGTATAAGGCCCAGGCGAAGATGGCCCACGAGGCTGGGACGCCTATCAACGAGAAGGCGGCAGCCGACCTCCAGTCGTATCTGGACGGCTTGAACGCCGAAGGCAACGGCACATCAACCCACGGGGTGGAAAAAACACGGGAGTTAGTCACCGCCTAACGGCGGTATGGGGCAAACGCCCCTCACTTCATCCGCTTAAGCAGATAGGGAGGTAGCTATGGAAATGCCCAAATGGGCTACCCCCGATAGGCGAGCTTTCCTTGTGGAGATTTTCACCAAGTCAAATGGCTTCTGTATCTACGGCCATGACCCCTGTCCCAATCCCAGGGAGCATTGCTACGAAGTTATCTCTGAGGAAATGGTTAGGGGGTGGCAAGAGGACGACCGCATACTCCAATCTGTCCTATTAGAGAAAGAGAATCGGAGGCGGAATGCCCTATCCATGATGTGGCGAAGGGGGCCGTTTGACTCCATAACCAGGGATGCGTATCTGGCCAAGCGCCCTACGTGGCGCATAAAGGCCATAGGGGTCAACGCCTTCACTCAGCAACGGGTGGCCTTGGTGGAGATTCCAGGTTTGCTCAATTACCATATTTGGGTCAACCTTGGTGGGCTACCTGGGATTAGTAAAAACAAGCTCCGCAAGCTGGTGCGCTACGGGAAGGGTAGCTTGCCCAAGGGATTGGTCATCAAGGCAGAAACACGGGTTGACGCCCGTGTCAGGGACTTCTTAGATAGGTAAGGGAATCGAATAGCCCCCAGGTTCAGCAGGGAGGCCTGTTGGCCTGGGGGCTATTTCTTTTTTTGTGGCCTCCGCCCTATCTTAATCCTATCTAACTATCCCCTTGACAAGGATAGCATGTATGTTAGCATATACGTGTTGAGGCTGGCTGGTGGGGAGTGCCTCTGATACGGAAGCAGGTCGGAGGCTTGAGAAATGCCAAGGACGAATGCTTATACCTCCTTGGAAGCCCTCTGGTAAGAAAGAGGGAGACCCAGACCAGGGTGAGCGGGGAACCTGGGCCAGTCGGCCTTAAAGGAAAGATACGCACGCCCACCTGTGCGTAAAATAGAATGAGCAGTTACATGCCTCGAGAGACTTTAAGTTAGCAACCCCCCGAAAGCCCGTCATGCCGCGGTGGGCAACGGCATGGCGGGGTATAAATACAAAGATGAGATAGGTGGCCCATAAGCCCTGAGCCGTGAGGCCAGGCGGGGTAGGAGGAGGCAACATGTCAGAGACAATCATCGTTAGGCGTACGGGGCAGGCCCCATTGCGCATCAGGGGAGAGGTAGTGGCGGAGGTTGAGAGCTCCTCTAACAACGCCCATCCCGACTACAGCGGGTCGGCAGGGCATTGGAGCAAGGTCACGGTATACAAGACAGCAAAGGGGCTGTATGTGGTAGCACTACACTGCTTCACCTGCTGGGAGGGCGAGCACGACTCAGACGAGGTGTGGGTTCTCTTGTCCCTATCGGAGGTAGTGATGCGCATGTCAGATAGACTGCCAGGGTGGATGCTCCAAGAGTTAATAGGGTTGTTGGGTGAGGAGGCTGTAGCTGAGGAGGTGAGATGATTGGAGCTACTATCTAAAATTTTCTGGCTGATTTCCCTTACCTCATTTGCAACGGCCATAGTGCTGTGGGTGAGGAAGGCGCGGAAGATAAAGTCTATGCCAGAAAGGAGGTGATGTAGATGATGGATGACATTATCATTGGCTCGGCTCCCTCGGAAGAGGATTGCGTCCAGGTCAATCCCCAGGGCGACTACCATGAGGCCATGCGGGCGGAGTGCCGGCGCTTCTTGGGCCTGATACTCAAGAAAATGGGACCGGAGCCACCCGGGGCCAAGCTTGTTATCAAAGAGAACCCCCACGAGTTCGGCTCCTACGATGAAGTAGTCTGCGTCTTCGACAACCAGGACGAAGAAGCAATTCAGTATGCTCTACGATGCGAAGATGAAGCCCCGACAACTTGGAATGATGATAAGCCAGTGCCGGTACCAGCTGGCAGCGTAGAAGGAGGCGATTGATGAGCGCAAAGTGCGCCCTGTGCGGGGAGACCTGGGAGAAGGATGACCCTAAGGGGCTGGCCCACATCCTGGTGGCCCACGGCCCCTTAGTGGGGCTGTCCCCGAGGAAGCGCAACCGGGTGCGGAAAATGCTTCCCCAACTTCACCGCCGGCTGGAGGGGGTGGGGTTCACCGAGGAGCAGTCCCACCTCATCATCCGCGAGGTGGTGGAGGAGCTGCGGAAATCAGGGGCGATTTAAGATGAATGGCGAAGTAGATAGCAGATGGTCCGAATAGGAGGTATGATGAAATCACAGGTTGAAGTCGGATACTCCAAAAGCGATTTAGAGCGCTACCAAACCCTTTCCCTCTGTGACCTTACTGGGGCTGATATAAAGGCCAGGGATGGTTTGGGCAACGAAATAGAAGTCTATGTCCGCAATGGCCGCACTGGCTATCGCATTGTTCTTAATGGCAAAACGATAGCGGAAAATTAACCTTATTCGGATATAAAGGAGGTGGCAAATATGTCTGTGCGCGAAGAGTTGGCGTCTTGGATAGATACTGACGTCATCTCTGGGGCCATTCTTGAAGAACTTGCCGATGCTGGTGTTGAGGGTAATCTTGAAAATGGCAAAAAGGCGTGGCTCGCTGTGCTGGAAGGGCATCTACATAATGCCCTTCGCTCAGAAGTTTAAAGGAGGTGGCAAATATGTCTGATAATAGGCCAGATGCCAAATCATTATTTCACAAGCAATTGAAAACGGACGGGTCGGTAGTGGACTACCCTCCGGCAGGCAAATACTACACCCTGAAAGAGCTTCAGCAAGCCGTGGGGGGGGCCGTTGAGCTCATCCAGCTTGGGGGAGACTACGTCATGTTGGTCAATGAAGAGGGTATGATTCTGGGGCTTCGCGACAATGAGCGGGCTACGGACCTCTGTGGTGGCTTTCCCATTGTAGGGGCAGCCTTAGTATGTCGCAGTACTCGAGGGGGAGATTTACGCTGAACAAAGGAGGTCGAGATGAGCTATTGTCCAGAAGACGGGGTAGTGATGGAGCAGGTCCACCAGGATGCCGGTAGCGTGTGCTATCGCTGTCCCACCTGCCAGAGCCACGTAGTCTATGCCCCTGAGTGGATAGGGAAGCCAGGCTATGTGTTCATCGAGCAGGAGTGCGAGTTTTGTGGCTGGGAGGTGGCGGGGATAGATGAGTGTCCCTAACTTTTCTGATTAGAAAATGGAAAGTGCCAGCCCGGGGAAGCGAATATACAATCTCCTTGTGCTAAATTAGCTACAATTCAGCGCCACAGCACCCTGGGCTGGCGAAAGAAAGGAGGTGACCTTGGAGGAGAGGAGGAACCCACTAGTAGCCATAACCCTACACTTTGAGGATGGAGTAGCTCTGCGTCAGCGCTTTGCTAATCCAGTGCCCCAAGCAATGGCCATGTTTTTTCTGGGGCAGATGATAGCTAAGCTTGGAAGGGAGTTGGACTTTGAGGTAATAGTTGGGACGGAAGGAGGTGAGAAAGATGCCTAATTGGTGCGAGAACGATCTCTATGTTCGTGGCTCCAAGGAAGAGCTGGAGAAATTCAAAGAGGCGGTCAGGGGTACTGGTCACGATGGGGAAGAGAAGCTTATTTGTGAGGATAAGATAATTCCCTACCCGGAAAATTTCAGGCTCTTGGACGTGGCAGCAGAAGAATATAGGCAGAAGTACCCTATCGGCTTTAAAATCCCCCCGAAGGATGGCTTTAACCAAGGAGGACGTGAGTGGTGTTTAGAGAACTGGGGGACCAAGTGGGGATTCGTTGAAGTTGAATTGGTCGTGGAATCTGATGATGAACTCCAATACACCTTCAGGACAGCGTGGAGTCCACCCAATCCACTTATCCGTAAGTTAGGGGAGATGTTCCCCAACTTGGAATTCGAGTTTCGATACTTTGAGGGTGGCATGGGCTTCAACGGGATACTGAGCATAAAAGAGGGTCAAGCGGTAGACGACAGGACAGGGGAGTACTTCGGTAGTAGAGGTGGGTAGTACTTAAGGAGGTTATTATGGAAAAAGTCTATGTGAAGCCAACCATGCTTCGTATAGGGGCGACCAAGGAAACTGCCAAGCTGTATGACCTTGAAGATCGGCGCGACGAGCTTATAAAGGGCTGTGCGAGGGAGTGGGCTCGGTTACTCGGGTTCACCGATGAGGAGTTCTGGACCGTAGCAGTACCTCAGCAGCTCTTCGACCTGCTGGAGGCGTTTGACCACAGGGCCGCTAAGGTAGCGGCAGAAGCCTACTTGGAGTACTTGCAACACCGGTTTGGTCCGCCACAGGACCCACAAGAGGAGGTTTAGATGCTCGATCCCGATGATGAGAAGATAATTAGGGCCTGTAAAGCCAGTGGTGTTACCCTGGTCACTTGGGACAGAGTGGTCAGAAAGGAGGCCGGGGCGCTATCACCTTATGAGGTCTTGCAGAAGGCACAAGGGGAAGCACCTCCTGAAACCACCCCAACCGCATTTTATTCTTCACCAGAGGCAAAGGCGGAGATTGATAGGCTGATTGGGCTTACTCCTGAACAGCTTACCGTTATGGCAGATGGAGCAGATAAGGCACTAAAGCTCTTTGATAAGCATATCTGCCTAGACAGGCCAAGCGCTACGTTGGTGAAACACCTGCGGGTGAAGCAGGACTTCTCTTGGCGGGCAGTTGCGAGTCAATGCGCACTCCTTTGGGGAGCCCCTTGGGGAGCTAACCAGATTGCTGGAATGGTCATTTGTCAGAAAGCTGCCAAACTGCTCGGGGAGGACTTTCTCAAAGAACCCTGGAATTGATTTGGTAGGGGAGTTGGTCGGAAAGGAGGTCTACATGGTCAAATTTAACGATCCAGATGAATTTCTGGAGGAGCTGGATAGCGATATGGGTAAGGTAGAGCGGAATATCATTCGCCTCACCCACCTCTTGCGACCCAGTAAGTTAAGTCCTAATATCAACCACCTTCAAGTGATAGCTACTGTTAAGGTAATGGGGGAGGTCTTACGCTTGGAGTGCTATTGCGGAGATACGTGGGGGATGGAGGGACAGGATAAGACAGTTCTGGATAAAGCCGATGCCATCCTTAAAAAGATCAAGGAGTATTGTGCCGGTAGGCTGGATGTACGGTCTGGAGTTTTTGAATAAGGAGGAGTTATGTCAGCCTTTGTTGTAAGCAAGTCCCACATAGACGCCATGTTACGGGTGGGGCGGGGGCGCTCCCCCAACTACCTTTCATGGTATCACAACGAGTCGTTTCACGAGTTGACTATTGATAATGCCGATGAGGTGGGGCAGATGCTCCTTGATGAAAATGTCAGGAGTGTATCCTGCCGCTACCCAGATGACGGGATAACGGAGTTGCCCGGCCCGACTGGTGCCGGGTGGGTGATACCCTATGTCTTTTACATGATGGGCCGTCGCCCCACGCCGGTTCAGGCTTTGAAGCTCATAAAGTGTTACGAATATCAGTCCTGTGAGCACCCTGAGTGGAAAGGATCTGAGGCCAGGAGTTTTTGCGAGGCATTGCGGTCTGTTCTAATTTCAGAGTTGCCGGGCTATGAGGAAGCGCCCTGGGAGTGGGAGGAGGAGCGGCCGGCAGAGAAGCCCACACGTCTTATTTAAAAACATTACCCCGAGAAAGGAGGTGAATATGAAGAAAAAGATATGGTATGGAGACACACCCAACCGTAAGTGCGACGATTGCGGTAAGCCTGTGGACTGGGACGAAAGACTACGACTCGGCCTTGTGCCCATTGGCGGACCGACTGATCCTGATGGCTATACACCCCAGTATGATTCGGCGGGGAACTACAGCAACACACCCAGGGGTAGAGCTGAGCAGGCGAAGTTGGAGGCTCATTATGAAAAGTTTCACAGTGGCGGCATGGTCAAGACGCTTGAACAAGGCTTGTGGAGATTAGAGGTTAGACGCTATAGCACTGATTTGGCATTTGAGCGTAAGTGCTTGAAGGCAGGATTACTTTACTATGGTATCCTGTCCACCTCTGCGCCTAACGGCAAGCGGATAAGTAGTGTGATAGAGGCGTGTGCTACTGTGGAAGAGGTCATGCGCCAAGCGGGATTTGTCGAAACTCCACCTTTACTATAGTCCTTAATCCCCGAGGTCGACGGGTTACTTGAATCTTGAAAGAAAGGAGGTGAAACCTATGGAAATAAATGTCAAAACACTGCGAGAGGCCCTGGAGCTTCTAGAGCCGGCGGTGAACATGAAGCGCACCTTAGAGGCCCTGCGCTTCATCCGCTTGGGCGATGGCCAGGCCATCGCTACTGACCTGGAATTGGCCGTGACCGTGAGGGTGCCTGAGGCCGCGGGGGAGCCAGTGCTCCTGCCCATAAAGCAGGCGCTGGACTTCCTCACCTACACCCCGGGGCAGGAGACCGCCCATATCGAGCTTACCAAAGGCACGGTTACCATCAAGGCTAACAGCACAGAAACACAGTATAAGGTCCCCGATGCCCAAGACTTCCCACCCATCCCAACAGTCAAAGCCGAGGGAGAGGGAGTTCTGGATGGGGACACCCTGTTGCGGGCGCTGAAGGCCGTCTGCCCCTACACCGCCACCGATGACACCAGGCCCGTCCTTACCGCTATCTGCCTGACCCCAGGGGAAGAGGTAGAGGTGGCGGCTGCCGATGGGTTCCGCTTGGCCTGGGAGCCAGTCATGGGTAAGTTGTCAGGTGAGAAGCCTCTGCTTATCCCCTCGAGGGCGGTGCACATTCTGGGGCATCTATGGAAGAGGTGCGCCAGGCCCGAGATGGCGGACATCGCCGACCCGGCCCGGCTGGCCGCGGCTAAACGCCTGATTCGCCTGGAGTGGGGCAACGGCCAACTTCAGATGAACTTCGGAGAGGTCAGGTTCCTGGTGCAATTGGTCCAGGGAGACTACCCCAAATACCGGAGCCTCATCCCCACCGAGGCTGGCCCCTCGTTTACCCTTATGGCTGAGGACATGGAGCGGGCGCTGTGCCAGCTCCGAGGGATGGCCAAGGATGGGGGAGAGGCGGTGCGGTTGGTCTGGGAAGGCAACAAGCTTACCCTCTCCAGTGCGGCTGATGAGCTAGGCGCAACTCAGGTTGAGGTGAGGGTAATTTGTTCTGCTCCTGGTAGGATTGCCGCGAGGTACCCTAATTTACACGACTACTTCACGGGCAGGACAGGGAGCGTCACCATCTCTACACAAAGCCCTTCCGCTCCTATGCTCTTCGCCTACCGGGGGACACCCCATGTGGTCATGATGCCTATGTTCGTCCAGTGGGGCGACGAGGCACCACCCACTGATCCCGACTCGGGTACTGCCGAGGAAACAGAGGAGGGTAACGGGGACCCAGTGGCCGTAGCCACACCTGGTGAGGAGCCGACACCCACCCCTGAGCCGGCAAAGGCCAGGGGCCGCCGCAAGAAGAAAGAATAAGCACAACAGTGTCCTGCCCTGGCGATAACGTCAGGTATCCTCAAGATAGAAGAGGCGTCGTATTTCTCTATATCTCAGAGGAGAAGGGAAGCGTGTGGTCAGATGCCACCCAGGGCAGGGCACACATTTTTGATTATAGCATGAAGGAGGTGGAAAGTGGAAACAGTCCCTAAAATCGAAGTTGCATATGACTATGACGGGTACTTTGAGGCCTTCATAAGAGACCTGTTCAATAAAAAGGAGGGCCCATTCAAGCACCATACTGTCGTGATAGACGCTGGTCCGTGGCGCACTTGGAATGTGAAGTTTGAGAGCAAGCAGGGAGTGCTTTACCTGGATTTCTACAGCCCTGCCCGTTTTCACCCTCAGATCCTCAATGATCACGAAACTAAGCAATTGGTCGAAATATTGTAGCTCGAAGGAGGTGAGCGATGGCTAAATGCCCGAAGTGCTCTGAGGAGATTACCTATCTCAAGAACTGGAGCAGGTCATGGCAGGAGTTCCGTTGTTACCTGGATATCCAGGGGGATTGGCAATGCGAGCCGGCGTGTAATATCGAACCTGACGATATGACGCCCGATGATTACGAGTGCCCCGAGTGCAATAAGGTTTTGTTCAGAGACCATGATGAAGCGGAGCAATTCCTGAAAGGCCAGACCCCATGCCCATAAGGTGGAAGTGAAATATGCCCCAACAATCTAACCAGTTTAGTCTATTTGAGACTGACGTAGGTCGGAAGACCCCCAACCCCCATAAGGCTCGTGTCGTTTCTAAGCCTCATGGTTCAGTAATTGAAACTGCGGCAGAGACCACGACCAAGGTGAGGCTGGGCACCAGGGCAGCAGCCATTCCACTGCAACAGAAACGCCAGGCAGCCTGGGCCAAGCTCAAGGACATCCTGAAGGATCTTGAGGGGAAGGATGTCTTTGTGAGTTATTGTGGCGGCAATAGTACCCATTTCTGGTTCGATAATCTCAAGTTGGGGAAGCTAAGCATAGAGAATCTGTCGGGAGGGGATAAGGTGCCCGCTGTTCTGGTGCTGAGAGGGGGGAAAAGGGATACCAGCGTCAGGATCTTCACCGACCAGATGGTGAATGTCCGGGAGCAGCACTACCAGGGCTACATCCTATGGCTGGTGGACTTCTGGAACGGCTTCGGCGAATATCCCCTTAACCCCTACCGGCACAAGGGCTATGAGAGCCTGGATATAGTGCGCTTCAACAACTGAGGAAATAGATATAAATCTTAGCTAACTATCCCCTTGACAAGGTTAGTATGTATGTTAGCATATACGTCAGGAGGTGGATGTGGATTGTCCTGAATGTAAAGCAAAGGTGGTTATCAAGGCTGGCTATGCTTGGCAGGCCAGGAAGAAAGTTCAGCGCTGGAGGTGTAAGGGGTGTGGCCGCCTTTTTACTGAGGACCCGTCTCCGGCGAAATAGGAGGTTTTGACATGGGAAGAGGTGAACTAACAGACGAAATCCAGAAACTTGCCAAAGAATTTCTGGGCAGGGAAATTACCACAGGGGAATTGAGGTTATATCCATATCTCGACTACCAGATGAAGAATAAACAACGACTCGAACCGAACAAGATGAATCATGAAGACAGGGAGATTTTAAGGCTCCTGAAGGATGCGGAGCACATCGAAGGAGGCGCATCGGGGTTAGCTATGACCAAGGAATTCTATGACTTCATCCAACAAGTGCTTTGGCTCGGATACGTCGCGTGCGACCATGAGTAAGGGTTGCCTTGGCCCTCCAGAGGAGCTTGAGCCAGAGTTTCATGTTAAGGCCTACGTCTTTTGCACATGGTGTGGGAAGCCCTTTTGCCGGGGCTGCCATAAGGTCTGCCCTCATTGCGGGAATAAAGAGGTGGAGATATGCGAAGGCATTCTTCAGGGATGAGGAAACATGACCAGTAAATACGCTGAAGGAACTACCGTCTCGGTTGGCCGTAGCCGAGATGAGCTTGAACGGACGCTGGAGAGGTTCGGCGCCAATGGGCAATCCTGGATGCGGGATGACGAGAAGGGCATCACCACTATGGCCTTCCGGAGACGGGGGAAGACTTACATGTTTACTATTGCCGTCCCGCCTCTCGCGGATTTCGTGAAAACACCCTCAAAACGGTATAGCCGGAGCCAAGAGGATGCTAAGGTGCATCAAGACGCTGAGCTCCGGCGCCGTTTTAGGTCGTTGGCGAATTACATCAAGGCCCTTCTTGACGCCACCGACACGGGGATTATAAAGGCAGAAGAGGCTCTTTTGCCTTACCTTGTGCTCCCCGGAGGCAAAACCTTCTATGAGGAAGTGGTGGCGGGTCGGCAGATTAGTCTGCCGCCGGGAGAATAGAGACAGAAAAGGGGGTGGTTAAACTGGGACGATATCATTGCGGGATATGTGATAAATTTCACCTAAGCGGTACAAGATGTCCCAATCAGTTATCCCTGGGCGACAGTCGGAGCCAGGGTTAGGGGAATGAGACTGTAGTTAGATTAAGAGGAAGTAAGGGAATGAAAATATGCCCAATGAAGTGCACCCGTTCGGATTATTGCGAAGGCAAAGAGTGTGAATGGTGGATACCACTCGGGATACCGGAGGGGGGTGGCCGCTGTGCAGTGGCCCTCATAGCCATCTACACCGATAAGATCAGAGAAGAGCTGGAGTGCGTCGTTAATGTGGTCTCTTCTCTTGGCATTAAATGATTTGCCCCAAGTTGGACGACTGTCTGAAGGTTAAGGCCGTCCAGGATAAAGAGCTTCTACCGGAGCAATTTGCCCAGATGGTCCGGGGGGTGTGTCGTACGTGTGAGTTTGCAGAGCGGATGGAGCAGTGGAGGAGGATTGGGAAGTTAGCCCGGATCGGGATGGCCCTGGGCCTGATAGCCATCATAGTCCAGCTATTTTGCTTCGACAGGTCTGTTTATCGAAATAATAGCATTACGAAGAGGAATGAAGCTGCGAAAGTCCAGAAGAATATTTGAGTAGTAAGGAGGTAGAGTAAATGGCTGTTGAGGCAAAAAGAGGCTGTGGGTATAGGAAGATAGGAGGAATTTACTTAGTCGGGGGCGGTCTGGCCGCGCCCTGCGATCGTCTGCCCCTGCCCATCATTCCGTGTCCGACCTGTGGGGCGGAGCCCAGGTTCAGTCGGAACATAGCTAAGATAGACCCCTATAACCTGTGGGGCAATCACTCACCTTGCGCTGAAGGGGTGAGTTGCTTTGTATGTTGGCCCATACAGAGCATTAGTGGAATAGCGAGCCTAGCTGGTTGTTGGCTCATGTGGGTAGGGTCGGAGTATAGCCCTGAGTCCTTTGTCGCTGAGGCAAGGGAGCTGGGGGTGTCAAAGCGCATACCGCAAATCCCGAAAGGTTTGAAGGTAGGGGAGGACTGGGTTTACTTAGCTTATCTCCATCTCATCCCACCGAATGGCCAGGCCCGTATCCCCATGGAGGGCGATTCGCGGCGAGGCTGGGGGCCGGGGGTGTTCTACGCCTTCAGACCTCAGAGGATTGAGAAGATCGTAACGGTCTCCATGGCTAAGGACGAGGAGGCCATGGGGAAGCTGGAGGAGCAGGGCGTCACACCGGTTGTGGTTCCTGACGATGATCCAGACCACAAGCGTTAAGGTAATGATAAGAGGGAGGAAGGTGATGGCAATTTGGCTTATTAGGTTAGGTAAATGGTCGTTGATATGGGCTGTCGTGTTTATAGGTAGTAGTCTTGACATAATACCCGAATGGAATTTCCGTAGCTTGGGACACGAATTACTGGAAACGCTGTGGTTAATGACCCTTTACACAATTATTATCATAGGGGAAGCATTGGAAAGAGCGAAGGATGTAAGGAGGTAGGCAATGGCAACTAAGAAGTTTCGATGGGAAGATGTACGGGATGAGCTGTGTGTCTGCAAGCACCTCAAGTCAGAGCACGGAAATACTATCGCTCGTGGGCATGGCTCGTGCACCAAGTGTGAATGCGGGAAGTTCACGTGGAAATCCTTCGTTATGGCTCCATCTCACTTTGAAAAGGTGTAATGGACTTTCTCGACGCTCAGAAATTTGCCGATTGGCATGCCTGCGCTGAATGCGGGGCTATCCTCATTATCGAGATGGTATCGCCCGGAGACTACTGGATACGGTGCAGGGAAAAATCCCACCAGGGGTTTGTAAGGGTCGAAACCCTTACTGAACGCTACGATGCCGGAGAGGCCGTCCCGGTTGAAATAGCCAATAACATAGAGACGAGGAGGAGGAGAAATATGGAAAGGGAACTCGGCGAGCGAGATACTCGGGACCTCATGCCCTATCATGGCATTACGTCGTTGACCAAGGAGCAAGCCACCAAGATACTGCAAACAGTATGGCCACTTGCGCCGGCGGTGGAGGTCTATAAGGCCGCGGTTATCTGCTCCACCTATGGCCTCAATCCCTTGATGAAGCACGTGTTTCTTATTCCTTATGAGAATAAGAAAACCGGTGAAACCACATGGTCCGCGGTGCTTGGCATTGCGGCCTCTCGGCTTATTGCCCAAAGGAAAGCACGGTATTCCTACCTGGACGGCCCGCGCCTAATGACCTCGGAGGAGCAAACGAAGATTTTAGGTGATGAGGATAAGGGCTCCTGGTGGGCTATAACGATCCTCGGTGATGGCCAAGGTAACAGAGCTCCTGGGTATGGGTCTTTCCCCAAAGGTGAGGCCGTGAAGGGGGCGGGTAAAGGCAACACACCTCAGAACATGGCCTTCATCCGTAGTGAGCGCGCAGCACTTGACCGCCTCTGCCCGGGTGAGATGCCTGGGGTGGAGGTTATTGATGGGCAATTTCAAGAAGTCGGTGCGCACCCGGCTCCGTCACCGGCGCAAGTCTCCTCCGTCCCTGGAGGCCAAGAGGGTAAGATCCCGGGGCATGTTGACGGTGCACGACAGAAAGATAAGTACACGAAGTTCTGGGGCGATGTGACCGCTATGGGGCTTAGACCTCTTGATGTTCACCAGAGGCTGGGTGTTGCTTCCTTGCAGGACTGGGAGGCCGAGGGTAAAACCCTGGAAGAGGCTGTGGAGGTTTTAAGGAAACAAATGGAGGTGCGCCATTAAGGCCCTAACGCTTTGGCAGCCCTGGGCGACTATGGTAGCGGTGGGCGCTAAACGAATTGAGACCAGGTCTTGGTATACCAACTATCGGGGGCGCATAGCGATACATGCCGCTAAGGAGTTCCCGGCCGAAGCCAGTAAATTATGCTTTGAGAAGCCCTTCTCCGATGTGCTTCAGAGCATGGGGCTGACCATCTTGGACTTACCCCTGGGTTGTGTGATAGCGACTGCGGAGCTGTGGCGGATCTTGCAGATTACCGATGATGTGTCGGCGCTGCTCCCGCCACCTGAACCCGAGAGGTCGTTCGGGGATTACACCCCAGGGCGCTATGCTTGGTATCTCCGAGATGTCCGGGCCATTTCGCCGGTGCCATGTAAGGGTGCGCAAGGACTATGGGAATGGAAGGAGGAGGGTTAAATGACCCACCAAGAACGGTTGCTTTGGCTGGCAGAGCGGGAAAAAGACTGTCTGCACCCTAACCCCCAGTGGATACCAGAACACCCAGACCCAGGGTGTGAAGAGGGAAAATGGAAGTGTTCTGAGTGCGGAGCAGAAAAAACTAAGGCTTACCGCCAGATTCTTGAAATCTGGACTGGTGGCACAGGCAAAGTGCCTAAGTTCCCAATGCTGAGGGAAGAATGCCCAAACTGTAGAGGACAGATTACAGAGAGTAAAAATAAAGACTCTAATATTTCTTGCTCCCCATGTGCTAATCGTGGCTGGATACCAGTGGATAATCTGGAAGCTACCCTGCAAGGATGTATCTCTGCTGGGTATTCAATAACTTTCCCTCCTGGTGGGCAAGCGAACAGTGCGTCAGTAATTGAGGCTGTGTATCGGGTTGAGACTCGGAAAGGGGGTGATTAAACTGGTGTGGCCTGAATTATGGCCAACTCAGCAATCCCTGGGCGACAGTCGGATCCAGGGTAAAATGAACGAGACTGTATAGGAGAAGCAGATGCTAACTAAACGCATTCACACAATTGTG
>ERZ1292644.497-Hain-H14-01um-R2-497-length-26516-cov-6_pt1 | contig 15279 bp, 27 predicted proteins | sample MGYA00564402_ERZ1292644 | MGnify/ENA primary metagenome ERZ1292644 (study PRJEB36523, sample SAMEA6512644) | groundwater metagenome | collected 2019-01-09 | study: AquaDiva: Metagenomics assemblies of 32 groundwater samples
GCGAGTCCATCTTGACCTCGCTGGAAGAGGCGAACGCAGCGTTGAAGCGCATCGAGCAATGGCGAGCACTCCCGCAGGTGCCGCATGGCGAACGACCGGACGACGAATTGCTCCCCGACCGCATCCCCTACGATCAACTGGTGTGCGGCTACTGCCCGTTTCGGGATGTGTGTCTGCCTGACAAGCACTTCGGCCCAGGTGCGACCCTCGCCGACAGCGCCCTCGCCGAGAAGATCACGGAGTTCCAAGCGCTCAAACCAATGGCCGCGAAGCTGGAAAAGCTGAAAGACGAGATCAAGGCGGCCGTCTACGAAAAAGAGATCGTCGTGGCGGGGACGTATGTGGTGACGGGCAAATGGCAGGAGCGGACCGTCGCGGCGAAACCCGCCACCACCAGCAAGTTTTGGAAATGGGAGGTGCAGTCGTTGGAGAAGCCTATGGGAGCCTCACTATGAAACTCGAATTGACGCAAGACGAAATGCGAGCCGCGATGGAGTATTGGCTGAATCAGGCCGTGGTGACGATGGAAAAACGGACGCTCAAGGTCACGCAGGTCGATAGCAGTGGGTACGGGCAAGAGCGGAGCTTTGAGATTGAGACCATGACGGTCCCCGTCGAGCCCACGGCCGCTCCCGCGACGGAGCAGACGTAGATGGATGCGGACATTCACATCGCTCTGGGCGTCGTCTGCTCGGTCTGCACAGACACGCTGGAGGCTGATAGTTCATCCGGCGTCCACGGCTGGCAGATCAGGGTGGTGCCGTGCGACGCGTGTTTACAGAAGGTCGCAGAGAAAGGCGTGTGCTGATGCCCATGCCAGACGACGACCAGATCGCCCCGTTCTGCAAGCTCGATCAGCACGACGACTGTTCCGGGTGCGGGTGCGACTGTCATCAGCGACTCGGTGGGGGCGCGCCAGGCGAGCAGCCATGACCGACGCCCACTACTCCCTCCTCCGCCTCATCGTCCACATCTTCCCCGGCGCGCGGCTGTGGATGAACGGGACGTGGCGCGCGGTGCGGCCGGCGACGGCAGAGGAGCGACAGCGGTGGGGGTGGTGATGCTGTCCGTCTTCTGCAAGCCGCCTGAGGAGGACCCCGATGAAGTTTGAACTGACCCACGCTGAAATGCAAGAGGCCGTGCAGCATTGGCTCAATATGGTGCGACTCTCAAGCGGGTATCCTGTCACCGTGACGAAGGTGGGGAGGAGTGCCAACCGCTCCTACAACGAGACGTTTGATGTTGAGACGGAGCCGCAACTGAAAGAGAAAGTTGCGGGATGCGGCGGAGCGGGAGCTGGGATGGAAGTGCGTCCTTGACTTTCGGATGCGCGCGGGGGAGAATTGATGCATGTGGCAACCTGGGCATGGCACAACTCAGCCGACTTGCTAAGGCCCGCCGACTGTTCGACGGGCACTTTTGTTATGGGGCCGTTCCCCAGCGCGACGCTTCCTCCAGGTTGCTGCAGCGCAGCCCGCAAGGGTGGGGGCGGCCCCGCTTCTGTCCTGGCCATGCCGAATAGGATTTTGCGTGAAGGTGTTTTGACGAGTGAGCGCGTCAATGCGCTCTCCCTCCAAGCGGAGATATTTTACCGCCGGCTGATGAGCGTGGTCGATGACTACGGGCGCTATTTCGCCCATCCGGCCCTTCTCAGGGCCTCCTGCTACCCACTCAGGCTCAATCAAACCAAAGAATACCATATTTCATCATGGTTACAGGAGCTCTCTGAGTCAGGACTGATTTTCGTCTACGAAAAAGGAGAGACTAAATATCTAGAAATACAAGAGTTCCGACAACGACAGCGGTACGACAGCAAGTATCCTGACCCAAAGACCGTCTCAAAGACCGTCTCAAAGACCGTCCCTCGGACAACCGACCCTAATTGTGATACGCCTACGCCTACGCCTACGCCTACGCCTTTTAAAGAAGGGGGTGTGGGGGAAACAAGGTTTGAGCAGTTTTGGGCCGCCTACCCGCGCAAGGTGGGCAAGCAGGAGGCGCGGAAGGCGTGGGACGACCTCAGACCGTCCGCAGCGTTGGTTGAGACCATCCTGAAGGCGGTGGAGGCGCAACGCCGTTGGCCTCAATGGGTGAAGGATGGCGGGCAGTTCATTCCCTACCCCGCCACCTGGCTCAATGGAGATCGATGGACAGATCAGCTTGTGGAGACGCTGTTGAGCGAAGCTGAGCGCAAAAAACAGGAGATTTTGCATGGAAGCCATGCGTGAAACGATGCAGTCTCTTCCAGCGGATTTGTGCCCAAAGGAACTGCGCCTGACGCTGGATCGCTGGAAAGCTGGTCAGGCCACCGATCAGGAGCTCATTGAAGCCAGCTACGCGGCTCAGTTGGATCTGCTGGAAGCGTATCGGTGGCGGCCGGCGCCAACCCCTCCGTGGTCAGTGGCGGAGTATCGTGCGCTCACGCGCCAGGAGCGACAGGCGTGGACGGACACGGAACAGCGCACGCTCCGGAAGAACCATGCGGAGTTTTATGCCCAAGACGCCCAGATCGCGGCGCAGAACCACGCCAACCGCCATACGTTGACCGAACTGCTGGCCTGGGCCACGTCGCGCGCATTGCCAGACGCCATCCTCGACTCCCTCCGTTTGGTGCTGGCGGGACACCACGATCTCGCCACGGACGACGCGATGAGAGAGGAGGCGGTCTAGATGATTCGGCCAACACAGACTCGATCCGATTCCGCAAGCGTGAGTTTGGGGGGTTTTAAGGCATGAAAATAGACGCGAGGCCGCGAACCGAGGAAAGGGACGTGATGCTGCGTTCGTTGATTTTTAGGCCATTGTGGGCCAAATAAGGGCATGATGCCCTGCCGCGATTCCGACTGGACAGAACGTCCCGCCCCCTGGGTGTGGTTTGGCCTCACGCTGATCCTCCTGAGCGTCATCGGCAGTTGTGTGTGGGGTGGGAGCAAATAGAAGAGCGCCGATGAAGATTTGGTTCGATTTGACCATGGAGACTCCGCCATGACCTTTGCCTCCCTCCTCGCCCCCATCCAGGCGCGGCTGGCGCAATGGGTGCCAAGGAGAGCTCATCGGCATTCATACGATGGCCAGTTCTGTAATTGCGCTGACTATCATGGTCCATGCGACCCGCTCTTGGAACGAGAAGCCACGTACAAAGCTGATCTCACCCGCTGCCTCGCCCTCTTAGCGGCCGCCGGACAGGTGGTGGAGGCCGCACGCACCGTGATGGCCGAGCGCGACCACAGCGCAGCCACGGTCTGTGAGCAACGGGTACAGGAGACGCTCGCCGCGTTCGCGGCCACATTGGAGGGAGGATGAGTGAGAAGACACCGAAGGACGGCGAAATCGTCATCGTGCATTACCCCCGTTCTAAGCGACGCCGAAAGTTCTGCGGCAAATGTGGCGCCTGGATGTGGGAAGTCGGCCGGCGTGGGAGTGGGCTGTTTCGGCATAGACGTGGGGGATGTCGATGACGAACGGCTCCCGGCAAGGGAAACGGATGAAGCCATTAAACATCTGCACCATCTGGTTCTACGCGCTGGCGGCCATGGGGTGTTTCTCGGTGGCGGTAGTGTTGATCTGGCAGGGAGTTGTGCAACCGCTGCGAACACTCTATACGCTTGACCCGTCGATTTTTTGGCGATGTGTGTGGTCGTGGGTCAATCCGTTGCTGTGTATGGTGATGCTGTGGAGCGGAGGCGCGTGCGTGGTGTTGGCGTGTCATCAGCCTGATGACTGATGAGCTCGTGACGGGCCCTGGCTCTGTCACGCCTGCCACTTGGCTGCCCACTGTCCTATGACGCTGCCGACGCCCTACTACGAGCATGATGGGATTACGATTTATCATGGGGATAGTCATATTCTGATGCCATACTTGCAGTTCGATGCGATTCTCAGTGATCCGCCCTATGGGGTCGGAAAATATTATGGAGCCTTATCAAGTGATACGCTTGAGACGTTTCGTTGGTCGGTTACGTTAATTGTGGAGCAACAAAAACCGTCAGCCATTTTCTGCCCGCAAGTTCGTTTGCTAGATTTACCAGTTCGACCTGAATGGATCGGTATTTGGAATAAGCCATATGGAACATTAGGTCTAATTGCTTACCCAATCTATCCCCACTGGGAAGCTATCTGCTTTTACGGCATCAAAGGCAACTATGCAGGAAATCAAAATCATCGATCCGATGTGTTTACAGCGAACTCTGCTAAGGCAAAAGAGAGTGGTCATCCTACTCCAAAACCTATTCCGCTCTTTCATCAGCTCTTAACATTTACCCCATTTATTGAAAGAACCATCCTCGACCCCTTCATGGGCTCCGGCACCACGCTCCGCGCCGCCAAAGACCTGCGCCGGAAGGCCATCGGCATTGAGATCGAGGAGAAGTACTGCGAGATCGCTGCCAAGCGCCTGAGCCAAGAGGTCTTGGATTTCTGATGCCCTCCACCCGCGGCGTCAAATCCGACCCCGACCAGGCGCGGGCGCTCTACGGCCGGCAGCACTCCATCCTCTTCTCCCCGCTCACGGAGCGCCCCGGCTATGACAACGTCCTGTACCGGACGGAGAAACGGTGGTGTGGGCGGCATAGGGTGTGGGATCGGTGTTGGAGGAAACCGGGATGATCGGCAACCTTTGCAGGCTGGCAATATCGTTTGGGATTATGGGGACGTTGCTGTTGGGCGTCTCGTATTTTCGAGCGGCTTATCTAGAGGCTTCACCGATGCCATTGTTTCAACAATTTGCGCGGGAGCTGGCTTGTATTTCGCCGGGGCTGGTAGTGGCGTGGATTCTCTTGTCGCTAGTACTGTGGTCAGGAATCTTCGGAGCTGTCTTGATAGGAATTCTCGTAGCGGACGAAGCTGCCAACCTAGACAAAAAATAAGAAACCCAAAAAGATTGAATCCGGCCCACCCAATGAGACTAACCCATACTAGATTTGCGTCGGCCTTGCTCATGGCGGCGTCAGCCTTCATCTTTGCGGTGTCAGCATATGTCTTGGCATCAGTCGCCGTCGCCTCGGCTTCTACGGCTGTCGCCGCCGCTTTTGCGGCTGCGGCTTCTGCTGTCCGCATGACCCGACGCTGCGTCAACTGGACTGCGTGACCTGCCTGGTGGCGATGTTCAAGCGGGTGGAGCTGAATGCGCGGGAGGAGTGCGCACGGACGCATCCGATCAGCGGATGCTGACGCATGGGTCACTCTTTAGTGGCATCGGCGGCTTTGACCTCGGCTTCGAGCGAGCCGGAATTAAGACTCTGTGGCAAGTGGAATGCGACCCTTACGCCCTGAAGGTCTTGGAAAAACATTGGCCTGATGTCAAACGATACACCGACGTTCGATCCGTCCACGGGGTTCTGGCCCACGCCACGCAGTCAGGACAGTTACGAGCGGAGCAACAAGAAAACGATAGTTCGAGCACAACACGGCGAGGCACAGATGACGCTCACCAGAAAGGTCAAGGGGATTGCGATGGGTGCTTGCCACGAGTTGACCTCATCAGCGGCGGCTTCCCTTGCCAGCCTTTCTCCGTTGCCGGGAAGCGACGAGGCACAGACGATGACCGTCACCTCTGGCCGGAAATGTACCGCATTATTGAAGAAGTCCGACCCCGTTGGGTCGTGGCTGAAAATGTGCCTGGCCTCATCAAGATGGCGCTCGACCAAGTGCTATCTGACCTGGAAGCCCTCGGCTACACCGTCGGGGCGGTTACTGTTCCGGCTTGTGCCGTCAATGCCCCGCACCGGAGAGAGCGGCTCTGGATTCTGGCTCACGCCAAGAGCATCGGAAGCAGAGAAGAAACCGACAAAAGGAGCATTGACGGCGCAAGTGCGGATGTGGCCGACACCGCACAGCAGTTGTTCGACCGGCACGGGCACACAGGGACGGCAGGGCGGCAAGAATCTCCAGACGGCGGTAGCGATGATGCCAACACCAACGGCCAATCGGCGCGACGGTCTACAAAGTCACGGACGGAACATTGTGAGTGGCTCCCTGAACCCAATGTGGGTCGAGTGGCTCATGGGGTTCCCCATCGGGTGGACCGACTTAAAGCGTTAGGCAATGCGATTGTGCCTCAGATCGCCGAAGTAATCGGCCACATGATCCTCGCTGTGGAACACGCACACTAACCATGCCCCCTCTCTCCCGTCGCTGGGCCGCCGTCGGGGTGCTGTCCGTCACCCTAGCCGTCCTGTCCATCCCGATCAACCTGTGGTATGCCGTCCTCTGGCGTGGGGCGTTGGAACGCGCGCATGACCATGAGCTGGCGGTGATGGCGAATCTGGAGATGACCTACCAGACCCAGGCGCAACTGAAGACGCTGCGGGAGGAGTTCGGGCAGCAGATGACGGAAGCCGTCACGCGGCTGGAACATCTGGATGAGCGACGACGGAGCGCGGAGGATCGGCGCCTGGAGGCGGCCACCCTCGCCCTCACAGGGTGTCGGTAGGGATGACGCCCGCGCAACGTGAGGCGTTGAGAGCGCGGCGGACGCAGGCGCGGAAGCGCCGACGCAGTCCGCCGCGGATCGGTGTTGGAGGAGATGACACGCCTTGCCGGTAGGACTGTTAGCGTGCACGCATCCCGTCCTAGTGCCTTACCGCGCAGGCGTAAGATCGGTCGTCCGACCACCTACCGCCCGGCCTACTGCCAGCAGTTGGTGGCGTTCATCCAGCGCGGCGGGCCGATGGTCACACGCCCCATGGTCGTCAGCGATGGGAAGGAGTCCGGCAGCCACATTGAGGATCATCCGTTGGGCAAGCTGCCGGGTCGCTTCGAGGCGTTTGCGACGCAGCTCAACATTACGATGGAAACCATGTCGCGGTGGCAAGATGCGCAGCCCGCGTTCCGTGAAGCATATAAAAAAGCGAAGCAAATCCAACTGCATCAACTCCTTGAAGGATTGCACGCTGGCGTGTATTCGACAGCGGGGGCGATCTTCGACCTCAAGAACAATCACGGCTATCGAGACCGTGATGATAGCCAAGATCCGAAGCAACTGGTGGCGTTCATCGTCATGCAGATCAATGCCCTCCTCCCGAATCCAGAAGAACGCTTGAAGTTTGTTGAACAGTGGGAGCGACAACTGCCGCCCGTGAGCGATGCCACCGAAAAAGCCGTCCTCCCTCCCGCCTGAGGTGATTCGTCAGGCGATTGCGCACGTCAAAGCACAAATGACCTCTCCCCCCTCCGTGCCCGTGCCAGCGTTTCAGATGCACGACCCGCAACGTCAGGTGTGGGAGGATCAGACGCCGAACCAAGTGTTGAACTGGCACCGGAAGTCTCGCAAGACGACGCTGGCCCTCAATAAACTCATCGCCGCCGCCGCGACGCACCAGAACCACACCTATTTCCACGTCTTCCCGAAACTCAAACAGGCGAAGGCGACGCTGCTCACGGATCAGTCGATGCTCCCGCGGTATCTGCCAGCGTCTGCGTTATCGAAACCCTTCAATCAATCCGATCTCGTCGGGACGTTTCACTCCGGTTCGACCTTACGGATCGCCGGTGCTGACCGGCCAGATAGCTTGCGCGGACCGGCCTGTCATGGCGTGGTCTTCGATGAGTGGGCGCAGATGAAGCCGGAGACCTACACCGAAATCTTCCGGCCCCTCCTTGCCGCGTCCGGCGGCTGGGCGCTGTTCTGTTTCACGCCGAAAGGGAAGAATCATGCGTGGGACACCTGGCAGCGGGCGCAACAAGGCGGCCATTGGAAAGCGTGGGAGTTGAAAGCCTCGCAGAGCGGTCTGATTCCGCAATGGTCGCTCGATGAGGCGAAGGCCGATATGCTCGATGCCTTCTACAGCCAGGAGTTTGAGTGCGCGTGGCTCGAAGGGGCCATGTCGGTTTTCCGGGGCTGGCCGGCGTGTGTCCTGGGCGAGCTGGAGCCACCCCAGCTCGGCCGCCGCTACGTTCTGGGGGGCGATTTCGGGCGCTCCCACGATGCCACCGTGTATGTCGTCATCGATGTGGTGGCGCGTCATGTGGTGGCGTTCTTGCGGCTCACGGATACCATGTGGGGTGTGCAGCGCCAAGCCCTTGCCGATCTCGCCAAGCGGTACAACAACGCCTGGGTCTGGATTGACACGACCGGAATCACGGCCGGGGATCCCATTGCCGAAGACCTCCGGCAGTTGGGCCTCTCGGTTGAGGGCGTGAAGTTCAGCAGCCAAAGCAAGCGCGAGCTGGTTGAGCTGCTGCGCTTGGCGATAGCCTCCCGCCTCATCACGTTCCCGAAGATTCCCCAATTGGAGGAGGAGTTGGAGGAGTTTCAGATCACGATGGGGAAGACGGGGCAGATTTACTACGGCTGTCCCGAAGGGGAAGGCTATTTCGATGACTGCGTGATCGCGCTGGCGTTGGCGGTCAAGGGGCTGGGGGCGGACTTGTACGGGCCGCCACAGAAGCGGAAGGATGACAAAGAGGATTGGCGGGACGAATGGAGAAGCCGAAGCCGACAGCGCGGGTCAGCGATGGCGGCGTGAGGAGAACATGAGTAGCGCGAAGTCTCGGTTTTTCAAGGAAGGCTGGACGCGCTTCATGTGTGGGTGCATGGAGAACGACGACACCGGCCAATTCAAAAGCTGCGCCTACCATGCGACGACGGACGCACAGGCAGATACGGTGGAACCGGAGCCACCCCAGGAGCCGACGCCACAATAATTTGCTTGACTTCCTGATTCGGACTATACTCCGAGTTTAGGATGCCCCGCACTCTCACGCTCACGGGCTTTGAGCGGTTCGGCCAGTTGCCCCCCGGCCACGAGTTCCACGTCACCGTCACCCCCATCAACGACTCCCTCGAAGCCTTTGTCCTCTGCGCCTGTGGCTGGAAGACCGCGCACTATTTCCCTCGGAAGCACAGCTCGCCCTACGACCTTGAATTGGCGATTAAAGCGGATTTGAAAGACCACGGCGGACTGACGACGGAGGGCTGATGCCGAAATCGAAACTGGGGAGCGCGATGCGGAACGCCGAAGCGAAGGCGGCGGAGGGCGGGCTGGTGAATGATCGGTCTGGCAAGGCCACAATGAAGTTACGCTTGCAGCGGGAGAAACGACGGAGGCGATGATGGCGAGCTACGAAGACGAGCCGACTAAAGGCAAGGAGTCGGACGCGACCACCAAGAGCTACCCAGGACAGGGAAAGAAGGTGGGCGAGACGAGTTGCACCGGCGTCAACAAAGCGAAGGCGGCGGATCAGCTCACCGAAGAGCGCGTGAACGTCGATCCGCACAAGTAAGCCATGAAAGACCTTGGCACGACCCCCAAACGTGAAAGTCTCGCTAGGCCGATGAAAGTGCCAGGGAAGTCGTATCCCTCGCTGCATCTGTACGGCACCGAGGCCGAGAAGTTCCCCGCGATTGCACCCGGGCAGACGGTCAAGGCGACCGTCGAATTGCGCGGCACGTCTGAGACGATCACCAACGGGAAGCGCACGGAGGTGGGCGTGGAAGTGCGGAAGATCGGGCCCATGCAGCATCAGGGCATGGCTCGGAAACTCAAGCAAGAGAAAGTCCGTCGGATTCGGGAGACGATGGCATGAGGCGAGGGGTGCTCCCCTACCACCGCAAGCCACGTCTCTACGCCGAAGACGACCGGCTGATGATCCGGGTCGATCCGGCGGAGTCGTTATTCGGCAGCAGCGCCTTCTCGACCGACCATCAGCGCTTCGCCCGCATCGTAAAGCACGCGCTGGCCGATGCGGAGCTGGACTGGTACTACGTCCATGAGCTCATGCGGTGGGCCGTGGGCGAGGATTTCCAGGCGGTGCCGCTGTCGCTGTGGAGTCGGCGCATCATGCGGCGGCTCTCCGATATTCTGAATCATGACTACGACGTGGAGCAGCGGCCTGTCTATGCGGTATTTCGTGTGCTGGCTGAGTATTGGAAACAGCACAAGAAGCCGATCTTGGTGACGGTGTGAAGCTCACCGCTGAGGATGAGGGCGTTTCGTCCGATGACATGTGTGCAGCGATCTACGGCACGCTCTACATCACATTACTAATCGTACTCATGCTGATGTGGAACGGCTGAACTGATGACCACCGACGCCCAACTCGCCCGCCTTGCCCCGACCTCGGATGATCCCGCCCAGGGCGGCGATCCCACCGCGACCTATGACCTCTCAACCGAAGACGGGCGAATCCAACAGCTCAACACTTGGTACACCATCAGCGAGTCGGCGCAAGCGCAATGGGAGCGCCAGGCCCGCGAAGACCTGAGCTTTTACCTCGGACGCCAGTGGGACGCCAAAGACCTCCAGACGCTTGACCAAGAGAATCGGCCCGCGCTCACCTTCAACTACCTCCTCGGCATGGTCAACCTCGTGTCCGGCCTCCAGCGCCAGAACCGGCAGGACTGGAAAGCCTACCCGCAGAAGGATGGCACGCGCCAGGTCGCCGAAGTCTTGACCGCGCTCCTGAAGCATATCAAGCACACGAGTCAAGGCGACTGGCACGAGGCGATGGCCTTTGTCTATGGCTGCGTGACCGGCAAAGCCTTCCTCTCGGCCCGCGTGGACTACGACCGCGACCCCACGACCGGCGAGCTGGTCTACGAGTGGTTCTCGCCCTTTCGCGTGAAGCATGATCCCTTCCACGACGCCTATGATCTGAACGATGGGGACTACGTCTTCAAAGACCGCTGGCTTCCGCGGGGCCGCATTGAGCGCATGTTCCCCGACGCGAAGGAGCGACTGGCTGGCGTGCACCTGACCAACGCCGATATGGTCAAGCAGGGGGTCGAGACCACGGGCTACACGCAGGAACCCGCCCCGGTCTCGCACAGCCGCATGGACATTGCTCGGTTGCGCCTGCGGGTCCGAGAAGGCGAGTGGAAGGACTACGAGACCCAGCGCTTCTTGCTCAACGTCGAATCCGGCAAGATGGTGCGCTTGGACATGGGCCGGGCGCGAGCGAAGGCCCTCATCCAAAACCGCCCCGCCTTCAAGTATTTCGAGCGCACGCGCCCACGCTTCCATCATTCCGTGTGGGTGGGCAATGTCGAGCTGTTCCATGAGATCGATCACTACCCCGGCCAGACGCGCTTTACCACCGTGCCCTTCTTCGCCTACTGGATCGAAGGGGAGAGCTTCGGCCTCATCACCCACGCCAAAGACCCGCAGCGCGAGGCGAATAAGCGCAAGAGCCAAGCCTTGCACCATCTGAACCAATCGGCCAACTCCGGCTGGGTCTACGAAGAAGGCTCCGTGACGAACGAAGATGATCTGGAGGAGTTCGGCAGCAAGCCTGGACTGCATATCAAGTATCGGCAAGGCCGACCGAAGCCGGAGCGCCTCCATCCCTCTCCGATCTCCGAAGGGCATCTGACGCTGGGCGAGATGGGCTATAACGAGATCAAGCGCATCACGGGCGTCAATGCGGATTTGCTGGGGGTCACGGGGCCGCAGGGGCAAGCGGAGTCGCAGTCCGGGATTGCCATGCTCCGTCGGCAGCAGCAGGGCGCGGTGGTGCTGGAGTCCGTGTTCGATAATTTCCGCTTCACCAAACTGACGCTGGGGCAGGTGTTGCTGGAGTTGATTCAAAAATCTGGGGCCTACTCCAACCAGGAAGTCTTGACGCTCCTGGTCGATGGCGAAGTGCAGCAGGTGCCCATCAACGTCCGGCAGCAGTCGCTGGCGATGGCCTCGGAGCGCGTCTTGAACGACCTCTCGCTGGGCAGCTACGGCGTGACGATTGATATGCAGACCTCCACTCCGACGACCCGGATGGCGAACTTCGAGCAGTTGATCGGGGCGGTGAAGGCGGGCGTGCCCATTCCCCCGGAGGCGATTCTGGCCGCGTCCGATATTCCCGACAAAGAGCAGATCATCGAGAGCATCCAGGCGCAGCAGGCGCAAGCGCGGGCCGATCAGCAGGCGGAACTGGCCGCGAAGACGGCGCCGAAGACGACGAATGGCGCTCCCGCGACAGGAGGCCCTGCCGCTCGTCACTGACAATCTGATCTGGCTAGCTGATCCCTAGCTGGGCCCACGGGCTTTTCTTTGGTCTGGACGATCCGCGACCATCGCCCCGCGTCAGTGGCGATGATCCCGAACCCGCACCGGGATGTGTGCGTGGCGAATCACTGGAGGGTGGAACGATGTTGATTGAGGGAACGGCTGCGGCAGCAGAGACGGAGTTGGAGGCTGGGGCGGATGACGCCAACAAGGGGAAGACGCCCGAGGCCAGCGCCGACCAAGCGGCCCAACTCCAAACGCTGACCACGCAGATTACCGACCTGACCGCGAAGCTCAAGGAACTGGAGCATGAGCGGACGGGGACGGTCAACGATCTGCGCGAGGAACGCCGTCTGCGGCAACAGCTCGAAGCCACGGTCAAGAAGGCGGAGGGGGAAGTTGAAGACCTCGGCCTCTCCACCCTCAAGGATGAGGACTACCTGACGGCGGGCACGTTCAAGAAGGCGCTGACGGGCTTGACGAAGGCGTTGGCGAAGTCGCGGGAGCAAGACAGCGTGGCCCGGGCCGAGGAGCGGATGGCGGATGACGAAGCCCGCATGACCGAAAAGACGAGCGGGAAGGATGCGGTGCCCTACGACGATGCGCTAGACGAGTTCAAGACGCTGGCGAAGTCCGACCCCTCGCTGTGGGAGGACGTGCAGCGTGAAGCGCGTCGGCCCGGGGGCAAGCCGGCGGAGAAAGCGTACAAGATCGCGCTCCGTGAGTCCCCGAAATTCCGCGATCTGGAGCGCAAGCGCGCGCGTGAGGACGTGGTGCGTCAGATCGACGAGACCGGCAAGCTCCCGACGCTCAAAGGGGGCGGGGGGAAGGCGGGAGACAAAGACCTCACCAAGTTGACCGATGAAGAGATCGCCGGATTGAGCGATGAGGAGTTGGATGCGTTGCTCAAGAAAACCGGCTAAGCCACCAAAGGAGTAAGCGCGAATGGCGATGACGACCTTCGCCTCCGGGGACAACCTGACGGCCAAGATTTGGGCGACGAAGGTGTTCCGGGCGGCGTTGAAAGACTTGTGGTTCTCGAAGTGGATTGCCGAGTCCTCGGACTCGATCATCCAGATGAACACCGATCTCACGGCGAAATCCGGGGATCGGATCACAACCCCGCTGCGGATGCAGTTGACCGGGGCGGGGATCGATCTCGAGGCCGACGATCCGGAAGGCCAAGAGGAAGAGATCGTGTTTCACGACTTCTCCGTGACCTTGCAGGAGAAGGGCAACGCCGTCCGGGCGAAGTCCAAGATGGACTTCAAGCGGCCCGCCTTCGATCTGCGCTCCGAGTTCAAGCTGGCCTTGCAGGACTGGCTCGCGGACTATTTGGAACGGCAGACGGTGACGGCGCTCACCACCGCCCCCACCTCGACGCGCAACCGTTTTGGCGGCAACGCGACGAGCACGGCGGACATTGACAGCGGCGATACCTTCGATACGACGCTCATTTCGCGGGCCAAGCGGCTGGCGCGCCTCACGACCCCGAAAGTGCGTCCGGTGCGCGTGAATGGGCGGAATCACTATGTCTGCCTCATGCACGACTACCAGAGCAAGGCGCTGAAGGCGGAGACGGCGTGGCAGCAGGCACAGCGGGAAGGCGGCACGCGCGGGCCGGACAATGCGCTCTTCTCCGGGAATCTCGGCATGTGGGATGGGGTGGTCCTGTTCGAGTATGAGCGGATTCCGACCTACTCAACCTGGGGGGCGGGCGGGGCCACGACCGGGGCGCGGGCGCTGCTCTTGGGGGCGCAGGCCGCCGTCCATGCCTACGGCCAGTTGCCGGAGTGGTACGAGAAGCTGTTCAAGTACAACCGCATCCCCGGCGTCTTGGTGGATGTGATCCACAAGGTGGAGAAGACGGTCTACAACAGCATCGACTTCGGCGTGATTGCGCTGGATACCTACTACGCGGCGGACTAAGCGGGAGGCATAACGGAGAGACCATGATGAAACGATTCCTGACTGGGGCGATGACGGCGCTGTTCGCGCTGTCCCTCGCCGCTCCTGCCTTCGCGTTGGGGGAGCAGAAGTGGTTTGTCTCGGTGGAGGATGAAAATGGCAAGCCCGTCACCTCGGCCAACGTGATCGTCTACACGGCGGGCACCGCGACGCAGGCGACGATCTACAGCAACGACGAAGGCACCACGAAGACGAACGACTTCGCTGTCGATACGGCGAGCGGGGTCGGCGAGTTCTACCTGCCGGTGAGCACCACCAGCGTGGACGTGCTGATCTATAGCGGCAGCCGGTCGGTCAAGATCAACAGCGCGTCGAACACCACGCATCGGGTCATCTTGCCGAGCTTCGAGGCGGCCCGGCAGCGGTCGGTGGCGCTGCCCTTGGCGGCGTTCTGTTCGGACACCGGGGCGGCCTGTATCCCGCTGACCGATGCGACCACGCCCAGCATCGAAGAAAATGTGTCGAGCAATATCCCGGCCATCAAATGGGATGATAACGAGACGACCGCGGCGGCGATCAATGTCCGCGTGCCGCTGGACTACCTGGGCAATGGGCAGTTGCGGCTCATGGTCTCGTCGGAGGGATTAGCCGGGGGACATGCGTACTATGACTATGAAACGTATGTCTCGACGGTGAACGGCAGCACGGCGCTGGATGCCGCCGTGACGAACCCGGCGGCGGCGCAGATCGCCAGCGGGGGCTCCGGCTCGCCGGTGGAAGTGACACTGACGCCTGCGGACTGGTCGGCGCTGACGGCGGGGCAGTTGGTGACGGTGCGGGTGTTCCGGGATGACACGGTGATCTCGGACCTCTATCTGTGGAATGCGGAGTTCGTCTACACCGCGAAGCAATAACACGTGAGGAATGCGACGATGGGCGGCTCTCCGCGACGCGCTGTCATGGGGACTGCCCATCGTCTGTCTCTCGTGCTCGCTGCTGCCCATCGCCAGCCAGGGGAACCTGCGGGCCGGGCAGTGGACGCTGACCTGGCTCTCGGCGAGTGTTGGGGGCGTGGCCGTGGTGCAGCCGCCCGTCCTGCGCTGGGTGGGGGCGTGGACACTGCTGCTGACCGCGCTCAACCCGTGCGGCCTCTCCTGGACGGTCTTTCGGTGGACGCTGGCCTGGAGCTTGGTGGCGAGCTGGTGTGTCCGCGCCCGGCCTGATCCGGCGCGGTGGCTCATCGGACTGCGCCTCCTGACGGGGATCGGGATAGCGGTGTGGGGATGGCAGGCGGTGACGGATCGGCCCCTGACGGGCCTCATGGACAGCCGCACGACGTGGGCGAACTGGCTGACGATCACCACACCGATCTGGATGCGCGGTGTGGGGTGGCTGGTGGCGCCGATCCTGGGCTGGATGGGGTGGCAGATGC
>ERZ1292644.1043-Hain-H14-01um-R2-1043-length-15272-cov-5_pt1 | contig 15272 bp, 15 predicted proteins | sample MGYA00564402_ERZ1292644 | MGnify/ENA primary metagenome ERZ1292644 (study PRJEB36523, sample SAMEA6512644) | groundwater metagenome | collected 2019-01-09 | study: AquaDiva: Metagenomics assemblies of 32 groundwater samples
TTTCTCATTCAAAAGAAAATTTACAAAATCGTCCAATTTATTCTACGGGCATTTTATCTATTGATCGTGTGATTAGTAAAAAATCTTTTGGAATTCCTGCGGGACGAATTATTGAATTATACGGAGAACAGAGTTCGGGAAAAACAACATTGGCACTTCAATTGGCAGCAGAAATTAATAGAAATAATGGGATGGTGATGTATGTCGATTTGGAAGGTAAGTTGGACTTAGGATTGGCGAAAGCGATTGGAGTACAGGTAGATTCTGTGTTATTTGATATTTCTATTCCAGAAGATGGAGAACAGGCTTTAAAAATTGTTGAAGAGATGGTTCGAGCAAATGTGTATCAATTAATTATTATTGATTCTGTGGCGGCGATTTCTACCACCAAAGAAACTACCGAAGGGATTGATTCAAATGAAATGGGTGGGGTTCCTCGACTGATGGGGAAAGCGTTGCGAACCTATGTTGGCATGATGCGTCGAATAGAAAATAAAACATTGCTCTTGTTTATTAATCAAGTACGATCTGGCATGGCAAAATTTGGAAGTTTTAATACAACACCTGGAGGTAAAGCGCTCAAATTCTTTTCTGCGGTGCGACTCGAAGTCAAAGTGACAGAAAAACTCACAAATAGCGAGGGAGTGATTTATGGTCAACGGGTCAATGTCAAAGCCGTAAAAAATCAAGTAGATTATCCTTATTATGAAACCGATGTATTGTTACGGTTTGGAGAAGGATTTGATAAAATTTCTGATATTATTCGGATGGCATGTGATTTGTCAATTATTGAAAAAGCGGGAGCGTGGTTTAAATATGGAGAACGTAAAATTCAGGGAGAAGAAAATTTAAAACAATTTGTGATTGAAAATAATTTTGTCGAAGAACTTACACAGAAAGTAAAGGAATTGCTCCATGCCCTTCATTAATCAACATCAGTTTGCGCAAATTCAAGGACGATTAGGCTGGAGCTTGAGTCAAACGGTAAAATTTCTTCAAGATATTCAGTGTGCCAATCGATTTCGAGAGACATGGTTACCCGAAGAAGAGCAAGTGATGGATGTGTTGGTGAAAAATTATACGCAGGAAGAAAAAAAAGAATCATCGATGTTTGTAAAAATTTCAAAGATTCTTAATCGGCATTATCGAGGGGTTCGACAACACTATAATCTTCTTCATCATATTGTTCCGTCGGAATCCAAACAACAAGAAACGATAAAACATCAAATGTCGAAGGGAGCACAAAAACTTCACGATCTTATTCGCAAACATTTTGGAATGTATAAAATTCGTACTGAATATGCGTTGCCTGGGACAAGTTATCGTTTAGATTTTTATTTACCTCAGTTGCGAATTGCGTTTGAATATGACGGAAAACAACATGATGCGTTTGTGAAACATTGGCATCAAACTGACCATGGATTAGCTCTTCAACGTAAAAAAGATGAAAGAAAAAATAAGGCTTGTGCACGAAAAGGTATTCAATTGCTTCGGTTTTCATGGAAAGATGAGGTGACACAAATCGATTTTAAAAATAAACTTAATAAGATTAATTATGGATTATCTACTCAGGAGGATTCATGCAAGAACATATTAGTACCTTAATGGTAGAATACGGATTAGCGAATCGTGCTTCAGATGGATCAATGGTATTATTATTGGATCGTCCCAAAGATATTGCTCTCGCCATGAATGTTTCTGATAGTCAAATTAATCAATGTTCTACAGAAATTCTTGAACAATATATGAATGCTCTGAGTTCGTATTTAATGTACATTCAGGCTCAGCACAATTTACGATGTATTGAATACATTGAAGCCAGAGGATATTATGAACGAGAAATGGCACGAGAACGGTGTAAAATTGTTGGATCAACCAATAAAGATCGTGAAGCCAGAGCACTTGATGGAAGCGCAAAATTACAAGAATTAGCGTTAGTGTTGCAGAGAGCCGAATCAGGAAAACAGCTCACAGAAAAAATTCCTGATGCGATTAAAGAAAAACTCAATGTATATAAGAAAATTTTTGGAGCTCGTCATGACGAACGTTCCATCGATTAAGTAAAACATAATTTATGGAATCTATTGTTTCTCATGATTTAGCCCTACTCACAAGCCCAGACATGGAACGAGCGTGTTTATCGTGCTTACTCAATAATCCTGATCTAATGACTGATGCGCTTACAGAATTATCAGAAACAGATTTCTTTTTTGCTCATCATCGCACGCTCTATGGAGTTATGACAAAACTGGCATATATTTATTTTGAAAAAGGTAACAAGGCGATTTTTGATACATTTTCTGTGATTGATCAAATGAAATTATCTGGAGTACAGGATGAATATCTTAATTCGGCGAATGGACCAGAATATTTGGCGTCGTTAAAATCTTCGATGATGTTGGCCGATTTGGATAATTTTCCTTATTACATGAGTATTGTTAAATCATTTAGTACACGACGAAAACTATATCTTCATTCGTGTCATATTCAGCAATCGTTATTAACACAAAAAAATGAATCTATTGAAGACCTGTTGCTTCGATCAGAGAATGGTATTTTAGATTTACATATTGAAGGATCGTTGTTGTCTCCAAAAACAATTCAACTTGGAACAGGATTAGCCGAAAAAATACAACAATTATGGAATCAGCCCAAAGATCTTGTGGGAATTTCAACGGGATATCCAAATATTGATCGATATATGTTGGGACTTCGCAAAGGATCATTAACGATTGTGGCGGCGAAATATAAAACAGGAAAAAGTGCGCTGTTAGAAAATATTGGATTGAATGTTGCTAAACAGGGTATTCCTGTGTTTATGATTTCAACGGAGATGGAAGATTGGGAAATTCAATGTCGAGCGCTTACAAATTTATCAAAAATTGATTCTTTTAAAATTGAAACAGGAAAATGTAATGATGAAGAAAAAATTAAAGTGAAAGAATCGATTTCTATTCTTCAGGAATTACCGTTTCATCATATTCATATTTTGGATTTTTCTCCAGAAAAAATTGTGTCATTAATGAGGCGATTTGTGTATCGACATGTAGGATTTGATGAAAAAGGGATTACGAAACCCTGTTTATTAATTTTTGATTATATCAAAATGCCAGAAATAAGTGCGAAACACGGATGGGTTGAACATGAGCATCAGGAATTAGGAGTGTTTGGAACGGTCTTGAAAAATGCGGCATCTTCACTCGGTGTTCCAATTTTGTCAGCCGCTCAACTCAATGAAGCTGGAGGAGTGGCGGCATCGGCTCGACTGAATTGGATGTCAACCGCCGTGATTTTATGGACCTCGTACGAACAGGAATTATCAGAAACTCAAAAACAAAATATTGATCCTAAAAAATGGTTAGGGGTTTTTCGAGCGAAAATAAAATTTAATCGTCATGGATCACAAAATCTTCGAGGAGTTGGGTTTCGATTTTATGGCAATACCATGACTATTGAAGAAGATGCGACCCTAGATTTTTCAATAGGCGAATGAGCATTAATTCACAATTTATTGAGTTTGGTATTAATTGTAAAAAACTCTTAGAACATTTTGGTGTCGGGACGATTATTGAAAATGATGATTTGTTAAAATGTTTGTGTCCTTTTCATGAAGAAAAAACTCCTTCATTTTTCTTTCGGAAATCTAATGGATTGTATTATTGTTTTGGATGTGGTGCGGCAGGAGATTTGATTGATTTCATCAAATACAAACAATCGTGTACATTTTCTGAAGCGTGTACATGGTTGATGGAATTTTGTGGCATGACCGAAAATCCAGAAAAATTTTTTCAGCGTATTGCTGGAGCGTCAGAAAGTAATCGATTTATTACCATGATTAAGAATTTTGAACTCGCGGACGGAACATTAGATAAGGTTTATGATGAATCATTTATTCATAATCTTGAACGGAATCGACGAGAATTTTATTTACAAAAAGGATTTACTGATCAGATGCTTGATGAATTTGAAGTCGGGTATGCCGTTGATCATCATTTTGTTGAACGATTATTTTTCCCCATTAGAAACGAAGAAGGATTATTAATGGGAATGTCTGGTCGTCGTATTGACGGAAAAGATGATCAAATTAAATGGATTCATTCAACGTCATTAGTTAAAAAAAATATTCTTTATAACTTGCAAAATGCTAAGAAATATGCTATAGTAGATTGTACGAAGGAACTTCTTATTGTGGAGGGTCCTGTAGATTGCATGAGATCATCAATGTATGGAAAGAAAAATGTTGTGGCTTTATTGGGACATCATTTATCTATGTCTCAAAGAAAATTATTAATGAAATATGCATTTCGAGTCGTCTTAGCTTTGGATGGAGATTCGGCAGGAAAAGGAGGCATAGAAGAATCTGCCAAGATGTTGTGGGGATCATTTGATGTATTTGTGATGCATCTTCCGGCACAAAAAGATATTGGGGATTTGTCGAAAGAAGAATTTGAGGAATGTTATCAATCAAAACAGAGGGTAACACAATTGCCCATCTGGAATTAAGGAGGATATTGTTATGAAGTTTAGTAATGAGGTACATTTGGTGGGGCGTTTGATTAAGAATAATGATGGAAATTTGTTGAAAGAGGTAGTGGTAGGATCTGGTCGAAAGGTGACGAATTTTCGAGTGAGTGTGCCGTATCAAAGCAAAGATAAGGACGGAAAGACTCAGGATCGAGATAATCGATTTTTTGTAACGGCTTGGGGCGACACAGGAACGATTCTTTCCTCACTAAAGGAAAGCGACGTGGTTGATGTCAAAGGATATTTGCGCAATCAAGGATGGAAAGACAAGGAAGGGAATAAGAAGTTTCGTCAAGAAATTGTGGCACAATCCATCGTGTCTGTGAAGGAGTAATTTCTAACAAGTAGATGATTCCTAGAATAAGAGTTCGACACTCTTTATCTACTTATTTATGATTCTTGCTATTAGTGGAAAATTAAGAACTGGAAAAAATTCTGTAGCTGATCATCTTATTGCACAATATCATTTTAAACAGGGATCGTTTGCCGACAAACTGAAGCAAATTTGTATAGAATTATTTGGATTAACTCATGAAGAATGCTATGGAGAAAAAACTCCTCGATCTCGTGATGTATTACAAAGAGTTGGAGTGGCGATGCGTGAAATCGATCCTGACGTGTGGTGTAAATATCTTTTGAAAAATATCAAAGAAGGAGACGATGCGGTTATTTCTGATGTACGTTTTCCCAATGAAGCGGAAATGGTCAAAAAGTATGGAGGAATCATTATTCGTGTGAATAGAAATACAGGAGAACAATTTGGATCATCACATATTTCAGAAACCGCACTTGATGATTATGAAAAATTTGACTATGTCATTGATAATAACGAGACACTTGAATCTCTTTATGAAAAAATTGATTTTATTATGAAAGATGTTCTTCTGCATGGCAATTAATTCTACCTCAAGAATTTATACCACAAAAGGACTTATAACGCCTAAGATATTATCAGATCATTCTAATGATTGGGCGAAAATATTTTCTCAGGAAGGACCACGAGATGTGTATAAAATTATTACGATTCCTCCAAAAGAAAAGCTCTATCGAGTGAGTACAGAATTAGGAAATAGTATTATTGTTGATGGGGATCAAAAATTATTGATGAAAAGTGCGAAAGGATTTAAAGCTGTTGGAACTTCGTCTCTTTCGGTAGGAGATGAAATTTTTTTATTGTTATGCGAAAATCCTGTTGGAGTTTCTCTAGAATCTGAAAAAATAGAAATCACAAATAAATATAAAAATGTGGATATCTTTAATGGACATTTTAATGCTAGTATTGGATGTTTTTTAGGATTTTATTTTGGATGCGGACGCGCTGAAGAAGACGAAATATCCTTTTTGTTGGATAAGTCTGTATGGGGAATTGGATTTATTGTTAATGAATTTTTTCAAAAAGAATTTGGTCATCGGGGAGTTTTGAAATCAACAGAAAATCCTACGATATTGCAATATGTTTTGAAAAGTAAATTTATTGTAGAATGGTTGAAAAAAAATTCATTATTTATAGAAACAAAAGAATTATTTCCTTCGTTTTTATATGAAAGCACATCAGAAATTGTCTCGGCTTTTTTGTTGGGGTATCTCTTGGCCACAAAACAATCCTTAGTGGAAAAGATTGTGTTCCCAACTGAAGAATCAGCGATCAATGCTCAATTGTTGTTATTTAATGAAAATATTGTGAATCAGCGATCGGGCACGACTATTGCATTTCCTACGGTACGAGCCAATGATGAATGGAAGCAACTCTTATCAAAATCAAAAATTCTTACACATCCTTTTCCCTTTACCATGACGGATCGACAAATGGATGATGGATTTTTCCGCACTAAAATTTCATCAATTCTTCGCGAACCCAAACAAGAAACATTTTATTTACAAATTGAAGGAAATGCATTTTCCGCGAACGGTTTTTATATTACGTATTAGTAGGAGTAAAAGTGAATAATGTAATAACAGAATCAAAAATGAAAACGATAGAAGAATTTTTTGATGGAGATGAATTATGTAAAGATGTTTATGAAAAATATCGATTAAAAGATAAAGAAAAGAATCCTATAGAGAATTTTCCAGAACAAACGATTGAGCGTAAATGTAAGGCCTTAGCCAGTGTAGATGAAAATCCCCATCAAGCAGAACAAGAATTTATTGAGGCGTGTGATCATTTTAAAGGAGTCAGTGGACAAGGTTCGGTAATTTATGGTGCTGGGAACCCTTATCAAATTTCCAGTCTTTCAAATTGCATTGTTTGTCAATCTCCAAAAGATAGCATACATCAAATTTTTATAACAGCAGAAGAACAGGCGCAGCTAACAAAAAGAAGGTGTGGAGTTGGATTCGATCTGTCAGAACTTCGTCCTATGGGAGCTAAGACAAATAATGCTGGGGGAAGTTCAAGCGGGGCTGTGGGATGGGCTAATTTTTTCAGTGATGTGTGTCGAACCATTGGCCAGGACGGGAGGAGAGGTGCCCTAATGCTTACCTTAGACATTAGACACCCTGATGCGATGGAATGGGCTTTAATTAAGAGGGATTTAAAACTGGTTACAGGAGCAAATATTTCTTTAAAAATTTCAAATGAATTTATGAAAGCAGTAGAAGCTGATGAGGAATTTATTCAGCAATGGCCCATTGATTCTAAGAATCCAAAAATTATTAAAAAAATTAGAGCAAAAGACTTGTGGAAAACCATTTGTGAATCAGCGTGGCAATGTGCCGAACCAGGACTTTTGTTTTGGGATACGATCAAAAATAATTTGCCTTCGGACTGTTACGAGAAAACTATTTCTACAAATCCTTGTCAGCCTGGATGGGCTAAAATACTGACACCTCAAGGAATTCGAGAAATAGAAGACATTAAGAAAGGTGACGAAATTTGGACCAAAGAAGGGTGGGCAAAAATTAGTAAAAAATGGTCAACGGGCATTAAGAAGGTTTATAAATATAAGACTGCTATTGGTACGTTTTACGGGACAGAAAATCATCAAATAGTTTCAAAAGGTAAAAAAATAAAAGCGAAAGATGCAAAATATATAGATTGTTTTGTGGATATGATAATGCGCATTGAAGAAGAAGACGATGAAGATTTATTTAATTTTCATAAAGAAACAAAAGCTTTTAAAATTGAGGAAACGGAATTTATTTCTGAAGAAGAGGTATTTGATATTACCGTTGATAACAAATCTCATACGTACTGGACACAGGGATGTAATGTGTCTAACTGTTCTGAAATAGGGATGTCAGAATCTTCATGTCGTCTTGTTTCAATGAATTTGTCTAAATATGTTCAGAAATCTTTTTCTCGTGAATCTTATTTTGATTATCAGTCATTTGAAAAAGATATTCGAATTGGACTTCGGATGAACGATAATCTTATTAGTTTGGAAATGCTTCATATTAAAAATATTATGGAAGTTTGTGATTCTGAGGCCGAGAAGAATCTATGGCAGCGTTTTTATAATGATGCCGAAAGGTATCGTCGGGCAGGATTAGGTAATCATGGATGGGCCGATGTTTTTATTCGTTTGGGGATTCGTTATGACTCAGATCGAGCGAAAGAAACGGCTCAGAAAATTTCTGAATTATTTCGTAATACAGCTTATGATGCTTCCATTGAGTTAGCGAAAGTGAGAGGAGCTTTTTCTGCTTGGGATTGGGGAAAAGAAAAAGATTGTGAGTTTTTCAAACGAATGCCTAAAGACCTAATTGAAAAAATGAAAAAATATGGGCGTCGAAATGTAAGCTTGTTGACAATCGCCCCAACCGGCAGTTTGTCAATTCTTGCGAGATCCTCCAGCGGGATTGAGCCTATATTTAGAAACGTATATACTCGTTTTAGAAAAATTAATCCTAACGATGTTTCGGCGCGAGTAGATAGAGTTGATGATGTGGGAGACAAATGGCAATCTTATGAAGTTTTTCACTGGACCACAAAAGAATATATGGATAAAACAGGAAAAACTAAGAACGAGTTGCCTGATTATTTTGTGGAATCTGACAAAGTAGACTGGAAGAAGAAAATTGATTTGGTGGGAATTGTTCAGTCGAACATTGATCATGGAATTTCTCAAACTTTAAATATTCCAAAGGAAGCAACAATTGAGACTGTTCATGATTTATATTTTCATGCTTGGAAAGCCGGATTAAAAGGTTTTACTATTTATCGTGAAGGGTCTCGAACGGGAGTTTTGCTTAGTCAGGAGGCCCAATACGAATCTCGTCCTAAAAAAATTAAACGTCAAGGCGCTCCAAAACGTCCTGAAGATTTGCCTTGCGATATTCATCATGTGACGGTAAAAGGTAAGCCATGGGTAGTGATGGTCGGAAAATTAGAAGGACAACCTTATGAGATTTTCGCGGGTCAAGCCCGAAAAGTCCATATACCTAAAAAATATATAGAGGGAAGGATTGTTAAAAACAATCGTTCTTATGTATTAGAATTTAATGATGAGATGAAGCTAGATATTATTGAATGTTTTGACAACGAAGATCAGCAAAATTTTACTCGTTTGTTGTCAATGAGCTTGAGACACGGTGTCCCGTTGCCGTATATTGTACAACAGTTAGATAAAATTATAGGTGGGCACATTACGGATTTGGATCGAGTAGTAATGAGAATTCTTAAAAAATATATTAATGTTGAAGATTTGTCGTTATTTAAATGTAATGAATGTGGGGCATCGGCTTTAATTATGGAAGGAGGTTGTTTTATTTGTAAACAGTGTGGCCAATCAAAATGTTCGTAGAAGATAAAGATTTGAAACGTTTTTTTTCTAAAGTAAACATTACTTCTGCTTGTTGGATTTGGATTGCTGGAAAAAGTCAAGGATATGGAGATTTTAGATATCATGGAAAGATTAGAAAAGCGCATCGTTTAATTTATGAATGGAAACGCGGTCCTGTTGCGAAAGATTTGGTTATTGATCATCTTTGTAGAAATCGTGCTTGTGTAAATCCCGATCATCTTGAAGTTGTAACCAATAGAGAAAATATTATGCGAGGCATGGGGATTGCGGCTGTTTGCGCCAGAAAAACCCACTGTATTAATGGACATGTTTTTAATAATAAAAATAGTATTTTAGTAAAAAATGGGCGCAGGTTCAGACTTTGTAAAATCTGTAACGCTCAATCAAAAAAGAAGTGGGCATTAGAAAATTCTGCAAAAGTAAGAGCGTCTATCGTTAAGTATAATCGTCGGTATCCTCAGAGAATTAAAGCCTATATGTATTTGAATAATGCTGTAAGAGACGGAAAAATTCAGCGTTCATTAATTTGTGATGTTTGTGGAAATGCAGGGAAAATTGAAGCGCACCACTATAAGGGATATGCAAAAAGGTTTTGGTTTAATGTTCAATGGATGTGTAAAGTTTGTCATGGTAAAACCCGAAGATATAAAAATGTTGCAGTATAATAACAATTATGATTTTGCTAGTTTGGTGATGGAAAATGGGTGCTATCAATGTAAAAATTGTGGACAGAGTAAATGTTCGTAAGATCTTGACAAATTATTCATCATAGTTTATAATAAGGAGAGTTATATGGAAAGGCAAGGAAAAATTTATGTATAAACGTCCTCTTCGAATTCTTTATGTGGGAGAATTTGTTGTTAAAACCGGATACGGAACTGTTGGAGAAAATTTATGTGATCGATTGTATGAAATTGGTCGAGATTATGGGATGCCTAAATATGAGATTTTTGTACAAGCATTAGGATGGAGAAAACATCCTTATGATGAAAGTGGACCAGGAAAACCCTACAAAGTATTTCCCATGATTGGAAAAGAACCATTTGGACAAGATGTTGTTGCGGATTTAATTCGAAGCGTGAAACCTGATTGTGTTTTGGGACTGGGTGATTTTTGGATGATCGAACATTTTAATGATACAAGATGGGTTCCAGAAGATTTACGAAAAACCATAAGGGTTCTAGGGTACTGCCCCATCGATGCTGATCCTGTTCCTCCAGTGTGGATTACAAAATTCAAACAATTTGATCATACAATTTTTTATTCAAAATTTGCTTATAATCAAATTCTTCAAAGAGATTCTTCGATGCAGGGACGATGTTCGATGATTTATCATGGAGTGAATCCTTATATTTTTCGTCCTCTCGCTCGTGCCGTCAGAGAAAAATTGAAAGAAAATTATGGAGCGAAAGACAAATTTATTATATTTTCTGTTGCGCGTAATCAGGCAAGGAAAGCGCATCCTCGTTTATTGTTGGCTTTTCAAAAATTTGCTGAAAATAAAGACAATGTTATGCTGGTGTTGAGTTGTTGTCCGCAAGATCAGGGATGGGATTTGGATGATTTGGTTAATCGATTTGGATTAAACAAAAAAGTGGTTATTTTAAATCGTTCAAACAATCCAGCCATTGGGATTCCGTTAGATCGATTAATTCATTTTTATAATATTGCCGATGTTCATGCTTTAGCGACTGAAGGAGAGGGATTTGGAATTCCCATTCTCGAATCGATGTCTTGTGGAGTGCCCAATCTTACCGATGATTATGCCGCAGGAAAAGAATTGATTGAAGATTCTGGGGCGGGGTTTTTAATCAAATCTGATGCCGTGACATTTCGTGGGAGTGACAATAATTATAAAAGACCCTCAACGAGTATTGATGATTTGGCAGAAAAAATGCAATGGATGTTTGAACACCCAGAGGAGCGGAAAGAAATGGGAAGAAAAGGTCGAGCATATGCACTCACCATGTCATGGGATCGTTTTGTACATCAATGGGATCGTTTGATTCCTCAAGTGATGGATATGCGATCGGCTCCTATTGAAGCGGAGATGTTGTAATGGAAATTTTTCAGCCTCTTGGTATTAATTGGATTGGTCCTATTGACGATATTAGTGGAGTAGCCAACGTTAACAGAAATGTAATTATTGCGGCGATGAAAATGGGCATTCCCATGAAATGTACCAATGCGCTTCAATTTTGGAGCCATTTAAAAGTAGGACTATCCAAAGACAAGATTGATCTTCTTGAGCAAGCAAAATCTTTTAATTTTCCTCCAAAACAATATGTTACCGTGATGTCATTTCCTCCTCATTATGTTCAACAACTTGATGGGAATGCTATTACGAATATTTCTTATTCATTGTTTGAAACAAATAAAATTCCTATCAATTGGCCTAATGTATTAAATGCTCCCGCTATTTCAGAAGTCTGGGTGCCATGCAAATTTCAATTGGCGTCTTATAAATTAGGAGGCGTGGATTCTAAAAAAATTAAATATATGCCGATGGGCGTTGATACAGATGAATTTGTTCCTCTAGGACCCAAGATGGCGTTTACGAAAAATAATGAATTTAATTTTCTTTCTATTATGGACGTGTCTTCAAGAAAAAATCCTGAGGTTTTGTTACGATCCTATTTCGAAGAATTTAAAGATCAGGATGATGTGGTCTTAATATTGAAAGCTTATACCGGAGGAGCGGACGAAGGATCACGACAAGGCATTCGGACCATGATTAAAAAACACAAAGAAGATTTTAAGAGTAAAGCGAAGGTGATTTATTTACCTGGATTTTTGTCTGATGCACAATTTGCTTTGCTTCATCGATCAGTGAATGTATATGTATGTGCTCCACGAGGAGAGGGATGGAATTTGCCAGCGTTACAAAGCATGGCATGTGGAGTGCCCTGTATTATGCCCAAACATACATCACAATTAGATTTTGGTACTGATGAGAATTGTTTTTGGATTGATTCAACAGAAGTCGATATTACTGATCCTCATTTTTTAGCCCTGGATGCACGATTTTATGGACATCGTTGGTGGGAAGTCGATGGAAATTCATTGAAGAAACAAATGCGATTTACGTATACGAATCGTGAAGAATTAGGCATTCGAGGTCAAAAAGCGAGAGCGATGGCTGAACAATTTTCTTGGAAGAATTCAGTGAGAAAAATGGTTGCGCAGACCGCAAAACATGCTCAACGAAACGGATAGATAAATACAGGAGGATATTATGGAAGAAGAAAAAGTTGTAGCAAAAGTTGTCATGGATAAGGTGGAACAGACCCAGGGTGTTCACACAGGGATAGACGGAGCCGTAAAGCCAATCATTTTTCATACGGTTCACTTGCACCCTGTTTATGGGAATAGTGAGGAGAACAAAAAGTTCTACATGTATACGCCTAGTGGATCATTTGTCTTGTCAGTCGTATCGCCTGAGACGGCAGCGTTTTTCGAGCTTGGAAAAGAATACTTCGTCGAATTTAAGAAAGCCTAGAACAAAGGAGGATATTATGAATGGTAAAGTTGGTGGATGGGAACATCAAAAATATATTGCAGACAAATCAAGAAATACGTTAATTCCTCGTCCTATTCAAATCAAGGATGATGATGGAAAAGTTGTGTACGACAACAGTGATATTTTTAAACCTCAGCCCTTTTTTATTCTTCGTAAAAGTCCTTATGAATGTCCGTATTGTCATGCCGATATTGGTCGAGCGATTTCTCGTGATACCTTACGGAAAACTGTGAGTGTCTATTGTTCGAGCTGTAAAGAATACATTACCGAAGATCAAATTCAAAAAATTATGAAGAAAGTAGAAAAATTACAAGTACAAACCAAGAAGAAAACGATATCGAAATGAAAAAAGCTCTTATTACTGGAATTTCTGGACAAGACGGGGCATGGCTTGCTCAATTGCTTCTTGAAAAAGACTATAAAGTGTATGGAGGGATGAGACGCACGTCTTCAAAAAATGTTTGGAGATTAGAATTTTTAGGAATTGACAAACAGATTGAATATGTTCCAATGGAAATGTTAGAATATGAAAATATTAAACGTGTGTTGCAAAAAACCAAACCCGATGTTATTTATAATTTAGCAGCGCAGTCATTTGTGCATGTGTCATTTGAACAACCTATTTTTACAGCTGAAGTCACCGCATTAGGACCTTTGAGAATTTTAGAAGCGGTGAGAGAATTGGGCATGCATAAAGATGTAAAAATTTATCAAGCGAATTCTAGTGAAATGATGGGTAAAGCTCAAGAAGTTCCTCAAACGGAAACAACGCGATTTTATCCTCGTTCTCCCTATGCTTACGCAAAAGCTTTTGCACACCATGCTTGCGTGAACCATCGCGAATCATACAATATGTTTGTGATATCTGGTATGTTGTGGAACCACGAGAGCACCATAAGGTCCGAAGAATTTGTCACAAGAAAAATTACTCGTGCTGTTTCAGAATTTGTGGTGAATGGAGAAAAACCCTTACGACTAGGGAATCTTAGCGCAAAACGTGATTGGGGATATGCCAAAGAATATATGGAAGCGGCATTTTTAATGATGAATTATGATATTCCAGAGGATTTTGTGATTGCGACAAATACGATGCATACAGTTCGAGAATTTGTAGAAATGGCATTTGGATATTGCGACATTGAGATTGAATGGCGGGAGGGAGGAAGTGACGAAAAAGGTTATCACAAAAAAACAGGAGAAGTGCTTGTTGAAGTCTCTCCAGAATTTTATCGTCCTGCGGAAGTCGATCTCTTAATTGGCAATCCTGCGAAAGCTAAAAAATTATTAGGATGGGAACCCAAAACCACATTACAACAACTTGTACACATGATGGTTCGACAAGATCTTGAATGGACTCGTCAGAAAAAAGGAGTATTGGTTCATGGCTAATAAAATATTTATTTCGTGCTTAGAAACGTTTGGTGATGTCGTATTGATGTCGACCATTTGTCGAAATATTAAATTACGATATCCTGATGCCGAAATTACATTTTTAACTGATCCTCGTTATAAAGGTTTGTTAGAAAATAATCCCGATATTTATCGTATTTGGGATGGACAAATTAAAAATTTTCAAGATGTTTATGTAAAATCCATGTATGATAAATTTCAACATGTATATTTTCCGATGATGGTTACACAGGAAGATACGATGTGGCATCATGATTTGGAAGCACGATATCATTTGGTAGATTTTTATGCGAAACGATGTGATAATTTGGTGTTGTCTGATCGTCGAACGTTTATCTATCCTGACGATAAAGATAAACAAAAAGTTGAAGAAGAATTCGTAAAGTATCCTTTATTGAAAGAACGAGTACCAGTGTCTATTCATGTGTCGTCTCCTGTGGCATCCAAATCGTGGGGGGTGAAAAATTTCAAAAAACTTGTTATAGCTCTTGAACGGATGGGATGTGTCGTGATGCAGGTCGGCGCTGAGAGTGATGAAAAAGTTCAAACACCTTCGATTGTCAATATGTGTGGGAAATTAACCCCTCGTCAAACGGCATGGGCATTGAGCAAAACCATGATGTATGTAGGTATTGATAGTGGTCCGGCGTATTTAGCCGATAGCATGGGCGTTCCTTCTGTTATTTTATATGGAGCTACGACACATATTCAGGCTGGTCCATTATCTCCTTTGTCTATTCCTCTTGAACCACAAAGAAAACAAGAATTTCCTTGTGGACCGAGTCACATGACGTGTTCAACGCATTGTCAAATTGGGTCCCCATGTATTTTAACCTTAGAACCAGAGCACGTGATACAATTTACGGTCAATATGTTAAATGGAATTGTTCAGAAAATTGCTGAATATCAAAAAAAGACTCAGGCGATTCCTGCCTCATGATTCATCCTGATCATGTAGAAGCGTATTGTTATCGTCCTGACGCAACCGTTGGAGAGATTCAGGATTGCATCGACTATGCATTACAACTTCAATGTGCTCAATTATCATTACCATCATATTTTATTCATAATGG
>ERZ1292644.1047-Hain-H14-01um-R2-1047-length-15258-cov-4_pt1 | contig 15258 bp, 20 predicted proteins | sample MGYA00564402_ERZ1292644 | MGnify/ENA primary metagenome ERZ1292644 (study PRJEB36523, sample SAMEA6512644) | groundwater metagenome | collected 2019-01-09 | study: AquaDiva: Metagenomics assemblies of 32 groundwater samples
TCAAGCCATGCTCTCCGCCCGTCCCCGCGATGAGCGAAAGGAGTGAGGGGAAAGACATGAGTGACATTCGTAAGCGGCTGGAAGAACTTAACAAGCAAGAACAGGCTTTGTCTATCGAGAAACTAGCCCTCGAATCCTTTGCTAAGATGGGAAGGTTTATTCTGGCAATCCCGGGATACAACCGGATATTGTATGAGCCTAAGACAGAAAGCGAGGCCAAGAGAGATGCCGCAAATGCTGCGCGGCTCGCTACCAACACTGAACCAGTCCCGCTTCGCTTTGACCTCCCGACTAAGTAAAGGACGAAAATGACCGAAAGGACTGACATGGACACCGCAGAGCAAGTGAGAGAGGCATGTGTGAAAGAGTGCGAACTGATTTCTCATGGCTACAATGAGCGGCGTGGCTTTGGGAATTGGGATAGCCCCCATCAAAGGGAGTTGCGAGCTGCGATACAGAGCGCAGATAAATGCAAAAACGCCATTCGCAATCTCGATCTTAGCAAGATTACGGGAGAGAGTTGATGGACACCGCCAAGCGGTTGCTGAGAGAGGCGCTATGAAATATCGAAAGAAACCTGTAGTTGTTGATGCTGAACAATTTACTGAAGGTAAGCCGTGGCCCAGAGGCGTCGAAGCTGCGAAGTTGCAGCACAATCGCCGTGGAGAGCGAGATCATTGGATGCCGGGAGCGCCTACAGTCATTACTGTTCATGGTCAGAGGACACTCGTCGCTGATGGCGACTGGATTATCGCGGAAGCGGACGGAATTCATTACTATCCATGCAAGCCGGATATTTTCGAGCAGACCTACGAGATTGCAGACGCCCACCTCCTCTCCTTCAGCGAGAGCAAGGAAAGTCCGAATAAACTTCAATGTGAATGTTCCTACGGCGTGGTTGTGCCTGATTGTCCGATTCATGGAACATTTGGAAATCAAAGGAGCGAACGATGACTCTCGCTTTAAAGATTTTCAACATGGAAGGCCCGGATGGGAAACCTGCCGTGATTGAGATTGTTGACGTTTCTGTTCTTCCCCACCGCATTATTACTACCGAATTAAAGCCCGGTGATTTGGGAAATCGGAACTGGTTTGGCGTTCACGGAACGCAACACTTGAGGATTTTCCATCCTATTAGCAATCGCACGCTCTCCTTCAGCGAGAGCAAGGAAAGCGCTGTAATGCGGAACGCTCTTTCCCAAGTTGAAGGGATGAGACTGCCTGCCCCTCCCGCGCCACCAACGAGCTTGCCGGAAGAGCCGAAACGGGACGCAGATGGAATGTGGGCCTACGGCGATTTTCGTGTGCTTGATCCGCTTACAGCATGGTTTGAATATGCTCATGACCTCCGCTCCCTCCTCGACCAGCGGGAGGAAACGATAAGGGGGTTATGCAAAGATGCCGCTACTGTTCAGACCGAGATTGAATTTATCCGAGCAATAGTAGATGGGAAAGGTAAGCCGCTGCAAGACGCACACCTTGACACCATTGCGAACAATCTAGATGCGGCGGTTGCCCAAGCCGCCGAGCGCGGGGAGGGGAAGTGATGAAACTTAGAGGAAAGATCAACCAATGCCCTCTTGTGGACAGTACTTTTCGACCGTTGCAAACTTCGACACGCACCGAATTGGTGCATTCGGGAACGGGCCGAAGGGAACCTCGCCGGAAAGGCGGTGTATGAAACCCTCTGAAATGGCAAACGTAGGGTTAGCCATGAGCACCAAAGGCATTTGGCAAGGCGAACCTAACCCCCACTACCTCCCAAAGCGTCCTGGGCAAGGCGTCAGCCCCGCTTAGGGAGGCTTACCTTACTCCGGATTGCTCCTGCGCCCAAGCCTGCAATTCTATTAACTGGGCGGTTTGGACTTCTGCTTGCTCAAGGAGTCCTCTAGTTCCCGTTCTAAATCTTTCCAAGGCGTCAGAAAGTCGCTGATTGTCGGCGGGGTCATTGCAGATGGTGGGGGTTTGGGGAATGCGGGCGGCTTTGTCGCGACCGGAATCGCTGTCGCGCAACCAGCGAGCACGAGCATCAGTGATACGCTTGACCACAGCTTTCTCTTTTGCATCATCAATCTCCTTACGCTCTGCCTCTTCAGCGATGCGAGCTTTCTCCGCTGCCTCGCCAATGCGCTTCGTCTCCATCTTGAACGCCCCGAACTCTACGCGGCAGGTTTCAAGGCGAGAGGACTGCACCTTGAGGGCGACCGATAGCCCGACGATGATGACTCCCGCGCCGATCGCCGCATAGAGCATCGGGCCAGCGAGGAGGAAGCCGCGCTGAGCACTCATTTCGCGTTATCCCATTCCTTGTTGATGTGGTAGATCGCCCGCTGAAACGCTCCGAGCACGCCGGGATAAGTCATGTTGATCTTGCCCCAGCCTAATGTTCTTTCCTCATCAGTGACATAAGCGAAACCCAGGATTTCGCCCTTTTGGGCGCGTTCAAGCAAATATGCCAGATGCTCAACGACGCGCTGTTTTCCAGTTGCATCAGGCTTGAGTTCGACTACGTTCATGCTAATCCCGCCCTCGCACCCTCACCGTCGATCGTCAGCACCTCCATCCGCAGCGCCAAATCCACAGAAAGGTGACACCAGGATCGGAATTCATAGATCAATTGGTCGTAGCGAATATCCGAATCACGGATTCTCTTGCACACCTCGATCGCTGGCCCGAACGCGGGCACCGTGAAGTCGGCGGAAAAGCCCTTCGGGTGCGCTTTGGTCGAGAAGTATTCCTTCCACGATCCGTTGTTCGCGGCCTTCCCGCGCTTCGCGCACCAAGCCTTGTAAGCCTTGTCGGTCAGGATGCGCTCCAGCGCCTCGCAGCGGTAGCCCGATTGAATCTGAATCGGCTGGTCAAGGAGCGTGCGGACTTGCTCAAGCGCGGAGGCAAGCATCTTCAGATTCTCGATCACGTCCGGCCCCGGAGAATTATCTATGCTATTGCGTAGCGCGAGTTCGGATACGACCAGTTCTTCAAGCGTGAAGTGTTCAGTGAGGTTCACGACGCACCTACCCACACGCCGAGCAAGAACAGGGCGAGCAGCCCGCCCCACGCCAGCGCCGTCGTCCACGGCGCATTGAGCGACACCAGCCAGGTGAGCAGCCGGTCGGTGAAGGATTCGGCTTTGTCTTTGAACTTGGTCATGTAGTAGCTCCTGGTTGTGGTGATTGAGGTCCGTTCTTACCCTTGAGATCGACATAGAACTTGAACATCAAGCCCTGCATGATGCCCCAGGGCGTCAACACCGCGCCGAGGATGGCAGCGCGGTCGAAGCCTGTGAGCTTCGTCTCCATTTCTGTCGGGAACCACAGCGCCCACGTCACAACCTCAATCGTGAGATAAAGCGTCACGATGATCACAAGCAGGCTGTCGATGTGATGTTCCTCGAACCAGCGCCAGAATGAACGGCTCGTCTGCTTTGCTGTGAGGACCGCTACCGAGGCCACTCCACGATCTGCGGTACGACGCGCTGGTTCATCGTTCATGCGCTATCCTGTTGTCGCTCTATTCGCTCAAGGCGCTGCTCGTGGGCCTGCACCTTGCCATTGAGCCGGATCAATTCCGCGCGCACGTCCCAGACGAGTTTCAGCACTGGCAGAATCAGCAGATTCAGCGCGAGTGCCAGATATTGCACCCATTCACTCATGTGAGTACCCCCGCCCGATTTCGAGTTCCTGGTTTCCGTTATCGGTCATTCGGTTCTTTCGCGTTGAGTCACCGCCATTGCGCCACCTGCCGTCGCTTCTGGTAGACGTTTAGAGCTTTTGTACAGAGTCAGCGCGAGCAATGATTTAAATGCAGAACTCTTGTCTGCAACGAACGAAGCCCACGAAGCAGGATTATGAGTAAGCCACGCAAGACCCCCAGGATTCTTGTTTGCCTCAACAAATACCCGCCTCTCCACTGGATCAAGAGCTGCAAGCAACTTGGATTCCTGCGCGTTTAATTTCCCGATATTGGGAACGGCATCAGCAACTTGTTCCTTTAGATTTCTCGCTAGCGCCTTTTGAACTTCGGTTTCGGCACTGCCCACTTCCCCATATTTCCCCGCAAGGACTCGATAAGTTCCCTGTTTAAGCTCTTGTGCGAGTTGAACCGGAATTTTGTCTCCAGTAATCAGAGGATGTTCCAAGAATTCATTCCACCCTGCTTTGATCTTCGCAATGTCTGAATTCGGGTTTACTTGTTTGGTGAATTTATCCAGCGTTTCCTTTACAGACTTCCATGCTAATTGCTTGTCTACTATTTCGGTTGAAGCAGATATTTTCCTGGCAATTTCTGTGTTGAGCGCGTCGATCTTCCCCCGCAGTTTCGCAAGCCCTCCCGAAGTTACCGCGATACCTTCATCGAGCAGAGTCTGGACTTCCTGTGCGACCCGCCCCTTTCTCAGTTCAGCAAGAACTGGCTTAAGGGAACTTTGCATTAGGCTTTTCGCGCCACTTTCCATAGCTGGAGATAAAGCAACGCCACCGACTTTGCTACCGAGCAGAGCCGCAATGGATTGGGTTCCCACGTTAGCGGCGAACCCAATTCCGGCTGCTGCCTCAGGGGGGAGAACTTTGGCGGCAACATCCGTTGCCTTGCCGCCGATGTCATACGCGCCTTTTGCCAGAGCCTCATCACTCACCCGCCCCGCCTCGAAAGAGGTACCGAGAAACGCTCCCGGAAGGCCACCAATAAACGACCCCCGTAAGCCAGCACCCAGAAGTCTTTGCCCCGTGGCGGGCGGGGCTTTGTCCTCTTTTCTACGGCTGAGCTTTGACGCTCCGAAGTCCTCCGGTCTAACACCTTTCACTGCCCCGAAATCTTCTGGTCTTGGTGCTTCACTCATTTATGCCAGCAGCCTTCTTGTATTTGTCCAACGCTCCCTGATTGGGAAAAGTGTAACCGCGAAACTCAACAGGTTTGTCCGCACCACCTAAGGTCACGCCTAGGCTTCTCAGTGTTTCTCTGGATTGAGGCGAAATAATATTCGGGAAATCGCTTTCCTTGTTCATGCCGCGCTTCCATTGATCGTTCACGGCATCTAGGCGGCCACGCAGAAGTTCTGAGGCTACCTTTAGCGCTCCTTTCATTTGATCTGGAGAGCGTGCGGCGACAGCGTTAGAAAACTTCTGTCTGAACTCTTCTGCTTCCTGTTGGCTGGCATTGACTTGTCTGAAAACTCGCATCAATTCATCGCTTACTGCTTGAGTAGCCAAGTTGTAGTTAATTATCTCTGGTTTTCCCAATTGATTTCTGACGAAATTAGTCAGCGCATTTTGAGCCTGAATGTCATTGTTCTTCAGGGCATCCGCAAGTTTATCCATCGTCCCCATGTGGGCGATAGCTGTGTTCATGGCTGTGATGTTTCTCGCAGACAGACCAGAAGTGAAGTCTTTCCACACTTGCTGGCGTGAGGAGTTATAGCTAGGGTCATACTGGCTCACCATCGACATCATGTTTTGCCAGTAGGGGGAACGCATTGCGAAACCGCTTGGTATCGGTTGTCTGCCCTCCGAGATTGCTTTTACCTGAGTTGCAATCTGAGGATCGAGGCTCGTCAGAAATTCCTCACCCTTCAAGTCCATGTTGATCGTTGGACGTGTAAATGTGTCAGGAACAGACTCCATCCTTCCGGTCTTTCTGTTCATGCCAACAAATTTTCCGGGATGAAGCGGGTCTTCCTTGATATTGGTATATGGGCTATCGTTCTCTGTGGAAAACCTCGGCCCACTTCCGACCTTTTTCCACGTTCCGTCAGATTGAAGTTCCTGCTGAATAGAAGTGTTACCCTCGAAAACTGTCCGAGTCGTTGGCGCTTTGGTTCTGTCTGGTGCCGTAAAAGATGGCTGTCCATGACGCAATACGGTACTGCCTGGCGGAACAACCAAATCTTTCTGTCTTTCCATCATGTACGGCAGCAATGCTTCCGGCCTATTACGCGCAACCCCCAGCAGCACCGGATTAGAAGCAATATCGGGATGTTGTGACAACATCTCGGATAGTTGCCGCTTCTCCCCAATCGTCCTCTGCGCTTCCTCCTGCTGCATCATTCCGCCGCGTAACTGGAGCAGCGTCGCGAGCTGTCCCAGCTCGTGCGATTCTTCTTGCCTGCCTAGAGCGCGGGAGGTTTCGTACCCCCTAATGCCCGCTGGCAGCAGTTGTGCGAGGGTAGCCATTTTAGGATATCGGCGGCGCAGGCAACTGAGGTGCAGGTGGTCCGGCAGCAGCAGCACGCTGCGCCTTTGTCAGCGGCGAAGTAGCGCGCACGTCATGGCGATCCTCGTCGGCCTTGAACGCCAGACGCGCCCGTAGCGCATCGGCAATCACGTCATTTCCAGCCTCTTCCGCTATCCTGATCGCATCGAGGTAGACGAACTTGGCGAGGATGCCCAGGGGCGACTTCGGCATCTCCGGCTGCGTGCGAGTCACCAGCCGGTCGATCTCAGCCATCACGTCTGTATTCATCTTATCTCCGTTAGCGGGCCACGCGGCGGCCCATTCTGGGGGCATGGGACGCATTTTTAGTAAGCCGTTGTCAAGTTATTCCGCCCGCTGGCCTGCATCATTTTAAGTATATCGGCAAGACTGTTACGAGGGCGGGTAACTTCACCTAGTCCATAGCCCAGCACGTCATAGATATCGCCAGCACCACCGGCCCTTGCTAGCGATGCCTGCGTCGCTCCCGGCACGCCTAGCCCGCCGGCAGCGGCGTTCTGCCCCCGATAGTTCAGCAGATAGGGCAGCGATACGGACTCGGTGATGTACTTCTGTATCTCGGCCATAGCACCCGGATTCCCGGCAGGATTCCCATACTTGGCTGACGCGCCCCGCGCCGCCGACTGGCCGGCCCGATCGAGAGCAGAGGCAAAGGCAGGATCCCCAGAGGCGAGATCAAAGCCCGGAGCGTAACTTGCCTCCAGCCGTGCCCGAGACGGCGCTCCGAGGCCGAGGTATTGATTCACCATATCGCGGTAGGCCTTCTCGCTGGCTCTGTCACCAAGCAGCCCTAGGCCCGTCGCCCCGGCTTGGCCTGCGACAGAGACGTAATCCGCTGTCGTCGCGGTGCCGTCGAGGATTCTAGAGAGAGCGGTTCCCGCAGCCGCAGTCCCAGCAGCAGTAGTCCCAGCGCCCGTAGTCCCAGCGACAGTGCCACCAACCTGGCTACTCAGCCCCGGCCCGGCAGCGCTACTGGCGAGACTATATTCTCCGGCAGCAGTCCCAGCACCAGCACCGCCAGCAGCCGCGCCACCTGCTGCACCACCAGCCGCACTTAGCTCACCGGCAGCAACAGCACCCTCATAAGCACCAGCACCACCACCAGCAGCGCCTACCTCACCAGCAGCCGCTCCTCCCACACCCGCTCCCGCGGCAGCGCCAGCGGCGAGCATTGCCAGGTAGGGGCCGTAGCCCTTCTCAACGGCCTGGTAACCCAAATCACCCTTGTCCAGAGTTCGAGTCAGGCTGCTATCCCCCAAGAGGTGTTGAAGGAAGCCTTCTCTGGGCCTACTGAAATTTCGCGCCTCTCCGCTCAGCATCCTGCGCTGCCATTCCGCATTTGCCGCGGCCGGAAGCATCCATTGCCCGTCGTTCTGGACCGCAAATTGGCGCAAGTCCTGCGGCATCTCAGTTAGGTCCATCGAATTCGGCTGATCGCCGAAAACGACATAGCCAGGGAACGGATCGCCCCGCTGAGCATTCCGCATCGCCGCATATTCGCCACGGTCGAGGCCGCTTAAGGAGCTGTAGCCCTCATTTGGATCAAAAGTGCCCCGAGGACTGGCAAATGTTCCCCAAGGGTTCGCCGTATTGGCTCCCGGCTGATTGAGAAGAGAGGAGAGAGTTGGCATTGGATAATCCTATGTATTGCTCTTACCGGTTGCAATGAAAAAACTACCGGCTCTTAGTGATATCGCGCTACCACTAGAAGTGGATTGTGCATATTGGAGCGTCAACGAGCCGTCGTTCAGTCCATTTCTGAACCAGTAATTTAATCGAAGCCAACCAGCAGTGGCTCCTGCCAACGAAGCAGCAGTAAAGTCCAATGTGGCGCCCGCCACGGCACTTGCAAGTCTTTTCACGACGTTTGAATCAGCAACGAGATAGCCAAACAAGCTGGTATTCAGCGGACTGCCTGGGGTCGTAATCGCTATTTTGATCCCGGTCGTTGAAAGTGCATCACCAATATCCAAGTCAAAGCGCACTAGAAATTGCTCATGCTTTTTAACTGGCAGGGACAGCGAGGTATCCACTAAAGTCGTTGAATTGAATACAGCAGTGGTCGTGAGATGCACATCCGTAAATATAGGAGAGTATTGAAGTCCCTGAACAGGATTTAATCCCTGATCATTGCCATATTGCCTACGAAGAGGACTCGGCTGTAGCTGCCATTCCATCTCATCGCCTCCACATCCGGCAGCACTAGCTGCCAACATCAATTTCAGGAACGAACGCCTGGACTCGAAAGGCCGCATTTTGCGTGTAGGTGAAGCGCCGGATGCGATTATAGAACGAACCGCAGCGGGTGAGGCGCTTGCGGGCCGTCGTCATGTCGATATTGCGCGCGGTGTTGAAGGTCGTCCCATCGTTATCCGAGTAGGAATAGGCAACGCTCCCGGTCGTCGTATCGCCGATGATCGAGATGCCAGACTCGAACTTCCGGTTTTGGCTACCGCCGTTAGTGCGCCCCGGCTGGAGCGTGACGGTGAAGTTGGCGGCGCTGTCCTGAAACGTGGTCGTACCCAAAACATGAACTCGACCATTAGTCGCGTTTTGAATGTAGATCTCTCCAGAGTTGGAAGTCGCCGCAATACCATCAAATTTTGCTCCGCCTGCCGCAATCTCCCATTCGCACCATAGCCCACTATCAACATGATAAACAAATGTACGTTCTGATAAGTCTAAGTTTAGAACATAGATAAGATGTCCGGCTACGCGTTCCATCCATGCAGTGCAAGTCCCTATAGTCTGCAGTTCCAAGCTAAGAAATCTATTTATCGGTATGGCAGAATCAGAAGATATGTCCTTGGCTTGACCTGGCGAAATCATCATTACAAAACGCCCACCATCCCCCCCGGAAGAATTCTCCGCAACGAATATCATGATGTCTCCAGCCCATGCAAGGCTGTTTTTTGCGGCCAGGCCCGTGAACAGCGTATTCTGGTCAATCCTCAGCAACGGCGATCCAGTAGGATTGCCATTGTTAAAGAAAAACTCTATGCGATTCTTGGTGAGGGCAACGATTTGATCTTTCAGTATATGAATAGCTTCAAGCCCTCCTCCATGCGTATCGACGTTGAGGAAGCTGGCCGCAGTCCATGAATCAAAGTCATTGAGATCGCTATTCCAAAGTTGGCCGTTTGAGCGTGGTTGGAACAGATAGCCATCCATGTAAAGAATTGGGCCAAGATTGTTCGTTGGATAATCAGCATCGTCAACCTCGTCTATCTGGGTAATGACATCGGCATTCGTGATGTTGTAGTTGTCCGTCCCATCGCTCACGATCAGCAGTCGGGCACTGGATGAAGCGGGCGTTTCAGTAAACCAGACGCGTCCACTGGAGGCGGCGAGAGTTACGCCTAGATCGGTCGTATTGCTCCATATCTTGTTGGCAAAGACGGTATATATCTTCCCAGTGTGGTCCCACAAATACAGTCCTCTGCCAGTAGCAGCAGCAGCCGGCGGCTGTGTGCTGTTCAACAATCCAGGTCGCTTGATGCAATTGACGGTCTGTTCTCCCACAGTCTCATTCTTGATGATCTCGAATAGCACATTCACATAGCGCTGATCGCCCGTGCCGGTGGCGCGCTGCGTCGGCGGGCCGATGAAGGGAATCGGGCGGGCGGTCGCCATCAGCCGGTATTCCAGTCGGTCTTGGTGCCGGTCGGATAGACGTCGAAATCATCCACGGCGACTGGAGCATAATCCACGCGCTGCACGCCGAGCTTTCTGATGTCTATTTCCGACTGCCGCGCCTCACCTTGCCATCTATGCTGTATGCGTTCATCCACGCCATAGTCATCGGCCACGTCGTACTTGATGATGTCAACCATAGCGCGAATCATGGAAACATCCACGTCCATTGCCGAGCCCGCAGTAGTATCATCGACAATACGCTCGTAGAGGAGTTTCCCGGTGCCATCAGCACTCGGCACCGGATAGAAGATGAATTCCGAGCCGCCCTTCCACATCGCCACCCTTGGATTGCCGATGGTGCCCTTGTCCGGTATCTCCGCATACTCGCTCCGCCCAATGATGTAAATCGGGTCGTCAGCCGATTCATTCGTGAACGTCATCTTGATCGGGAACAGGATTTCCCCGGCACCCGCGCTCGCCGTGGCGATACTGGATGACAGAGAGAACGTGACCGGTACTGTCGTCACCTTACGCCAGAAAATGCCGAGCTTGTGCATTTCTTTGAGACGTAGGTCGATGGCCTCATAAACGGTATCAAGGTCGGCTGAAGCGACAGACGCCTCCGCTGGTGACATCTTGGTGACCTTCCCCAAAACGCGCCGCGCGACCTCAAGACGGGTGCGCGTGAAGCTCGTGCTCATGCGGCCTTCCTCTGATCACAGAAAGAATGATATTCAGCAAGTATATTTGCGCAGCTATCGGTGAGATAGGAGAGTTTCTGGTTTTCTCTAGCCCACGGAAACTGGAATCCCGGATAGATCCCGTTTGCTTTGGACGAGGCAGGTGACGTGCTTCCAGACCTGTCGCAGCCGATGACGCGCATCACGATATAGGGCGCATCAGAATGAAAGCACAGTGTCGCAGGCCCGTTCATCACCATGATGTTGGTGAAAGCATTGGTGTAGAGTTGGAGTCTGTCATCCAGATCTAGCGGACATTCCTCATAATCCCTGATAATAATGACTTTCCTATCGCACAGCTTTGCAAACTTCAAGGATTCAGCTTCGTTAGAATCGCGCTCTGGATTGCGCGATTTCCGCAGAGTCAACGTAACATAATCCTTCGGAACACATGGAACTGGAATCCTGCCAATTCTTCCGGTTTTGTGATAAATCTCCGTTGCCGCACCCAGAATATGAGGCACTTCGATGCCTACGCGCTCTCCGATTGAATAGCCAATGCGAAATAGGGCAGGGGCCGGGCGCACAATGGAGCGCCAGCGGCCTTCCGCCTGCTCTAATGTGTAATTCTTCGGTTTCCACTTTCCATAGACGAAACGCACATGCTTAACGCCCAAGCTAATGGCGGCGGCAATGCAACTCACTACGTCATAGGAGGCTGGACGATTGGCGAGATCGTATAGCAGGATTTCTTCATCCTTATAGTTCATGCGACCGCCTCCAGTTTCAAGCTGATCCCCGTCAATTGACTGAGGTCCAATGCGATCTTGTAGATAACCGGCATCCATCCATCTTCAGTTACTTCCGGAGAACGATAAAGCCTCACTGAGCGATACCACGGCATGCCGCCGCTATTCTGATACCTCCATGCTGGATGCTTTGGCGTCATCACCCAGCATGGTACACCCAAAGCCCCGCAAAGATGAACAACCGAAGTACACACTGAAATCACCAAGTCGCAGGATTTTACTACTCTCGCGGTCTCGTAATAATCCTTGGCATCGACGCATTCATTCATACGCGTGATCTCGAACCCGAGCGCTTCAACGAGATCGAGTTCCTCGTCTTTTCCATTTCCATATTGGAGCGATACGAATTCAATCCCGGGAACAGCGAGAATCGGCTTCCACCATGAAAGCGGCATTGAGCGTTTCACGACCCTCCCAGGCTTTGCTCCACCGCCCTTCCAAGAGATGCCGACGCGGAACTTGTCTTCTTTGGGTAGTGCTTCAGCTTTGAGATAAGGCGTGCCGGGGAACGCTTCGCGTGATCTGCGATAGAACTGTCCTAGAGAGCCTATTGGAATCCTGTAATCAATCTTATGATCGTAGGCCCACGCCACTTCCTTGTCTTCTCGCGTGCCGTAAATAGGAACGCCCGGAAATGATTTTCGGAAAAGATTTTCCAGCCTGTGATAACATTCGAATACGATCGGATTAGTTTTTAAGAGATCGACAAGCATGGAAGCAAACATGATCTCATCGCCCATTCCCTGCTCACCATAGACCAACACCGTCCCGGCAGCTTTCCCATCCCATACCGGTACGTTAAGTACAATCCGATCCTCGCGTATGCCGTGGGTTTTAAGACCCCATTCATGCTCGTCCCATCCCCTGTCCCAAATCCCTTCGCTCAGAAGGGAAATGGCGAGGTTCCAGTGGGCAATCGGAAGATCGGGTCTTTCCTTGATTGCCCTTTCGCAGAAGTCAATGCACTGATCATCTTTGCCGGATTCGATCAGGAGCCCGCTATAATTGGATAACGCCTCCGGAGAAGGCTCTTCTTTTATCGACTCGTCGAAGTAGTAGCGGGCTTTTTTCATTTGTCCCGCCTTCTTGTAGCCAAGCCCGAGGTTGGTAAAGACGTCGGTTTGCTTCATTCCGGCCTTCACCGCCGCTTCCAGAAAATGAATTCCCAAGCCAATCCTGCCGGTCTGGACGTACAACGAACCGATGGTGGCCATCAACCCGCTGTTATCGTGATTCTGCTCCAGGAGTTGAACATAGAGTCGTTCCGCCTCATCAAATTTCTTTTCAAGATGAAGCTTACAGGCTTGATCCCACAGTTCTATTTTTTGCGCCATAATAAGAAAAAGGGCCGAGGCTTCTTCAGCAACTCGGCCCCAAGGGTTTCCGGTTAAGCGTCGTTAAGTTACATCCATCGAGAAAATCGCATTCATGTAAAACGCACCCCCAAGAGAGGCATTAGAGGCCGTAATCGTTGACAAGATGATGTCGATGGTGTCGTCCGTCGAGTAGGTGTAGGGCGGAAGGACAGTCGCCTTGTTCACGTTTGCCAGAACGAATCCCTGTGCGGCGGAATAGGTGGCAACCGAGTAATAACGATCAGTATCTACACCATCTCCAACTTCCCAAATGAAGGACGGGGTGGCGTTGGTGGAGCCGAACTGAACAAACATCGGCGTGGCGTTTGCCGGGACTTTGATCATCTGGAAAACGTCTCCAGCGGAAATCGTCGCGGCGATAGAGTAAATCGATCTGACCGCAACCAATCCTACTCTCAAGCCCTTGGGCTGGACCGCTGCTTGCGCACCAGTAGCTGTAAAGGTAGCCATTAGTTATCTCCTCAATCCGGGGCCGCGCCGACAAACGCAGTGACGATCCCGTGATCCTTCAGATTGTCCCTGTCCGTTCCGCCGGAGCCAAACCGCAATTTCTGAATACGCCGGATTTCCTGGACCCCAACACCATGCAAGAACTCGTAGTCGTCCACATCGGTCGTGCTCTTGGTGCGTTGAGCCCATGCGAGTCCAACCGCCTGCGCTCCGCAGAGATATACGGGCTCGATGGCGGTTGCCGTTGTGAGCGAATAGATCGTGGTGGAAACCGCAGCGATCTCAGGAATTTCCCGCAAGATCATCCCGTCCCACACTAGCGAATCGCCGGTAAAGAGCGGGTTGTCCACGCCACGCACTCTTGCATCGCGATTAGCCAGAGTCAGGACGTTGGTGGTCGGGTTGTCCTCCGTTAAGTCTCTCCATGCCCTCGGCCCGATGAAGGCCACGTACCATTCCTGGTCCATTTCCTTGACATAGAGCGGCTTCACTTTCGGAGAAGCCGCTTGAGCAAGTCGCTTCATCAGGGAAAGGATGTTCGGACTTAGCTGTGCGCCCGCCGTCACCGCTGAAATAGCCGATGCGAAAGTAGCCATGCCGGTAACGGTAGTCGTGCCAAAAACCAGCCGATCCCGATTATCGGATTGCCACGTATCTCTCTGGGCATTAGTCGCGGTTGCAAAAGCAACGTTAGCTACTTGCCCCAATGCATCAGTACAGTTATCCCGTAGTGTTTTTTGCGCCCATTCCCGAAGCTGTACTCGAGCAGAGTTTCTGAGATCAATTACTGACTTCTGCACGTCCCAGTCATCCACCACCACGGCATGACGGAGCACATCCACAATTGCGGTGTCGGAGCGGGAATTAAGCCGTTCTTCGTTGCCCTTAAGGGTGGAGTTTCCCGTAACCCCTGCTCCAGTCAATTCATTGACGAGCGCGAAGGTGACGCGATCACCGCTCTTCTTGGTCAAATCCTCCTTGATCTGGAAAATAGAAGCTTCGTCCGTGCCGAAGTAGCGCTTATAGCGCGACATCCGTACGTAATCGCGGAAGAAGTCAGAATCCCATATTTGGGGAGTTAGACCTGCTACAGCATAGGTCTGAGCCATTGCCAGTCTCCAATGGGTGATGGAATCGGTTCGCCCTTATCCGGCGTCGAACGATCATCGCCCTTGAAGCTGGCGGCGCTTACGGTGCTGCTACTACTTCGCCCCTAGGGTGGGCGGCACCTTGAAAACTGGAAACAGCCTAAACCTCTAATTCTGGAATGTCAAATCAGCTCTTTAGGATGTCCTCCATCGATGGCGGGCCGGCCCACGCCGGCTTGTGCTGCCCGCCCACCGAGCGCACATCAGATAGCGAGGGCGGGATGGCGGCCTTCTCCCTGGCAAGCGCCTCGGCTTTCTCGCGCAACTCGGTTTCCAGCTTCACCCGCGTTTCCTTCTCGATCTTCTCGCGCAGCGCCTTGATGTTGCCGACATCCTTCAACTCGATGTGCGATTCGGCGGTGCGATAGGCATACTCGGCTGGATCAGGACTCCTCATCCATTCCTGCGCAACGATTGGATTCTTCACCAGTTCAGCAAATACAGTGATCTTCTCATCGAAATCCGTGTAGCGCCCCCGCGCCACGCTCTCGAAGAGATTCATGCGCATGGCTTGAAATTCGCCGCGAGTATTCTGTATTTCCCCCTTGAAGCTATCTTGAAGCTTTTGCAGGTTCTCCTCTGGCGCATCCCAGAATGCCTTGGGCTGCTCTTTGGGCTGCTTGTCCTCTAGTTCCTTGAACTTGCGCTCCAATTCCTGGCGTTTGCGGCGCTCCTCCTCCATTCCCCGCAGAAAAGCCCGTTCCTTGTCCGTAAACTCCTGTTTGGGCGGCTCTTTTGGAGCCTCTTTGGGCGCTTCTTTGGGGGCCTCCTTGACCTCCTCTTTTGTCTCGACCTGCGCAAACTGACCTGTTTCCGGGTCGCGTACGAGCCCGCGTGCGCCTAGTTCCTTGTCTCGATGGACAGCCTTGCGCGATACGGGCTTCTCCGACGGCTGCGGCGTTGCTTCCGGCTTCGTTTCATCGGTCGCTACCTCCTTGGTTTCTGCTGGCTT
>ERZ1292644.217-Hain-H14-01um-R2-217-length-42248-cov-16_pt3 | contig 15241 bp, 14 predicted proteins | sample MGYA00564402_ERZ1292644 | MGnify/ENA primary metagenome ERZ1292644 (study PRJEB36523, sample SAMEA6512644) | groundwater metagenome | collected 2019-01-09 | study: AquaDiva: Metagenomics assemblies of 32 groundwater samples
GTCGTGCCGCAAGGCAACGGCTACGGACCATTCTTCGCTCTGGTAGCCTTCACGCTGGCACTCGCGAGCGCATGCCGCGGGTTCTTCTTTGCGCGCAACACCGACGGCTCGGTGACGATCTTCGCAGGCACATCGACGCGCCTGTACAGTCTCAACAACACCGATTTTTCGTGGACTGACGTGTCACTCGGTGGCTCTGGCGGCGGTGGCTATGCCGGTCTATCCGGCGGAGACAATTGGCAATTCGCGCAATTCAACACGCGCGTGATCGCGGTACAGGCCAACGTCATTCCGCAGAGCTTCATTCTCGGCAGCTCGACGGAATTTGCGAACCTCGCCGGCTCGCCACCGCAGGCGCGCTCGGTCGCGATCGTCAACCGATTCGTGGTGCTGATCGGTCTCTTGTCGAACCCCTTCCGCGTGCATTGGTCGGACATCGATGACCCTACGGTATGGACCGCAGGAACCGGACTATCCGACTTCCAGGACCTGCCCGACGGCGGTCTTGCGCTCGCGGTCACCGGCGGCGACCAGTACGGCATCATCCTGCAAGAAGCCTCGATCCGGAGCATGGTGTTCAATCCTGGGTCACCTACGGTATTCGATATCGTGCGCATTTCGACGCAGGACGGACTCTTCGGCAAATACTCCGTGATCAATGCCGGCGATCGCACATTCTTCTGCTCGCCGCAGGGCTTCAAGAAAATAGACCCGGGCGGCTACCCGGTTCCGATCGCCAAGGAGCGCATCGATCGGACGTTCTTCGCTGACATCGACAAGGCGAACTTGCAACTATTCCAGGGGGCGACCGACCCTACATCGACGCGTGTCTATTGGGCCTACAAGTCGATCGCCGGAGATGGCGGTCTTTGGGACACGATCCTTTGCTACGATTGGTCGATCGATCGCGCAGGACGGTGGACGACGATCAGGCAATCGGGTGAATACCTCGCGGCGCTCGCGCGTCCTGGCCTCACGCTTGAAGCGCTCGATTCGATCGCGCCCGGCATCATCACGATCAGCAACGCGGCGAACAACGGCTCTGGCGCGATCCGGCTCACGATCAGCGCCTTGACGGCTGGCACGCCGCCGTCGAATACCGATCTCAACATCGAGAACACGTTGACGGTGTACGGGCTGATTGGCGCGGGCGGCTTGACTGCTGCGGCCAACGGCACGTGGCGCTTCACCATCATCGATCCTACCCATGTCGACCTGATCGGATCGACGTTTGTCGGCAGCTATACCAGCGGCGGCTCGATCGGCGGATCACTCGATCAGCTTCCTTTCTCGCTCGATTCGATCTCGACAGCGGCACTCTCGCAACTCGCGGCTTTCAGCAGTGATCACAAGCTCGGCTTCTTCGACGGTGACGCGCTCGAAGCAATCCTCGACACTCCGGAGCAGGGTGATCTTGCTGGGCGCATGAAGATCATGGGCTTGATCCCGCTAACTGATGCCCCAGGCGCGATGTGCTCGGTCGGCCGGCGAGCAACGCCGCAGACGACGACGGTCACATACACGACGGAACGGGCGCTCAACCGGGAAGGCTTTTGCCCGCAGATGATCGACACGAAATATGGCCGTGGTCGATTGCGCATTCCAGCCGGCGACGTGTGGACATATGCAACTGGCATTCAACCGGTGGCGAAAGTGTCGGGGAGGAAATAGATGGCCGGGCGCGCACCACCACGCGGTGAACGCAATCTGCAAGTGCTCGTAGACGCGATCCGCAGCCTCTTCGAGGGGCGATCGAACGCCGTCGGCTCGGTGACGTTGCGGGCGAATCAGACGACTACGGTGGTCACGGCGGTGAACTGCGGCCTCGATTCGTCGATTGTGATGTTCCCAAAAACCGCGAATGCTGCCGCAGTAGTGGCGACGACGTATATCCTGCAGGCTAACGTCTTGCGTGGCCAATTTACCATCACGCACGCTTCCGACGCGGACACAGACATGGCTTTCTTTTGGATCGCACTCGGATGAACGCCCCAGCACACGTCAACGTTTCTCGCATGAATGGTTGCGTCCTGCTGTGCGCGGCCCCAATGCAGGTCGAGGGCGTCTGGCGCATTATTGAGCCGATGATCAGAGCTGCGTTCGCGACCGGGATCGGCGATGAAACCGCCGACGACATACACGAAGACCTTGTCAACATGCGATCGCTCTTGTGGGTCGTGGTCGACGAACTGTCGTCGGAAATCATTGCGGCGGCGACAACGAGGCTCGTGACCGTAAGCGTCGGCAAGATGTGCGTGATCACATCATGCGGCGGTCGCGACTTGATGCGGTGGATCGGATTCATCCGCGATCTTGAAGATTATGCAAAAGCAGAGGGTTGCAGTATATTCCGGATGATGGGTCGCCCGGGCTGGGCCAGATTCTTCCGGCGCTACGGCTACCGACAGCCTTGGATCGCGATCGAGCGGAGGCTCTGAAGATGCCCGGCGGCACCCCTGAAAAGACCGAGAAACAGACGGCGCAATCGACGTCCCCATGGGCCCCGGCGCAGCCGATGCTTATGGACATCCTGCGGCGTTATGGTGGGATGAACACGGATGTCACCGGCGGACAAGCAGGCGCGCTCGGAGAATTGCGTTCAGCGGCTGGCAATATTCCGAACTTCGGCGGACAAGCGACGGGGCTTGCGGAGAACCTCTTCAGTGGTGGCGGTGCGAACGCGAATGCGCCGATGTTGACCGGCGCCTATGATTCGCTGCGCCAGAGCTACGCGCCGATGCTCTCGCCAGACTTCGTCAACCCGTATTCGAATCCGGCGATCACGGGTGCGCTCGATACGATGCGAGGTGACATCACCAACTCAATTCGCGGGAAGTGGGCCGCGGCGGGGCGCACCGGTTCGCCCGGAGAGCTGCAGGCGCTCGGGCGCGGCATCTCGCAAGGGCAAGCCCCGGTCCTGATGGATCAGTACAACAAGAATCTCGCGGCACAGGCACAGGCGATACAAGGGCAGTTCGGCGCCGGCGGCGCGACGGCGACAGGCCTAGCGAACATGAATCAAATGGACATCGGCAACAGGTTGTCTGGCATGGGCGTGGCCGGCGCGGTCCCCGGCATGTTGATGCAGCCGGGGCAGGCGCGATACGGCGTCGAGAACATGATCTATGGGCAGCCCTACCAAAATCTCGGGATGCTTCAACAGGGCGTCGGTCCGATCGCCGCGATGGGCAGCCAGTCGCAAGGGACCGAGACGAGCACGAAGACGCCAGCTTTCAACCCGTGGACAACGGCGCTCGGTGTTGGCATGGGCGCGGCCGGCTTGATGACCGGCAATCCGGCAATGGCTTTGAGCGGGTTCGGTGGCATGACAGGGATGCCGAACTTCGGTGGAAGCATGATGCCATCGTTCGGCACCGCAGGCATCTCCGACGAGCGCGCGAAAGAGAACATCGAGCCGGTGGGCACGACCTTCGACGATCAGACGATCTACGGCTTCAACTACAAGGGCTCGCCCGTCCCGCACATCGGTCTGCTCGCGCAAGAGGTCGAAGAGCGCTATCCGGAGGCCGTGGTAGAAACGCCGATCGGCTTGAAGGCAGTCGACTACAGCTTGGCCACGCGGCGCGCGCGCAAGATCGGGATGCTCGGCGTCGCCGACGATCTCGCGGCATAGAGGTGACCGATGGTCGGAATGCTCGATGATTGGAGCGGCTCGCCGTACGCCGATATGGGCGGACCGGACCCGGCGATCTTGGCGCTCCTGCAGCGGCAGTTCGGTGGCGGCCGCGCGCCGGGAACGACGCCGGGCGGCGCCATGGGCGCGACCAACGCGCCCGCCCCACTCGACAGCGTTCCGGGGATGCTATCTGGACTCGCGCCAAAATACGTCCCGTACGCGTCGCCTGTCGACGAGGCCGGCTTTGCTGGCATGGCCGAGCCGCAGGCACCGATGGCACCTCCTGTAGCCCAGCCGGCGCCCAACTCACTCCCGGGAGGGTTCAATCTAGCGCCGATGTCGGCACAGGCGCCCCCACCGGCCTTCGGGAGCCTGTCGCCGGAGATGATGACGCCACCTGCTCCGGCGCCGGTGGTCCCAACAACTACCCCGCTCGATGCCAATGGACGTCCGGTCGGGGAGGTGACGACCATGCCGCCTGGGGCAAGCCCGACGGCTGGGCGCGGAGATGAAATGGCGCGCGTGATCCAAGCGGCGGCAGCTCCGAGCAATAAGTCGATCTCGGAAACGTCGTTGCTCGGGCGCCTTGGGCAAGTGCTCGGCAACAATTCGAACACGCTGCTGCAGATGGGCGCAGGCATCGCCAGCTCGGCGAATTGGCACGAAGCGCTCGGCCGCGGGTTCGCCGGTGCGGCGCACGGACGGAAAGCCGACGAAGCCAACGCGCAGAAAAGCGCGACCGTCGAGGCGCTCCGGCGGCGCGGCCTATCGGAGAGCACAGCGCGCCTTGCGGTCAACAATCCCGAGGTGATGAAGTCCGTCGTCGCGCAACTCTTCGACGGGCGCAAGGGCGTCGTCATCAACGATCGTCTCGTTGATCCGACCACTGGCCGCGTGATCGCGGACTTCAGCGATCTCAGTAGAAAGGCGCCGCAGACGGTGCAGGTCAAGAATGCGGACGACACCGAAACCACGATGCAGTGGGACTACAAGGCGCAGGCATGGACGCCAGTCGGCACGCCCGGTGGTCAGGGTCCGGCTAATCCATATTCGCTCGGTGGCAAGACGACAGAGGCGCAGGCGAAAGATGCTGTCTACGCCAATCGGGCGCACGAATCAGAACGCACGATGCGTGATCCTGCCGTCATGGCGGTGGCGCCCCGTATCGATCTGAAGATGCTCAACGCACTTCCGGGCGTTGGCAACTATTTCGTGCCGCCGGAATATCAGAAGTTCGTGCAGGCGCAGCGCAACTTCATCAACGCAGCATTGCGCCGTGAATCGGGCGCGGTCATCAGCAATGATGAATTCATGAATGCGCGGCAGCAATATTTTCCGCAACCCGGAGATGCGCCGGAGGTGTTGGGCCAAAAGCAGAAGAACCGCATCGACACCATGACGGGCATCGCGACCGGTGCCGGCAAGAATTGGAAGCCACCGTTCCTATTCGGATCGAAGGGCGAGATCATCGAGCATAGATCGCCGAACAGCACCGGCGGCGGCTGGATCGACATGGGCAACGGCGTGCGGGTGCGAGAGAAGCAATAATGCCGATCTTCGAGGTCGAGGCAGGAGGCAAGGTCTACGAGGTCGACGCGCCCTCGCGCGAGGCGGCCGCGGCAGCAATCCCGCGCATCCCAGCGGTGGCAGCTCCTGCGGCTGGACCTGCGCCGCGCGTGCCTGATCCTACGGTATCCGAGCAGGATATCCGCGACGAATCAGCGGCGCAGGTCTTGAAGGGCGTTCCGATCGCTGGCGGCTACGTCGATCAAGCCGGGGCGGCAATCCAAGCCGCAGCGCATCCGCTGACTGGCGTCGGAGCCAAAGGCGAAAACTGGCGCCAGCGCTACACCGAGAACCTGAAGCGAGCGCAGCAGGTCGCGCGCGAGTTCGAAGCCGCCAACCCTGGCACGACTACGGCAGCTCGTACGCTCGGCGGGGCGCTTTCCCTGACGGCCGGCGGTGCAATTCCCGGGGCGGCGCGCATCATGGGCACGACGGGCTCGCTCCCATCGATGGCGGCCCGGAGCGCTGCCTTCGGCGGCGGGTTGGCTGCAACCGATGCCGCAGTGCGGGGCGAAGACCCAATGACGGCAGGAGCCCTTGGCGCGGGCGTGGGTGCGGCAGCGGCGCCGGTGGCACGCGCGATCGGGATGGCAGCGGCGCCGTTTGTGCAGCCTGTGGCGACCGCGATACGAGGCATGCGTGACCCAGAGCGCGAGGCGGCGCGCCGCGTGTTCGGGGCGGTCGAGCGGAATGTCGAAATCGGGCCCCAACCGGTTCCAGGCGTGCCCGGCGCCATGACGAACCCGGCGGGCGACGCTGCTGAATTCGCGGCCGGCCGGATGGCTGGCACTCCAGCGGCTATCGTAGACGTCGCGGGCGAGCCTGGGCGGGCATTGGCACGCTCGGCCGCTAACACCTCGCCAGAAGGGCGGGCGGCGCTGACGGGCATGATCGACCCCCGCTTCGAGGGACAGGGCGGCCGTGTCGTCGATTGGCTCAACCGTACCTTCCACTTCCCGAATGCGGCGGCGCAGCAGGAGGCGATCGATACAACGGCGCGCACGGTCAATGCGCCACGGTATCAGCGCGCCTACAATGATCCCGCGGCGCAGGGCATGTGGGACGAAGGCTTCGAGCAGATGTCGCAGGCGCCGGAGGTGCAAGCGGCGATTCGGAAGGTGCTGCCGATGTCCGCCAGCTCTGCTGCGCGCGAGGACTTCACGCCGATCCGCAACCCGTTCGCCATGAACCCGGCGACGGGACGCATGGAGCTGAGGCCGATGACGGCTGAAGAGGCAACGCGCTACGGCGCGGCGCCCGGTACGCTCGCGCGACCGAATCTGGAGTTCTGGGATCGCGTCAAGCGCGAGTTGGATAAGGGCGAGTTTGGCGGCCGCGATTGGTCGCGCGTGCTCCGCGGTCACCTCGACGAGCTTGTGCCGTCATATCGTGAGGCGCGTGCGGGAGCTGCACATTTCTTCGGCGCCGAAAACGCGCTCGAAGCTGGGCAGAACTTCGTGACGTCGAAGATGGCGAACCCAGCAGCCCGGGCAGCACTCGCACGAATGAGCGATACCGAGCGGCAACTCTTCCAAGATGGCTTCGTGTCCCGTTTCATCGAACGCCTCAACGAGATGGGCGATCGCCGCAGCGTGCTCAACTTCATCGCCAACACGCCGGCGGCGCGCGAGCGGCTCACGATCGCACTCGGGCCGCAGCGCGCCCGGGAGATGGAAGCGATGATGCGCGTCGAAGGGATCATGGACCTTGCGAGACCAGCCGTGCAGGGCAACTCGACAACCGCCCGCCAGCTTGCCGAGCTTGGGCTCGCCGGTGGTGTCTACACGGTAGGCACGGGCGGCAACGTGCTCAATCCCGATCCAATGGCGATCATGAATGCGGCGCTCGTCTATGGGGCGGCTCGCGGCAAGGCGCGGATCGATGAGCGCGTGGCGCGGCGCGTCGCCGAAATGCTGGCCTCGCGCGATCCGCAGGTCTTCACCAACGGCGTACGGGCGGCATCGAGTCCGACGTGGATCGATATCCTGAGACGCGTTGATGTTCGGTTGGCTCAAATCGCTGGACTGTCGGCCGGTGGAGCCACGAATCGTACTCCTGCGGCTCCGAGCCTGCCCCCGGCGCCCGTAGGTCAGCCGCAACTTCCGGCGCCGCCGATGCAGTAATGCGACGATCAAGCCACCATGCAGCCAGGAAACAAACGGCGAGCCACGGGAATATGAGCCAAAGACTGACGGCGAGCAGGGACTTCAGCAGGAAGTAAATCCCGATCATGATCCCCAGGAAGATCAGATACAGGATTGCCCGAAGCGCGCTATTGTGGGATTGCACGACCATACGAATCGCAGGGTAGGAGAGCACACCATGAAGATCAACCCGCGCCTGTTGTCGGCTGTGAATACCCTGAAGCTAGCATTGCTTCCTACCGTAGTTCTCCTGTTGGTCGCGCATCAGGCCTATCCGGCTTTTTACCAATGGTCGAAGACAGCCGGCACCAACGCCACGGCTGACCCGTCGATCAATTGGGCCGAGGGCATGGCCCCGTCCGCCGTGAACGACAGCGCGCGCGCGATGATGGCGCGGCTGAAGGAGTGGGGCGACGATATGTCGGGCGTGCTGGCAACCGCCGGCACCTCGACGGCCTACACCGTCACCACGAATCAGGGGCTCACGACGACGCCATCAGACGGCGTTGTTGTCTGCATTACGCCCGGCACGACGAATGGCGTGGGCGTGACGCTGGCGGCCGATGGCGGGACGGCGTTTGCGATCCAGAGCCCGGCTGGCACAGGGATCGGCGCGGGAACACTGGTAGCGTCTTCTCCGTACTGCCTGATGTTCAAGACGAATGCTTGGTTGCTTCGCCAGTTCTTTGGCAATCCGTTCAATGTCCCGCTCGGCGCGGTGCTCGACTATACGGGCGATACGGCTCCGAATTCAAACTTCGTGATTGCCGATGGCTCATGCATCTCCCGCACGACGTACTCGGCCTATTTCGCGCTCGTATCCACGCGCTTCAGCGTTTGCGACGGCACGACGACGTTCGGTATTCCTGATCTTCGTGGCCGCGTTGCTGCAGGACAGGACAACATGGGAGTTCTTGGCGCTGCGAGCCGCATGACAAATACATCCGTTGGATGCGGCGCTGTTTTCCAATCTGTTGGTGCCGTGTGTGGCTCCCAGAGTCATACGCTGACAACGACAGAGATGCCGACCCATAGTCACGGCGTCACCGATCCGGGGCATATCCATGCAATGCTCTTCAACACAAACGGTTTCACGCTAGTTGGGCCGGGTGCAGTGACTACACTTGGTTCGGGGCCAGGGTCCGGAAATTCCAACTCTGCAACGACCGGCATTAGCATCAACAATGCCGGCAGCGGCGGGGCGCACGCAATCGTTCAGCCTTCATTCGCGCTCGTAAAGATCGTAAGAATTTTTTAGGAACCATCCAATGACCACCATCCGCACCCAGCTCGGCACGGTCGAATCGGCGCGGCGCGAGCGGTTCGAGCCGACCGGGACGATCGAGGCGACGAACGTCCAGAAGGCAATTGAAGAATTAGACGGCACGATTGGCGATCTGGGTGGAACGACGCAAGTCGTCACGACTGGCACGGTCACGGTGCAGCCCACGGACAGCTTTATCTACATCAACTTTGCGGGGACCGTGGCCGTGACCATGGCAGACTCCTCCGCGTGGCTCGCGGCACATGAGGTCGCGACGCCGCTGACCATTCAAGACATCAGCGGCAACGCGAACGACACCACGAACATGATCACGATCACGCGCGCCGGCGTTGATACGATCAACGGCGGTACATCGATCGAGATTGTGTCGCCGTTCGGTGGCTACAAGCTTCGCCCCCCCGCGGCCGGATCATGGGCAATCCAATGAGCAGATCAATGATGAAACGTCTTTTGGTGGCGGCGCTCGGGCTCACGCTCAGCACCGCAGTAGCCGCGCAGATTCCCGGCAATTTCAGCCCAGGACAGGTCTACGGGAATTCCAGCGCTGGCGCCCGGCCGCCGCGCGCCGAGACCATGACGGCGATGATCGATCGCATGTGTGGCGGCACAGCCGCCCAGGGCGCGATTGCTTATCGCAATGCGACATCGTGGGTTTGCCTGGCTGCGGGGACGTCTGGCTTTGCCCTGAAGACATTCGGTGCTGGAGCCAATCCAGATTGGGCAACAGTAGGAACGATAGTAGGATCAACAGGCGCTGCCGACAATAGGGTGCTGAGATCAGACGGCACAGGTGGTGCAACGCTACAAACTTCTGTTGTTACACTTGATGATAGTGGGAATGCCACTGGTTTTGAAAGTGTGCGCTTTGCAGATAATAAGGGTATTCAGGATACCAATGCAAACGAAGTCCTGATCTTCCGCTCAGTTGGAAGCGCGGTTAACTACGTCGATCTTAGCAACACGACGACAACTGGAAGTCCGACCTTCACTGCCGCCGGAGATGACACCAACGTCGGGATTCGGATCAGAGGGAAAGGAACAGGGCCTGTTCTATTAGGTCAGGCAACTACCACAGGTGTTCAGCTCGAAGCCGATCAACCAATACTCGACAGTTCTGCGAATGAGCTTGTGAAGTTCTCAAAGGCCGCTTCGGCTGTCAATGAGATATCCATATCCAATGCGGCAACAGGGACTAGCCCATCCATTGCTGCGACGGGGGGAGATGCCGATATATTTCTTATCCTGCAGGGAAAAGGTACTGGCGTTCCGGACGTAACGCAGTCGAATATACGAGTGGACGGCGTGTCGGTCTTCCCACTGCGAATGGCGCGAACTACCGCGACGTTCTCGAAAACATCCGACACGACACTAGCAAATGTGACAGGGCTCTCCGTTACGGTGGTAGCTGGCGGCGTCTACAAATTCCGTGCTGTCTTATTTGCAACATCAGTTGCGGTCGGTGGGGCGAAAGCTGCTATCGCCGGAACGGCTACGGCCACCACGGTCATATACCACGGCACGGGCCTTGATTTGTCTGCTGGAGCTAATGCCGATAGCCGTGCAACTGCCTTAGGGACTGCTGTTGCCTCAAACCCAAACTATGCGAATAATCCGATCATCTATATCGATGGCACGATCGTGGTGAACGCTGGAGGCACGCTTACGGTACAGTTTGCGCAAGACACATCAAACGCTACACCATCGACGGTCGAGATCGGTTCATACTTCGAAGTGCAGAGAATGTCATGAACACTATAAATGGAGATTACTAATGGGCGGCCATATCCATCTTCAATTTGACGACCCCGGCAATCCGATTTTAGAAGACCACAACGGCAACGTTCTCAGCACTTCCGGAACCACGACGAAGGGAATTCAGGAAGCGATCATTTTTGCCGAGGCGTTGTGCCGGCCGCTGGTGGTAGACGGCTGGTCGGACTTTATCGACGTCACCGGCAGCATCAAGTTCGGCTCGACGCGTGGGCAACACTACGAATTCCGGGGCGTGCTGCTGCGCTCCACCGCGGCGGGGCCGGCGATCACCTTGGACGCACCAGTGTTCATCGGGCTCGATTGGACCGGCCACATCGAATATGCCGGCAGCGGCAGCGAGGTCGTGCTTTTCGATCCGCAGACGCCGGCCCCGGGAATTTTCGGGACGGCGGGCGGCGGCCGCATCCACAAGTTCGGCGATATCCACTTGCCGTTCCTCTACGTTCAAACGGGCCTCAATCCCGCCCCGCAAACCGTCACTCGGTTCCGTACCGTTGGTGGTTCGTTGGTGGATCAGCGGATCAAGATCGACGGCGTGCACGGCGGGCTGGTCGCGCAGAACGGCATCCTCGTGGAAAATCCATTCGATGATCCGGCACTTCCAGGAGTTAGCCAGAGCTTCGCCGAGAACCACATCGATTTTGGGTTCATCGGAGCCTGCACATCGGTTGCGTTGCAGGTTGGCACCGGGCAGATCGATCATCAGGTGACGCCGGTCAACACCACCCATTGGATCGGGCAGATCAACACGGATGGTGCGATCGTCAACGGCGTACACGACACCAATCACCAGATGACGGCCTATCTCGCGACCTTCGCCGAGCACGACATCTACGACATTCTGTCGATGAGCATCAACGCCGGCCGGGTGCAATGGGGCGCGATTTTCAACGCTTCGTCGAGGGGTAACGTTGCGCGGCTGACGCAAATTCAGACCGATCCGGCTGGGAACGTTGTCTTCTTCGCAGGTTCGCTCAACAAGGTCTGGGCACCTCATACCATTGGAGGCCCAGCGGTCGGCAGCGGGGCCAACGGCAATGAGCTGATTCAATGAGTGGTCATAGCTCCAAGGTAGAGCGTCTGGACACCATCCGGAAGGAGTAGGTTCGATTCCTACAGGCCACACCAACTTTTAGAGGGAGTAGCGACAATGTGGGCAGACTTCGACGGCCGGGCGTACAGCCCAGAGGAATTCCGGGCGCGCATCAACGGGCTCACGTGGAATAAGGGATGGGTGCCAGACGGGATCACGCTGCACAACACCGCAGCTCCGACGCTGGCGCAATGGGCAGAGACCGGGCCGAGCCATGACGCGCGCATCCGCAACCTGCAGCGCTACTACGAGCAGGAGAAGGGCTGGCACTCGGGCCCGCACCTTTTCAACTCGCGCGATTGGATCAATGGCTTTTCGAACATCCTACGCCCCGGTGTTCACTCGCGATGCTACAACAAGACGCGGATCGGGATCGAGATGGTTGGCGACTTCGCGAAGGAGCCGTTCGATTCAGGGGACGGCGCGAAGGTGCGCGATATCTCGGTCTTCGCGTGCGCTGTGCTCAATCTCAAGCACGGTTGGCAGCCCGAGGGGCTCGTATTCCACAAAGATTGCCACCTCGATGACCACGACTGCCCAGGCAAGCTCGTCGTGAAGTCGGAGTTCGTCCGCCGTGTGCGCGAGAAGATGCAGGAGCTTCAAGGCAAGCCGATCATCGCGCCAGAACCGCCCGGCAACATCAAGCCGACTCAGATCGAGTCGATCTCAGCTCGCGTGCTGATCGATGGACTCAACATGCGCAGCGGTCCGTCGGTGCAGCACCTTATCGTTGGCACGAAGCACGTTGGTGACGAGGTGAAGATCATCGGCGAAGCGATGAACGGCTCGACGAAGTGGTATCAGGTCGAGGGCGGCTGGCTGGCCGCGCGCTACGTGGCCAAGGGCGTGCCGCCGGCGGGCCCGCTCGACGATTGGCAGACCGATATCTATGCGACGTGCTTCGGTGGTCCGGAAGAGCCAGATTACCCGATGCCGAGTGCCTACGGTGGCCGTGTGCACGAGAACAATCTGGAATGCTCGCTCTCGCATCGCTTCGAGGGGACCCGGCCGCTGGTCGAAGTGCGCGATCGCGGGAACGGCAAGACGGCGATCTGCAAGATCAACGACGTCGGGCCCTGGAACACGCGTGATGCGTTCTGGGAAGAGGGCGACGGCGGCACGACGCAGGATACCGATGGGCGCCCGGACGCAGAATGGCAGTTCAAGAACAAGGTCCGCGCGCAGAACGGACGTGTGCCGTCGAACCCTGCCGGCATCGATCTGACTCCCGGCGTCTTCCGCGCTCTCGATCGCAACCCGAAGACTGGTAATATCCAGGTCGACTTCCGATTCTTGCCAGCAGCAGCATAGAGGGAACGAATGGACACGTTGAGCAAAGGGATTCTTGGCATCGATCTGCGTGCCTTCGTGGCGGTATCGGTCTTCGGCATCTTCGGCTTTGTCGTGATCATGCTGCTGACAAGACCTATGCCGCTCACGGATCAGGCTGGCACGCTCTTGTTGACGATCGTCGGCGCCGTGCTCGCGATGACGGGCTCGATCGTGCAGTTCTATTTCGGCTCGACGAAGGACAGCAAAGAAAAGGACTCCACGGCGCAGGCGCAGGCGCAGACGATCGCTACGATGGCGGCGGCCACTCCTGCGGGGCCCGCGGCCGTGCTCGGCCCTCCGGAGCGCGTGATCAGTCCAGCTCCAGTGACCGTGCAGCAGGCCGTAGGCGGCACGCCGGCGCCGACTGTGCTGAAAGTCGACGTCGAGGGCGGTAGTGCGATCGAGACGCTATCCGACGGGACCTTCAGGCTCTCGAAGGACGGTAAGCAGGTGGGGGTATTTCCTTCGATTGAGTTGGCACGAGCGGCCATTCATTGATTTTTCGCAAAGCTGATAGGCGCATAGAGCATTGCAATGGCCCAAAAATCTCGCTGGGACAACGAGGTCGAGCCTGGGAATGAGCCCGATCCACCTTTGCGCGAGCAGGTCCGTATCTTGTGGCGCCGGCTGCAATGGGAGAGGATGAAAGCTGCGGAACTGGCGATCAAAAGGGCGGAACGAATGTACCGTTTCAAAATTTATAGTGCATGGATCAGCGGCGGAACAGCAGTCGCCGCCTTCGTGATGTCAGTATGGAGTATATGGCCAGGGAAAAAGCCATGATGAACACCCCTTCGCTTCCGTGGCCTACTCGCCTTGTGAATACGGTCACGTATTGTCGCGGTCTGCCGGCCCTCGCGGGTGCTCTCGCCTGCATCGTCGGCATCATCGGCGGGTGGCAGCTATTCTTCCGCGCTGAAGCTCTGAACTACGGCGATCCCACGCTGACGAAGTTCAGCGTCTCACGTGCGACGGTAGGCGAGACGATCGAGCTGTGTTTCGCCGATGTCGTCTGGCATCGGCTGTGCCAATCCCGCCTTGTAACATCCCTCACGCCGGCGGCCGGACCCCGTCTTGATCTCGAAACGTATCGGGTCAATACGCCGTGGCTGATCGACGAGAACGGCAGGAAGGTCACGCCACAGCTACCGTATCGCGTCCCACCGAAATGTCGGAAATGGACGGTGCCTGACCTTGGGCCCAACCGATCGGCCGGCGTAGCGTCGATATCCGGTTACGTCGCGTCGCAGTGCACGCCGCTTGATTATTGGTGGCCGATCCGCACACCGGTGCCGACACTTCTGCTCGACATCAAAAAATAGCGAGTGTTGCCGGTAAAGCACACGATGCGGTCGTAGTATCCCCTTGCGCCGTCATGGCGCGAATCAATAGGGGATCACGATGAAGCACTTCATGATTGGCAGCGCTGCGGCGCTCGCGCTATTGGGCTCCTGGCCGGCGGCGGCGGCAGACCTTCAGGTCAAGGCGACGGCTATGCCACGTGCACGTGTCCTGCAAACCTATATGGGCTGCGGCACATTCTACGGCATCCACACGACGGCGTCAGGCGCACGTACGGAGGTGCAGGGCACGCCCGGCACGATCGGCAACACCTACAATGCGAGCGCGGCCGTCGGCCTCAACATCGGCTATCTCTGCGGCGACGGCGTCGGATGGAAGGCGATCGAGGTGGATGTCGACTACAAGGGGTTGGGCGAGACCCAGCCCGCGACGAATACCGCGGTCGACGGCTCAATCGCCTCGCGGTGGGGCGTCACCGGCCGGTTCATGCTCGGTGGCCCGATCGCGAACATGCTCGGCGTATTGCCGAACCTGGGACCGCAGGTTTTCCCGGCGCTGCCGCAGGCGCCGGCCAATAGCATCCCGAGCACGAATCACCCCTACCTATTCGCCGCGGTGCACGCTGACGACGTCAGCGGCAGCATCGGTATGGCGGAAGGAAAGGCGGTGCGCATCCGCGGCGGAATTGGTGTCGGCCTTATGTCGGAGCTGGGCATGGCCGCGAACAATCCGCAGGGCTCGCGCGTCGTAGCAAACACGTCGATCGAATATCTCTTCCCTGGCAACGGGGTGACGCTAGGTGGGATCGACGGTTCGACGGGTAGCGCGAATCTCGGGCCGGAATATCGGCTTCGGTTCGGGCTCAACTACTGACGTAATTGCGGTAAGAGCGCAGGCGCCTCTCGGCTCTCGGGGGGCGCCTTTTTGCTGCGGTCGAGCTGTTTGATAGTCTCGTGTCGCAATTGCTTGGGTGCCTCGCCGTAAATTTTGATGCGCGCCCATATGCCGCCGGCGCCGTAGCCAAGATTCCAGCCGCCGAAGGCGCCTATGACGAATGCGACAATGGCGATAAACATCACGTCTTTTGTGCTCATTCTGCTGTTTGCCCA
>ERZ1292644.1049-Hain-H14-01um-R2-1049-length-15223-cov-4_pt1 | contig 15223 bp, 15 predicted proteins | sample MGYA00564402_ERZ1292644 | MGnify/ENA primary metagenome ERZ1292644 (study PRJEB36523, sample SAMEA6512644) | groundwater metagenome | collected 2019-01-09 | study: AquaDiva: Metagenomics assemblies of 32 groundwater samples
CAATCAAATCCAAAACGGAAACCACCGGCGTAGGCACGCGCAGGGCAATGCCGTCAAGTTTTCCGTCTAACTCCGGAATCATTTTACCTATTGATTTAGCCGCCCCCGTTGTGGTGGGAATTATGTTTAAAGCCGCCGCCCTTGCCCGGCGCAAATCCTTATGGGGCAAATCCAAAATCCTTTGGTCATTGGTATAGCTGTGCACCGTGGTCATAAATCCTTTCAAAATCTTAAAATTATCATTCAGCACTTTTGCGGTTGTAGCCAGGCAATTTGTGGTGCAAGAACCCATATCCATTACATCAATTTTTTGGGAATCGTATTTGGCTTCATTAACCCCAATAATAAATCCAGGTATTTCTTTTTCTTTGGCGGGAGCTGAAATAATAACCTTTTTGGCGCCGGCTTTCAGATGCTCTCTGCCGTCAATAATTCCGGTGCATTCTAAAACAATGTCAATCTGCCATTTTTTCCAGGGAAGATTTTTGGGGTCCTTTTCTTTCAATACCTTGAATTCTTTGCCATCAACCGAAATGGCAGATTCCGTAAAATTTATATCCCTGTTGAAAACTCCGTAATTGGAGTCATATTTTAAAAGATGGGCTAATGTTTTGGTGTCAGTCAAATCATTTATCGCAACCACTTCCAAAGCCGGATGATTTTCAATTATCCTTTTGAATGCCTGCCGGCCAATGCGGCCAAAACCATTGATGGCAATATTAATCATTTAAGATTTTAGATTTCAGATTTAAGATTTTACGTTATATAAATCGTAAATCTTAAATCGTAAATCATAAATTTAAAAGTTCATCAATTTTCTCTCTGTCAAATCCAATGACAATATTTCCGTCTATATCAACAACGGGCACGCCCATCTGCCCGGAAATTGCCACCATTTTTTCCAGTTCCTGCTGGTTCCGGGAAACATCAATTTCCTTATATTCTATTCCCTTTTCCTGAAGGTATTTTTTAAGGCTTGAGCAATAAACGCAGGTTGGAGTTGAGTAAATAGTAATCACGTTAATTTTTAATTTTAAATTATTTATTAAGTACTGCGTCTATTTCTTTTTTAATCTGCTCATAGGGAACTGCTCCGCTGACTAATTTTCCGTTTATAAATGTTGCCGGCGTTCCGCTTACCCCTGCCCCTGAGCCTTCCTTAGAATCAGCCGAAACCTTATCTGCATACTTTGAAGAATCCAGGCAGCCATTAAATTTAGCGGAATTAAGGCCTAATTGAACCGCCCATTGCTTATACTTTTCAATGCTTAATCCTCCGGCCTGTTTTTCAAAAAGCAAGTCGTGGTATTCCCAGAATTTGCCCTGCTCTGAAGCGCATTCTGAAGCCTCTGCGGCCTTTTGGGCATTGGGATGAATGCTGGTTAGAGGAAAATGCTTATACACCAGCCTTACCGAATCTTTATAATCTTTCAAAATTCTGTCCAGTGTCGGAAGATGGCTTTTACAAAAAGGGCATTCAAAGTCTGAAAATTCAACCAATGTTACGGGAGCCGAAAAATTTCCCCTTACATGATTTGCCTCGGTAATATTAAATTGCTTAATATCGCCGCCGGAATTTGATTTTTCAGCCGTATTGCCCTGGGCCGAAGACATTTCCAGAGCTTCCGGAAAGAAAAGTTTTCCGTCTGTTGTGGCATAACTGTTGTATTGGGTGCCATTTATGTCAATTTTAATTTTTATAACCCCGCTTTGCCTTGAAAATTCAATCAATTTGGCTGTCTGGCCCTTTAAAACATTGTTATTTAAATATTCAACCGATTTTTTGGCAATATCTTTCGGTTTTAATTGATTTGGATTCAAAAAAGATAAAAAGTCATTGCCGCTTGAATTTACAAAAATCAACGCTCCCGTTACAAGCACTGCCAGCACCGCAACTCCTATTAAAATTTGATTTTTGTTTATCATTATAATGCGATGCCAATCTACAAATTCATTCGAATGCAACGAATAAATAAAAGGTTATATTAGTATCATTCGTATGAATTAGTATATTAGTATCGCTGTTATTATATTACAGCTCGGCAATAATTAAAAGTATTTTTTACTCACAAGCTGGACTTTTTTCTGCAAGCCTCCCGGAATAAAATGATTTTTTGAAATTTTTAATTCAAATTCGTATTTCATCAAAGCGCCGAAAGGTAATTCTACATCAGCAATTTTTTTATCAGAAATATTCTCAATGTATTTTACAATGGCCCGCAAGCTATTGTGGCTGGCAACCAGCAAAACATTTCTGCCTTTAGCCAAATCCCTTTCCACCCATCTTTTATAGAACGGAACGGCTCTTTTGTAAACATCTTTCAAAGATTCTCCTCCCGGCGGCTTTTTTAAAAATCCTCGTCTCTGGTCATGAATTTCCTTCTCTCCGTATTTTTGAATTATTTCGTCTTTGTTAAGCCCCTGCAATTTTCCGTAATACCTTTCATTTAAATTTTCAGAAATATAGACAGGCACATCATTCATTGAAACATCGGTAAAATTGCTCCATTTCTGCATTTTTCCGCCGTCTAAATGCAAAAACAAGGGATATTTATCAACAATATTGTCAAACACGCGCAAAACCGTTTCCGTATTGCGAATTAAAGGCGAAGTATAAACCACATCAATATTGGCCCGGTGGACATTTATCAATTTATCAGCAATTTCTTTGGCGTCAGCATGGGCCTCTTTTGAAAGAGGATTATCCACCCACCCGGCAAACCGGTTATCTTCATTCCACTGCGATTTTAAATGCCGTAATAAAAATAGTGTAGCCATTTTATATATGCAAAAGCGGAGATTGGATTTTCTCAATCTCCTTAATGTCTGTTGCTTCAAATTTTTGTTGAACATGAGATAACTTATCTTTTTCCTTTTCAATTCTCTTGGCAATCAAATTATAATAATCCTTATTAACTTCAAAACCAATATAATTTCTGTTATTTCTTAAACAGGAAATTGCGGTCGTTCCGCTTCCCATAAATAAATCAAGCACGACTCCGTCCGCGGGACTGCTTGCTTTTACAATTCTATCAATAATTAAAATTGGTTTTTGCGTAGGATGATTTTCTCTTTCCGGGTCCTGCTTATGAATTCTGGAATAGCTCCAAATATCCTTTGGGTTATACCCAACCTCCAACCATTTTGCTCCAATAAAAATTGAACGGCTTCTGGCTTTTTTAGTTTTTTCATCGTACGGAATTCTTACTTCGTCTACATTAAAATAGTAATTTTTATTTTTTACAAAAAAGCCAATATTGTCATGAACAGATGTAAAGTGCCTTGTTGACCCGCCCATGCTTGGAACTTTTCTGTCCCAAATTATTTCATTTACCATCAGCATTTTCTTTTTAATGTAAGAAAAAATTTCGGGGCTGTACTGCCAACTCAAAAATATATACATGCTGCCGCTTTTCTTTAATTTTGGTATTGCCAAATCAATCCATTTATACATCCACTCTAAGTAGTCTTTTGGACTCTTCATGTCTGAATCATTTCCATAGTCTTTACCTAAACAATAAGGAGGATCAGTGACTATAAGGTCAACTGAATCGTCTTTAATCCTACTAATTCCCAAAACACAGTCCTCGTTGTGTATTTTGTTATATTGCCGCGTCATTTTACGATAAAATTATGCTTTTTGAGTTTTTTTTAAGAAGATTTAAAAATTCTTTCCTTGTTCTTAATTGAATTTCATGTTTATACTGCGCCTGTATTTTATCATTTCTTGAATTAATATAAATCGGCATAAACTGGGGAGAAAATATAACCATATAATTCTTATCAAAATGCACGGTAACATTTTCAAAACTAATTCCAAAGCAGGCATAAATTAAATTATATTCAGGATTTGCCGTATATTGAAAATACATTTTTTCCACTGCCGAAATATCATTTTTATTTTCTTTGCCGTCAATATTATGAATTTTTACATTAATGTAATATTTTTTATTATTGGATTGAATTTCACAATCATGCAAAGATGTATCGGAAAAATTAAAATTTACATCTGTAAGCTTTAGTTTGTTTGCATTATATTTTGTCTGCTGAACAATCACCTGTTCAACCAACCAACTAACGGAACGAGTGTGCGGTTTAAGTCCGTATGGGAGTATTTTTTCATCTGTTACATTAAAACTTGGCAATATATTAAGAAGATTTTTAAAAACCGACTCAATATATTTAATGTCATCAATGATTTGAATAATACTTTTGTCTTTACCTATATCTTTTTTCATTTTACTTTTTTAATAACTCGTTTTCAATTTCTAATAATCTGCTATACTTTGCCATTCTTTCGGGCTGGCTGGGCGAGCCGGATTTTATAAAGTCTGCTCCGAGGCCAACGGCCAGGTCGGCAATAAATGTGTCCATTGTTTCCCCGCTTCGGTGGCTGACAATTGTTTTCCATCCGTATTCTTTTGCAAGTTTTCCGGCTTCTATTGTTTCTGAAACCGTTCCAATTTGATTTATTTTTAAAATTACTCCGTTGCAGGCATTTTTGCTGTGCGCTTCTTTAATTCTTTTTATGTTTGTAGTTGTCAGGTCGTCGGCAACAATAATAATATTTGGCAAAGCCCTTTTGATTTCTTTAAATCCTTCCCAGTCTTCTTGGTCAAAGGGGTCTTCAATGGAAATGATCGGAAACCTTTCCACTAAATCCCGGTAGAAATCAACGAGGTCGGACCTCGTTGATTCTTTACCTTCTATTATATACTTTCCGCCTCTGAAAAACTGGGAAGCGGCCGCATCAACGGCTATGCCAACATTTTCCTGCCTTGCAATTGCGCTTTTTAATAAAAACAACGCCTGCTCTGATTTTGAAATTTTCGGAGCAAAACCTCCTTCATCCCCTATTGCAACATCTGAGCCATAACTTTCTGAAATTATTTTCTTTAAGTTTTCAAAAATCTTGTTGGCGATAATCAAATTTGCCTTGAAGGATTCTTCTTGCGGAACTGCCATGAATTCCTGCAAATCCAGGTTGTTCCTGCCAAGAGCGTGCGCACCCCCTTCAATAAAATTAAAACTTGCCAGAGGAATCCGCAAAAGTGTGCGAGGCCCGACCTCGCACATTTGCGCGATGTATTCGTATAAGGGTAATTTTTGGGACGCCGCCCCCGCCCGGTAAATTGCCATGGAAACCGGTAAAATGGCATTGGCCCCCAGTTTTGATTTGTTTTCCGTGCCATCCAGTCTAATCATTATTTCGTCCAATTCTTTTTGGTACTCCGGATTTTTTCCCTTTAACTCTTTGGCGATAATTTCATTGACATTTTTGATTGCAAAAGACACCCCCTTTCCGTCTTCATCGCGCAACTCCAATGCCTCATTTTTTCCCGTGGAAGCTCCCGATGGGACAGATGCCTTAAAAAAACCTTTTTCAGTCTCTAATTCAACTTCAACCGCAGGGTTTTCTCTTGAATCTGAAATTTCACGAGCAAAAATATTTTTAATCTTACTCATAATGGTTTTTCTTTATTCCCTGTTTCTTTATGTATTCATAGGCAGAAAGAGCTGCCACCGCCCCCTGCCCTGATGCCATTACAATCTGCTTATACTTTGAAACATTGCAGTCTCCCGCCGAAAAAAGGCCCGGGGTTTTTGTTTCCATATTTTTTGGGTCAAAAATTATTTGGTTTTTATCATCCAAGTCAACTAAATCCTTAGCAAAGCCGGTTGAGGGCACATAGCCAATTTCAACAAAGACGCCATTCACATCTAATTTCACTTCTTTGCCGGTTTTTAAATCCTCATAATAAATTGCGTTGACAAAAACTTTGCCTTCAATTTTCAGGATTTTTGCATTAGTTATTACTTCAATGTTTTTGTGGCCAGCCGCCAATTCCTGATTTTCGGCATCTGCATTTACCCTATCTGCATATTCTAAAATATAAATTTTAGGCACATAATTTGATAAAAATAAAGCTGATTCAAACCCGTTATTTCCCCCGCCGATTACGGCCACAATTTTATCTTTAAAAATAGGCCCGTCGCATAATGAGCAATAACTTACGCCTTTTCCGGCAAATTCTTCTTCGCCGGGCACATTTATCCTTCTTGATTCTGCGCCGGAAGTTATAATTGCAGAAATAGCGCTGTATTCTTTGCCAGATTTTCCGGCAACCAAAAAAAGGTCATTTTCTTTTTTAATTGAAACGACTTCGTCATGCTCCACCTTTAATTGATTGGAATCCAATTGCTTTTGGTATAACTCAACTAAATCAGGGCCGGAAATTTTTTCAAAGCCGGGATAATTTTCAATGTCAACCGCTTTTTTGGCAACTTGTCCGCCAATGTCTTTGGAGATTATTAAAATTTTCAGGCGCTGGCGGGCGGCATAAATGCCGGCTGAAATGCCGGCGGGCCCGGCGCCAATGATAATTAAATCGTAAATCATATTTTTAAAACTCTAAATCCTAAATTCTAAATCCTAAACAAATTTAAAATTCTAATGTTTCAAATCCCAAATCTTTTTTAGAATTTATAATTTGGGATATTAATATTTGTTTAGAATTTAGAGTTTAGTGCTTAGTGCTTAGGATTTGACTTCGTTAACTATTTTCCCTCTATCAAACCCCCTAATATTTTCTATTGTTGTTTCCAGAATTCTCTCTAAAGCTTCCTTTGAATTAAAAGCATTATGGGGCGTAATTATTACATTTTCCCTTTGCATTAAAACGTGGTTTTGGAGCATTGTTTTTATATTGCACGTTTCGGGAAATTGTTTTGTCAAAAGCTGCCGTTCTTCTTTTATAAAGCACTCTTCTTCCAAAACATCCAATCCAGCGCCGGTTAAAATTCCGCTGTCCAATGCTTTAACTAAAGCGTTTGTTTCAATAATTCCTCCGCGCGCCGTGTTTATCAAGTAAGCCCCTTTTTTGATTAAATTTATATTCTGCGAATTTATTAAATGATGCGTATTTTTATTATATGGAACATGCAAAGTAATAATATCTGAATTTTTAAGCAAATCCTCAAGCGAAACATATTTAAATTCCAGTTTCTTTGCCAGTTTTTTGTTTTCTGCCACATCAAATGCCAGCACATTCATTTCAAACCCATTAGCGATTCTTGCCACATGCAGGCCAATATGCCCGGTGCCTACAATGCCTAATGTTTTTCCCTTTAAATCAAATCCGCGCAAACCGTCAGGAATAAATCCTTTTTCTTTAACGCTTTGGATTGACTTGTAAATCTGCCTGGATAAATTTAAAATCAGGCCGAAGGTATGTTCGGCAACGGTGTTTTCTCCGTAGGTTGGCACATTGCAGACGGTAATTTTATTTTTTTTTGCATCTTCAATGCTAATGTTATCAAAACCGGTTGCCCTTACGGCAATCATTTTTAAATTGGGCAAAAAAGAAAATATCCGGCCGTCAATTTGAGAATCAATAAAAATAGAGATGACATTGGCTTCTTTTGCCGTGTTTGCATTTTCTAAAGAAAGCTTTTCGCTAGAAAACGATAAATCAAAACCGCTTAATTCTTTTTTTAAGTATTCAACTTCCCAATTTTCAATTTCAAAAAAAGCCAGTTTCATGAATCTAAGAAAGTTCAAATTCTTTCTCTGTATACACCAAATCAGCCAAAGCCTCTATATTTTCCAAAGCAATTCCCGCCCCCCTTACAACAGAAGTCAGGGGATCGTCAATGATTTTGCAGGGTATTTTGGTTTCCCGGTAAATAAAGGCGTCTAAACCCTTTAACAAGGACCCCCCTCCGGCCAAATGGATTCCACTGGTCATAACGTCTGCCAGAAGCTCGGGAGGGGTTTCTTCAATCGTGGTTTTAATGGCTGAAACAATCTGGCCGACGGACCTTTCCAGTGCCCTCTGTATGTCATCGTTAAAAACAATAACTTCTTCAGGGAGGCCCGTAACTAAATTCCTGCCTCTCATGGGCATTTCCTTTTTTTCTTTTAAGGGCATAGCCGAGCCAATGGCTATTTTGATATTTTCAGCCGTCCTTTCGCCTATTAAAAGCTTGTACTCTTTTTGGGCAAACTGAATAATATCTTCATTAAGCTTGTCTCCTGCAACCCTCAAACTTTTAAATGCAACAATGCCTCCCATTGAAATTACCGCCACCTCCGTAGTCCCCCCGCCAATGTCAACTATGAAATTTCCTCCGGCATCCTGAATGGGCAGTTTGGCTCCTATTGCGGAGGCCAAGGGCTCTTCAATTAAAAAAATTTTCCTGGCGCCGGCATTTCTTGCCGCATCTCTTACCGCTTTTCTTTCAACTTCCGTTAATCCGCAGGGAATTCCTATTATTACTTTTGGCATGTATCCAAAACCAAAAAATTTCTTGGAAGTGGCGATAGACTTTTCAATAAAATACCTGAGCATCTGCTCTGTAACTTCAAAATCAGAAATGACTCCGCTGACCAACGGCCTGGTTGCCGTAATATATGAAGGCGTGCGCCCAACCATTTTTTTGGCCTCTTCTCCAATGGATAAAATCTGCCCGGTTTTGTTGTTAACGGCAACAACGGACGGTTCATTAATTATTATCCCCCGGTCTTTAACATACACTAAAGAATTGGCAGTGCCCAAATCAATAGCCATGTTGAAAGACAGAAAAGAAAATAAGTTTTTAAGCCTTCTAAGCATTTATTAATTTTATTAGATTTTTTATTGTTATAAGCCTTCCTTTTTCCGATTCTCTTTCTTTAACTTCTAATTTTTGCCCGGTTTTCAACGTTGTCCTTGAAACAACAACCCTGTATGGCATGCCCAATAAATCAGCTTCCGCAAACTTTTCTCCCGCAGATTTATTTTGCCTATCATCGTATAGTACATCAATGTTATTTTTTTGCAAACTATCATATATTTTTTCAGATTCTTTGCTTATTTGGTCTCTTTCTTTCCTGTTTGGAGAGCCCGTTTCAGGGTTAATTTCTATTAAATGAACTTTAAATGGCGCAACTGGCTTTGACCAAATAATTCCCCTTTCATCATGGCTTGATTCAACAATTGCTCCCATTAGCCGGCCCAGTCCGATTCCATAGCATCCCATTAATACGGGCTTGTCATGGCCGTCCCTGTCGGTGAACTTAAAGTCAAATGGCAAAGAGAATTTATTACCAAGCTTAAAAATGTTTCCGACTTCAACCGATTTTTTTTCTTGGAAATCCCTTCCTTTGCAATTCGGACAATTTGGAGTTTCTTCTTTTATTTCTTTATTTACTGCGATTTGGCATTTCTGGCAAATGTAAATTATGTCCTCGCCGGCTTGGGTAATCGTTTGGAATTCATCGGAGTATTTTGAAAAGCTTCCGCCGGAAGCGTACGTTCTGTGGGTTAATTCTGCAATGCCGAATTCTGCGAAAATTTTATTATAAACTTCGGCAACTTTTTCATAGTAATCGTCCAAATCTTTTTGGGTTGAATGGAAAGAATATAAATCTTTCATTAAAAACTCTCTTGTCCGCAGGATGCCTGACTTGGCGCGCAGTTCATCGCGGAATTTCGTCTGTATTTGAAAAACGGAAAAAGGCAGGTCTTTATATGAAAAAACGAATTTTTTAGCCAAAGGGGTTATAACTTCTTCATGGGTGGGGCCAAGACCGTATTCTTTTTCTCCGCTACCCTTGACTTTAAAAAGTATTTCCAAATTATCCCAACGGCCTGTTTTCACCCAATTCTCTTTTGGCTGTAAAACAGGCATGAGTAATTCCTGCCCGCCTATTTCTTCCATATTTTTCCTGATTATATTTTCAATTTTCTTTAAAACCCTAAAACCCAGGGGCAAAAAAGTATAAACCCCTGCCATCAATTGGTCTATGTAGCCTGCCCTTGTAAGCAAATCATGGGAAACCGATTCGGCGCCGGCTAATTTGTTTTTACTTGTTTTGTAAAATAGTTTGGACTGCAACATATTGCTAAACGAATTCCGCGAACCAGAACGAATTTTCACGAATCGCGAATGAAAGTTATTCGTGATTCGTGGAAATTCGCCAAAATTCGTGAAATTCGTCGCTATCTCAATCCTGCTTTCCAGAATTCTATGGCCCTGGGCACGTCAAATTTTATAGTTACAAAAATTGACAAAGTAATAAGCAAAATAAAAAACACCATGCTTAAGCTTTGCTCAATTTTCAAAGAAACCGGCCTTTTGATTATTTTTTCAATTGCCATAAACAAAAGCTTTCCCCCATCCAGCGCCGGTATTGGAAATAAATTGAATAATGCTATAAAAACCGAGATTGACCCTATAAAATACATGAAAAATCCAAATCCATAATCTGCCGCTTTTGCCAGAAATATTGTAATCCCAACCGGCCCTGCAAATTCGGCGCCCTTAGGCACGCCGTTGCCTGAAAATAAATTGGCAAAAACATTATATATTCCAACGATTGCCTGCCAGGTTATTTGGCCGGTATAAATTATGCCTTTAAAAGGGGCCTGATACCAAGGAGACTTTTCAATAATCGTCGCCATTCTTTCTAAAGACACTCCAACCGGCCCCTGGTTTTTGGGGTAAGAAATCCTTGGCGTTAAATTTATTTCAATTTCACTGCCGTTCCTGATTGCTTTTATTGCAATATTATTCCCCTTATTTTCCTGGACAATATTTTGGAAATCTGAAGTTTTATTCAGCCAGCGGCCGTTAATTGACAAAATTTCGTCATTTTTTTTCAGCCCGGCAGATTGGGCCGGGGAATTTTGTTCAACTGAAGTAATTTTTAATTTTGCATTATAAAATCCGTTAATATCCTGGTCCCCTACCGGCACAACGGCGCCGGTTAAAAAAACGGCGGAAAAAATTATCGCCGAAGCTACCCAAAAAGCCAATACTCCGCCCATAACAATCCACACTCTTTTCCAAAGAGCCAGCTTGGCAAAACTTCTGTAGTCATCCACTCCGCCTTCTTCTCCATAAATCCTGACAAAAGCTCCCAGGGGAATTAAGTTGACTGAATAAATAGTTTCGCCGAATTTTCTGCCAAAAAGCTTCGGCGGGTACCCAATGCCGAATTCCTCAACTTTTACCCCGAACTTTTTGGCAATGATAAAATGGCCGAATTCGTGGATAATCATCAGAGATATAAGACTTGCAAAAGCAATTAATAAAGTTAGAAGCATTAATTTACCAACGAATAAACGAATCTTTTTACGAATTTACGAATTCGTAAATTCGCAACTAAATTCGTTATTCGCTGATTAGGTTATTTCTTTTTTCTTTCTTTCAACCAACTCCTCTATTTTCTTATTGTACTCATCAATCAGTTTTTGCAATGCATCCTTGCCGCGGAATTTATCATCTTCTGAAATCTTCTTCTCCCTTTGGGCAGATTGTATTTTACTCCAAGCATCCTCTCTGAAGTGGCGCATTGTTTTATGAGTTTGCTCTGCTTTTTCATTTAAAATTTTTGCCAAATTGTTTCTGTACTCTTCGGTAAGCAGGGGAAGGCTTAGCCTTATTAAATTCTTATCAACTGCAGAAGACATGCCGAGCCCCGAATGCAAAATGGCTTTTTCAATCGGTTCAATATAAGATGCATCCCAAGGCTGTATTGCCAGCTGATTTGGCTGGGGCGAGGAAATGGCAGCCAGCTGCTTTACAGTGAATTTTTGGCCCAAGTAATCAACTTCTATGTCCTCAACCAAAGCCGGCGAGGCTCTGGAAGTCCTTATTTTTGCAATTTCGCTCTCTAAAAACTTGAAGGCCTTTTCGAATTCCGGCCTTACATTATCTATAAAATCTTTATAAGCCATAAATGTGATGCAAATCTACGAATTTAATGCATATCTGCAAATATGCGGATTAGCATATCTGTAGATTAGCATTATCCGCATCATATTCGCATCTCTCATATTTCCATTAATAAAATTTCCAAAGCCAGCTTCGGGTTAGCGTTGGAAAAATTGTGCCAGTAAGATACTTTTTCAATCAATTCCAGTATTTTTTTTGTCTTATCAATTGAATAACCGTCAATTATTTTTTGGGTTTCATGTTTCATGTTCCATGTTTCATGATTTTTAATCCCCAATTTTAAAAGCAGTAAATTCCTGAAATATGCCCGCCAAATCTGCATTATTTTTACAAATCCCCCATTTTCTAATTGGGCATTTTTTGAATAAATGAATTTAAGGGCGAGTTCAGAGCCGATTAGCTTCTGCAAATCCTGCAGGATTTTATTTTCTTCATTTGAAAGCGCATTATTTTCTAAGCTGAAAAATTTAACGTGCTGGATTCTTGAAAGTACAGTTGGCAATAGGGTTTCAGGCCTATTGGAAATCAAGAAAATAATTGAGTTGCCGGGAGGTTCTTCAAGGGTTTTTAAAAGGCAATTCTGGGATTGCAAATTCATTGTTTCGGCCCCTTCCATTATAACAGACTTGAAATTGCATGCATAAGGCTTGTATGATAAAAATTTTTGCGCTTCCCTTATTTGCGAAATATCAATTTCCATTTTGTCTTTTCCTTCTTTTAAAGAAGCCTGGCTGTTAGCTGAATTTAAAAACAGCAAATCCGGAAAGTTCTCCTTTTCAATTGCCCGGCAATTCTGGCATATTTGGCCTCCGGATTTGCCTATACTGCAAATTTCGCGGCCGTGAGAATTGTGGTATATGCAACTGATTAATTTCACAAATTCTTTAGTGAAATTCTTTATAGACTCTGAATTATTCCCTGAAAACAAATATGCATGCCCCAAATTCCCCGATTCAAACTTTCTTTTCAGTAAATCCCGCTGTTTTTGATATTTAATCATTATTATTCTAACTTTTGCTCATTACCACCTTTTTGTACTCATCTAAATGCTCTAAAACCGTTCCCGTTCCTTTTATTACGCAAAACAAGGGTTCGTCTGCAATAAAACAGGGCACTCCCGTGCTTTGGGCAAACAGCTCATTGATTCTTGGCAGTAAAGCTCCCCCGCCGGCTACTATAATTCCTTTATTCATAATATCGGCTGAAAGTTCGGGCGGAGTGCGGCTCAAAACTTCTTTTGCCGCCTGGATAATTTCAGCTAAAACATCGGAAATAGCTTCGCAGACTTCATTGCTTGATATTTTAATATTGCGTGGCAAGCCTAAAATTAAATCCCGCCCCTGGATTTCCATAAATTTAGGGTCCCTTTGAGGCAGGGCGGTGCCCACTTTTATTTTTATTTCTTCAGCTGACTGCGTGCCTATGGCCAGATTATACTTCCTTTTTATATATTCTGCGATTGCAGCGTCAATTTTATCGCCGGCCACTCTGACCGAATGGGATGCCACTATTCCGCCCAAAGAAATTACAGCCACCTCTGAAGTGCCTCCGCCTATATCAACTATCATATGGCCGGAGCAGGAGTTAATGGGAATTCCCGCCCCGATGGCAGCTAATACGGGTTCCTTGGCAACAAAAGCCTGCCTTGCCCCGGATGACAGGGCGGCTTCAATGACTGCCCTTCTTTCGGTGCTGGTAATGCCGGCCGGAACCGAAATAACCAATTCCGGCTTAAAGAACCTGAAATTAGGAAGCGTTTTTGTTATAAAGTGGCGCATCATTGCCTGCGTTACTTTATAATCGGCAATCACTCCGTCTTTAAGCGGCCTGTAGACCTTAATGTCAGCAGGCGTCCTGCCAATCATTTCTTTTGCCGCCTCTCCGACGGCTAAAATTCTGTTGTCAGACAAAGAAACGGCCACCACCGAAGGCTCCGATAAAACTATCCCTTTACCCCTTATGTAGACAAGGGAATTGCAGGTTCCCAGGTCAATGGCAATTTTGTTGTTGAACATAATAATCAAATTCTAAGCACTAAATCCTAAATCCTAAACAAATCATAATTTTCCAAATCCAAATTTCCAAAAACGGGTTTTGAATTTTAAACATTAGAATTTTGAATTTGTTTAGGATTTAGATATTGGGATTTAGAATTTTAAAATTAGGTGCTTATTCTTTTTATGTCGGCACCTAATTTTTGAAGTCTTTCTTCTATTCTCTCATATCCCCTGTCAATTTGAAAGATATTATTTATTGTGGTTGTGCCTTTGGCAGAAAGCCCGGCCAGCACAAGCACAGCCCCGGCCCTGATGTCTAAAGAATCAACGGTAATGCCTTCTAGTTCTTTGGGTCCGAAAACAAAAGCCCTGTGGGGGTCAACAATTTCAATATCGGCGCCCATTTTCCTTAATTCGTGCATATAGCCGAACCTGTTTTCATAAAGCGGGTCGTGCATTAAGCTCCTGCCTTCGGCTTTTATTAAAAGAGGCGCAATCATCGGCAATAAATCAGTTGGAAATCCCGGGTGGGGCAAAGATTGAATCCGGCTGGAAACCAATTTTAGAGAAGGCAATACCGTAACTTGATTTTCCCCTTTTTCAATATTTACCCCAATCTGCTCTAATTTATGCAAAAATAAATCCAGGTAGTCAAAATTTATATTTTTTACCGTTACCTTGCCATTGGTTAAAGCGGCCGCCACTATGAATGTTCCGGCTTCCAAATGGTCTGGCTCAACCGAATGCTCAAAGCCGTTAAGCTTTTCAACCCCTTCAATTTTAATAATATGGCTTCCTTGCCAATTTATTTTAGCGCCCATTTTTAAAAGCGCTTTTCCCAAATCTTGCACTGATAATTCAGATGCGGCTCCTTTTATTATTGTTTTGCCTTTGGCTAAAACGGCTGCCAGCATTATTGCTTCGGTGGCAGTGGGACTGAATTCCCCCAGCACTATTTCTTTGCCTTCCAGCTCATCTCTTTCAATATGATAAATATCCCCTTCTTTTATTATTTTCGCTCCCATTTTTTCCAAAGCATCTAATTGGGTGTGAATGGGCCGAAGGCCAATTACATCTCCCCCGGGAGCTGAAATTTGGAATTTTTTAAAGCGGGCCAGCAAGGAGCCGAAAAATAAAACCGAAATCCTGGTTTTAGGCACTTTTTCAAAATCAATGCTGGATACATTGACGGCATCTGCTTGTAATTTTATTTTCCGTTCGCTCAGCCATTCGGTTTTTACCCCCAGGCTTTTTAAAATTTCAATGGTATTTTTAATGTCTTCAATTAAAGGCAAATTATCAATTATGCATTCCTGGTCAGTCAGCAAAACAGCGGCCAAAGCGGGCCCGGCCGCATTTTTTGAGCCCCTTACTTCAATTTCTCCGTTCAGCTGTTTGTTGCCATTGATGACGAATTTATCAGCCACTTATAGTTTTTAGTTTAAGGTTTAAAGTTTTAGTTATTTAGTTTTTAGTTGAACTGACACCTGATTAACTAAAACTCT
>ERZ1292644.1050-Hain-H14-01um-R2-1050-length-15221-cov-5_pt1 | contig 15221 bp, 24 predicted proteins | sample MGYA00564402_ERZ1292644 | MGnify/ENA primary metagenome ERZ1292644 (study PRJEB36523, sample SAMEA6512644) | groundwater metagenome | collected 2019-01-09 | study: AquaDiva: Metagenomics assemblies of 32 groundwater samples
CTCCGCCAGCTTGGACATGTAGACCCGCATCTGCACCTGGGCCTGATCGAGGGTAAGTCCTGCCTCGACGTAGGCTTGGATGAGTTCCCGTGCCAGCTCCTCGTCGGAGAGCTGCTCGGCGGTCTTGTGTATCTCGGTCGCCATCCCGGACCAGAGTCGGAACTCGTTGCCGAGGGTAGCCAGGGCGCGGACTACCATCCGGCCATCCTTGATCTCGTCCGAGGAGAGCTGTTCGTTCAGCTTACGGAGCGCCTGCTCGTAGACCTGGGAGATCATGATGAGCCAGGAGTTCCGCACCGCCCGCAGGTCTTGCGGGCTGAGTCCATGTAGGCTGCGGCCCTCCTTCGCCCATTGCTGGGCTACCTCTATCGGAAGTTCGAGCGCCTTGGCGAGGCTCGGCACGGTCTGTCCCGCTTCGGACAGCAGGGCCAGGAAGGTGGCCCGGAGCGCCTCGCCGTAGACGACAGGCTCCTCGCCGGCAGAAGGTTTACGCATTGCAGTCCTCCTTCAGCGCGCCCTCCGGCTGACGGCTTTGCGAACCTCCTGGGCCAGCTTGGGATTGGAAACGAACACCGCTCGCATTAGCTCGATCTCCGCGAGCTGACAGATGACGGCGGCAATGATCTCTTTTGGCTCCCCCCGGATGATGTCGAAGAGAGTATTTGCGATGGGCGCGGCAGATTCAATCGCCTTTCCGATATCTTCTTCAGTCTCGCACTCCATTGTCAGATACGAGTGCGCGCCGAGGACGGCAATAGCGGCGGCTTCGACGAAGGTAATATCTGTGTCTCGGTCGGCCATCTTCGCGAAGACTTCGGGCAGCCTCCCGAGTTCAAGCGACATCGCCTGCTGGATAACGTTCTTTGGGGTCATCGTATTCCTTTCAGACCTGTTCGGTCGGCGGTAGTTCTATGGGGTAGGGTGGTTTCCAGAGGTGGAGCACGTACGGGTGGATGTTGACGTACTCAGACTTGGGCGGATGGAACTGGACCACGCACTCATCTTCCGCCCAGAAGAGGTCCTTCACGTCCCGCATCTCCTCCCAGGATGGGCACCGGCCCCGGTGCGACACGCTCACGTGCTCCCACTCGTTGAATATGGAGCGCTCGCCGCTGCTGATGATCTTCAGGTTGCGGAACAGGAAGGCTCCGTGCATGCTCCCGACTGTGGTCTCCCACCTGCCATTGATGCTGATGCGCTTCTTCTCCAGCGCCTCGGGTGGTTTGGCTCTCACTCTCGACCTCCTATGAAAAGGTGCTGCACGGCCCTCATAGTCCCTTTCGGCGGCCGCGTCCACCGGCCGGGGGAACGACCCCCGCGCAGTGCGGGGGCAGTAGGCTTACTGGATCACAGTAGGGCGCCGGAGCAGTTCGCGGGCGTAGGCCCCCAACTCGGCGTCGGTCATCCCGGCCATGTGGTCGAGCATTTGGCAGGTCAGGATGGCGACTATCGTCTCGCCGGGCTCCGGCGTTCTGGACAGGGGCCAGACTACGTACGATTTCCACTCCGTGCCACCTACCCCAAGAATCGCTTCCCTCTGCGCAGGAGCCGGCGCGACAGTGACGATTTTGAACGGCGGTGCCCAGCACGCGCGCAGCTCCGTCGCATATAACAATGCCTGCATCATGGAATTGCGAAACAGGATATTCGCCATTTTCGCCGCCTCGGCGCGTTCCTCGGGGGTATCGGGTGGTTCCGGAGTCCAACTCGCGCGCACGCTGCGGAGGTAGTCGCGGGTGTAGTGCACCCGCACATTCTCCGCCATCGCCTCCTGGTCGAGGTTGTCGGCCAGTGTCTCTAGCTCCTCGTCGGTGGTAGCGGCGGTTACGAGCACGTCACCACCGCCCAGCCAGTCGGCGGCGTCCCACTGCTCCGCCGCCCCGGCCGGCGTTGTCAGGCGGCACACGACGCCATCCCGACGGTCGTCATTGTGCTCGTCCTCCGTGGTTCGCGCCGCGCGGGTGTAACCCATCTCCGCCGCCGCCCCCTCGGCCTGTGCCTGGGTCCCGAACGCGCCCCACGCTTGTCGGGAGATGTCGTTGGTCGTGCCCAGCCAGCCATCGACGCACACCGCGCCGGACTGGTTTTTGGTGCCGGGGTTCACGGAGATGAGCGCCTCCAACTCTCCATGCCGGAGTCCTTCGTCGCTGTCGGTCCTGTCCGGACCCACGTACTGCTCTGTCGTCAGGTAATACACGTTTCGTTCCCTCCCCTCATTGCCAACACGTTTCGGCAGATGTCGTCCGGTCGAATGCCGGTGTCGATATTCCATGTTCCGCCTGGGACGAATGCCATGCTCTTTCGGATGTCGCAAGCGGTCAGGATGACCTGGTGGGTGTACGTCCGGTTGATGAACCGCTTCAGCCCCTCGCCCCACACGTAGAGGCTTTCCGGATCGAAGTCCTCGGCCCACACCCTGGCAGGTCGTACCGGGTGCAGGTGCAGTGGATGAGCTTCGAAAGTCAATGCGTCCCGGACTAGCACCGGCTTCCCATCTCCGTCTAACATCTGGGCTAGTGGTTTCGACCCGACGAGGATGATGGGGCCGGCGTGACGTTGTGCGGCGGTGGCGACGGCCTTACCCACCTCGGTGTCGTAGGTGGTGATGAGGCATACGCCCCGTCTCGCAAAGGCGTCTGCCGCCGCATCGCAGTAGGCGACAACGGCTCTTGGTTCAGAGCCGTACGTCTCGTCGCCGGTGATCCACACCCGTTCCGATGCTTCGAGTAACTTCTCATTCCCGTATCTCATTGCTCGCATTCCTTTCGTTTTGACATTTGGTGCGCTTTTCGTGCGGCCCACCTACCAGACGCATACGGCTCCGCGCTGCCGCAGGCGCGGCACTTCAGTCGGGTGCCGCGTGGGGTGTTCGACACGAACTCCAGTGTGCTCCCGCACCAGAGGCAATAGAGTGGCGCTTTCTTGCGCCTGCCTATATGGTTTACGAAGTTCGGATCATTTGGCTCACACCGTTCCAGGGCTGCGAGGTAGCGCTCGACGACCGGTATCCGCAGCAAGTCAATGTGGCGTTCGATGTTGTAGACGCTTGACGCCTGGTTCCAGCCCCCAGCGCTCGCCAAGGTCCCGGCTGCGACGCGCTTGGCTATCCGCTGTTCCTTCAGTTCAGGTCCAGTGATATCCGACTTACTTATGCTGCGCCAGCTTCCGATGCGGGATCGCCCCTGGTGGGGCGTGAGTGACTCCAGCGCCTTTTTCGTCCGGGCTGCTGCAGCGGTGGTGCAGCCGCGTATCTCTTGGTAGCTGACATTGGAGTGATCGACGCCCATCGCACTCGCCAGCTCCTGCTGGGTGATTCCGGCCGCCACCCTGGCAGCGAGCAGCTCGCTGCCAGGAACGGATATCAGCAGGCGCTGGGCCACCCCGGCCCGCCTTCGGAGTTTGAGCGCCAGGTCTTTCGACCAGCGGGGGTTGGCGCGGGCGATCCGGTCGGCCTCCTCCAGCGACTGGGCCTGGACGATCTGCCCGACCAGGGCTGGTGGCAGCGATTGAGCGTTCGGCGCTTCCCGGTGATGCAGCGGGTTGATGCACTCGCGGTAGAAGCAGTCGTTCGTCAGGACCCCACTCCATGTCTTACCTGCCAACTCGTAGAGGTAGGATACTACCGAGACCCAGCCAGGTCGTTGGATGTGGTTGCTGGATGTGGTTACCGGACTGCCGTGTCCGCTTCTCGGCTTATGCGAGGTGCAGATCAGGCATCCGGTGTCCGTTGTTTCGTAGGCGATTGTCTTACGGGTGTATTTCCTCATTCTTCTTCTCTTTTACTCTGCCCACTCAGGCCATTTTCCGTCCAGGCGTCGCCTCTTCTTGGCCTTTATGTAACACGCGTTACACAGTCCGCGCTTCCCGTCCCAACCGAAGGGGTTATTCTTCCGAGAAGGGGTCCAGCTCGTCCTCATCCTCCGGCTTGGTCTCTTTCGGATTGGTCTCCTTCGGCTTGTCCAGCCCGGACACGTATTCAGCTACGACCTCGACAGCTTCGCGCTTATCGCCTTCCTTTGTAGTGTACTTGCGGGACTGGAGCCGTCCGTCTACGCTAACCAGCCGCCCCTTCGTGAGGTAATTGGCGCAGAACTCGGCGGTCGTTCGCCAGCAAACGATGTTGAACCAGTCGCTCTCCCGTTCGCCCGCAGCGTTCTTGTACTGGCGGGTGACGGCGAGAGAGAACTTGGTGAGGGCGATCCCGGACTCGGTGTAGACCAACTCCGGGTCCCGTCCCAGCCGCCCGACCAGGGTTACTCGATTCATTTCTTTCTCCTTAGATCACGCTCGTTGAACATGTCGTTTTGTGGCACCAGGGACCTAGAGTAAGATAGAACTACAGCGTTCGACACAACCTTGCCCCCGGAACGCTACCGCCGTGAAGCGCAGCGTCCGGGGGCGGCAGGTCGGCCGACACATGGGTGACTAGCCCCTTGTCGGCTTCGCGGCGGAAGCTGTGACTTCCACGCACGAGTGGTAATTCTACTACTTGGGCCAGGTCCACCCCAGGATACCGCAGGCGACGCCTCTTGCTGACTGCGCGTCCCTACTTGCCGAGCCGACTGCGGACTGGTGGCACACGCCGTTAGAGGGCGGCTCCCAGCACGTACGTTTTACCTTTACGGTTGTAGGTGAGCCTAGCCTGCAACCGGGACCTGAACTTCCCAATACGTGGCTCCCCGAAAGTATTCGGGGCTGAGGTTCTCGACGCCCGTCTACCTCTAAACAAGACGGCGCCCCGGCGTAGGCCGGACAGCACATAAGGGCAAAGGACAGTCGAGAGACTGGCAGGCGGTTGGCCCCTGCAATCGCTTGAGTTCCGCAGGTCCCCTCTTCTCCAGGCGCCGCCGCTCCCAGCAAAAGCCAGGAGCGGTCAGCCACCGGAGAAGAAGAAAGGGGTAGGCTGTGCCTCACTTTTTCGCCCTCCTCGAACGAGTTGCGACCTTCACGTCAGCCTCGGTAGCGTTGGCGGGGATGACCGGAGAGGCGGCGATCTCCGAGGCGGTCGGTTCGGTAACGGAGAGTACCTGCTCGACCCACCGCAGAGTGCCGGCTGCCTCCTCCAGGCTGAACTCCGTAGTCAGGAACTCCCGAACGTAGATCACAACCGACTCCACCACCTGGACAAGCGGAGAGGCGTCCTGCACGCAGGGCGGTGCGATCCCTACCGGCTCGCTGGGTACTTCGAGTCCGGCCATCTCTCGGCTCGCCCGCTCCTCCACTGTCAGTTCAGGAGCCCGACCGACAAGCGCGTTGATCCGCCCCATCCCCGAGTCCGTGGTTAGCTGCTCGACCGTGACGGGCACGGACTCCGCCCCCGCTTCGACGGCAGCTACCTCTTCGGAGACGGGAACCTCCGCCACCTCGACGGGTTCCGTCCGGGGCCTGGGATGGCGCCGCGTCTTTCCGTCCAGCCCCAGCCTGGGCTTATGTGCTGCCGCCTCGCCGAGTTCTTCGGTCCTGAACTTCCCGACGGTAGTGTGGGAGATTCCCCGCACGTGCTCGGAGATAGCCCGGTCGGACATCAGGCTCCACTCCGGGTCGCGAAGAAGTAGCCGCACGGACTTGGCGATGTCCGCGTAGTTCCGCTGCAGCCCGTGTCCGTGATTAGCGGCGCAAGCTGCGAACAGCGCATCCCTCAGGGTCTTGCCCTCGTGGACTTCGGCGCTGATCTCGGTGAACCCGGCCTTAACGGAGGCGTGCCAGCGGTGGAACCCGTCCACCAGCCACAGCTCCGTTCCGTCCGAGTACACCGTCACTGCCGGGAAGGTGTCGCCATCCTGCATGTCTTCGCAGTAGCGGCCCGCCACCTTCGTATCGAGCGCCCGGAGCTGGGTGCCCGCCTTCGTGTTGAGACTGTCGATAGGCAGGGTCGTCTTCGTAACGCCCTTATCGTTTTTGGTTGCCACCGTGTTCTTTCTCCTCTCGGTCAGTGCTACGAGATTATAGCACAGTGTGGTATGCAAGTGTCAAGCGCTGTCAGTTAGGAAAACCCGCTAGGATTTCGACTGCGCCATCAACCGCGAGAACCTGTAGGGCAACAGTCATGCAGGAGTGCGATTTCGGCAAGCCTCCGTGCCGCCCACCGATTGGGGCAGTTCCCGACCCGGGAGACGAGACACTCGTCTCCCCAGATCCCGCACATAGAATGGCGGCATAACGCCGCCACCCTGTCTAACACCACCCCGTGATGTGGGGTGGTGAGGAACTTCTCGTACTCCCCCGGAATTGGGCCATTCCAGGGGAACCTGAGGGCGTCGCTCACACCCTGGAGAGATCCCAGCAGGCAGGCCGCCTGCTGTGGTGAAAACCACCGCATGGCGCGGCCATACCTGGTCGCTTCCCGGATTTCCCGCGTTGTCGCTGGTCTTACTGTCTCCATCATTCTCATCCTCCGTTCAAGTCCCCCGGTAGCCGCCGGGGGGCGGGGTGATTAGCACCATGCGCCCTCCCCCCGCACTGGGCGGAGAGGGGGCGGAGCTGCTAATCAAGAAACGCCGCCGGCGGGGCGTTTAGCCATGCCGCTACTCTCGCGGTATCGTTCAGTTCCGCTGCGCGGAACTCCATGTCGCGTAGGTTCCGGCCGCTCGCGACGACCATGCCGTCGTCGCGCTCAATCTGAAACAGGTTGTCGTCATCTTCGTCAACGACGACAGTAAATCGAGCACGTAGTCTCATCTCAATCTCCAATCCCTGGACTGCGCGCCGGGTGACGCCCCCGGGAACCGCCGGGGGCCGGGGTGGATTAGCACCATGCGCCCTCCCCCCGCACTGGGCGGAGAGGGGGCGGAGCTGCTAACTAATCGCTGTAAACGACGTTGAGTCCCAGCGCGTCACAGGTGCGCTGAAGGTCCTGCTCGTCGCCGCGGGTGGACAGGTCAATGTAGCAGCCCCAGGGCTCGCGGGCGGCCTCCCACCATGCCAGGTACTCGTTGGTGTTCAGCCCCCAGTAGGGCGGGTCGGACGCGGGCACCGGCTGGAAGCGATCCAATTCTGGCGCGGGACCGTCCCCCCACACGAACGCGGTAACCATGTCGTTCATCCTTCTCCCCGGACTGCGCGCCGGGTGACGCCCCCGGAGCCGCCGGTGGTCGGGGTGATTAGCACCATGCGCCCTCCCCCTGCTTGCGCGGAGAGGGGGCGGAGCTGCTAGCTTAAGGGCCTAGAAGATCGGCAGACCGAACATGCCGCGCAGCCTCACCAGGCACTGCACGTCACCCGCCGCTGCGGCATACGCAACGCAGCGCATGGTCCTCCATGCGCCCTGGATCGGGCCTCCGGAAATGGTGCAGCACCAGTCGTCCCACGGGATGCCGGGATAGTCACCCCGCGGCTGGGTCGCACCAGCCGTAATCTCCGCGTCTGACATCCCCGCCTCGCGGGCCAGTAGCTCGCACAATTCGAGGGCTTTTCTGGTCATCTCGTTCCTCCTCCACCCGCCCGGCGAGTTCGCCGGATCGGGATACCTCCGCCAGGTCGCGAGCCTGGACCCCGTCTGCCCCTGGGCAGGGACGGGAGCGGAGGTTGGTTTTCGCTCCCTGCTCTAACCCGGAAACTCGCGTGGGTCGTTTCCGGCTAGCGTCCAGACGGCTAGACGGATAGCCAGGTCATCATCCTCGCTCACACACCCCATGCCGCCGCACATGGGGCATGCAAGCGGGACGGAGGCGACGGGAAGGGCGGCGTTGTACGTCGCGAGGGCGTACACCTGGCCGGAGCCACGGCATGCCCGGCAGGCCCGGACCGCCGCCTCGGCGATAGGGCGGACGGTGTTGAGTTGCATCTCTCAATCCTCCAATCCCCGGACTGCGCGCCGGGTGACGCCCCCCCCGCATCAGAGCGGCGGAGGGTTCGCTTAAACCCCACCCCGGCCGGCTCCCAGGGGCCGGTGATAGCCGCTGCCGCGTCTGCTTCTAAGATGCGAGGTGCAGATCAGGCATCCGGTGTCCGTTGTTTCGTAGGCGATTGTCTTACGGGTGTTACTTTCTCATTCTTTCACTGGTCAGAAAATGGGTCCAGATCGGGGAGTGCGGTTCGGGATCCGGCGTTCCAGTTGAGGTTCGCACCCACGAGGTCCGCACCCGGAAACGTTCGTTCCATGTCTCACAGTGGCTCACAGTGGTAGCTCCTCTTGTAGATCGGGTTGCGGCGGTATCCAGTAGGTCCATCTTGGGCCGCGTCGCACACGGTTTGCGTAGTTCAGGTTGAACGCGGAGAGCGCAGCCTCGGATTCCGTGAGTCCTGCTCGGAGAGCCAGGATGTCGATCTCTGTTGGTTCGTGCGTCATGACGGCGAATAGTGCTTCATCATTGTTCGGTATGGTCATAGTGGTTCTCCGGGTGGATAGATGACGTGGCAGGCGGGGCATCCCCACTCTTCTACGGGATCGCATCTATTCCCACAAACGAAGCAATCGCCCGGTGTGCATCCGCTAATCAGTCGCTCATAAACGATACTTGCAGCGGCGGCCAGAGCGTCCATTGTCTCTGTGGAAACATTTGGGGCGGTACGGGCGGTGTAGTAAGTGGGTTGCCCCTCGCCTGGGATGCCGCCCAGTTCTCTCCAAAGCTTCTCCTGATTTCTCGGGCTGCGTCTGGTTCTCATAGCTTATAGCGGTAGCTCCTCTTGTAGGTCGGGCTGCGGTTCTGATGGTTCTGAGAAGGCGGTATAGTGCGGGGTGTACTCCAGCTTGACGATCCCGGTAGGGCCGTGCCGGTGCTTGGCGATTATGAACTCGGTGAGCCAGGGTTTCTTTAGGGGCTGTCCGGCAAGCTTCAGGTAGTAGTTGTCGGAGTACAGGAGGATGACGGCATCGGCTGCGGCCTCTATGGCGCCCGACTCCCGGAGATCGGCCAGCCTGGGCCGGTTCCCCGCCCGGCCTTCGACTCCCCGGGAGAGCTGGGAAAGAGAGACAACGGCGCAGCCGAGTTCCTTTGCCATCGACTGCAACCCCTTGGCGACAGCGGTGAAGTGCTGCACGTCCTCCTCTCGCCCGCGCTCGGAGCAGACGAGCTGGATGTAGTCCACCAGGATTACCTCGACCTGGTGTTTCCGGCGCATCTGCCTGGCTCGCGCCCGGACGGAGCGGATGGTGAGATCGGTAGCATCTTCGACGTAAAGAGGCCAGTCGGCAGCTCGGGAGTTGGCGGAGCGCACAGTTTCCAGGTAGTGGGGTGGGATGTCGAGGCGCTCCAGGAACATAGAGTTGACCCCAGCCTCGATAGCGAGGAGCCGGTTCCAGAGCTGGTCGGCGCCCATTTCCATGCTAAACACTCCGACCGGTGTTCCCTGGCGAAGTGCGTTCCGAGCGAAGTTCCCAAGCGCCGCCGTCTTCCCTGCTCCCGGTCTGCCCCCGACAACGTAGTGGTAGCCAGCGCGGAAGGCGATGATGTAGCGGTCGAGCGAGCGGTATCCGGTAGACACGCCGGGGACGTACTTCCCCTGGTTGGCGGCGCCCAGGCGGTCGTTGAAGCCGATAGCCAGGCTGGCAGCGGTGTCGATGGTCGGAGTGCCTTGCGATCCGCACTCCAGGGCGTAGAGCCGGCGCTGCGTAGACTCCAGGATGTCATCCAGATCAATCTGTTCGTAGGACTTGGCAACCAGGTCGCCGCCTACGTCGATCAGCTCCCGGTAGTGCGATTTCTCGCGGACGGTGCGGGCGTAGTACTCGATGTGGGCGGCGGTCGGCACGCTGTCCACAAGCAGGTTGATGTACGCTTGTTCTCCGATGGGCTTTAGGCGCCCGACGCGCTGCAGCTCATCTGGTACAGTCAGGCTGTCGGCCGGTACATCCTGGCTGTGTAACTGCTGGATTGCCCGGTAGACGGAGCGGTGGGCCTCCCAGTAGAAGTCCTCTGCTACCAGGATTTCCAGTAGGGTCTCGGCGGCGTTCTTGGAGATTAGGGCGGCGCCGAGCGTGGCCTGCTCAGCGTCGAGGGATTGAGGGGGTAGTCGGTCAGGGAGTGCAGGGAGTGCTTTCGGTGGTGGAGGCATCGTGTTCTCTCTCGCTTCTCTCTAGCACCTCTAGGATGTGGATGTTTTGGTAGTGTTTGGACATCGCCCTGAGGCAGGCTTCGCAGATCGGGTTGGGGTCATCCCAGTAGTTGACGGGGCCGGTCAGTCCGCAGAAGCTCTTGTTCCTCTCCCAGCCAAACCCGTCCAGGTACGAGACTCGGCGGTTATGCAGCGGCCAGATGTGGGACCATCCGAAGCGGGATGCGATCTTCCCGTACCGGATGCCGGTGATTTCAGGGACGTTGTAGTTCATAGCGGCGCGGCTCCCTTCTGGCAGGCGTGGCAGAGCGCTCGTCCGTACTTCCGGGTTGAGATTTGCAGCACTCCGGACGTGATCGCCGAACTACATTCGGAGCAGGCCAACAGCGAATTCTCCTGTGGAGTACTCGATATTTCGTATGATCCGTCACCAGGCCAGTCAGGCCGACTGGCGCCAGGTGGGTGGTGCCATCCGCCGACCATCTTACCCTTCACAAGATGCGGAACCGGCTGATAGTACAGCGACTTGTCATCCAGCCGGACCCCGAAGTTTGTCTCCAGTCCGCAGGCCGAGCACTTCAAGCCGTGGTACTCGAAGCCCTGGGGCTTGCGGTGTGTGAGTGTGAGGGCGCCGCCGCAGTGCGGGCAGGCGGGCGGGATACTGCACCAGAGTTCCGCCTGGGCGAGAACTTCGGCGGCGGTGTCCCCAGAGATTGTGACTTGGCCGCCGGGGGCGGGGAGTGTGAGGCTAATCATTCGATGTTACGGCATCCACCCGAACAGTCTCTGAACCTGCACGACCAGGAAGGCGCAGGCAAAGAGGATCGTCAATCCGTAGATGATGCCGGCGGCAGCCGTCATCCAATTTGGGATTCTCATTCGTGTTGTTCTCCTCTTCCCCGGAGCCGTCGGGGGTGTGGGGTGGATTACGATCTCGCTCGCGCGCATCCCCGCGCCGATCCGGCAAGGCGACGCATCCAAAGCTCTTCCTCGAACAGTATGCCTTGCTCTTTCTCGGTCAGTGTGCCGTGCTCGTCTTCGGTCACGCCAGGCTCGCTGGTAGGGCGTTCGGCGGCAAGGCGACGCATCCAAAGCTCTTCCTCGAACAGTATGTCTTGCTCTTCCTCGGACATGATCGTTCGTTCTCCAACTCCCGGACTGCGCGCCGGGGTGCGCCCCCGCTTCCGAGCGTGGAGGGTTCGCTCGCTGATTACCAGTCGTAGATCGGGACCCTGATGACGGTGCCCCAGGGCGGCTCCGGGTTCCCCTTCGGGATGATCCAGAGTACCGGGATGTGGGGCTGCTTCTTCGGGTAGGTGGTGTAGCCGTCGGTGAAGGCGAGGATGGCGGTCGGCGGATCGTCGTCTTCTTCGCCGAGCGCCGCCGCCCAGGCCAGCGGCTGCACGTGAGATGTACCCCCGGCCTGAAGCATCTCCAGGTGCAGGGGGCCGTCCTCCGCTGTCCACTCCCTCTCGGCGATTATCCGGGTATCGTGGTAGCCGATAGTTAGCTTGCTTGGGAAGGCCAAGATAATGTTCTCTAGCTCGCTGGCGTAGCGATCCATCTGGTTCGGATCGCAGGATACCGAGCCGCTCGCATCCATTAAGCAGGCGAAGTGCCCCCTCTCGGGTTCCGGCGGGACGCTTGGCATATAGGCGTCATTCGCGAAGTGCCGCTTGGATGGCGGGAGCCACTGTTCCTCGCTGCCGGGCACCAGGTGCCGCACCTCGAACAGCAGGTGGTCGGTCCAGTGGACTTCGGGTTCCAAGCTCTTGTGAGCGTAGGTTCCGAACAGCCCTGACTGGTTACCAGCCTGCTGACCCTTCGCCTGCATCGTCTGCTCGGCCAGGGTCTCGGCCCGCACTACCGCCTCCCTGCAGGCGGTCTGGGTCTCGGATGATGTGCCTTCTCCGGGCGTAATCTCGCCAGGCCCAGGCTGCGGTGGTCCGCTTCCTGGGCTGCCATCCGCTCCTTCCTGTTGCTTCAGAAGCTCTTGGAAGTAGAACTCCGGGCTCTTTCCGGGCGGTAGGTCGAGGTATCGTTCCCCGACTCCAATTTCCGGGAACCCAAACGCTGTCGGGAACTGGAAGAAGTCGGCGGCGCGGCGGGTATTGGCTGCCTTCAGCATCTCTACGACCGCCAGATCGCAGGCTTCATTCCAGATCGGCCAGTGCTTGGGGTTGCGAACGATCTCCTGTCCTCTGGCGATGTGGTCGTCGGCAATGTGGAGAACCTCTTCGGTGAGGGTAGTCCACATCCCGGCGGGATCAGCCCCGACGGTGGAGACCCACTCCGGGTTGAAGATCAGGCGCTGTCCATCCGTGCAGATGGTCGGCGTCTCGTCCCACGACGGCACCCGCTCCAGATTCATCAGGATGCCGGCAAAGAACAGCAGGTCGTGGGTGTCGCCGCACATCCCCTTCACCACGAGGGTATCTAGGTTTCGCGAGGCGGCTTCGACCTGTCTTACCTTCTGGTAGGCATCCTCCGGCGCCTTTGTCGGATCAAAGGGCGTGTTTTTGTCCATATGCTCATATTCACTCGGCGGGTTCCGGAGCTGGCCGGAGGTGCGCGGACGGGTTGATCGAGACGTAAAACCACACCGACATGTCGTGTGGCACCGGGCGGTGGCTGATGAATCTCACCCGACCCTCTTCGTCTGGCAGGCTACTCGCGCAGCCAACTAACCTCGGCTCGCCGGGCTGCCGGGAAAGGTGCGCGAGGCGCGCTAGCTCCGCAATTATTTCGCGGTCCAGCCTGGTTTCCGGGACCAGGTGTCCAATGTCTTTCATAACCCTCTCCTTCTCGGTTAGTTCTTCTCGTGCTTCGGGAATACTTCGCCGTGCTGATCGATGAAGGCGAAGTACGCGGGCACCTTGGTGACGGGATTGCCCATCGCTTTCGCGCACACGTCTTGGGTCGTCCACCGCGTCATGTCCTCTCGCCGGGCGGCGAAGACATCTCGAATCAGCCGGAACCCGAACGTTGACCCCAGCCGTCTGGCGACGACTAGAATCCGGTTCAGCTCGTCGAGGTTGGCGTCTTTCGCTTTCTCGGCAAGGGCGGAGGTCATCGCCCAGCAGAGACTCGGCTCCGTCATCAGCGTGAACGTCTCGCAGTTGGCGAGTAGGTCACGTGTGCTCGGAAGTCTCTCGTGTGTGTCGAGGAACGCGCAGAACATGATCGCGTATCCCTCGGTGATGTTGCCCCCGAACGCGGGCAGCCGCAGGGCTTTCGGCATCCAGGATAACTGCCTGGCGACACGGAACCACGACCGGGGCGTGGCACTGACGGATTGCGTCGGGACGAAGTTGCTGATCGTCTCCGGCTTGAACTCCGCAAACGCCCGGATCACCGGCGGGAACCACGGCACAGTCTCGGTGTGCTCCACCCACGCCCGGTGGTTGAAGATCATCTCCAGCACGGTCACCCGATCCATCAGGGCGGTGACGACGTGTCCGGCTCCAGCTCGGTCGCCGACACGATTGCCGGCGCCGGACGGGACCCACCCTTCGGGGAGCCGGTGCTCTCCGAAGCGGCGCTCCTCAAAGACCTTCATCATCGCCGCCTGCATCCGCTGACCTGCCTGGGGGATTTCGTCTATCCACACCACGCCTGGGCCTGGTGTAGTCGGCATCCGGCCCGGCTTCTGCCAGTGGCAGACGCCGGTGTCCCCGGCCAGCGACCGCCTGATCTCTTGAGCGAGTTCGGCCCGCTCTTTTGAGTTCTCGATGCAGAGCGCCAGCGCCATCTTCATGGCGCCGGTGTTCTCGGGCATCCCGTTCATGTCGGCGACATCATCCGACAGCCCGTCGGAGGTGTGCCAACCCCATCCGAGCCCCTCGGCCACCTGACCGCCGATCTGCGTCTTGCCCCCACCTGGAGGGCCGCAGATGTAGGTCGGGACGTTAGCCTGTAGGTTCGCCCGAAGGATGCCCGCAGCCTGAAGCTGCGTTACCTTCGGGATGTCGCTCATCCTCGTTTCCGCCATTCTCTTCTCCTCTCGTTCGGTTCATTCGGTTCGGTTGGTTGGGCTACTCGGCCGCCCCCGCCTCGGGTCCGGGTTCGATGATCTCTTCGATCTTGCTAACCACGACGAGGACTTTCTCGTCGGTCTCCAGCGTGTTTAGCGGTCCATTCAGCACCCGCGAAATATCTCTGGCGTAGTCCTCCGCCTGGAAGGCGTATGCGAACTCGCGGACTTCTTCCAGAACTTCGTCGACGATGGCGGACAAAATCGTTGCTCGTATCATTGATTCTCCTCTCGTTGTTGTATCACTGCACTAGGACGTGTCCTAGCTGGTGGCGGTGACGGCGAGCAGCGCCGCCGTGTGAGCGGAAGCGCGGGCCGCCTCGGCCTTGTTGCGAAGCGACTCCAGGTCTTGCGACAGGATCGCTTCGTACTTCTCGATCTTCTCCAGGAGTAGGGTCGCCTGATCCTGGCGGGACTGGCAGGCGCGCTTACCCGCCGCGCCCAGGTCCTTTAGGATGTCGCCGATCTCGGCTTCGACCTCCTGGTGGAGGCCGGAGTAGACGGCCTTCGCCGCCTCGGTCGTGAGCTGGTGCTCGATGACGAACACCTCCGTCCGGCCCCGTGTGGCGGCACGCACGACGGCATCCCGCACCTGCATCCATTGCGGCAGGCTGTCTCCGTGGACCCAGTAGACCCCGCCCCCCGGCCGGACACCAACCCCCGACAGCCTTATGCAGGCGGCGGCACGCAGGATACGACCAACGGATGCGGCGGCGTAGTAGAGATACGCTGCCTCATATTTCTCGTTGATCTTTTGCGTTAGGGACCAGGGCAGGGGTCCGTTGAGGGACTGCACCCTCACTCCATCGGACTGAAGATGGAACACCATCTGTCCGGTGTAGTGGTTCTGATCCGCGCCCTTCTGTTCCGCTGTGACCTGGAGGCCATTGGCGTTCGCCAGGGAGCGGACCATTACGTGTTTCGTGCCCACCACCTCGTCTACGGCATCCCGCAGACAGGCTATGGGGCGCCGGGTCTCCGGCATAACCCCGGCCATCTTGATCGCCTCCAGCCGGCTCCTGCACTCCTCGATGTGCGTGCGCTCGGCGCACGTCCACCAGGTCAGGAATCCGTCCGGTGTGAACCCATTGGTCTTCATTCTCGCCTCATTCTTCTCCTCTCTTGTTCGGTCTCCTACGGAGCCAGCGTGACGCTGACTCCATCCATCCCCACCTCCCAATCGGGCAGGGAGTGG
>ERZ1292644.1051-Hain-H14-01um-R2-1051-length-15216-cov-3_pt1 | contig 15216 bp, 26 predicted proteins | sample MGYA00564402_ERZ1292644 | MGnify/ENA primary metagenome ERZ1292644 (study PRJEB36523, sample SAMEA6512644) | groundwater metagenome | collected 2019-01-09 | study: AquaDiva: Metagenomics assemblies of 32 groundwater samples
CTCACGACGGGAGCACCAGCCCTGTCGACAGCGATTGGGCGTTGGCGATCACGGCCCGTAGACCGCCGGCGTCCAAGGCGACACCGACCCGACCGGCGACGGTCTCAACGATCATCACGTAGGCGTCGGGCCCGAGCTTGGCGAACGCGACTGTGCCGGGCGCTGGCTGCCAGAGTGCGCCGAGGCCGAGCGCAGCGAACGGTGACGGCGGTGCCTGCGCTCCGTTCGGCTGGCTCACGGCTCTGCTGGCGTAGCGGCAAGTTCGTGGGTGACCGCTGCGAGTTTCATCCATTCGTCGGCGACAAACGCCAACCGCTGCACCTTCGTGTCGGTCTTGTCCGGGTCGGGCTCGGCGGTCGTGGCCGCCGTCACGCTCAGCTTGTGAGCATGGTCGAGGGCGTCGGCGGCTTTGGCCAGGATCTCGTCGGCGGTCATGCCTCTCGCACCTTGGCGAGCAGAGCGTTGGACTGGTCGAACCAGCCGTCCGGAATCTGGATGCCTTCGGCTGTCGTGTCGACCGCCATGAGCAGCGACGCGGCTTCGGCCAGTAGCCGTCGGTCGCGGCTGATGCGGTCCTCGCTATCGCCCTGCGCTGTGTCGCCGCTCGGTGCCGGTCGCCACACCGACCACTGTTTGCTGTACGCCCACAGCATCTCGGCCACGACGACGAGGTCGCGGGCGTCATCCCAGTCGAGTGTCGCCACGTCGCCCTGGTCGTACTCGCCTTGGCCTGCGAGGCGACCGGCGACGCTCACCAGGAGCGCCGACACTTCGTCGTTGGTCTTGTTGATCCACCGGGCGAAGCAGTCCGGCTCGTACGGGTCGAAGGCTCGGGTGCGATCCTCGGACTCGCCTTGCATCGTTTCACTCATGCTTGCCTTTCTTTTTCGTCGGCTGAGTCTCGCTGGCGGTCGCCTCGATGGCGGGCACGCCACCCGGGCCGAACACGTCCTCGGGGGTGCGAGCGTTCGGATGCGGCGACCACTGGCCGTCCTTCCAGAAGGTTATGTCGCGGGTCATGGTGCCGTTCGGGAGCCGCGTCGACTGGATACGCCGGACCCGAGGACACAAACCACCATGCGCGCTTCCGCAGAACTCGCAGCACAGTTGAGCCCAGTTCGCGGCCAGCTCTTGGCGTTCCTCGCGGCTCAGGACGGGGCGCGGTGGGGGTACGGCGCTCAGGCGGGCCCGGTCGGCTTTCATGACACCTGCTCTTGGCGGGCCCGGCGTCGCCACTCATCGGGGATCTCGAGCGGCTTGCAGCGGCCCCGATGCCAATAGCCGAGGGTGCAGTTACCGTCGGGGCACTGGCCGAGGCAGCGGTGCACCCACGCTTTGCAGGTACGGCACAGGCCGTCGTTGATCCGAACACATATGCGGACCTCGTCCTCGGCCGGGGCGCCAGCGTAAACGTGGAACTCGCGTCCGCACCGGCAGTGCATCCAGCCCTCGGCATACCAGTGGTCGTCGGACACCTGCCTGACCGTCACGTCGCGGACGTCGTTGCCTGTCCAGGTTGAGCGCTTGCCCCACCGGCGGCGCAGTCGCAGCCGGTACAGGGGCCGAGGACGTTTCACGGCGTGCTCCGTGGTGCGCTCCCCGGGACCCGGGGGATGCGGTTGCGGAACGGGGTGAACTCGCCGTACATGAACTTGAGCCATTGGCGTCGATTCTGCCAGTGGCCGGCGTCGGGATCACCGAGGACTGAGGCGAGGAAATCTCCGACCCAGAGGTCGCCGCGGCACAAGGGTCGGTTGCGGGCGAAGCGGAGATCGTCGTCGCGGATGCGGAGTCTCACCTTTTCGTCACCTCGGACGCGGCCACAGGACTGCCAGCGCGATACCCAAGAACGATATGAGGACAAGCCCGCCGATCACGACCGGCACTATCACCGCTCCTCGGCTTCGTCAGACCCTCGCTCGTACCAGCAGCCGAGCACGTCGCACGCAGGCGAACAGGGAGTGAAATACGGCGGATAGTCGTGAGCTCCACAGAGTTGGCGACATACACGAACCTGCTCTGGGGCGCTCACCGTTTCCACTCGTCCTCCATGCTCGTCACTTGATCTCCTTCGCGATCGCTAAGCCGATCGCTAAGCCGGTGCCAAGACCTGCGACCATGCCCAGGAGCGCCCAGGAGCACAGCCGTCGGATCGCCCGGAACACGTCGATTTCCCGGTACAGCACATCCTCACGGGCGATCTTGTAGCCGTTCACGTCGGCTGGCCTCCCATGAACCGCGGGCCCGGCGGATGGTCAGGACAGCCGACCTGGCCGGAGCCGTGCAGGTAGTAGAACGGGCCGTGACATACAGCGCACGACGTGCCCTCGGTCGGGCCACCACCCTGCCCTGCGAACCGTCCCCGCTCGTCGCGCTCCACCGCCCTTCGCCGTACCGCCTCCTGATAGGCAGCCGACGGGTCACCGAAGGCGACTCCGACCATCTGCGAGCCGACAGTGGCCACCACAACCTTGACCAGTTCCAACGCTTGGTGCTCGTCGAACCCGGCGTTCTTGTACGCCAGAAACAGTTCGTGGGCGGCAGAGGCAGACTCGGCCATCGGGCCTACAGGATCGGAGGGCATGCTCATCGGGCGCTCCCGCTGGCGACGTACTCGAGGTCGGCCCGGCAGCAGTCGCGCAGGTCGGCGTCAGACTGATCGCCCGGCCAGGAATAGATCCTGAACCGGTCGTGGCTGTAACAGAACGGGCCGCGAGGCCACCCTTCGCGCTCGGCCATCTTCGGGACATCTGAGGCGAGCAGGCCGCGGTCGAGGATGAAGCCGGTGGGCACCAGCCAGACACCTTCCGGTACGGCCACGATCACCCGGTCAGGGTCGATCTTCACTTCGGGGATCGGGTCGGCCAGTTCCGGCCAGCGTGCTGTGCGGCAGTACGGGCAGCGGTCGCCGGTGACGGGTGCCCCGCAGGTCTGGCAGCGAACCGTGTCCATTGACGTCGATGCTAGCGCGCCGTCCTGTCTAGCGCACTTGATTGGGCGGGCAGGTAGGATGGCGGGGTGCCGGTCGTGATCGAACTCTTTGCCGGGGCCGGCGGCGCCTCGCTCGGCATCGCCCAAGCACTGCCGGGTGTGACCGCGGTCGGCGTCGAGTACGACCAGTGGGCGTGCGCCACCCGCGCCGCTGCCGGCCTGCTCACCATCCGCGCCGACGTGAGCCTCATGGCTACCGGGCCGATGGTCGGCAAGGTCGCAGGCGTGTGGGGCTCGCCGCCGTGCCCGACGTTTTCCACGGCCGGGACTGGTTCGGGGATCGGGTTGCTGGAACTGCTCGCCGAGGGCATGGAACGGCTCTGCAAAGGCGACGACTGCCGAGCCGAGATCCGCTCCCGCTGCTACCCGATCGTCCACGCCCAGACAGTCGCCGAGAACGCCGCCAAGCGCGTCGACCGTCGCCGCACCCCCGAGCAGGTCGAGATTGAGGCGCACCGTCGCACCGCCGAATCCTGCCTGGTCTTGGAGCCCGCCCGGTTCGCCCATGACCTTCGGCCCGGTTGGGTGGCATGCGAGCAAGTACCCGCTGTGCTGCCCTTGTGGGAGGCGATGGGCGCCGGGTTGGAGCGGCTCGGGTACGGCTGGTGGGCCGGAGTCTTGGACACGGCCGACCAGGGCGTCCCGCAGAACCGCAAGCGTGCGATCCTCATGGCCCGCTACGGCGCCCGCCAAGTGCTCCCACCCCCCCCCACTCACTTTGACCAGCGGCGCTCGCCGAGTTTGTTCGGCGAATCGTGGGTGTCGATGGCCGACGCGCTCGATTGGGGCATGACCGAACGGCCATATGTGACGGTCGCCACGGGACATCTTGACGCTGCGGGCGTTGGCGGGTCGGCCAGTCGCGCCATGCTGACCAAGGAAGCGGGGGGGGGCATTGGAAGCCCCGCGAGTGAACACGCGCCCCGGCCAGAGCCCACGGTTTGATCCGACAGGACCAGCGCGGGCAGTTGTGCGCGCCGGGAAAGACTGGACGGTCGAGCGTGGCTGAACTCGACCGCAAGCAAACGAACGCCCCCCCCCGTTCTCTCGACGGCCCGGCCCCTTCGGTGACCTCCAAAGCGGGCGGACAGTGGGTTGTGCGGACAGGACGAGACACTGAGATGGGTGACGGCACCGAACTGTATGAGCGTGGCGTGGACGAGCCGGCGCCGACCGTGGATACCAGCGCGGGCACTCAGCCGTGGAGGTTGACGGTCAAGGCGACAGGCCAGAAGGGCAGCCGCAGCCGCAGCCGCAGCCGCAGCTCGGAGGAGCCTTCGCTGCCTGTCGCCATCGCCCACAATCAGACCGCCTGGTGCTGGGAACGTTCCGCCACCGCTGTCATGGGCACCGACCGGGTCGCCCCGCCCGGCTACCGGGTCGCCCCCGACGACGGGCACATGTTCGATGAGGCCATCCCCGTCACGCTCGCCGAACTGGCGAAACTACAGGACATGCCTGACGACTACCCGTTCGTCGGGACCAAGACGCAGCGGGCCCGACAGATCGGCAACCTCGTCCCGCCGACACTGGCCGCCGCGATCGTGAGGGAACTGACCCGCTGAGTCAGTCGGTCTCGCCTTCCAAGCGCCAGGCGTGGCAGCCGGCCCCGAAATGGCAGACGGCCACGGCGCTACCGAAGGCACGAATGTCGCACGGTGGCCGCCGATAGGAGCATGTCGGGCAGCGGTCGGCGGGCTCGCAGGCGCTCCAGGCGGCGGTCGGGTCGTCGAGACGGTCAACAAGTTGGGTTGTGGCCATGACAGTGAGTCTGCCCCGTCGCCGAGAAGGGTGAAGCCCCCCGGCTGGTGGACCGGAGGGCTTCTGCTGGATGCGGGGTTCGGCTCTGCCTGCTCGGCAGCCGCAACGGTGTTGATTCGCTGCGGCGTCACCCTCGCGGGTTCGGCATGGTCAATGGCTCCATGCGCCGCCTTCGGCCCTTAGCCCCGCACGCCACCACGCGATCAGGGCTAAGGGCCGAAGGTCATCCTCTGGCCTACACAGACGTCAACGCTTCTCCCCTGTTTTGGAAGTGGGTGAGGCTCATACCCCTCGCCGGTCAGACTAGCCGCGCCTTTTCGGTCTGCTCAAGCACCCACGGATAGAGACGGGCGAGGCCGTCCTCGAGCGGCACCTGCGGCTCCCATCCGAGGATCTCGCGGACTCGCGTCAGGTCGGCGTTACGCGAGCGGACACCCTGCGGCGCGCTCAGGTCGTAGCGGCGCTCTAGCGTGACGCCGGCGATCTTCTCGACGAGAGTGACCAGCTCGTCGATCGTGACCGAACGGTCGGTGCCGATGTTGAGCGGCTCGGAGTGGTCGCTGGCCATGAGCGCCTGCGTGGCGTCGAGGCAGTCGTCGATGTAACAGAAGCTGCGCTGCTGGCGGCCGTCGCCCCATATCTCGATCTCATGGCAGCCGGACACGACGGCCTCGGCCACCTTGCGACAGACGGCGGCGGGACTCTTTTCGCGGCCTCCTGTCCAACTGCCGTGCGGGCCGAAGATTGCGTGGTAGCGGCCGACGCGTGTCTCCATGCGACCTTCGGCCTGGTAGTACTCGCAGAGCCGCTCGCCCAACAGTTTCGCCTCACCGTAACCTTTCTCGGGTTGGGCGGGCCAAGCATCTGACTCGGCTAGACCAGCACTGGCGTGACCGCCCGGCCATGTGCGGGCGACCCAAAGGTCATCGTCGTCTTGGAGGTGCGTCGGATACGCACAGGCGCTCGACGCGAACCAGAGCCGCTCGACGCCGGCTTTCTCGCACGCTTCGGTCACGTTGAGCACGATACGGAACGACGCCAGCCCGGCCGAACGGTTCGCTTCCAACCATTGGACACCTCCCATGTCCTCGGCCAGGTCGTAGACCCATTCGGCGCCTTGGACAGCCACCATGGCGCTCTCAGAGTCACGGAGATCGGATTGCAGGTTGTGACACTCGGAGCGCTGCCACCAGTCGGCCGGAGGCTTGGCGTCGACCGCTTTGACGCTGTGGCCCTCGGCGACGAGTCTCGCCGTGAGCGCCGAACCTATAAACCCGCCTGCCCCGAGGACGCTGATCTTCATGCTGGGCGACGCTAAATGTTGTTCGCCCATGGGCGGTGGATCAGCGGGGCCTCAGTCGGCTTGCCGAGACTCAGGATGGTCCACCAGCGCCGCTCGCCCTTGAAGCGGACCTGCACACCCGGTCGCAGCCGGCGGTCAGCCTCGACGTAGCCGGCAGTGCGGGCTGTGCCCGACGCGAACTGGCACTGGACGACACTCATTCGGCCCAGCGCAGTTCGCAGCCGAGCAGGCTCGACACGTCCGCCAAGCCGACTAGGCCGAGTGGCCAGCAAGACGCGCATCCTGGGGAGAGTTCGCTGTCCTCGGCGAAACGGACGCCCGTCGCCGGTCGGCCGCACTCAACGCAGACCGGCGCTACCCAGCCGCCGAGGACACGCTGATGCTGGGCCCGGTAGCCGCTGGTGTGGCGGATAACGCGGCCATATAGTTCGACCTCGAGCAGGACGGCGCCACCGAGGTGGTAGCCGAGGGCGGTTTTGTCGTCCATGGCGTAGAAGCCGCACTGGCGGCAGCCGCCGGTCGGGTCGGGGACGAGGTGGCCGGGGTCGGGGTCACCGTTGCAGTCGGCTTCGGCGACCGCCGCGTACCTCTGGTCGCTGCTGAGCGCTGAGAACGTGACGGTGCCCTCGCCACAGACGATGTCGGCCCGTTTCCAGGCCGTGATCGGCTCGGCGCGAGTCGATCGCTCAGTCGGCCATGAGGCTGGCGGTGGGGCGGCCTTGGCATTGAACCCGATGGAGAACGACGCGTAGTGGTATGGCACGAAGGAAACAGGAGGCAGGTCGAACGGAACGAAGCCGCCCTTTGCGAATGGTGCGTCGTAGGCGTCGTCTATGGCCTGCTGGAACGACGCCACGGTCAGCGGCGCGGCGGCGGTGACCGTGTCGGAGATGGCGCCAGCGAACGAGGACAGGCCGACCTTGGGCTTGTCCATCGCTCCCCACCAGTCGTCGAGCAACTGGAGACTCACCCGACTCTGCATGTCCTCGAAGCTCATGGCAGCGAGGCCGTGCCGGACCCACAGCCCGCTCTCGGACTGCGCCCACCCGTCCTCGTCGGGGCGCCACAGTCCTAGAGCGTCAGCGAGCGGGGTCAGCAGCCGCCCGCCGCCGGCGAAGCCGAGCGCGGCACGCATCTCGTCGATGCTCATGAGCCCGGTCTTGAACGCCTCAACACTCACGCCGGCACCTTGACGGGCTCAGGTTCGGGCACACGGTCAGGTACGGCCGCCGGCACGGCAACCTCGATCACTTCCTCAGGCTCACCGATGTCCATGACACACCTCCTGCCGCGAGGCTAGCGCGCTTGGATTCAGGATCGAGGGCTAAAAGCCTGGCAGCCACAGCCTTCCTCGATGCACGGCCCGTCATCGGGGTGATCGCGGCGTAAGTTGCCACAGGCGCATGGTTTGAGGCCCGCTCGAGGGTCGACCTGCTGCTCCTGACCTGCCGGGGCGGCGTTAGAACCCGACGGTTTCGGTTTCGCCGGCTGGCCGTCGTCGTCCTTGTCGCGGGGTCGGTACACGTCGGCCCAGCCACCCGAGCGGGCCGGCTTCTGCGTGGGCTGGGGCACGTCTACCTCCGCTTCAAGCTGCTCGGCCAATTCGTCATCGCTGCGGTACAAGTCCGCCCACGACCCACCCGACTCAGTGAACGCGTAGACCACGGCGTCACCGTCGTCGGGACTGCGGCCGATGCGCTTCTTGATCTCCTCTTTCGTTTCGACCTGGATGCGAGCCCCGGCCATCTCCTTCCACTTCGGCGCGACAAGATCACCGAGCAGGCGGTCATCGGGTGGCAGAGCGATGTCGCAACCGTTCGTCGGATCCAACATCTCCCTAAGATTCCAGTAGGCCCACGACCTTTTTCGCGTAAACCCAAACTCTCCCGAAATGTCATGGCGGTGAGTGCCTTGCGAGCCCACGAACCCGGCGACCGGTGTCCCCTCGGCACGGATCTCGTTGAACACGCCGGCCCCGACGCCGATAGCGTCCACGATCGCCTTGGGCTCGCCGTGGGCACGCTGGACGCCGACGACTTTGCCGGAGATGACCGTCGTGTCGTCATCGAACGGGTAGCGCCGCAACTCGAGGATCGTGTTGCCTTGGCGTAGCGCGAACACGGTGCGGTCCTCGCCTCCGAGGGCCACGTCCACGCCAATCGTGTGCAACTTGTCGTTCGGCCCGACAATGGCCCGAGTGCCGTCGGCCACCTCGCGGTGCTTGCCTTGCATGACGCCATCGACGACGAACATGGCCCGCCACCGGTCGAAGGCGGCCTCGATCCAGCCGAGCGGGATGACACCATCGGTGCTCGACGAGGCGAACTCTCCGAGAGCGTGATTGCGGAACAACGCCGAGGACTTGCCCCACAGAGCGGCGACCTCGCCCTCCCATTCGTCGGTGACCCGGCCCGCTGTGATGGCCTCCTCCAGCTTCACCCACCGCACCCACCACGATTCGAGGCCGGGCCGGCGGGCGTGGATGTCGTAGAAGCGGCCGACTGGGTCGCCGGGTGTGCTCATCGCCATGGCGTAGGCGCTCGTCCCGTCGTCCTTGCCAGCAGTCGAGAAGGCGCCGACGGTGGCGTCGAACATGGCGTCGGTAATGAGCTTCGCCTCGTCGTAGACATAAAACAGTTGGTCGGCGTGGGCGCCTTCCATCTGCTCAGGTTCCTCAGGGTTCACCTTGGACGCCGCCCCGTAACGCAACTTGAGGTTGAACTGGAGTAGCTCGCGCCGCGGGTCGAACGGGTCGCGGCCGATCACGTCCCAGCGCAACAGCCGAGCCCATTTGTGGACCTCAGGCCAGAGGTATTTCTCCAACTGGTTGCCGGTCGAAGCGGTCGTGATGCACTTCCAGTCAGCGCCGGCAGCGTCGCGCGTGAGGGCGAAATGCAAAAGCGCTATCGACATGAGCGCGGTCTTGCCCAAGCCTCGGGGACCGCGGACAGACACCTTCCGGTGCTCCACCAAGGCGGTCAGGATCTCCTCTTGGTAGACGGTGAGCGCCCGACCTTCGGGCCAGGCGATGCAGTCGTGAGCCCACGCCACCGGGTCATCGAAGTAGGAGCCGCTGCGGCGCTGGTAGACGAATCCCTGCTCTTTCGCCGCTTGGGCTTCGGCTTCGCGGCGCATGTCGCGGGCCTCGCGGGCCTTAATGAGCAGTTCTAGGCGTTCCTCGTCGGGCAGGTTCGCTGGAATGGGCAGCGCCCGGTACTGGCTGATCGGCGCAGCCATCGCCGCCTAGCCCGGGCCGGGTCCGAGCGCCGGCTGATCCAAGTGGGAGGCGACGAGGTCGTTGCGTCCGAGCTGGGCGGCGAGGCTAGCGATCTCGGCGTCCAATGAGTCCATGGACACCCAGGTGACTTTCACGTTCTTGGGTGCGTCAGCGCCGAGGAGGTCGGCGCGGCGTTTCTGGATCTTGACGAGCCGGTCGATAGCAGCGTCGTCGCCGTCGAGGACGCGAGGCCAGATGGCCCGGGTCGCCAAGTCGAGTTCGAGGAGCATTTCGGCTGCTGCTTCGGCTGCCCCGTGGCCGGCGAGGTAATTGCGGAGGCCGCGGGTGACGTGCTTGTGGGCGGTCGACACTGAGCAGCCCATCTCGGCAGCAATCTCGGGGTAGGTCTTTTTGGCGGCTTTCAAGGCCACGAACTGCGCCTCGCGTTCAACCTGCTCGAGGGTCGGCTGGCGGGTCCAGTGGCGGCGTGTCGTTTCTCGGCTCATAAGGGTTTCGCCCCTGAGCGTAGACGCGTAGGCGGGCGGGCCGTTCGCTGAGGCTCGCCACTCTGAGCTCAGAGCGACCTGGCAGGAGCGCCCCGTCGGGTGTTCCTCTCGGTCTGCGAGTCTCGGGTTCGACCCGCCCGAGCGCTGCGTCAGAGGCTACAACGAGGACTGCGCCCCCATGGTGGGAGCGCAGCAGAGTCTCATTTTCGCGGTGCGCCGTCACTCGTTCGTGGGCTGGGCGCAACACCCGAGTCCGTCCCGAGGTCGTGGTGTTCGGCTCTGTCGGTTCCTCGTCTGCCTTGCCTACCGCGGGGTTGCGGCCCGGGCGGGCTGGGGCAGCGCCGAACGTCAGGCTTTGGCTGAGGCGACGAGCGCGCCGGCGATCCCCGGGCCGACTTGGCAGGCGACAGCGGCCGACACGATCGGAGTGCCCGCGACGCCACCGGGGGCGTCGGCTGGCCACACGGCGGGAGCGCCGGTCGAGTCGGTGACCGTGACAGTGGCGTTCCAGTCGCCTTCTGCGACCGGGGTGATCGGAGCGGACTTCGCTGACTGGTCGGACGCTCCGACGGTGGCCACGGCAGCATTGTCCGAGCCTGCGGTGACGGTCACGGGCGCGCCGGAAGCGTCCAGCGGGGCGGCGGCGTCGGTGTCTCCACGGTCGTCCTCCCACGCCCAGTTGATCGTCCCGGCGGCATCGTCAATCGAGATGAGTACAGCGGTCATGGGTTCAGGTCCTTTGCTGACGGTGACGCCCAGGCGGGTCGCCAAAGGCTGTGTTGGTGTAAACGACGCTACTACCGCGGCCAGCGCGGCGATGGTCTGCTGTTGGGCGACGACCGCGGCCGACAGGTCGGCGACGGCTCGGAGGGCCTCCTCGAGCGCTTTCTCCAAGAGTCGATCGTCGGGGTCGGGGCGAGCGTCGCTCATCTCTCGTTCACGCTACCCGTGGTCTGCGGCGCATACGGCGACGGCCTCGTTCGCTGACCCCGCCCCACGTACCCTCGTCGATACGGTTAGCGAGCGCATAATCGAGGCATTCCTCCCGAACTGGACAGGCGGCGCAGATCGGGCCGGCGGCGCCTACCTCGTCGCGGGACTCGGGGAAGAAAATGACCGGATCCATCTCGCGACAGGCTGCCTCGGAGCGCCACCGCGGCCAGTCGCTCACTGGTGCAACTCGCGCAGGTCGAACACGCCATCGAGGTCGGGCTCGTTGGTCATGATCAGCCTCGCGTATCGAGAGGTCAGGTTGTTGTTCAGCTTGAACGGGCTGGTCTCGTCGGTGGTCGACAGCATGGACCTCCACCTGGCGACCTCAAAGAGCATTTTCATGCCCAACTTGCGGTGACCGCGGCTGACGAGGTCGCGGGCGAGCATGACCAGATGGCGGTAGACGTCGGGGTTGGCGGTGTGAAAGGTCCAGAAGTGCTGCTCGAGGCGACTGTCGAGGGCCTGCGCTGACACCGGCTCGATCGGCCTGACCGGCACTTTCACGACTCGTAGGACGTAGTCGGGGTCGGGGGTGGGCGGCAGGTCGAACAGGCTGGTCTGCTCGGCGATCAAGGTCATGGGAGCCTCACTTTTCGGGATGGTCGGGCTATGCCGGCGTCGATGCGGCCCGTCGGGCCTCGGCGGATCTCGGAGAGGACCAAGGCGGGGTTCGTCTGCTCGAACTGGTCGTCGTGCAAAGCGGTCCGGTATGAGTCGCCGCGGGCTCGGACTCGGATTCGCCGCCAATATCTCCGCTGGTTCTGCTCGTGCGATGTCACCACCATCTCGACTCCCACAAGCCTTGGCGGCCCCGTGCTGGGACCGGGTCTATGTAGGCGATGTTCTCGAGCAGCCACGCGTACCGGCCCGGTTGAAAGTCACCGAACGGCAGTTGGTCCGTGATGTCGGTACACGAACCGTTGTCGAGCACAAGCGACTCGCCATGGACGGGAGGGACGCCAAGGTAGGGCGGGTGGTGGACGACGACGGGACGATCGGGGAAGTCTCCTTCGTCGCCCTCGAACGTGCCTGTGCGGAATGATGTCGGCCCGCCGATCGGCGCGACGTCGACGAGCGTGCATGTGGCGACGACAGCGCCGAGCGGGAGCGGGAAGGCGCAGAGGTCGCCGTCAGGGGGCAGGCCAGCGAGGACTTGCTCCTCCTCGGTCCACGGTTCGGGTAGCCAGTAGATCCACCCGGCGCCGTTGACGTCCTGGGTGACTTGGTTCCACTCGACGCGGCCAGGGCACTCACCATCACGAGGCGGTCGCTTAGCGGCATGAATGGCGAGCGGGCCCCGGTAACTCGTCGACCAGGACCGGGTCTCGATGCGTTTACGGCCGACAGCGACGAGCGAAGCCCACGGCTGATGGAGTGTCAGCATCTTGTTGCCCACGTTCATCGCACTCCGAACGGGACGGGCTGGCATGTCGGGTGGAGCGTGCTTTTACGGCCGTCCTCGAAGCCGACCAAGCCTTGCTCGCGGAGCCGACGCAACAGTCGAAACAGGTATTCGTTCGACAAGCCGGTCGCCGACCGCAGCTCAGGGTAAGTGGTGGCACCGGCCAACACGGCCAGCAGGACGCGGGTCTCGCTGTCGCTGACCGCTTCGGTGGGCCGATTCACGATGCCTCATCGAACGCCAACCGCGGCACACACACCGCGCAGCATTCGGGGTGGTAGATGACCGCATCATGCTCGCCCGGATACCAGACGGCGTGACCGGAATGCTCTACCGACCGGCCGCAGCCTTCACGGCGGGGGTGACTCTGCGATGTCCTGCCTTCATCGGCCACGCCGCAATGACTCACGTAGGTCGGCATCGCCCACCGAGCCTGTCGAGTGCTCCCGCGTCGATCACGCAAGACCATGAGGGTTGGCCACGGTTAAGGGCGAGAGGGTCGTGGTCCAACAGGACGACCAGTTCGTTGCGTCCGAGGTGAGGCCACGGGTAGACCTTCGCTGCCTGCGGCGACTCGGGGCCGACGACGGTCCCTTCGCAGCCGCGCCTGTTGAGCCAAGGGCATTGATCGTTGAGTCGGACACGGTCGCCGGGAGTCCACGCCGCTCGTCGGGGCCGCTTCTCTCGCGCCAGTGCTTCCTCCAAGGCTTCCGTCCGCGCCTCGGCACTGGCACATCGTTCGACCAGTTCAGCGAGGTCGACGACCATGACCTCGATCGTCGACCCGGCACGACGCTCAATAGCCTCCTGCCACTCTCGCAGTTCGACCGTCATTTCGCTCCCTTGGGACGAGATACCACTTGGCGTCGGGCGAGCGGCCGATCCTTGCTGGCACCGTTCTGGCTCGCTGGCACAAGGGGAGGGTCGAACACGTCGGCTGTCCGGCGTAGCCACGGCCCGACCTTCTTGCGTGTGGCCGGCGGCTGCTCATCGGCCACAGCCACCAGCGTCGCTGCCGACAGTTTGAGCAGCGAGCCGAGCAGCGCCTTTGGGTCGACGGTCTTGAGGCGGGCGATCTCGGCGTGGGCCTTCTCAAGCTGGGCAGTCAGGTCAGCGATCTCGCCTTGGAGCGCCGCTTGGACTAGATCAGCGTCCGGTTGGTCCTCGGTCGATGATTTCGGCTCAGCGGCCACGGCAGGCGCGCTGGGATCTCCAGGAACGTCGTCGGCTCGGCTGTCGCCCGGCGCCACAGTCGGCGCGGGTAAATCCCCCGAAGCGCCAGTTCCCTCAGCGCTCCCCGATGGCCGCTCTTGGCGGTGGCTTTCAGGCCCGGGCTGCTCCAATCCGAGTTCAGGGTCATCGAGTTCGCTTCCTTTCGGTTCGGTGCCGGCCGCCAAGGCCAGCCCTTCTGCTTCGGCTGCCGCCTGCTCGGCTAGGGCTTTGCGTTGGCCGATTTCGGTGGCCAACATGCGAGTCGTCCATTTCCCAAACTCAGCCGCATCCAAGAGTTCGTCCTGCTCAGAGGCACTAAGCGGAGCGACAAGAGCGTGGTGGCTAAAGGTCAAATGTTCACGGCGCCGTGAAGATTCGATGGCTCTGGCGACCACCGCGTAGTTCCTCAGCGTGGCCAGATGGATCCCCGATGGCAGCGCCTTTTCGGCCGCTTCGCCGTAGGCCCGCTGACCGTGGAGCCACCAGTCGCCCCATGCCCACTGGAGCACATCCTGGTATCCGGCCAGTTGTTCGCCGAGGGTCCGCCATTTAGCCTCGGTCAGTCCTTCCAGCACTGTGAGCCCCTCTCGGGAGAGTCGCTCCAACGCTGCACTTGTCGTAGGCTTCGCAGCCATCAGCACGGTCCTTTCGTGTTGGTCACCGTCCCGGGGCGCTTCGCACGTCGCCGGGACGACCCATGTCTAGCCGATGGCCGCTCCGAAAGGAAGGATCAGGCCGCGGCAGACTTGCCGGGCGCGCCCACCGTGGCGCCACAGGCGGTGCAAGTCGACCGCCAGCGGTGCGTCATCGGATGCTCGCACGCAGCGAAAGCGAGGCACGGCTGGTCGAGGTCGGCGGGGGCAGCGGCGGCCAGGAGGCGCCGGCAGAGCGAGGCGACCGACCTGCGCTCGGCGTGGGCTTGGGCGACGAGAGACCGGTGCAGGGCCGGTGACACCCTCACTGTGAGCGACTCGCTGTAGCGGGCCATGACCCAAGGCTAGCGCGTTGTGATTCCTGACCTGCACATTTACCGACCGGACGCCTAGCGTTCAGGTTCGCAGCTCGGCGGGGAGGCGCTCGGCGGGAGTCAACGGCAATGGGACGACAACCCCGGCTCGAGATGAGCGGGCCGTGGCCGTGTTCGCCGCTAGATGGCCGCGGTACTCGCGGGCAGCATCACAACGGCGTCGGTGGTGGCGGCCGAACCACTTTCCGCAGGCGCAGGCGGGCGTGAAACGGTGGCGGTGGATGACTCCACGGTCGGTGAGGATGAGCGCGTGGTGCGAGGACATGTTGGCCTCCCAGGTCGGAGAGGCCATCGTATGACGCCACCGTGCCAGCGAGGCGGGATTAGATCAACACCCATCCCACCGCAGCCACTGGCTGTACTGGTAGGCGTAACCCTTCGCCCAGGCCGTGGCGAACACGGCGTCCTGCTCGGCTGGTGACGCCGAACCCCAGTCGGCCGGATTGCCGCCGTTCGCAGCCCAAGAGCCGGTCGAGAACTGGTAGCGGCCGAAATGTGACGGGTTGCGGCTGCGGCCATAGTCGCCGCCGTTCTCAGTCCACGACACGCACGCCTCGGCCGTCGCGTAACCCTTGTGCCAGCCGCGGACGTAGGTTGCGGCCGGCGGGCCCGTGGCGGGGCGGGCCGCCGGCCGGGCTACCGACGGCGGCAATTCGGGCGGCACCACCGGCAGCACCACAACGGTAGTGGGTGGGGCCGGTCTCGATCGGGACACTTCGCTGCGGAAGTTACGGGTGTACCCGAAAGTCACCGGCGTCGATGCGGCCGCAGCGGCTGAGCTCGGCGGGCTGGACGAGAAAAGTC
>ERZ1292644.1052-Hain-H14-01um-R2-1052-length-15201-cov-6_pt1 | contig 15201 bp, 16 predicted proteins | sample MGYA00564402_ERZ1292644 | MGnify/ENA primary metagenome ERZ1292644 (study PRJEB36523, sample SAMEA6512644) | groundwater metagenome | collected 2019-01-09 | study: AquaDiva: Metagenomics assemblies of 32 groundwater samples
TCAAGAACCAAATTAACGGCACAATAACATAACTTAGGCACAACACGATAAGAGAATAGTCATAATATCGGATCTGTTCATCGGAGAGGACTCGTCGATTTTTTAGCAACCAGGAGAAGGGACTGGCCAAAGGGAGGATTCCTGGGCTCAACAATTCTAAGGAACGGAATAACAAACTTGTCATAGACAGATACACCACCCACACTCCACGACCTCTTCTTTAGAATTCGACCAGCAACAAACCATAGTATTGCTCCAAACATGTTGAAATATTTAGCTTTTATAACTCTGAATCTACAAGAAGTTACAAGCTTTCTAAGTTCTTTCCTATCATAGCGCCTGTGGTGACCAAAAACCTCGTCTAGAGAGCCGTATAAGCCTTGATGAGCTGGAACAAATAAAAATAAAAAGCCATTATCTTTAAGACACGAGTGCATCTCTATTAGAGATGCTTCCTGATTTTCGACGTGCTCCAGCACATTTACACAAAAAGCCCCATCAACAGACCTCTTTGGAACTAACTGAATAGAATTAGCTTGTATATCTCTAAATGCTCCTGTCCAGACAATACGACCCGAATTTTCATTAGGCTCGAATAGATAGAAATCATCTATCCAAGGACCCACAAATTTGGCAAAGTTACCAGATCCACAACCGTATTCTAATGCGTTCCATTTGGTAAAATTTGAATACTCAAAATATTTCCTAAACTCAGAAGAGATCCATCTATAATAATTAGATGCCTTACTAAGACTTTCAAATTCCCAACCTGAATATACCATTAATAAGTAACAACCTCCAGGGTCTCCCCAATTCTAGACCGCATATCTTTTTCATATTCTGGATTGAGATCAACAAGTAAAGCATTTCGACCAAGATCTTTAGCTACCATGCCAACAGTACCACTTCCAGCAAAAGGATCTAGAACAGTTCCCCCTCCACTCCATAGTTTCTCATATTCCAATAGGGGGGAGATGTAAAACAGGCATCCACAGAATCTGGTTCCATGTACTTAAGAACTTCTTTGGCATTTCCAATGTATGCCTTAATCATCAGGTGTTCCACTCAAGAGCAATCCTGTACTCCAACCTGCGGCCCAAATGCCAAGGTAGATCAAGACCTGAACGTTCCGGTTCCAAACGGCCCAAACCATCCCAACGGCCCATGCCGTTATTCCCAACCCATTAATTGCTCCGCGAATCATCTTGGTTCTCCCTTGAAAAATCTTTTGGCCACGCTCAAAAGCTCCACACTGCGAGAACAAACGGTATCATAAGACCCCTGCAATATTCCCTCTTTTTCCAATAGCTTGACCAATTTTTCCCGCATCATGGTATATTCGGTAGGATCAAAATTTCCATCTGGATCGTCATCTGGAGGAGCCAAAGCACCGGACAAGAACGCATCTTCGAGATCCGCCCTAGAAACGGTCACACTGGAAAGGGTGCGTTCCTTGTCTTCCACCTGCTGCTTGCGTCTGGACAACACATAGGCTTCGGCCCGCTCCGCATATTCCGCCTTAAATTCCTCAATGTCATTTTCTAGCCTACGTCTCCAAGCCTTAGTTTCCTCCCACGCCAGCAATAGAAGCATCTTGGTATGGCCAAGTTTCATTATCTGGAGATCCATTTCAGCTTCAGTAAAGCCCTGCTCAAAGAAATTATCCAAGCACAAGACTTCATTGAGATCAATAGTGATAGGCTTGTCCTTGATAGTAACGTTAAGAATGAAAAGATCTTCGCTCATACCAAATCCTCCATTTTAAGTTTTTCCATTTGGCCCCAGTTTTGACCTGCTTTGACATCTACAGCTAGTGGGATATCCACTGGTGGTACAGGCAGTGGCATAATCTCATACATGAGTTTGGCCAACCTATTGACATGATTGTCCCTCGTTTCCAGCATTACAGAGTCATGGACAGTACAAACATATCTAGCATCTAGCTGATGCAAGTCAATAGCACTAGATAGCAAGACAATACCATTACGATAAAGAATATCAGCGGCAGTGGATTGCACTGGGAAATTTGCTGCCTCTCGCTCAAACGCCCCCCGATCTTCATTCACTTTGTGTCTATCAAAGTCTCGGAATCTCATGAAAGCATTACGAACTCTCATTGTAGGAAGTGTATTTCTGATCAATTCTCTCTTCCATTGGTTTAAGCCAGGAAAAGTTGTATAATACTGATCAATAAGCTTCTTGGCAAATCGTTCCGTCATGTGCTTACCACTAATTGCAGCAGTCTCAACAAGTTTCTTGGGGCTTGAACCATAAAGCAAAGAAAAATTGCACGTCTTACTAAGGTATCTTTGCTCCTCCGTAACATCTTCTGATTTAATTCCAAACATTTTAGAAGCAGTGGCAGTATGAAAATCAAGTCCAGACCTAATAAGATCCAAGAATCCTCGATCTTCACAAAACCAGGCAGTTAAACGGATTTCTATCTGCGACTGATCCGCCTCTAATAAGGTATATCCTGGTTCTGAAATAAAGATTTCTCTTACTTCGGGAAATTCTCTCTTTGGAAGATTCTGAAAATTTAATGGATTACTGGAGGAACATCTTCCAGTAACAGTACCAGTCAGATTAAATCTTGCCCTTACTCTACCATCGACAGACTCTAGAGATAAATTTCTAATCGGTTCAAGATAAGTACTCAAAATCTTTAGCAGTTTTCTATGCCGCAATAATGTCTTAGGAAGCTCGTGTTGGGTAGCCAGAACAGTCAGGGAGATTTTATCCGTGGAGGGCCTACCAGTCTCTGTTTCCTTATATGGTGTAAGCCCAAGATCTCCGAACAGCACCTTTCCAACCTGTTGGTGTGAAGTGAGAAGAAACCTCTTCTCTGCCAATTCATAGGCTCGCTCTTCCAACTGATTAGCCTCTACCGAAAACTTTTCAATAAGCTGGTCGCACCTTTCAACATCTACTAATATCCCATTATACTCAATTTCGGTAAGTCCAGCATGAGCAGGAGTCGTAAACTCATCAAAAGTTCTCCTCACCTTGTTCTTATCGACTTCCGGTTGAAGATCCCTCCACAGTTTATGGGTGGCTAAAGAATCTCGTGCTCCATAAGGACCGAGAACATCTAAAGGACAACGAGCAAAATCAAAGGGTCGGTTGGGTTCTCTTCCAAGACAGGAAGAAATAGCCCTCTTCCAACCGGACAAGTTGGGATACCTAGATGCTATCTCATTCAAAGAAATTAAACCACAGGCAGGATTAACAGCATTATGATACAAGTCCATGGTGTCTTCAACAATACCACCCACTCTAAATCCGTTCTCACGCAGCATGTTTCTATCGAATGAAGCATTATGAGCAACCTTTCGACAGGAACTTCCCAGCATATCGGCCAGAATAATCCTAGCCGCAAAGCCTTCTTGTGAAGACCAGTAATCTGGCAAAGTTCGAGGCAAAAATTTGGGGTCGTTGGCTGGAAACAGCTCAGGTCCTGTCTGCTTGAGGGGTAAATAATACGAATGAAGATCTCCCCAAGAGACAGAAACCCCGAGCAGAATGGCCTTTTTGAAATTTAAATCTGTGGTTTCAACATCAAAGGCTAAAGCATTAGTTTTTGGGTCAAAAGTATCGAGCCAATCTTGATGGAACTTCTCCAAATCTTCTCTGGTCCGAACAACAAAGACCGGATCTGGATTATGCAAGAAAAGATCCCCAGTCCTGGCCATCTTGCCACCCAAGTAGTCGAGTACTTTCTTGAAGACTCCAACGGCTTGATCATAATTTCTGTTATCTCGAAGAATAAAAGACGGGTGAAAGTTTACAGCTATAACTATTTCCCCATAAGGGGACAGTTTCTCACCCCTTAGACCAGATAGGGCAAAGACCTGTCCAATGCGTTCTCCCATTATTGGCTTCTTCCGGGACTCTTCCAACCACTGCAAAGCCACAGCACCTAAAGCAATGACAATCTTGGGGCGAACAAGATTCAACTCCCTAATTAGATAGTCCTGACAAGCCCTGATGTGTTTGGGCTCTGGATCAGCAAGAGCACCAGACTTATTAAGAGGCAAGCATTTCACAGTATTAGAAATAAAGCAGTCTTCTCTATGAATACCCGACTCGGTCAACATCCTGGTCAAGAGCTGACCAGATTCTCCAATGAAAGGACGCCCACAAGCATTCTCCGAATTTCCCGGACACATACCAAGTAAAAAGATCTCAGCATTATGCGGACCCTCTCCAGGTACCGACTTTTTCCTAGTATTGCTCAATACACACTTTGTGCAAGACCGAACTTCGGTAGCTAATATCTCTAGAGGATCCGGCACTTTTCCAACTCCTTACGAGTTAAATCGTCGAACTTATTCATGAGTAATAATTGTCGCATTGCCTCAGATTCTTTGGGATCTGCCCTAAAAGGAATCTTGAATTCATCATGCAATTGTAAAGCTGCAAAATTCCAGCAACACGGTTCACACTCTCCACACGGCACCTTCAAAATATCACAAGAATCAAGGCAAGATAAAGCAATAGACTTCTTGACAGCATCAGCAAATCTTTTGAAATCGAAAACAATTTGGTTTTGCTTCATACGTCTAATTACTATACCCACATAGCCGTTTAGCGCCCTTGAAGCGAGAGGAGTAGAAATTCTAAAGAATCCCTCCTCGCTACGTCTGGCAGCTTCACCCTCAGCGTAGGCAAATTTATGCACTCTTCGTCGTCCAGCATCAAGCAGGGTATGTCTAGCCACAGGAACATGCAATACGTTGGCATAATAAACATACTCGGCTATCCCAGAAGCTAGGCCAATCCTACGTATTGAATCACTGGGATCGGGAACCTCATGCTTAATCTCAACAATGTCATAATGCTCAAAATGAAGAATATCAGCCAAGACTTCCAGATGTCCCCTAAGAATGTTCTCCCCTGGAGAAAAGATTATGGAGAACTGCGGAGGAAAGTCCAGCAGGACCGCTCCCAGAACCGATTCCAAAGAACCATCAAAATATGCTACTTGGCGACTGATGACCATCTAATCTTCATCTTTTGTGGGTGGAGTTCAAATCCATACAATCGTGCATAGTATCGTTTAAATTCCATGTAAAGTAAATCTGCCTCAGAATCGTAAAGTTCCAATTTACTATAGTTCTTAAAGATTCTCTTGACCCTTTTCCTCGTAACCCAAGAAGGGGGATATTTCTTTTTACCAGAATAGTGGCGATTATAAATGTCCTTAAGATCTGTGGCCAAACACGACATACTTCTAGCAATCATGCCAACCTTGACTACAATTTTCATCCTGTGGGGCCACCACGAATAAGGGCAGAAATCTGGTGGAAGGGAGACAGTAAGGCCATTCTGCATCTTCCACCAGAGATGCTCAATGGCCAGCCCCCGATCAAAATTATCAGTTGGCATGTCTAAAAGCCTACACATGACTTTAAGAGAATCAGACCTCGTTTTCAGAAGACCCTCGTAAGAGAAAGCATCTGGGACATTGGAAAATGTGTCAAGAAGTTTTTGTCGCGCCTCAGCCTCGGTCACGTGGACAAAATTCTCCTAGCCGTTGGAGCAATATAATTAGTAACGGCCCTCCTGACAATCTCTCTTGAATGACCCGTTTGTCTCCCAACCTCTGCCATACTTACAGACTCTCCCACAAGAGCATTCTTGACCATCTGTCGAAATATTACAGATACCTTTCTCTTGCTAGAAATGTCTGGATGGTTGCCAATCTGGTCTGCTAAAATCCGAAAATCAACCTCCTCAAACTTCTTATCCTCGTATACTGGATAAACAAAACTTGGACCACCAGCTTCTTCTGGGCACACGCCTATACAATCAACCTTGGAATATCTGCTCCAAATACAACGCTCTCGAATAGCGGTTTTCCTGAAAAACCAAAGGCCGCGCTTGACATACCAGACCAGATATTGCCGAGCATTACCTCGGCCATCAAACTTATCACAGGCTTCCAGAAGAAGCCTTTTAGCCTCAGAGGTCATGTCGTCACGATCAATGGCAGGATCACCAAAGGGGCGTCTCCTAATGCCAGATATCATGTTCCACAAATCGGTATAAGCCTCGCTACAGCGAGAATCCTTAACTTGCTGGACTGCTTGGCGCACCTGATCCTCTGACCGGGCCATCTATTGCCTCCGCAGTTTCATAGAACTGCTCTTGGGGAATTAACTTAAGTGTTGAACTATCCACAACAAACTTTGCCTGCCCCCCAGAAGGGCCATTTCTCTGCAAGTAAACGGAAAGAATTAATTCGTCGGTATGATATGATGGGTCCTCCATTTTTGGCCGTTGGACTTCCAAGATCAAACTAGCATATTCTTCATATGCTCCAGCCCACTTAGTCTTTCCCTCGTCGTTTTCTTGCACCAACAAAACCAAAGCACATTCAAATTCCTCAGCAATTTTAGTAATCTCAAGTAATTTCATCTCAATAACTGCCGTCTTGTTATTGGATACTTGAAGATCAGCAACTCTGTCAAACAAATCTATGAAGACAACATCAACTTTTCCCGATTCTGCTTTTACTCGCCTAAGAGCCCATCTAATAATTGACAGAGAGGTAGCCCTAGAATCCAGATGGTAAAATTTACACCATTCATCCCAATATAGATTGACCTCTTGAAGCTCCTTCCTGCGAGGATCGTCCTTGGGCCAATTTGCCCAATTCTTTAGAGCAGACAATGGTATGCCGCTCTTGCAGGCATCCAGTCTATCCGCTTCACCATCGAATAGCTGTTCCGGTGAGACAAACAGAATTACCTTACCAGCATCGGCCATATTAATGGCCAGGTTGGTCTTGGCCGTGCTCTTCCCCAACTTCCTTGCGCCCTTAACAATGACAATATCTCCCGGTGAAAAAGGAGCAACCAAATGCACATCCAGTTCTTTCCAGCCCGTAGATATTTCAGAATATTTCGCTCTCCGAGTAAGCCCTTCGATGCGTCTAGCTGAAATTTGACCGGGGCCGTACAGCTCAACCTTCCCACTTCCCACATTTAAAGAATCCAGCTTGGTCTGCAAATCTTCCACAATATCGTCGCGCTCAAAAGTACCACTACACGCTTTGTCAAGGGCATCTTCGAGAAACTTTTGTGTCTGGCGAAGATCAGAAGCCTCTCTGACCTTACGAGCATATCCAATGAGCTGAAGAGAGCCTGCCGCAATAAAATGGGCAGTAAGCTCCATAAGAAAGTCTTTGAGAAGGCCATCGAGCCTTTTCTCTACCAGGAAAAGATACACATTGGCCGGATCTGGAGTTTTGCCTCTGCTCCAAATGTCCTGAATGGCCGCATATACCTTTCTTGTCCTGTCGTCGGCAAAATTAGCATAGGTCAGAAGAGACAGAGCCTCTTCAAGCTCGGGTTCTTCAGAATTTTGAAGAACTGCGGAAAGAAAATTGCACTCATGGCTAAAAATTGGTGTGTCAATCACGATTGCTTCCGTTTCCGTGCAATTTTTTTTCTAAAGTCCCCATCAACAAATTCATTCATATCAATAATATCTGTCATTTCGTGCAGTCTGCTGAAAATTCTCGGACCAAGAGAGGACGGCAAGGAGGTCATGGATAGATTGGAAGTGGCCAGAATCGGCCTGCACTTACAATACCTTTCCTCAATAATGACAAAAAGTCTGTCTTCCAACCATGCCACGCCTTCCTCTACCTTCTTGGAGTGTGCCGCTCCAAGATCATCCACGATCAAAATATCGGCCTCCATGAAAGGTCTGACAATGGCTAATTCTTCTTCATGAGTACTATAGGAAGATTTAAGAGTCATGGAGAGAAGAGGCACACTCAACCAACGAGCAGTACCCACCACTTTGTCTTGCCTAATCATTTCTTTCAAAACAACGGCCAATAAAGCACTCTTGCCAACACCCTGTCTTCCAATGAAGAAAAGCCCAGGCTTAGATTCGGGGTATTTTTGCCTGCGGTAGCTCAAAAAATTATTGGCAAATTCTAGTGCCTTGGCTTTAACCATTTCTGGAATGTCTGTAAGCTGTTCCATTTCGAACTTCAAGAATAGAGGTGGAGCGCCAGAAGCAATATAAGCATCCTCCCAGGTCATGCTGAAAACCACTTAGTAAATTCCGGCCACTTTGACACTAAGATGTTTGTTGACACTGGTTTATATTTAGGTGGTGAATCATCAAAGATCCAAGTAATGAACTTCTTCATGGTTGGTTCGTCACAGTTGCTGGCAAAACTACTAAGGGTGCGCTGATCATTCGAGGATTTCTTGGGATTGTATCCATGCTCTAAAGCGACCTGATTGAAAAATCTACGCATTTCTCCAACACTAAAACTTTCCATTTTCATCCAGAGCTCCTCCTAAATACTTCTTCGCAAGCCTCTCACGATCCAACTTGATAGATCGTGAATGACCCAAAACCTCCACACCAGAAATCTGGCCACGAAATTCGAGGACCCGCATGAGCCCCTCAAGAATGTACTGGTTGATGTCACCACTAAATCCCTCCTTAGAAGAAAGCTCTTCACAAGCCGTAAGAACGGGAAGGAACCTCTCCGGGAAGTAGGCCCTACTTCTTTTCCATTGACCCGACATTGTACTCAGTCATGAAAAGGCCATAAGAGGTAAAGGCAAAAAACGCAAAAAGCAGGATCCACCTGGACATGTTAGGCTCTTGGGTAAGAAGATACCCGTCATACAGACAAAGCCCGGCAAAACAGCAAGACACAAAAAGCCTTATACCACTAACCACATTGTACAACACCTAACCCTCCTTGATTACCTTGATTTCGAAATGCCCAATGTCTTTATAGATTTTCTTTCTAGCCATAGAATGCCTCTTCAGCACACCACCATCGTCATCAATGAAGTCATAGATTTCCGCTCCAGATTTACCCTCAGAAATGCGCAACACTCTACCCATGCGCTGCACAACATTAACATAAGACTTACCCGCCTCGGCAATGATAATAGCATCACAAGAGGGAACGTCTATACCCTCCCCCCAAACTGTTGAAATCACAACACTTACATCCTTTTCAGCAAAAGCATCTTTGACATCGGAACGGCGGGATCTTGCATCAGAGCCTTTGAGAAAAGCCACCTTAACACCAAGATCTTTGAGAGCATCATGCAAAGGCTGACCATGAGCTCGGATTCTCTTAACAGTTATGATTACCGTCTTGCCTTGATCTGCCAAAGCTTTGGCTGTCTTGACAATTAGAGCATTTCTGAAATGGTTGTTAAGAACTCCATTGTCATAGGCAACACGATAATCATTGCCGTAATTAGGAATTTCGGTATGGAACATAGTAACATTGGCAGTAGATAAATAGCCCTCTTTACGAAGCTCTTCAACTCCAACCTCATATATGACTTTCCCAAAAGCTCCACGAAGCAAAAAATCCGCAAGATCTTCTTTAGATAGCGATCCAGTCATGCCAAAACGATATCTAGCATCACACATCTGACACAACTTATGCCACGTATTCGTATCTCCACCAGCCGATACCCTCACATGATGACTTTCATCGGTGATAATAAGATGAACAGATCTTAGAAAATCTTTAACTTGTTTGGTATCATGCTTGGCCCAAAGACTTTGAGGCAGAGCGACAGTAACTTCTTTAGGATTAAAAGTGCCATCACCTATAATACCCACTCTCTCTGGCCAAAACTCGGATAAAACATTGTAGGTTTGAGACAAAAGATCTTTGGTTGGCACGATATAGAGTGTCTTGATACCAAGACAATTAATGATGTGTGCCGCAACAACAGTTTTTCCAGAGCCTGTTGGGAGGTGAATTATCCCTCTTTCGGCAGACAAGGAAAGATTGATGGCAAAATGCTGATAAATTCGAGGTTCTGGAAGCAACGCGCTTTTGGGAAAATCAAGGAGTGGTTCAACTCCAGATCGGACATCTTCAATGCTTACGTCAAAGCCAAGAGAAAGCAGCTCTCTAGATACATCTCCGGCCCACCCACTTGGGAAGGACATCGTGTGGTTATTGAAATAGCAATAGGTCTGGGGAGAATAGGCTGTTTTGAATATTAGACGTTTGGAGCCACACTCACGACATTCGAAGGCGCGGAAAAAATTTTGCTTTGGGCAGTCAAGGCACTGCTTGACCCTCTGAAAAGATTTGACACTCATGGAACAAATGGAACGGATAACGCCAAGAGCAATTGAGGGGTCCGGTTCCTGGACCCGTACCGTCGTGGTAGAATTTGTTATGGCTAGCGTTATCAGTGTTGGCTCTCACGGAATGGAGACAGAAAGCGACCAGACATCCCTAGTATAGCAGGTAGGGGTCGGAATGTCAATACTACATTTTTACTACTTCGATGGTGGCCACGTGGAAGGTAACAGAGGAGGTGGCCGCTGCTGTAACTGCCGTCAGCTCAACGACTAGAGAACCAGTTGTGTCCACGGCAACCGTGGAAGCATTGGTAGACACAGTAACAGCATCCACAAATGCCTGTACCGCCCCACCCGCAGACGTGGTCTCTGCAAAACCGTTGCCGAGAATAGTGCCTCCAGCTCCATCAGTTCTAACAGTGGCCAAAAAGCCCACATGGAAACCAGCCCCAACAGCTGTGGTCAGCCCAACAGGAACAAGAGAAGCAGCAATATTACCAGTCAAGGTAGTACTACCAATCCGCATTCTAAAAGTAATGGCATTGCCAACTGTAGATGTGGAAACTCCATAAGCATCAATTCTAAGCGTTGATCCAGCGGCAAGAAAACTTGCCGGTAAAGTGGCTCCAACTACCTGGGTTTCAGTAGTTGTAATAGCAGCAGTTGCGGCAACAATAGAAGCTACCCCACCTGGAGAACGATGGGTATGGTCATTTTTAACAGATACTGTGCCTGATCCGGCCGCACTAAGAGCTAAAGGAGTAGTAGGTGATGGAGTTCCAAATTGCACATTGACTTTGGCCTGCCCAGCCGTTGCCCAATCCCATATGGCCGAGGCAGTGTCAGTAACTACCCTTTCGGCGGACAGACCAGAATCAGCCGTCTTCACCAAAAAATCACTCGAAGAGGGGGCACGATTGGAAAGCCCAATATAGCTTTCTGACACTATTTCCCTTTGGGCTCCATGACTAAATTCTATCCCATACGAAAGGACCAAGGCCGAGTTGGCCGGTAGAGACAGCGTGGAGGTATTGTGTAAAATATTGGTGATGCCACCAATCCCTATGGCGATACCAGAAACCGAAGCCCCTGTCTTACTCTCAAGATAGATAGCCTTAAGATTGATGGTAGAACCAGCCGGAACAGTATAAAGTGTAGACACAGAAGTACCAAGAACACCAGAAGCGAGAAGAGCATATGTGGCCACCTCCGAAATGGTTTCTGTGGCCCAAATTGAATAAAAAACAGCGCTGGCACTACCGGCTATGCCTTGAATAGTATCTGCTGCGACTAATTTGGTTGTCTTGGCCATCAGTAATTGGATACGCCCGTAAGCTCGTAGGAAGATTTGCCACTCATAGGATTGTGAGACACCTTCCTAATGTAAAAATATTCTGTGTGCTGCTGTGACATGGGGAACATTTTTTTGCTTCTAATGGCAATAATGAAAGGTCTAAAGGAAGAATTGAAAAGTGTCAACCAGTACAGCCCGGTAGCCGGGAAGGATGCCTGCCATCTGGGAAAGCCGTAATCGTCTATAAGTCTCTGCACCATCATTAGAGCCTGCCCATATCCAGCAAATTTATTATCAATATTGCCAGTAAATTCAAGCAATCCATAAGCACTGACAGATTGAGCATTAGTTTTGGCTCTCTTGGCTTGTTCGTTCTGTTCCAACATCATGCCCTGACATTCCACAATAATGGTATCACCGACAAGAAATTCTGAGGTCCACTTGGGGATCCAGTTGGTAGGATCAGCAACTCCAGCCGGAGCCGTACAGTTGGCCTCGCCATGATCTTCCCAAGCATCAGCAGCAAAATTGCAATAAATTCCAGAGTGCCCAATTTCCTGATCTCTGGTAACCATGTAGTCTACCAAAGTATCAGTTGTACCATTGATAAATCCCGGAGCAAAATATGCCTTAACGATGGCATTATTGGCATGAGTTGTTTTTGTTGTCCCAGCAACACCCCTAATTACCGTCACGACATTGTAATCATTGGGGGGTGTCCCAGTTCTGTTGTAATCGACCGTAGTCACAAGCATTTCTTCCACCAGCATAGATCCGTCATCGGACATAATGGCAAGAATAGTTCCTGTGGCAATTTCTGAGGCGTCATAAACATCTAGAGCTGTTTCAGATGTATCTAATGCCTCCTTCAAATAGGTAACACCTTCGTCACTCCAATATACATAATCGCCCGCCGTAGCCGAACGCCGGAACGCCTTATAGATTTTTGCGCGGCTACCTATGGCAAAATCTGCTTCAGTAATTTCGCTCTCAATAGTTATTGTATTTGCATCGGGGTCAACATCAGTGATTGCTCTGGTGATTGGCAATAAAGTAATAGGATCATCAATACTAAACATGTCGCCAATGTTAATGCCAATTCTGGCATCAGCACCATAAACAGAGTTAAGATAAACCGTTATTAATGTTGTATAGGCAGTAGTTAAGGTCACATCAATGGCATTGGGAGTAACTGAATATCTGAATCGACACCGCTTTTGATAAGTGTCATTGTTCATAAAGGGGGAGCCCTCTTGTGTACAAATAGCTCTTACAGTTTTTCTAGCCTTGTCCCGTTGTTCAACCTCCATACTAGCAAAGTTAGGCTGATCTTCATTATTTGCTCCGGGAATGCCAGAGATATAATGATTCTGGTGTCTCTTAATAAGTAGAATGTCCGTGGAAAAATCACCCAATTTGGCGTAGCTTGGAGTCATCTGGACCCAATTGAAAGTCTCCGATACCCCATCTCCAATTTCAGGATCTCCCACAATTTTTTCAAGCCCAGAATCAGATGCAAAAGTAAAGTCCGCACTGGTCCTTGTGGAAGGTCTTGGAACATAATAAAAATCACCATATTCATTGAAAGCACAAGTATAGTTAGGAATCTGAGCAAGCTTGCCAATAGTCTCCCAACACTTCATGCCTTCAAAATCAGCCAGCTCAATACGATCCGTTACATAGGCATCATATTTCCAAAGATAGTATTTACCCTCAATTCTATATTCGAGATATTCGGGAAGGAGCCCTGGAGCCGAAACCCCATAAATAATATCAGTGCTACTACCACTGGCTCTGCTCCATTCATCGGCAACAAGTCTACAAGCATTGAAAGGCTCAGCTTCTACTGCTGGAGCTCCTTGATTCTCAGTAATTCCTGCTCCAGAAGTAGAACTAGCGTCAAAACGAACAATGGAGCCGGAGCTTGTGTCCACCATATAGGCGTCTCTATAAGTTGCGCCACCATCTGCAATAGATCCAAGACATATGCCGCGAAACAGGGACTGACTACGAAATTTTCCGGCCAGCTGGCCAAAAGAGTTGGCACTCGCACTATGGGAGTGGGTAGCGAGCACACATTTTTCCCCAATAGAGCTGGGAGCCGCATTAGTGCCAGAAGACCCCCACCTATTAAGTAATGAAAGGAGAAGCCTTGGGTTTCCTGTAAAGGCACAGCCTTGTGGCATATAGATCATTTCAGAGATAACATAGCTTTTTTCATGAGAAGTACTGCTAGATTCGCTTTGATTGACAGAATTATAAAGTGTATCATGCAGCAAACCAACAACTTGACTATTTTGATTATTCTGCAAAGCATCAATTGTAGCTGGCGCAATTCCAATCGCCTCATTATCAAAAAATATTCTATTAGTGGACACAGAACTAACACGATGCAATTCAGGGATAGCCGTACCAATACCTATAACATCCCCAGGAGCAAAACTAGAACCTCCAGAGGTTACATCTATATATCCCCTAGTGGTTGATCCATCAGACGCTGTTTGACCCGCAGTATTTGAGGCCGTAGAAGTCGCAGTTGTGTAATAGGCGAGGCTACCAGAGGTCCAATCATTGGCAACCAGTTTTAATCTGTGAATGGTAGTATACCACTGACTTCCAGTTCCTGTAACCTTAGTCGTAGTCATACCAGCCATATAAACTTCGTTATCACTAGAAGATACCGCAAAAGCCGTAGGAACAAGAATGGAGTTACTCATGAGTGGAATATAATGAAGAGCCACAAAGGAAGCCCCAGCTATATCAAAATAGTTTATAGCAATCTGGGAAGAAGCACTGGCCAGAACTTGGAAGATAGAGGGATGAATGGTTAAAGACATAACACCGCCAGATGTTCCAGTCTTAGGAGAATACATTCCAAAAATACCAGGAAATCCGTAACTAAATCTTAAAACCACATTATCCCAATCGCCAGTACCAGTGGCAGTAGATACATAAGAGCAATATGACCCACCTCTCACAGAAAATCCGTTGCCGCTGACATTTCTAGGCCACGACGATACTGTAGTACCAGTAGGAGTATTATGCCCAACAGTCCCATCAAAATAAGGGCTGCCAGATGGAACCACGCTATAGGTGCCTCCAATTACGGCAGAATAATGTTCATAGGGAGAATATATATTTTCTCCATACTGATTAGAAGATACATATCCCCAATCATAATGCAGAGTACCAGTGGCAACGTGAGGGCTAGAAATTAGGTACCTGCCTGTAAAGCCGTTGGCTTGTCCGTCTTCCAGAGTTACAGTAGGAGTAGACTCATTGATCTTTACACTAAAGAGTGTAGTACCAGCATTAATTGAATTAGCGCCCTCCTCTTCAAACGCAAAACCCCAAAGAACTTTTCCTGTACCGCTAAGAGGGGTAGTAGGAGATGCCAATGAGGTGACATTTGTCCAAAGATTACAAATTTTCTTACTGCCAAGACTTAAGCCGGAAATATCAATTGACTTGTAAGAATCTGCAACAGGATTATACTCCCAAAGCTCACTATCGGAACCGACATACATTCTGGTCACACAAAACTGTATACCAGTTTCCACAATACCAGACTCACTATTTACTGGTCTGTTAAGAACAATCGTATCAGCGTCTGTAACTTCCTGCACTAAATACCCGCCGTTACCACCCTTAGCCGAAGTTTTTATGAAAAGAGCGTCCCCAACTTTAACATGGGTGGACCAGTTTGGTGTAATAGCTGACTGCGTAATTACTGTACTTCCTCCAGTAATACTAATAGTGTTTGTCCCACCATAAAGACAATTGGTCCCATAAGTATATGGGCATAA
>ERZ1292644.1054-Hain-H14-01um-R2-1054-length-15176-cov-6_pt1 | contig 15176 bp, 22 predicted proteins | sample MGYA00564402_ERZ1292644 | MGnify/ENA primary metagenome ERZ1292644 (study PRJEB36523, sample SAMEA6512644) | groundwater metagenome | collected 2019-01-09 | study: AquaDiva: Metagenomics assemblies of 32 groundwater samples
TCGTCCCAGAGCCCTTGGCATCGATGTCAAGGCCCTCGTTCGCACCACTTGACAACACCGCCACAGCGACTCGGCTTGCAGCCGCTGCGCCCTTCACGCTCACACCTGTCGCAACGCTCGCGGTACTCGCATCGATCTTCAGTACAGGATTCGTCGCCCCATTCGCCCCAACTGCTAGCGCGTTCGCGCCCGCAGAGGTGATCGTGAGAGCCCCCGCGAAGGAATGCTGACCAGAAGGAGTCTTGAACGTCCCAGTCGAGGAGGACATATCGAAGTTACCCGCACCGACCGCAAACTCCAGACTCACACCGGCCCCCAGCTTTACTCTGCCAGAGGTGAAATCCAGGACGAGCACCCCACCAGCTTCAAACGCGGCCTTATCCGCGCTCACTCGATAGAGCCGCAGGTCGAGATCCCCATCAAACGTGTATCCTTCGGTCCCCACTACATATGATTCGTGCCTCATCTTGCCGGTCACTACCCCTTTCAATCCCCGTGGGTATCCCGCGCTCCTTCGCGCATGATGCGCAGGCTGGACGCGATCAGCCCTCTTTCGACACATGATAAAACCACACAGAGCCGTCCGTCTGCACGGCATCGAGAGAGACCCCATATCTCTCCCGATATTCGTCGGCCAGGGTCTCCTTGCGGCGCTCAAGCTCAACTTGAGCCTCCCGGAAGCGAACCTGAGCTGCTGCATATTCCAGGTTGAAATTAGCCATCTGGAGCCTTAACACGTGTAACTTAAACCCATCCACCTCACTAACCTGCTTCACTTCCTTGAGATCGTTCTCAGACATTGTTTACACTCCCTAAACTTAATCAGCGTTGAAGACCACAAAATCAAATGATGCCTGCGCTGTTACTGCCACAGTGTTAATCGTAAAACTACCTGCTGCTGGGACAACACTCGTCACGCGGCCAGTTGAGTCCGCACTAGACATGACCGCAAATACATGGCTTGCCGCCGATACCACGCTATTCGTTACAACTACTGAGGTGCCCGCTGCCGCAATGTTCACGCGACCTGCCGGTTTGTTAATAGTCACTGCCCCCACAGTTCCAGTATTTGTGTAATCCAGGTACAGTCTGGCCCACAAGTTAGTCGCTTCGCCAAGTCGAGATACTCCGTTTTCTGGAAGAAAACTTCCCGCGTTATTAATCCGAAACCTTTCGGTCGCGCCAGCATTCAAAACCAGCAGGTCTCCCGCACCGTTTTGCCGAAAAAATACTGCAGCTGCTGCCGTGTTGTCGATAAGCGTCAGCCTGTTTGTTACAGAAGACACCCCCAGGCCGAAATTTCCCTCGATGATAACTCCGTTTGTTGGAGGAGCGATTGTGGCATACGTTGCACCAATACTCACCCCTCCAGCGATCCCGACCTTTCCGCCCGGCGCTGAGACACCTACTCCCATATCACCGCCCGCTGTAATCCTCACGCGCTCCGGTACGCTACTTGACTGGCCGAACCCTCCAGCAAAGAACCCCAGGGCGCCGAGGTTTGCAGTATCTTGAATACCAGCAATCCCCGCTAGTGCATTATTCGCAGATCCCATAAGGAACTGAATACCAGCCACTGTAGAAGCGACATCACTGGGGTTCCTTATCCTAATTCCCCCGAACGTGCTGTTCCAAAATGTTCCGCTACCGACAGCCGTTCCCTCAGACTCTTCTACAGTGAGCTTACGAGCGGATGTTGCAACACCGATAGCAACATTATCAGCCGCCGTAGTAAGCCTAACCACTGTGCCATCGTCAGTCCAACCACCGCCACCACCACCACCAGCAGCCCAGCTTAAGACTCCGGCCCCATCATTAGTTAATACAGTCGAGGCACCACCTTGCGCCGCTGGCCAGGTGATTGTATAGCTTGTAACAGTTGCTGGAACCCCATGGGTCAAGGTTCCACTCGTCGCCCCCACATGACCTATAGTTCCCTTAATAGACTGATTCGCAGTGAAGGCGTTTACCACTTCGAGCAGGGCGAAGGTCCCGGTTGCGTTCGGAAAGGTATAGGTACGGCTTGCAGTCAGCGTAGCAAGCGTCAACGTGCCTTTGTTGGCGGCATCACTATCCAACGTGATCTGGTTGGCGGCATCCAAAATATTTAAAAACGGGATCGTGGTACGAGATGGCAATAACAAGAGACCTACACCTCCCTATTAGGCTTCTTTTGCAACGAACTTAGATCCTGTCGTCGCAGCTATCACATTAACCGACTCTGTGGGGATATAACTCGACTCAAATACTAGCGTATCGCCCGCAATCAGTCTAATCGAGGGCTGATCCTGAACCGCAGCCACGTTAAAGTCCACCCACAGATTCTCGCTGCTAATATTCTGAATCAATAGGTACTTGCGTGTCGCAAGGGCAGCCGCCAGCACCTGAGATGTGCCCCCGATTGTAATAGATCCCGAACGGTTGGTCAGAGCCCCACGGTTAGAATCAGCGGTGACAGTACCGTCAATTGTAATCGAATTACCACCATCCTGGATGTTGACAGCAGAGGCACCAGTAGCATTGTTAACCGTAACATCGCCGATATCGACACCCGGTTGAGCGGTGGCAATAACATTGAGTTCCCCGGCAGCCGTAACCAGGGCAAGATCAGCGCCATCGCCGATTCGCACGCTATCCTGACTCGCAACATGAGTAAGATTGCGGATATCAAGATCGACCGAGTCAACCGTGATGCTATTCCCGCCGTCTTGGACATTAACAGCCGACGCTCCGGCTGCATTATTAACCGTCACGTCACCGATATCCACACCAGGCTGGGCTGTGGCGGTGACATTTAATTCACCGGCTGCCGTGACCAGGGCCGCATCAGTGCCGTCTGACAAGCGAGCGAACACAGGGTTCGTCTGGGTACCGGCAGCCGCAGCCCCGTCCGATAGGCGCACGAATGCAGGTGTACCCACAGGAGCATCCACCGTGAGTGACCCGGCGTTATCGGTCACAGGCTGTGCGGTCGTGCCCGTGGGGTCCGTGCGGAGGGGATCAGTCGCGGTACCTGCCTCAACGGAGCCGCCGGATGCAATCTTGCGCAGTCCCACGCCAAGCACGAATTGCGACCCGGCCCCGCTATCAGCATCAAAGAGTGTGGTGACATCATTGGTACCGTCTGTCAGCCGGGTACGCCCGATATAGTTTGTCCCAGCAGGTAATGCGATGTCGGTAGCCAACACCACGCGCTGTGTGAGAGCTGTTACAACGCCCGAGGCACCCTGGACACCGACCTGACCAGCGATGGGATTAACCTTCGCACGGTCTGCCTCGTCCCAGTCGTCAATGATTTGTAGGGCAACTACCGCAGGATCGTCACTCGCGAGAGTTACACGCGGGGTACTTGCCCCAACCGCCCCGGCCCCGCCTGTGATAGCAGATTGCCCCGAGATCAGATTGACCTCAGCACGACCCAGCGCATCCGTCAAATAGGTCTGAGCGTTCCCACTACCGTCCTTGCCACCTGTTTGGACCGGATTTCCTACAGTAACAGTGCCATCAGCAGCCGTTCCCTGGACCTCGGTCGCACTTGTCCCTGCCCCCAGCAGCAACGTGCCGTCTGTCGCAACCTTCAATGGTTGGACGTGGTTATCGCTGTCGCGACCACCAGTCTCCTGAATAGTCTCGTTTGTTAGCTGCCCTTTTCGCATCAAAGACACGTACCGTCAACCCCTCTCGCTTACGCCAGACGCACAAAATAAAACGACACGACTTCAGGCGAGGTGCTGATATTATCATCAACTTGCACTCCGTTAATCAACTCGGGATAAAACGAAAACCCAGACAACCTCGGAGTAATCACATAGGAGCCCGCAGGTAAACTCCTAAAGTTAAACACGCCCTGCTTATCTGTACGCTGTATTCGAGTCGCCGGGCCAGACAGAGTAATAAGAACTCCCGGCAATCCGCTGCCCCCGCCATAAGGCATCACACTTCGGACTCTCCCGAGAATAACATGCCCCATGACGCCGCGTGCTGCCGAAAAATTTACCTCAAGAGACGATGACAGCAACTCAACCTGTGTCGAAGAAGGTGTAAACACCCACCCATTATACCTCGGAGTCACCACATACCGACCAGCTAATAATGAGGTAAACTCATAGTACCCTCGATTATTGGTATATGTAGACTTTATCGTGACCCCATCCTGGTCTAACGCCACATTCACGCTTTGTATCCCAGTCCCTGCACCATTTAGAACGTACCCACTCATCTTAAAAAGAGACGGGCTATACACCCCCGCAAAATTGACATTTGTAATATCATAAAAAGAGATATAGACATCCTTCGATGCCGGAGAGAAGGAATAGTTTGCAAGAGTCGGAACCACGGTGTAGGTGTCGAGTCCCAGCCCGGAAACCGTGTACACCCCAGACGCATTCGTTGTTGCCGTGTATACAAGCTTGTACTTCTGTCCTGTAGCTGTAATAGTCACACCAGAGAGACCGCCACTGCCAGCCGTGACTGTCCCAGTGAATGTGCGCGATACTGCTGTCATGGCGAAGTCTTTCCCCGTGATCGCATCATTGTTCGAGACGACCGATTCATACTTTGTCGGAGAAAATGTGTAGCCTCCCTCGCTGATATAAATATTATACGTACCGGGAGGAAGACTTGTGAAAGAATACGTGCCAGTTGCACTCGTGAACTGCTGGTCATGATACGCATTGCTTGAACCAATGGTTAGCGCCGCGTCCGCGACCCCAGCACCGCCAAGCGTAACTGTCCCAGCAATCGAACCCGTGCCCGCCCCAGACTTGCGATAAAACCGAACAGTAACACCCTGTCCCGGCCCGCCGTATCCCAGGGTGCGAAAGGCAGCCGGGGAGAAGTAATACCCCGAAGGTGGTGTCGGAACCATATCAAAGAAGCTGTCCTCAAGGTTCGGGAAGTTCGCTACACCGTCCGCCCCCGTCGTATCGGTCCAGGACTGCCCAAATGTCGGAGAAAGCGCGTGAACATCGGTGAGAGTAAACAGAATACCAGATACCCCAACATCCGTTCCACTCGTATTATCGTATGCGATCCCTGTAAGACCAGGATTCGTCGGCATCTAATCCTCCATTTTCTTCAGCATTTGGGCTATCAGTAGAGGTGGCCAGGACGCTTAATAACCCCCGCTCACCCTGGCGTGCCCCCGGCCATACTTGCAAATTGTCTCGAAAGTTGCCTCTCCATGTCCTCCGGGGAGGCCGGAACCCTGCCAGGCACCCCCGTGCCCCCTCCACCGGCCCCTGGAACCCCACCGCCCTCATCTGGACCCTGCTGCATCGGCGAGGCTCGCACGACTATTTTCTCCAGTCCACGCTCACCCAGGCCGTCCCGCCAGATCATCTTCACGAGATCCGGCCAGTTGACTTGATATCCGGCTTGCTGCATCCAAGGGCTTGCCTGAACAAGAACCTGAGCAAATGAAAGCAGCTTTTGGGACCGCATTTGGGCGTCTTGGGACTGAAGAGACCCAGACCATTGGAAGTCCCAGCCCCCCCGTAGCTCTCCTGCGGTCAACGTGCGAGGATCAGGGAACGCCTCCGTGCCGGGGATCTGTATCAACTGGCCACGCGGCATGAACTCTACCGTGAGTCTATAGAGATCCTTCAGCATCGGTGTGAGGCACTCTTGCTCTAGAAGGAGCGCCGTGTCTTCGATATCTGCCATTCCCAGGGACACGAGTTGGCTGACCGCGTATCCTGCACGGGGCATATTCCGTCCCGGCTGGCCCTCCGCGATCTGACCACTCCCTCCAATTGAGTTTATCAGACCCATGAGAAGTTGTACTACACGCATCGAGCCTGCGCTTGTATCCGGGACCTCCAGGAGCCCCGTGAACTCTTTCTTGAGCTTCCAGACCTTGCGAGGCCCATAGGGAAGCTCGTCTGTACGGGGAGCTTCGTCAGGGTCTACGAGGGCAGGAGGGAGCGCAGCAATCGTGCGGGCCTCTTCCATCTGATTCACGACGTCGTTAAACCAGACATCAAGCCCTTCGAGGTCTTGTCCCTGGCCATTGGTGTAATACTCTCCGGCCATCGGACGGGCAAGGGCCGTCCAGTACGGAGGCCATGTGTACTCCGAGCGGTGGTTACGGATAATCTGCGCTCCGTCCTTGTGGTTCCACAGGACCCATACCTGAAGCCAGCCGTCTTCTGCGAGTAACCAGACTTCCGTGATGGAAAGGAAGCGTTCCATCGGACGGGCAGGGGTCTCGGTTGTGGCCATGCCACTCTCGGTGGGTTCTGTCAGACCACTATACGAGAGCCTCTGGGTTACATGTGGAGCCCAGGTAGGTGCGACGAGATCGCCCTGCTGTATACGCTTGATATGCTCCGGGAGAAGTGCCCGCTCGCGCTCGTACTGTGCCCAAGGCATCATATGTTCCTCGAACACGAGTTGGTAGTCCGAGGGGAGGGTCGCGGTTTCCGGCCACACATAGTAGGAGAACGTATCAACGGGTCGAGCGTAGGGCCAGACCTCCCTATTCTCAATTCGCACACCAGTCTTGATGGTCGCCTGGCCGTAGAGCAGGAGAGAGCGGCAGGTCGCTGTGATGAGCCGCCGCATCAGCATACGTTCGCTGGTCAGATATAGCATATAGGCCCGTACTGAGTCGGCTTGCTTCGAGTTCTGTAGGTCCCATTCGTTCCCAGGATGAACCTCAAAGAACTGAGCCCCTGGAATAACGATCTTCACTGCTCGTATGACAGACCGCTCGATAGCACGACGCATCATCGGGATTCTGTAGTCGAAGGTCGAAGATCGATAATGCCCCCGCACACGCTTGTTCTTCCATGCGGCGTTCGCAAGGAGCCAATCTTGCTCCACACTGTTTGTACGACGATCCTTCACCTGTTGAAGCAAACCCTGCAAGCGCAAGGCCATTTGGTCAGGCATCGTGTGTCACCTCTAACCCCATTCTGTCAGTCGCGTGAGGCCGCTAGAGCCATCAACCATCCAACGCCAGGGCTCAACGGCCCGGATCTCGACAGGAAGTTGCCGCTTCACCCGGCCCGCGAGGTACGACTCGTCTCGGAGAGCCCCCCGCAGGAAGTTTTCCCCAGCGTAGCGCACAGAGTCCATCACGTCGTCGTAGAAGCCGTCTTTATGCGGCTTCATACCAGGTCCAGATCCTGTGCGGCTTCTAGGCCAATGGTATCCTCCAGAGAGCGCGTCGATCACATGAGCGCAGCGGCGGTGCACGACGACAACCGGAGAGCCACAAGGACAAGTCGAGCGTAATCTGCGGGCAATAAGCTCGATACCGGGGTCGATATTACAAGGTTTCCAGCGGATCGAGAGCTTATGTGGAGGCTGCTTCAGGCGAGCGATAGGGCCAGGTCCCTTATCTGTACGATTTGTGCCCGCTTTGTCACCGCAGTCAAGGAGCATCCATGGGTGCAAGAGAGGAAACATCTGCGCGGTGTAGGTGCGAACCTCTTGGGCCAACTGTTCCGCCTCAAGCTCGAAAGACTCTGCGATCTCGGCAAGGATAATCCAATGCACAGTCTTGAACCGGCACCGACCCATCTGATGTATCGTGACCGCCGGGTGCCGGAAGCCGAAGTCCCACGAGCGCACGAGCGGAAGCTGTGCCTGCCACGCTGGGGTTCCAACATGGACCTCGTGCTGGAAGGGGGGCGAAAACACGGGCTGACCGTCAGGAGTGAAGCCTGCAAAGCCCTCGATCACCCGCTGAGCGCCTGCCTTGCCATACACAACCTCCAGGTCTTCGATGTAGCCCTCTGGAAGGTTGGGATTGAGACGGGTTGAAGATCGGAAGAGCTGGTACCCCGACCTACCGCGAGTGATGATACCGGGATTCTCGCCAAAATGCCTGTAGAACCAGTTTCCCCTCGGCGGAGGGTTCGAGAGGGCCATTCCACATAGATATCTCCCGGCCAATTGGAGGCATAAGCGCCCGATGAGCAAAGTGAAGGTGGTCTCGGGCTCCTCTACAGCCTCATCAATGAGAAACCATCCGTACTCGGGGCCAAGGAAGCGTCCGATGTCCTCCGAAGGCCGAAAAACCACCTCGGAGCCATTCGGGAAGATGATCCGATGAGAATATCCCTCGCGATTCTCTCGAAACTGGAGCCCCTCGATCCCTGCACGCTCCAAGACCTCCATAAAGGTCCGCTGAGTCGTGTCATGGAGCTTCGGGAGGGTACGTCTGACTATAATTCCACGGTTGAATGGGATCGTGAGCGAGAGTAACACCCCCCTCACGCACGCGGGGAGGGTCTTACCGGCCCGAAAGCCCCCAAGCCACCCCAGGTATTTTGATTGCGCGTCGAGGAACTCCTGCTGATGGGGGTATATGTGCTTATGGGCTTGTTCGGCCTGTGGGCAGTCAGAGGCTTGGCACCACGGAAATAGCTGAATTGTTTCCATCGCACCGTGCTCATTACGAGAGATAGGGAAGAAGTCTCAACTGGTACTGGATAAACTCTTTGGGGATCTTGAGGTGTTTAAGCGGGATCACTACGGGGCTCATGGCCCCCTTCGGAACCACACAGAATGATCTCGCCTCCCCGTCTGCGAAGATTTCGCTTGCAATCTTGATATAATCATCGGTTTCCTCCCAGACGACTCCAAAGGTGAGAGCCGGGATGGGAAGAAGAGAGTCCGCATGTTCCGCATGAAAGGCCGCGTCAGTCCAGAGGAGTACCACCGCATAGAATCGATCCAGATCCGGGCTGATTTCCGGTGGACGGGCGGCGGGCGGGGTGGAAGTCTGAGGGTGTTTCTCTTTCCGTAGAGCCATAGGACTTAATCCTTAGCAGGTGAATCCTTTGCTGCGATACGAGTAACAGGGGGAGTCCACTCGGGAAGGTCTATCCGACGGAGCCTGGGAGGCTTGAGACTCGCAATGTACCGGGCTGTCATGAGAACCTCGGTTGTCGTAGCCTGGCGTATCCCACCCTCCTTGAGCGTTATCTTGCCCGTCTCGATTACCTCTTGCAGGATGCGCCAACTCTCTTCGCTCAACCCAAGGTATCCTTTTTCGTCCATCAAACCACTCCCGGTGGGTATATATCACGTCTCTGCGCTACCTCTATTGTAGTAGACAGAGTGCATCCGCCACTCGAACTCGTATCCAAGTTCCTCGGCCTCCCGTTCGATTGGCGTCCTCTCATAGCTAATCCTGGTCAACATCTGCCAGAGAAGACGGGCGAAGAAGCCGACCATGCCATATCGTGCATACTGAGCCACATGCACACACTCATGAGCGAGCAGGATAGCCCGGTCAAAGCTCGTAAAGGGGGGTTCGCTGTAGTGATCTCGAACCTGCACCTGGAACCCGAGAGTCAGACCACCCTGCCCAAGCCATGTGACCAATCGGCCACCAGAGACAACGCGAATCTTCGGGAGCAGAGCGAGCACAGAGGGCTCATGCTCGGCAAAGAATGAGTTGATCCTTACAGCGGCCAGCGGGTCGTACTGAGCCAGCGTCATGCTAGGCATGTCTGTTCCTCCAGGTCTTCTTTGCCACCACGGGCAAGGTATGCAATAGCTTGAGACAGCAGTTCGGGATTATCCTTAGCTTGCCCAATGATGAGGTTACACCGTTGGTGCAACAAACCACGGATCAAGCCGGTTTCATGATCGTGGTCAACTACAGGTTCTTTTACAAGAACGAACTCTTTCCCACAAAGAGCGCAGCAATTATGCTGCTCTGCCATAATTTCCTGAAAACGCACGAGTGTTAGGCCATAATTCTTGATGAGGTTTCGATTCTTCTGCTTGTTTGGGTCATAATTCCGCTTCTTAAGCCACTGCCGACAGACTTCACAGAAAGTATGGAGCCGAACACCACGACCTTTTGAGCGAATAATGGAGAACTCGTCAGCTCTTTTGGTCTGACGGCATCTGCCACACTTTTTCACTCGCTGGCCTTCCAAGTTTTCATGAGTTTCTCGCCGGATCTTCCGACAATATACCCGCTAACGCCTAACGTTAGAAGGTTCCACAACTTATCGGGAAAGTCCAGCACGGCTGTCGGAACACCAAAAAGACTCAGATACGGATACACCATGTAGTTATTTACCAATATTCCTGTAATAGAGAGCATTAACAAGGGTCGCCAAGACCTTTGAATCCAACTCTCACCCTTCGCCTCTGCAACGATGATCTCGCTCTGTGCCGCGAGGACGGCCTGCTGGAGCTGTTGCTCTGCGCTCTGAAGCGCAAGAGCCATCTGGGCCTCTTGCTCTGGCGGGAGCTTAAAGAGGGTCACGATCCCTCGGACCCCTTCCAGAATACCCTTGATCCCACCCCCAAGAAGATCACCTAGCATATTTGTTCCCCCTGCCCTCTGTTATCGAATCTCCTGTGGAGTCTCGCCTGTCCGCATCATTTCAGCCAGTCGATGCGCTCGCTGACCGACCTGCTGTGCCCACAGAGAGTTCAACATCTCGTGCTTCGCTGTAGCATATTGACCGCCAGCCACCGCTGCCAAGAACCGCTTGAAACCCCCAAGTCGGGGATATCCAAGATTGAAGCACATGTCCACCAGGACGGCCTGACGTGCCTCACAGAGCAGCGGGAACCACGGAAAGGCCACCATCAGTGTAGCTCGTGCTCGCGTCAAGTCATGTGTCAGAAGATCCTCGGCCTCTTCACGGGAGATGCCCTCTTCAAGATTTCGGCCATACCCAATCGTGAGTACCCCAGCAGAGTCCTTGTAAGGTCTCGGACGGAAGCCCTCATGGAGCCGTGCCAGCTTCTTTGAGAGATCGAGATCCATCCCTATGCCCTCTTGCCCTGCCCCAGCCTGCCTGCACTCTGCTGCGGGACTCCTGCCCGCCGCCAGGTACACACGGAGGGGTCGCCTCGGTACCAACCCCCGTCTTCTCCCATCTCCTCTGGGTGGAAGTGTACCAACTCAAAGGACCCTTCGTGCTCCACGAATATAGCGTGAGCAGGCGAGTCGCGGAAGGTGAACTGTATGAGAACCCCCGGCCCAAAGGGGGTGCCCGTGTACCCCTGGCCTATAATGTCCTTGTAGACCTCATCCTCTTGGACCCCAGGAGGGAGGCACACGGCCTCGGCAGCCAGGACTGAGATAACAAGCGTCACGACCATGGCGGCGAGCATGAAAAGCAGCCATTTGAGTAATTTCATTTTATTCTCCCCGTGAGAATTGCGAATGCGAGAGTCAACAGCACAGGAACCAAACCCGCCAATGCACCCCACATAGTCGCTTTAACGCGCAGGGTGACGATTTCGATTTTTACGGCACTAAACTCTGTCCGCATATATGCCTCGATGGCTTCAAGCTTGTCCTCGTGGCGAGCCAGACTCGCCATCACGAGCCTCTGGTACTCCGTCCAGCCCCCGTTTTCTACATCTCCTGTGGCCACACCCTAACGCCTCCTCCTGCACGGACCCCCACAGACTCACCCTCGGAGCTTGACCCCCCGATGGAAGGAAACACCCCGAGACCCCATGGGGCCTTACCCGTCCCAGAGACCGAACATTGCTAGCACTCTGTAAAAGGGGACCTCCCCCCGTCAGCGGCGGGACTCTAGCGAGCGGGGAGCAAGACACAGGGAGGAGGCATAGGTTGGCTGGGCTTAGGCCACTCTGCGGGCCCTCCCACTTAAGGGACCGGGAGCCCATCCCCGGTTCCAGGGCTCACAGCAGGGCTCTACCGGGTTAAGAGAATCGAATCGTATGCCGAAAGGGAGTCGAACCCTTTCACTTCTCTGGGGCTACCAGAGTGCTCCTACCGCTGAAGCCACAGCATACGATCCTCTAGTACCGAGGCCAAGCGCATCGCACAGGATTTACAGGCTTATCATGGCCACATGCCTCGTACAAAGGCGGGTCCTGGATGGTGCCTGGCCCCTTACCGAACGCATAGCTTCACAGACCGACCTCCTATATGTCACCAGAGAGTGTACACCCTTCTGGGCTGTTTGTCAAGGGGAGAGATTGTAATATTTACAATTCTATCTCCGGGCGCAGCTATTCATTAATGCCACGACCTATAGTGCATGGCCATTCAATCGCCCCTCAAAGGGCGATCCTATGCAAGCATAGTCCCATAGTAGCAGACCCCTAGCCTGTTGTCAAGAGTCCATAAACCCCTTATGCAAATAAATTTGATCTCCCCTTGGTTCCCTGTCCTCTCCCCCTAGAATCCTGCCCCAGGTATTCCCATGGACAGAGGGGACCCAGGCGACATATTTCCTCAAGAGAGAGGGAAGACATGCGTTGCACGGCACCATGCAGCCCCGCAGGAACGGGGTCCCCGGCCAGCCAACCAACCGTTTGGTCGGGCACGCATGGCGCGCCTCTTGCATGGGTCGCATCTGGCACAAGTCTTGCATACCTCCCGACCTGGCACGCACCTTGCATACCACACGAATGGCACAGGGCTTGCATGGCGCACGTTGGCATGACCCTTGCATGTCCAGGCACACGTGCCAGACGCTCATGCAATCCTCGTGCCCTTGCAAGAGACATGCCAGTGTGCCAGTGTGCCGGGGACGAGCGCATATAAATGACATCAATGCAAGTCTTATGCCATCTGCAAGATGTACAAATCGTAGGAATTGCATATGTAGATAGTGCAAAATGTAATATGTGCAAGGGGAGAAGAGCAATCCCACCTCCAACATGCAATACACTAACCCTCTCGCAATCCCGCTCATGCCACACCCTCACGCCTCACCCCACCTTGCACTATCCCCTGCATCCCATGGACGGCACGCCCCTTGCTACACCCTTGGGATAACCCATCTCACTAGGGCCGATTGACAACCGAATATCCCAAGCCCGGCAGGACAGGATAGCCGCTCTCGGATAAATGGGCATGGGACGTGGACGCTGGACGGACTGGCGAGAAGGCCGGTGGTGGGACGACCCCACAGTGTACCGGCCCCCTGACAGGCAGTCCCATACAGCCTGGGGGCACGCTTTGATACACAGGGCTCCGAGAGCCCTACGAGTCGGACGGCACACAATAGGGTGTGCCTGGTACTCAGAGGAGAGAGCGATGAAGGATTATCGACCGACTGGCGGTGGAATCGTCGTTGAACGCGCCAGCTATCGACAATGGTTAGCGCGGCATGGGCTCACTGAGGGATTTTCGCGAGTAGGCGAAGCGAAGGTCTTCGCCGGACAGCAGCATATTGCCACCGCCTTCAGATGGCCGACTGACGGCAGAGACGACGTGCATGTATGCCCAGTCTCACCAGGCATAATCACGAATGTACTACAAGGGAGAAACGAATGATACCCATTCAGGTCGAAGATACCACGCGCTTCGATGAAGCGTTGAGGCATTTTTCGGTCCACAGGGACGACCCATGTGCACTGACGTACCTGCTTATCATTGCAACGTCCGAAAGCAGGAAACAAGACACAAAGTACGTCGCGCTGCTAAACCGGCTACAAAACAGAGAGACCGAATAACTCCAGCAATATCGCTGGGTACGTACTCTAGGAGGAAGTCATCATGCGTGTATATGTGTTGGCAATCGACAACGAGTGTCACGGTTGCGGGGACGAGGTCAAGGGGGTCTACGCAACCCTTGACGCTGCAAAGAAAGCAGCATATAGACTAGCATGCCAAAAGGACGGGGATTGGTTCACCTGGCCACAAAACAAAACACCTAATTACTGGAGTCTGAATGGCCGGGACAGGTTCCATGAAATAAGAATTACCATGCGCAGGGTGAATAAAGAGAAGGAGACCCGATGATAACAAAGAGCTATACCTACGGAGTGGGCAGAAGCCTCACACACGTGATGCCAGTCCTACTCGCATTTCGCTGGCAAGGACAGCCTATCGAGTGCGGAGCAGCCTTCTCTGGCACAGGCATATGGCGCGGAAAGCAGGAAGAGTGTACCATGGTGTGTATTGAATGGAATCAGAGCGCACAAAGAGACGGAGCCCCGAGAGCGCTAGCCTACTACCTACGAGATATTCTCACACAAGAGGCTATCTCCCTATCAGACGGTACAACCGTCGAATGGATTTAGGGTTATGACTCACCAAACATGGTTTGAATGCTACAGCCTTGACCCCGTCGGGCTGGAATATGCAGCTCGCCACAGAGACTTATACAGAGCCATGGCTGAGCATATGGCTCCTAATTTATCAGATAGCACACAGGTCTGGGATAGGATAGCCTTTGCTATCCTCTCCGCTAACTGCCGATTTGAGGCATCGGTGGCCGGGCTCCAATATGCTCGCCAGCACAGGGGGCGAGTAATGGGACACACATTAGCGCATGTAGGTGGTGGCATGACGCAGGTTAAGGCAGGATGGCTCAATGCTCTGCCACCTATCCTGGGACTACTCAAAGCAAAGGGAGAGGAATGGAACAACTATAGGGCTAGACTTGCCCGTGTACGGGGGCTAGGTATCACTAAGGCGTCATTCGCCGCTTGCCTGCTGTATCCGTTTGAAAGCGAAGTATGCTGCCTGGACGTGTGGATGCTACGGGGACTTGCAGAGCCCATTCCCCACCGTCTGACAGCCTATCAACGTATCGAGACCCGTGTGCAAGCCTACGCTACTCAGATAGACTTGCCCCTTTTCCTGACTCAGTGGGCTCTCTGGGATTGGGTTCGAGGTCGGATAGAGCCCCATGACATATTTAGAAAGGATAACTAATGTCCGTACACTCTACACACAGCTTTTTTTCACCCGGTTTCTTCAACGAGAAAACTAGCGCTATTCCTGTAATACAGTCGACAGTGTATGGGCATTTATTGCGTCCGTTCGGCATGGACGGGGGCCTAGATGTCTATGCGACTCGCTCCGAACTATTGGGGATTGCCCATGCAATCCTTAGCGCGTTCCCTGACCCCTTAGACCCTTCTGAGGCATAGGAGCCCGATATGGATATAATGGATAGAATTACAGCCTACGAATGTGGCGAGCTATCAGACGAGGGTACCATCACCTTGTTCCAGGCATTGATAGACTCAGGTCTTGCCTGGAAGCTGCAAGGTCACTATGGCCGGACAGCCCTTGCCTTAGTTAAAGTGGGGCTCTGTCACCTACCCCGCCTACCTAGTAAGACATCCTAAGCGTGCGAGAGCAGAAGAGACGGCTAGCATCATCTCTTCTGCTCTACCTGTAAGCCAGGCACCTTGCTACAAGGCAAGGCGGGCGTCAAGGATGAAAGAGAGGGAGGATAACATGATTCCAAGATGTC
>ERZ1292644.847-Hain-H14-01um-R2-847-length-17801-cov-7_pt1 | contig 15169 bp, 31 predicted proteins | sample MGYA00564402_ERZ1292644 | MGnify/ENA primary metagenome ERZ1292644 (study PRJEB36523, sample SAMEA6512644) | groundwater metagenome | collected 2019-01-09 | study: AquaDiva: Metagenomics assemblies of 32 groundwater samples
GCGGCAGGTACGACGATGGCCAGTGAGGGGGCGACGACCGAAGCCGTGCGCAACGGCGTGCTGCACTCCGGACACCGGTGCTCCGGATGTGAGCCGAGCGTGATCATCGGGACGACGTTCGGGATGTGCGTTCCGCAGGAGCAGGTCAGCGATATGAGCAGGTTGGTCATGGTGGGTGGGTGATTTGCCATTCTCAGATTTCTTGAGCTGGCAGATCCGCGATGCACGCGGCCGCGATCTGTTCGCAGCCGGACGCTTCCGCCACGCGGCGAATGACCGGAGCTAAATAGTCGTAGTCCGTATCGCTGTTTGCCGGGATCAGTTCGCCTGCGCGCGCAGCACGCTCTCCCTGGAATTGCGTGGTGTAAACGCCGTACACGATCACTCGCCCGTCCTCGTGCTCACGCACCGTGAGCCGCCACGTCCGATTGGCCTGCGATTCATACTGATTGTCCCAGTCCCTGGCAGACGCGATCACACCCCAGTCCTCCACGATCAGCGTGACGGGCGCGCCGGTCTGTCGTTTGCCATTTTGGATTTCCCTTTTCTGCGCGGTTACTGCCGCGCGCCAGTGTTTGCAGACGCATAATGTCTTATGTACATTCGCGACGCAAATGCGTACGCGTACATAAGGAGGTAAAACATGGCAAGTCAGGCACAGGCACTAAGCGGAGAAGCCTATCCGCTGTATTGGCCGGAGGGGTGGCCGCGGTCGCACCATCGGCGCAACGGTCCCTACGCGGTCGTCGCCGGCGAGAAAAAAATCGAGCGTGTCATCGCATGCGACCAGTGGGCGCGCGTGAAAGACAATCTGCGAGCGGCAGGTCTCGCGCTCGCAGCGCTGCGCGCGCTCAAACGTTCGGGCGCGTCGCAAATCCTCGATCGTGCGTTCGTGGGATTGACTGCGACTGCACTCGCAGCGTCGAATCCGGTACGCACGTGGCGCGAAGTGTTCGGTATCGATCGAACACGACCCGTGACGCGCGGTGATCTTGAAGCGCAATACAAGATGCTGGTCGCGTTGCGGCATCCCGATCGCGGCGGCAGTCACGAGGAAATGACCGAGCTGAATCGAGCGTACGAGCAAGCGAAAGCGGAACTGTCATGACGCGGCTCGAGCTCACGCTCGAAGGCGCCGCGGCGAAAGCTGCGTTAGGAATTGCGGCGCCAGCGCTCGCGACAAAAGAATGGAACGCGATTGCAGCCGCGGCGATCCGCGAATCAATCGCGGTCGCGGCCGCAAATAGTGGCGGCGGCGGCGGCGGCGCCGGCGGAACCACGCCATTAGGAGCGAGCACCGCCATCGGCGGCGGAACCGCCGTGGGCAACGTGTTCGTTTCCGGTGAGCTCGCGAATCAAGGGCCGCGGGAAACGAGCGTGATCACCTACCTGACAGTCCGCGAAGCGGAAGCGCTCGCGCAATTCGTCAAGGCCGCGTTGGCTGAGAGCTCGTTCCACCCCACACGCTGCGAAGCGGAGCTCATGCGCGACGCAATCGAACGTTTGCGCCGCGGATTACAAGAATCCGGATTCAATCCACGATGACCGTACATAAGAAGAGAAAAAAACGACGCGTAGTCGAAACGCTGCAGCGAAACGTTGCGGCAAGCGGTCGCGCGTTCGAGGCTCGAGCCGTCACATATCAACGCGAGTTGGTGCAGTGCGGCAAGGCGACTTGCACGAAGTGGCACGGCCCTTATTGGTACGCGTATTGGTGGCACGCGCAACGCCAGCGGTCGCGCTACATCGGCAAGTGCCGGCACGACCTCTCGATCCATCAACTTAGGTCACTCGAGCGGCGCGCAGCTCGAGCGGCCGCGCGTCGCGCGCGGAGGGAAAGCAAATGACGGATCCCGTCTTAGTCGCCTGGATAGTGGGTATGGCGTGTGGTTTTGCCATCGGGTTTGGACTCGGATTCGTGCACGGAGTGAAAGCAAGCGGAGGAAAAGATGACGGTTCAATTTAGTTCGAGCGGCGTCCGTTGGAGCCATCTGCAGTTTTTGCCGGGCGAACGGAAAACAATTCACATCGCGTTTCAGGAACTCGCGCGCTCGCAACTGGTTTGCTGCGAGGTGTCGCATCCTGGCATCTACTTGGAGTCGGCAAAGATGAATGGAGAGGAGCACCTCGTTCTAGGGGCAGTACCGATCGAGTTGTACGGCTTGCAAGCAATCGCTCCGGGAGAAACTGACTTTGAAGATCCTATGGATGCGCAGAACGGGGTGTTGCTCGAGTTGATCTTGTTCAACGAAACCCAGCACGCAATCCGGCTTGTGCTCGAGCTCCGTCGCATAGGGGCGATCCAATGAGCGGCGCACCCGAGGCGGCCGCGGACTATCGCGTTGTTCCCGGTGCCGTAAACCATTCCGACGCGCGTCAACCATGGCCATTACCAGCTGATCGGGATGGCTGGCTTGGGTGATGAAATGACCCTCGAATTGCGCGGACTAAACGCGTTGCTATCGCTGCAGCTGATGGCGCGCAATCGTCTCAACGAAGCCTGCGAGCGCGGCAACACACGCGCGCTTGCAGGCAAGCGAAGCGGAGGCTTCTTTCCAATGACGATGATTAGCGATATCGAATATCTCAAGCGGTCGCTCCGTGAGTCGATTCGACTCGCGCGAAGTGAAGGCGTATCGCTCGAAGAGTTTTTGGATACGCAAAATCGATGTGCGCCGGCCCACGTAACCGACGGTGGACGCGTTGTGATGTTCGGATGGGCTGTGATTCTGTGGTTCGAAGGAAGAAAACCATGACTCGCGATGAAGCGCTCGAGCGCGCTCGAGCGGGTTTGCCAATCGAAGATCCGCGCGAAGTCGTCTTCGCGCTGCAGGAACTTCAGCGGCGCACAAAAGAGAAATCTTCCATGTGGTACTTCATGAACATCCTGCAGCGGATTGCGATGGCCAACGCGCAACGGTGCGAAGCGGAGGATAAAGCGCTCGATTTCATAGCAGCGGGCGGAACGAAGAAAGGCTCCACGTCATGAGTGCGACGCCGGACTGACCTTATGTACGGTGACTGCAAACAACACAGCGCGCGCGTGCTCGCTCCTACCGTGCTTTGGTGTTCGAAGTGCGGCGCGCACAAGCGCAGCGTCGACGGCCGCTGGCTGCGCTGGTCGCCGGCGGGAGTGCGGCGGCTAAAGCCGCTCCGCGCGCGGCAGCTTGAACTGATTTCCGGCGGTGCGAGCGGGACAGTTTCGGCGCTGCATCGTGTCCCGCTTCCATCGCCTCGGAATCCCTTGGGATTTTTTTGCGACTACTGCGGCAAGCCCGAAGAATTCAACGTGCTTTGCCCCGAGTGCGAGCGACTCGTGTGCGTCGAGTGCGGTCGCCCCGAGTGCGGCGGCGGCAAGCGCTGCGAACCGGCGGCGAGCTCGCCGCCGCCGTCCGCGGCACAGCTTGTACTACACGTCGTAGAGCAGAATTCCGACCAGAATCTGTGCGGCAAGCGCCGGAAACCATTGAAAACCGACGCCTAAAGCCGGGGGGACGGCTGCAGCCGACAGCTGCAGCCACAGTATCCCACCGATTTTTTACGGCCGTGATTTTCTCCCTTCCATTGCGCGGAACTTTGCCGGCACGCTGAAAATCGTACGAGCACAGCAAAACTGTGCATTCGGCCTGCAGCTCGCAGCTTCAAAGCGCGGCCGAATGCGGATGGATTTTTGCGGGCTGGAGGCCAAAAACATGTCGAGTTCAGAAGAGCTCGCGCGCGCGCGCGCGACGATTGCAAATGCAAAGCGCCGCGGCGCCGAACTGGAAAGCGTGATCGTGCGCAAAGCGGTCATTACCACCGTGTCCGCAATCACGGGGTTTGCCGAATCCAAGGGGCTGCAGCCAGCGTATTGGAACGTCCCGACGAAGCTCGGACTTGGCCTGCTCGGGTCTGTGGCCGAAGCCATGTCGAAGGACGCGTCTTTCCGGCGACTCATCGGCGCGTTCTCGGACGCGCAGCTCGCGAACTATTCGTACGCCGCGAGCAAGGGACACACATTCATCGCCGGCGACGGCGGCGCGATCTGAACACGACCGGCGCGCGCAATGGCGCGCGCGCCGAATGAAGTGCAGCTAACGGCTGCGAACCGATTTTGTGCGTGCTGGCACTTGGGAGAAAAAGCAAATGGCGAACGGGTACGTCGAAGAAATGATGGGTGGCGTGTCGGGGCTCAGTCGGGTGGGTTACGACCCCTACGATCTTCGACGCGTCGGAGCTGAGGAAGCGGCGATGAATCCCGCGTTGATGGTGCCGCCGTCGCCGCCGTTCGGACGCTCGACGCGTTCGACGCTGCGGCGCGCGCCGCTGGGTTTCCCGAACAACACGGTCCCGCTGAACGCGAGCTTCACGTTCGTTTCTCAGCAAGTCAGTCGCGTGTTTCACCCCGATCGTCTGTTGATCGTTCCGGGCGCGCCCGGACTCGTGATCGACAGCATTCGCGTTGGCGACGAAGAGCAGACGCTCACGCCCGGAACGCCCGTCGAGCTGTACGGTACGGCCGCGCTCACGGACACCAAGCCGGACAATTTCTCGCCCGTCCAAACCGGTACCACGGTCACGATCATCCTGCGCAACACCACCGCGGGAAACATCACGGCCACGATGGGGATGAAGGGCGGCGTGGAGCGCTAAGCGCTTCGCGGCCGCTCGAATGGAGCCTGTACTCTCGATCGTTTTTCCGTTTGGCGGCGAGTCAGACATCGATGCTGCACTCGCCGCTACCGTCCTTTTGAACATTCAGCAAATGCGCACACGGCGGATCCCGCCGCTCTACGAGTCGGGTGTTCGCTATCAACGTGAGACCTGTCTTGTGCTTTCAATCCCGGAAACGTGCGAACGCTTTCTGACTGCGACGCAGCTACTGCGCGAGCGCAAAGGGGATTGCGACGACCTGAGCGCCTATCGCTGCGCGGAACTCATTTTCACCGGTGAGGACAAGCGCGCGCGAGCGCGCGTGTTTCGGTCGGGGGGTGGTTTTCACGCGATCGTGGTTCGCGGCGACGGGCGAATCGAAGATCCGTCGGCACGCCTCGGGATGCCGACACGCCGGAGACAAGTCTGATGGCTTCGAACAAAGCCGTGTTGTTTCTCGCGCTCGCCGGCGGCGGCGCCGCACTCGCGTTTGCAATGTCGCGTTCGAAGGCCGCGGCCGCGGCCGCACCGCCGCCGCAACCCGAATCGCCGCAGCCGTCCGCGACGTCGCCGGCGCAGCTTCCGAGCAATGCGACCGGTCCGTATCCGGCGCCGGCTTACCCGGCGCCCGTGTACGAAGTCCCGGCGCCGACCCCGACGCAGTACGACCCACGGCCGCCGGCGCCGGAAGATCCGTACTACGGCGCTGAAGCTCCGACGCCGGCGCCTGCAACGCCGGCGACGCCGCCCACGCCGATCCCTGGCATCACGCCGCCGCCGTCCGCGGCCAACCCCACGCTCGCCGAGTGGGTCGACAAAACGCTGATCATGGAGCCGGTCAAACTCACCGGTGACAAACCGGCCATGAAACGGCCGTTTGGGGATCAGCCGCTCGACGTCGAGGCGACGGCGAGCAACATCGCGAAGCCAGCGGCCGTGGCGCCGGCGCCTTCCGCGAAGCGCAGCGCGCAGCAAGCGGCCAAGGACTTGCTCGCACTCGCGACGCAGCTGTTGAAGGCGAGGCGCGGTCCCGAGCTCGGCGTCAAGGGCTCACCGAGCGGCGCCGTGAAAGCAGCACAGATCGATATGGGCGTGACGCCGGCGGATGGGATCTACGGTCCCGAGACACGCGCCAAGGGAAAGCAACTGATCGGCACCACGTTCCCGGCAAGGACATAAAGCACCATGGCAACAGCGAGTTCAGACGTCGCCGCGTTCGACAGGCTTTCGAAGCAGCGGATCGATTACGAGAAGCTTCCGAACGGCGGCGATCGCGCGCGAATGACCGTGACGCTGCCGAACGGAAAAACATTCGTTTTTGTCGAAGACATCAATCCGTCGGATTTGAAGCAGTACGCAAACTCCGTCGCCGGCCTCGAAATCGGCTGCGCGATGCAGATTTCAGGCATCGGCTACTACGGCCCCGAAGTCGGAAACATTTTCGGCTCGATCGCCAAGGGCATCGGCGGCGCGGTCAAAGCCGTGGGCAAAGTCGCCAAGAAAGTGGTGACGTCGAAGGTGATGCAAACCGCGGCCAAAGCGCTCGCGATCGCGGCGCCGGCGCTCGGACCCATGGCGCCGGCGGCGCTCGCAGTCAGCGGCGGTATCGGCGTCGCCGGCAAGTTGCTCGCGAGTAAGACGGCGGCACAAGTCGGTGCGCCGCTCGCCGCTCGGGCGCTGCAAAACAGTGCCATGTCAGACATCAAACGCATCGCTCCGACGGCGACGTCCGCGATGGGTTTGCTGAAGATCGCCAGCGCGAAAGCCTCGAACGCGCTGAACCTCGCGAACACTGCGACGTCCAAAGCGCTCGCGAAGCCAGCCTCGAACGATATTCTCGCGCTCGCTCGAGCGGGGCGTGTACGATCCAATCAGGGTGGTTCAGTCAGTCCGGCGCAGCTGCAAGCGGCGGCGCAGATGTCGCGCATTTTCTTCGTTCACTCGTAAAAAAGGTGTCGGCCGTGATCTGATCATTCCGTTGGGAGAATCAATGGCCAAGAAAAAAAAACGTGCGAAGCCGAAGCCGAAAGCGGAATACCTCGCGCACAAGGGCAAGCTCTATCAGTGCATGGGGCCGATCAAGCGTGGTTGCGGCGGCGGCGCCGTGGTTGTGAAAACGCGGCGCTGAAATCGAATGATCTCGAAAGCACAACAGCACCCGCCATCGATCGCAGCGCTTCTCGACGCTGCGGCCGCGAAGTACTTCGTGGCTCCGTCGCTCGCTCGAGCGATTGCGTGGATCGAGTCGCGCGGCGATGCGAAGGCCGAAAGCGATAAGGGCGCGCGCGGCGTCATGCAGCTCATGCCGTCGACGGCGGCCGACCTTGGCGTGACGGATGTTTTCGATCCATTGCAAAACATCGAAGCGGGCGTGAAGTACTTTGCGAGGCTTCTGAAAAAGTATCGCGGCGACGAGGGTCTTGCGCTGATGGCTTACAACGCCGGGCCGGGTTTCGTCGACAAAGTGTTGGCGGCGGGTGTGCCGCTACCCGAGCAAGTGCAGCAATACGCGCGCAACGTCCAAGCGCGCAAAGTGGAGGAAGGGGGTCGCGCAGCTGCGTCCACCCCTTTTTTTGGATCCTCGCGGCTGGAGTTGCAGTGTCCGTATTGCTCAAAAGATTTAAGCGTTGAGCTCACTGCGGAGCTGCGCCGATGACGCCGGAAAAGCTGCGAGCGTGGCTCAATCGCGAACGCGTAGGCGCTGCGAAGCTGCAGCTTTTACACTGCACTGTCGATGCGGAAGTGATGTTTCAGCAGTGGTCGCTCGCAGGTTTCGAGGACGGAGACATTCCCGTCCAAGTGATTCTCGACGCATGTGCGGACCATGCCGACGCAGAGGAAGAAGAGATCCGCGTAGCGATCGTGTTTATCGGCGAAGATGGGGAGCAGGTCGCGCGCAAAAATCACAAAGCCCGGCCGGCAGACGTGGCGAGCTTTGATGCTGCGAATGCAGGAAGCGTGACGCCGAATGCGATCGTGGCGCAGCTGTTGCGGCACATCGAAGTGCAGCAACGCGTGATGTCTGCGTCCTACATTCAGATCCAAAACTCGTACGAGAAAACGATCGGCGGGCTGCACAAGGAACGCGAGCGCATGAGCTTGCAGATCCAAGCCCTCTCCGAGAAGTTGGTGGAATACGGCGCCGCCGGCGGCGCCGATAATGACAACGACACGCCGGAGTCGCGAACGGAAGCGCTCGCGCGCGCGGATGCATGGTCGAAGGTTGCCGAATACGCGCCAGCCGTAATGCAGCTCGTGGTGCAAGGCGTGCAATCGAAACTGAACGGCGCCGGCAACGGCGGCACCTATCACCCACCGAGCGGAACGGACGGGTGATGCATGGCCTCGGTCGCTGAAACGCTGAACAACGCAATCTACTCGCTCGCGTCGCTCAATCCGACGCAGCACACGGCCGTGAGGCTCAACGAAAACTGGCAACGCTGGTTTGCGGAAGCTCCGCGCGCCGTCGTCGTTCCCACGCCGATGTACTTGGCGCAGCTCAAAACTTTTTGGCTGGCCTATGCTGGCGCTCGAGCGCTCGCGAGCTCGCTCAATGAACGCACACCGGCGCCGGACACCATCGATCCAACGGTGTGGAAAACGATCACCGAAGCTGCGGACCATGACGCCGAACTCGTGTCGGACGCGTTTGCCGCCGTTCGGTCGAGCGTCGCCACGTCGAAAAAAACATTGCTGTTGATCGCCAGCATCGCCGCGGTCGCGGTCATTTTCGCGAGCATGCGCCGATGAAACCCCCCACACCCACGCTCGACAAAGCGGAAGTCGTGCTCGCGATCGGCGCGTGCTGGCTCGCGTTTCGCGGCAAAGACCCTCAAGTGATTGGCGCGCGCGCGTTGCGGGCTGCGGAAGGTATCCGCACCATGCTCGCGCGCCTTGAGCAACTCACCGAAACGCAAGCACGCGAAGCCATGGGCTGCAAACGCTCGCTCGCGTGTGACTGTCTGTGGTGTCGCGAGAAACGAAAGGACAACAAAGCGCTATGAGAAACCGCAACCGCATGTTTGGGCTCTTGTTTGGGCTCAGTGTTGGACTTTTGTTGTGTGCAGAAGCTGCAGCCGTCAGCTGCATGAAGGGAGAGGACATCATGGGTAGTCCATATCTACAGCCGTTCGACATTGCGTTCGCGGGAGCGGCGCCGCCGATCCAGCCTGGCAGCAGCATCAACGACGAGTTTCGCAATCAAGCGCCGATGGTCGGAAACTTCGTCGGCCTCGATCCCAAGTGGCAGATCTTCAACCCGGGAACGAACCTCGGGATCTCCGTCGTCGATCAACTGCGGCAAATGGCCTATTTGGCAACGATTGCCGAGCTCCCAAGTGGTCAAAAGCAATGGTGCGGCGTGTTCCAAGATTTGCCGCAGCCTGATGTCGGCGCGACGCTGCAATATCAGGTCTACATTCGCAGCTTGGTTGGATATCTTCCCGCAAGCAATTTCACCGACCAATGTCAAGGCCTGCTCATCGGCGTTGACATGGCGGGAGCGCCGACCACGACGGATCTTTGGAGCGTGCACTCGAACGTAGTTCGCACGCTCGGGGCCGTCGAAGCCTCGATTCAATCCGCAGAGTTTGCGTCCTACGACGCACCCTTAGCGCCGGAGGGGAGCATCGAGGGCCAGCTGATGGAATGGTTGCGCGCGCGCATCGTGACGCAGCGGACCGGTCCCGGTCCCGCGGACTACGATAACGAGATTTATTTCGACGCGAGCGCGAACGGCGTCGGATGGATCGGCGTGACGCAATTCACGGGCATCACCCAGCCACTGCGGCACGTGGGGCTAGGACTGCGACCCACAGACGGGCAGTTTTTCGTCTCGTACTTCGATTTCCTGCGCTACTACCAAGTCGCGCTGGTCGCTGGCGAGACACTCACCACCGGCGGTCTGCAGTACCTCGGAGCGGTGTGAATATGGCGCGCGCCGCTCGAGATCTGCCGCCGCTCACCCTCGAATACGTGCTGTCGATTCGGGGGTGTTGGAGCGTCGAGCAAGTCATGGAACGTGCTCAGCACTGGCCAGATCCGCTCACGTGGACTTGGCTGCTCGGTCCGAGGACTGAAGAATATTCGCGCTTCGATGTGCTGGCGATTTTCGAGCTCGCGATCGCGCACATCTCGAGACAAAAGATTCCCGCGGACGTGCTCGGTGGTCGCGCGGGAATGCTCAAAGCAGCCGCGCACCAACTCGATACGAAACCAGCGCTTCACGATTTCATCGCAGCGATCGGTCGGAGGCTCGATAAGTACGCGGCCGAGCGCGAGCTCGAAGCGGAGTCGCGCGCCGTCGTGCGCGATGTGGAATCAGCTGATTTCAAGCCTGAAATCAAGATAGACGACGGCGCAAAACCAGAACTGTAAAAGCCGTGACTACTCCAATCTTCCCAGGCACGTCCCTTCCGATTCCAGCGAGCCTCGCGATCCTGGAAACGGCAGGGCGTGCGGGAACGGTGATCGCGCTCGTTCCCGGTGAGCGCAACAATCAGTATTCGTGGTCGCCCTTCGTGCGCGATGGCGGCGGTTCGCAGCGCTCGCTTGCGAGCGATGTGGACGTGCAAATCATGTGGGTCGCGGCAACGAAGCCGATCAACAATCCGCCGCTCGTGTACTGGCGCATCGAGTATGGCCACGGCGAGCAGGTGTACGGCTTGCCGCTTCGATCATCGCTCGGAGCAGTGCCGGCGCTTTTCAACACGCAAGACGGCGGGTGGGTGCTTCCGCAACGTGGCTTGAGGATCCGTCTGCCTACGCGCGAGTGCCGCTTCTATTTTTTCACGCCGCCCGAAGCGGAGCCGCCACCTGAGCCTGTTGTTCCCGGTGGCGCGCCTTGCAGTCTGCAAATCAGTGTGCAGCCATGCTCGGGACTCGATCCGCAAAACTTGCCGCTCACGGACGCGATGTTCGCGCAAGATCTGTTGCTTGGTCCGGTGGCACCGTCGCAACTGCCGCTCGGAGCCACGGAAATGCGCTTGTCGGATCCGACGAATGGCGTTGCGTTCGGCGCCGGCGAGCAAGTCGCGTTCTACGACGTGACGGGCGCAGCGGCCGGAACCGGTCCGGTGAACATGGCCGACTTCGCGCAGTGGGCGCCGATTCCAATCTTCGCCGCGTTCTGGGCTGCAGATGAGCTCGCGCAGATAAGTTATCGCTGAATGGACAACAACTCGCGCGCAGCCACACCTGTCAACGTCGAAGGCTTCACGCCTGGTGCGGCGCTCGACGTCACGATCACTGCGCCGCTTCCGCTTCCGGTTGTGATCATTGCGCCGCTTCCGTTGCCGGTTGTGCTTTCGCCGTCGGGATTTCCTGTCAAACGGCAATCGCCATTGAGCGCTGTGCTCGTGACGCAAGCCGTGATCTCAGCGGTCCCGTGCGAGCTCGCTATCGTCGCGGGCTACAACAGCGATCCGACGGCGACGGATCTTCTGTACGTGCAACTCCATGACGCGAGCGCGGCCATTGCGCCGGGAACCGTTCCGGAAGTCGTGATCCCGGTCTACGGCGGCAAAACGCCGTATTCGTATGGGCTCGAGCTCGATTTTGCGATCGGTCTTGTGATCGCGCTCAGCACGACCGAGCTCACGTTCACGGCGCCGGCGAGCAATTGGCTCGCGTTTTCCTGCGTCTATCGAACGGCGACATAAATCATGCGACTTGGAACGCCGGGCCTTGAAGTTGGCGATCCGCATCGGCCGGATCTCGAGGTCCCGTTCACTGCGAGCAATCCCGCGTATGTTTTGCCGGTTGGATACAGGTGCATCGCTACGTTGATGCGCCCGGGAGCGCCCGGAGGCGGCGGGGCGGGCGGTGGCGCCAGTGGATTCAACGCAGCTACTGGCGGCGGCGGCGCTGGCGGCCGGCCGGGCGGTGCGGGCGCAAGCGCGCAGCTCGAGTATTTTCCGGTCGCCATTGCGGCTGGCTCGACGGTAGCGGTAGTCATTGGCGCGGGAGGCGCGGGAGGCGCGGGGGGTGCGGGCGACGCTGCCGGGTCAACTGGCACGGCAGGGAGTGTATCCACGCTATCCGTGTCGGGTGTTTTGGTCGCCGGCACTAGTCGCGGTGGGGGAGGAGGTGCGGGGGCTATCGCGAACCCAGGCGCAGCCGGGGCTGGCGGGGCTGCAGGGACTGGCGGTGTCAACCCTGTCTCGTGGCCATATCGCGCTACTGGCGCCACGAACAATAGTGGCGGGGCTGGCGGCGCACCGGCGGCTGCAGGCGCTACTCCCGCCAACAACAACGGATATTCCTCGCAGACCGCCAATATGCGGGGTTTTTCAGCCGCGATTACCCCCCCGGTAGCCGGCATTGGAGGCGCAGCTAGTGCGACTGGCGGCGGCGGCGGCGGCGGCGGTGCTGGCGCGTCAGCGCAGCCAGGCGACGAGTGTGTCAGCGCACTCGCCATCGCGATCCCGCCGACGTCCGGAGCGGGTAGTGGACAAGGCGGCGCCGGCGGCGCCGGCGGCGCCGCTAGTCTTGCAGGCGCTGGCACAGCGGGCACCGTTGGCAGTGTTGGGTCGAGTGGATCGCTTGGTCGCGGCGGCGGCGGCGGCGGCGGCGGTGGCGGCGGTGGCGCCGGCGTCACAGGCGGTGCAGGCGGCGCCGGCGGTGCAGGCGGCGCCGGTTCCGACGGCGCCGTGATTCTCGTGCTGGTGGCGGCGTGAGGCTGGGATCGCCAGGCCTTGAAGTCGCGCAGCCGCCGGTGATCGCCGGCGCCGCGAGTCACGAGTTTTATCGTCCGCTCGAAAACATCGTTCTGACGTCGCGAAGTGACGAGTTCACAAACGCGATTCTCGATCCGAAGTGGGGTGTGACTGTCGGTGGCGTTCCCGCGATCGTCGACGGTCCAGTGGACGGATTCAGCGTTCCCGCCGCGGGCCACGTTCGCATCACGCCGAACTATCGCGGCAGTTGGCTTGCAGTGCGGCCACCGGGTGGCGGCACATGCCAGGTGCGGCAACTCGTCACGTGCGGTGATTTTCAGGTTCGCACGCGATTCGGGTGTTCGTTTGCGCGTGTTGCCGCGGGGTGGGGTGGCGGTCCTCCCGTCGGTCGAGCCGATGCGTGGATCGCGTTTTGTCCGGACGTCGCTGGTCAACCGGATCAGGCAAACAATCACGTTCGCATGGGATGGTTTACCGATGTTGTCTCCGGCGTACCGTTCTTGCAGGCGTTCCAAAAAGACGGCGGCGCTTTTTACGTGACGAACTATCCGGAAGCGGGAACCGGGTTGCAGCGAACCATTGCTGGGTCCGGTGAGTTCGTCATTTGTTTGAACGCAAGCGGCGGCAATAAGTGGGTCTACGGATTCTATCTGGCTGACGGACAGTTCATTCAGTTTCCGGGGGGAGCGGGGTGGCCTGTCACGGTGGGCCAGCCGATGTGGATTCTCTACAACTTGCCGAACCCGAGCGCGGCAAGCGGAATCATGCCGGATGGAACGATCACGCACTACATCGACTTCTTTCGCGAGAGCACGAACTTGAACATTTGGACGCCCTAAGCAAATGGACGACACGATGTATGACATGCAACATCATGTTACGGTGCGTGACGCTATGCACCATCGCGTTACTCGCTTGCGGCGACGACGACAAGGGCTGCCCTGACTCGCTCGCGAGCAACTCAGCCGAATGGCGCGCGCCGCCGGATGCGAGCGCGCAATGCACCGAGCTCGCGCGCACGCTCGGCTCGAGCGGCCTGGACATCGGAGGCGACGCCGCCGTCGATTGCAGCGGCAGCATGAGCCAGACCGAGACCGGCGGTCAGTGTCGCGCGACGATCACGAGCACATGCGAGGACGGGCTATCGTTCGAGCTGCGCTGCGTCGTGAAACGCGACCGCACTGCGGACTGCGACGTGACGATCGACGCAGCCGAGCTCGAGCGTGCATGTCAGCTGCGAGTGCTTTTGCGGTGACGCATCGACATGCATCGCTGGTGTGCGTGCTCGCCGCTTTCGTGCTGGCGTTTTTCATGACCTATAACCAAGGTCGACTCGACGGCTATATCAGCGGCCGTTGCGAAGCGAAGTGCGGCCTGCCGCCGACGAAGATACAACGCGATGCGAGGTATCCGCCGTCTGCGATGCTCGTTTGCACATGTCCGAATGGCGATGTGTGGAGGCTCGCAGAATGAGCGCCGCGCCACTTGTGCTGATCAAATTGCTTCAGACTCGCGTGCCGCATGAAGTCGGCGAGCAAGTCGAGTCAGCTGCGGCCGCCGCCGGAATGTCCGTAGCGACGTGGCTTCGCGTGATGTTGATCGAACATTTCAAGAAAACGAACGGCCTAAAACGTTAGGGTTGGATGCAATGAACAAAATGCGGCTAGCCGTGACCGAGATGGAATCGCGTGGGCTCCAGCTCACGGCAGATGAGCGAGCGACGATGTTGCGCATGTCAGACGAGCAAATCACCAATCTCGAAGAATTGCGCGAGCTCGCGCTGAAGTTGCCGCCCGACTTCTTGGCCTCGATGGTTTGTACGATGCTACTCGCGCTTCACGGCGACGTGGGGCCTGCCAGAGAAGAACTGTTCCGGGCGCTCAACGTCGCGGATGTTCTTGGTTGCGGTTAGCCCCCTTTTTGCGCGCTCGCGCGCAATCCGCTGGCGCGCAACACGTCGTTTCGAAGCGCGCGCGGCGCCGGCGGCGCATGTCGCGCACGTTTGTTTTCCCGGCCGCCGTGTGCGACCGCAGCCGCATAGACCGCGCGCGAGGTTGCGGAGCTGCGCCGCTCGCACTCTTTCTACGCGGCGGCGCGCCGCCTCTCCGTCGCCCCTCATTGCGTGTCCACGAAGTACTCGACGTCCATTTTTTTTCACTCCAATTCGTCGCATGCGGTACAGACACAACTCGCTTCTACGCCGCGCAGCCAGCGCTCGTGCATGCTCATTTCGGCGGCAGACGCTTGGATCACATGCGCAGCGGCCGAACTCCAGCCGTAGGCGTCGCGCGCGGCTGCGTACATGATCGTTGCGTTGCGTTGCACCCACGCTATTTGGTCATCGCGCATTGTGGGAAATCTCCAAGTTGAATACGCAAGTGCCAGTCGTCGTAGAAATCGTCGTCGTCCATATAAAAGGAAACCGAAGCTGAATCCGATCATTCAGGCAAGTCTTACGACGTCGACGGCGAACGCGTCGAGCTCGAGCTCGGAGCAGTAGCTCCGCGATGTCACGGCCGCGAACGAGTGCAACGCGGCCCACTGCGTAGCCCTGCAGCCGTCCGAGGCGTATCCACGATCGCACCGTCGCCGGCGACGTCGCGAGTAGCGCCGCCGCCGCGGAAACGCTCAAAAGATCGCCCGGAAGCCACGCCCGCACCCAAAAGCAATTCGATGCGATCGCCTCGATCGCCAGAAACCGACATGCCTGGATAGGTGTTCAGGTTCGCGAAAAACGAGGGATTGCGAACACTTAGCGATCTGTAGGGATCGTGCGGGGGATCACTCTCGACGCATACAGTTGTGCTGCGCTCGAATGATCGGCAAATACTTGGCGCGTTGTCGCTCGGCTGCGAGCGTCG
>ERZ1292644.1055-Hain-H14-01um-R2-1055-length-15163-cov-29_pt1 | contig 15163 bp, 22 predicted proteins | sample MGYA00564402_ERZ1292644 | MGnify/ENA primary metagenome ERZ1292644 (study PRJEB36523, sample SAMEA6512644) | groundwater metagenome | collected 2019-01-09 | study: AquaDiva: Metagenomics assemblies of 32 groundwater samples
GCGGTCGGGGTCGCGATCGCGACCCCGACCGCGATCGCGGTCGTGGTCGGGGGCGTGGTCGTCGGGGTCGCGGTCGGGGTCGGGGTCGGGATAATGGGGAGGGACGATCATGACGATGTATGAGGTGGTCCAGCGGAGCCCCGAATGGGTCGCGCTGCGGCTCGGGCGTGTGACGAGTTCGGTCGCCGCCGAGATGCAGGCGAGTCGGAGGGACGGGAAAGAGGCGGCCGGCCGGCGCAATCTGCGCGTCCGCTTGATGCTGGAACGCTTGACGGGCCGCTCCCAGGAGAACGGGTTCGTCTCGCGCGCGATGGAACAGGGGATCGCCCGCGAAGCGGATGCCAGCGCCCTCTATGAAGCCCTCACGGGGCAGATCGTGCAGACGACCGGCTTTGTCGCGCACGATACGCTCTTGGCCGGCTGTTCGCCCGACGGCTACCTCAACGACTGGGAGGGGCTCGTCGAGGCGAAATGTCCCTTGCCGGCCACGCATCTCACGTACCTCCAAACGGGCGCGATCCCCGGCGACTATCGACTGCAGATTACGCATCAGCTGTGGATCACCGGTGCGCGCTGGTGTGATTGGCTGTCCTACGGGCCCGAATTTCCCGAGCCGTTGCAGGTCAAGCTCGTCCGCGTCGTACGGGACGAGGGAGAGATGGTGGCGTACGGGGGGCTCGTGCGCCAGTTTCTCAAGGAGGTCGACCGCGAGCTGGAGGCGGTGCAGGCGTTGATGGCCGCGATCGGCCCGAGGGGACATGAAGGCCTTTGTGACCACGGGACAGATCCGCAACGGTCTGTTGCAGATCCGCAATAGACCGGGCCTGAACGCGTGGGCGGCACACCAACGCGACGGCGAAATGGTCGTGACGATCGAGCGGGCGCACGCCACGCGGTCGCTCGATGCCAATGCTTTATACTGGGCCGGTCATGTACAGCCCTTAGCGGAGTACACCGGCTACACGCCGCTCGAAGTCCACGCCTACTTGAAGAAACGGTTTTTGCCGAATCAACATCTGATGATTCAGAATGCACACGGCGAAGTGATCGATGAGAGCGACATTGAGCCGACCACGACGACGCTGAACACGGTCGAGTTTTCCGACTACTTGCATCAGATTCAAGAGTGGGCGCTCACGGAGCTCGGCGTCGAGTGCGGCTCGAATCAGGGAGGTGTCGGATGAGGGCAGAGACTGAGTTTGAGATCGTGGAGCGGCCCACGGAAACGAGCCGCGATCGGGGTCACGTCCCGAGTGGCCCGATCTATCTGGCGAGGCTCGAGCAGCTGCGCCTCGAGGATCAGCGGTGAGATGTCCGAAGCCTGAGACACGGCTGGAGCGCCGCACGCATCGTGACCGCACCGGACGGCAACGGGAGGCTGCGTTGAAGCGCGCGGTCTGGGATCGCGACGAGGGGCGCTGCCGGGTCTGCGGCGTGCGGTGTCTCCGCCTCCTGACGCTCCACCCGCGGCGCGGGGAGGTCCATCATGGGAGGCCGCGAGCGCATCGCGCGACACGGTTCGACGTGAGAAACGGGCTGTTGCTGTGTGCCGCCGATCATGAGCGCGTGACCACCCACCGCATCGAGATTGTCGCGAAGCACCGCTTCGTGATCGAGGGCGTGGCCTATTTCGACATGAGCGGCCCCTTGCATTTCGTCCACGCACCCGGAGTGGAATCATGAAAGCCTGGCTGCTGCTCGCGGGCGGCGTCTGTCTCGGCGTGATCGTGCTGCGATGGCTTCACCGATTCGAGGGGGAGTACGTCTCAAGGACCTGGCTGGTCCAGCAGGCGCGTGAAGGGCGGCTGGGCCATGAGGGCCCGGCGTGGGCGTGGCCGGTGCGAAAGCTGGCGAATGAACAGGGCGCGTGGAATGCGCGCCGACTGAAGAAACGAGCGTGACATGAGAGCCATGCTTCTGGTCCTGTCGCTGCTAGGGAGCGTCGGGTGCGAACTGACGACGCCGACTCCCGTCCCCGCTCGCTTATTGCTCCCTGGCTGTTCGTCCACGCACCCGGAACGGTGTGTGCCCTCAAGGGCCACTCCGGTGCGCTGCGAGGATCTGCGCTTCGTGCGCACGCCGGAGGGGGACTGTCGGCTTCCGACGACGAGGCACGAGTGATTATTGTCAACGGTTCTGTTGACAACACGCGGGGTCGCCGCTATCGTTAAGGCTCACACGCGCCCGTGGCCGGCTACACGAAACTCTTTTCCTCAATTCTCCACTCCACCATCTGGCGGGAGCCCAACCACGTCCGCATTGTCTGGATTACCCTTCTCGCGATGGCGGGAAAAACCGGGGTGGTGGACGCCTCGGTGCCTGGATTGGCTGACGCGGCGCGGGTGCCCCTCCCCGACTGCGAAGAGGCGCTTCGCCGGCTGCAAGAGCCGGATCCCTACTCACGCAGCAGGGATCACGACGGGCGCCGCATTGAGCCGGTGGATGGCGGATGGCGGTTGATTAACCATGCGAAATATCGAGAGAAAATGAACTTAGACGAGCGTCGGGCCTATCTCGCCGCCAAGCAACGGGAGTTCCGGCGTCAACACCCACGTCAACATGTGTCAACAAACGTAACAACCCGTCACGGACCGTTAACAGTGTCAACACATGCATCTCCATCTTCATCTCCATCTTCAGAAGGATCTTCTTACATCAGTGCGGAGCCAGAACAGAACGCTGGCTCCACACCGCCGGTTCTCACGTTCCCTGTCATCGGCCTCACCGGACCATCCTGGGCGCTCACGGCGGACCACCTGAGCCGGTGGGTCAGCGCGTATCCGACGCTCGAGGTCCTGGCTGAGTGCCGAAAAGCCCTGGCGTGGGTGGAGGCGACCGGCCGGCGGAAGACCGCCCGAGGGATGCCGCGGTTTCTGGTGGGTTGGCTCAATCGTACGGCGGACCGATCGTCGCGGTCGTCTGTCTCGTCGACACCGTTGCTGGGGAAACAAACGACGCGACTCCTCGCGGCCGTGGCGCAGCTCCGCAAGGACTGATCATGCCCGACCCCCTGACGCTCGCCCCGGTCACCGAGCAGGCCTTCGGCGCGATCTTCGCTCGGTTGGCGATTCAGCTCGGCTGGCGGGATGCGGATCTCGCGTCAATCCAGAGCTATTATGCGGCGCTCGGCACGTTTCCGCGGGTCGTCCTCGAGACGACCGCGCAGGTCTTCGCCACTGAGCACGGCCGACGGTTCTTCCCCTCGACGGCTGAATGGCACGAGGCCGCCACCCAGGCGCGTGATCGGCAGATGCGCCAGAGTCTGACTTTGGGCCGGGCGGAGCCCTGGCGGGAGGACTGCGCGGCGTGTGGCGATACCGGGTGGGTCTGCCACGAGTGCGACGGCACCGCTCTGTGTGGACGCCCGAAGGCGCACGCCCCCCACACGTACGTGACGGTCTGTCCTTGCCGGCCGACCAACCGGACGTATCAGCGGCACTGGGGCGAGAGGCGTTGATGCTGATTCGAGGCGGGCTGCGGTTTGAGGCGGCGGTGGGTTCCTTGGGTTTCCGCCAATGACCATCTCGGCCAAGAAACTGGCGGCGAACCGGGACAACGGCCTCTTGGGCGGCCGCCCCAAAGGCGCGAAGAGCTGGCAGACGCTCGCCGAAGACTTGGTGCGCGAAGAGACGCGCAAGAAAGTCAGCGCAGGCCTGGGCCCGATTCTCACCGTGCAGATGGCGCATGCCCAAGGCATCGGGCATCTCTACCGCCGCGACAAAAAAGGGCGCTACAGCCGGATCGAGGACCAGGCGCAGATTGACGCGATCGTCGCCAAGGGGCTGAAGAAAGACCGCGACGGCGGGACGTATTACATTTTCGCCAAAGATCCGAGCGTCCACGCGTTTGTCGAGCTGATGAACCGGGCCCTGGGCAAGCCCAAGCAGCCGGTGGACCTGCACGTGACCGGGCGGGTGGACATCGTCGCGACGCTCCAGTTGGCGCGGGACCGACTCGCGAAGGCGCGGGCGGCGGGGCGTCTCGGCCCGTCGCTGGCTCCAGAGGCGGTCAAAGGGGAGGGACCCCCATGATTGCGTATCAGTATGCCGTGAGCTTCGAGTACGACACGCGCCCGGTGCAAACCTCACGCGGGCAGGTATGCGCGTCCATAGTAGCCGCTGGCGCGTCGAAGGCGGTCAAGAAAGCCATTCTGGCGCAAGGTCCGAAGCGCTGGCGGTCGGTCGTGGTCGTGCTGGAGCGTCAGGTCAGGGAGAAGGTCGATCCCGGTGGCGATCGTTGAACCGGATTACGGTCCGTTACGCGTCGTTACGCGTGTTGACAGGGGGGGGGGGATCCGTTACGGATCGTTACGCGTGGTGACGCCGGGGGCGGGGCCCTGACGCCGTTCGCGCCGGCGGGGCGGCGTGAGGCCGCCCCGGACGCGATTGCGACGTTCCTGCTCGAGCAGGCCTTCTACGCCGACCCCCTCGCCTTTGTCTTAGCCTGCTACCCGTGGGCCGTGCCCAACGGGCCGCTGGCCGCCCATGACGGTCCCGACCGCTGGCAGGCCGAGTTTCTCACGTGGGTCGGCGAAGAGGTCCGCGCGCGGGCCTTTGACGGGCACACGCCGGTCCTCCCCATTCGCCGGGCGGTGAGTAAAGGCCACGGCGTCGGCGGCACGGTCCTGGCCGCCTGGCTCGTGCATTGGATTCTCTCGACGCGGCCGCACAGCCGCGGCACCGTAACGGCCAACACCAACGACCAGCTCGAAACCAAGACGTGGGCCACGATCCGCCGCTGGACGCCCTGGTGTCTCACCGCGCCCTGGTTCGAGGTGAACTCGGCGCGGCTCTACCACAAGGACTTCCCCGCGTCGTGGTTTTGCACCCCGCAGACCTGCCGGGAAGAGAATAGCGAAGCCTTCGCCGGCCAGCACGCCGAAGATGCGACCAGCTTCTTCATCTTCGATGAAGCGAGTGCGGTGCCGAATCTCATCTACGAGGTCGCCGAAGGCGGGCTGACCGACGGGGAGCCGATGGCCTTTCTCTTCGGCAACCCGACGCGGTCCTCGGGGAAATTCCACGAGGCGTGCTTTGGGGCGCGGCGGGATCGGTGGAGTCCGGTGATCCTCGATGCCCGGACCTGCCGCTTTCCCAACCCGGCGCAGATCGCGGAATGGATCGCGGATTACGGCGAGGACAGCGATTTCGTGCGCGTGCGGGTCCGCGGGCTGCCGCCCCGCGCGTCGAGCCTCCAGTTCATCGACCAGGACCGCGTCTGGGCGGCGCAGCGACGGCCCGAGCCCGTGGTCCTGCCCGATGAGCCCCTGGTGGCGGGCGTGGACGTCTCAGGAGGGGGAGAGGCCTGGAACGTCGTGCGCTTCCGCCAGGGGCTCAACGCGCGCTTTCCGGCGATTCGGATTCCCGGCGAGGTCACGCGGCAGGACCGCAGCGCGTTCCTCGCGCAGCTCGCCGAACTGCTCACGAAAGGCCATCACGGTCACCCCGTGGCCATGCTGTTCATCGACACGGCGTTCGGGGCGCCCTACGCGGAACGGCTCCAGCAGATGGGCTTCAAACACGTCGTCGAAGTGAATTTCGGCGCGAAAGCGATTGACCGTCACCAAGCTAATCAGCGCGCCTACATGTGGAACCGGATGAAAGAGTGGCTGGCCACGGGCGCCATTGACCCGGTCGACACGAAACTGGAGCGGGATCTGACGGCGCCGGGGTATCATCTCAACCGACAGGACCAGCTCGTGCTCGAGTCCAAAGAGAGCCTCCAGGAACGAGGGGTGGCGAGCCCCGATGACGCGGACGCCCTGTGTTTGACCTGGGGCGCGCCTGTCGTGCCGGCGGTCAAGCAGCCCACACAGGCGCCCCCAGCGCGACACGGCGCGGACGCCTGGATGGCGACGTGACGCCCGCGCACGGCATGGCGACCGTGCTAAGCCTCCTGGATCCGTGGCTCTTCGTGACGCACGATCACATGCTCGTGGTGGGCTGGGGCTTGATCGTGACGTGGCTCGTTCAGGTGGCGGCTGCGCCCCGATGGCCGCGTCTGTGCGCGGTCTGTTATGCGGTGAACGCGGGGTGTACGCTCTACCTACTCCTCAGCCTGAGTTATGATTCGGGGTCCCATCTCGCGGGGTGGCTGCTCCCATGAGCGGGCATGGCACGACGGCTCGCTATTGGCGGGGGTGTCGCTGTCTGGCCTGTCGGGCGGCGTTGGCGACCTACCGGGCGCACCAGGCCCGTCTCTGTGCGCAGGGGGTGGCGGGTCGCGTGCACGCGACGGTCGCCTGGCGGCTCGTGCGTCACTTGGAGCGGGAGGGCTGGACGCGCGGGCGCATCGGACAGGCCCTCGGGCGTCGGTGGCCGAAGCTTAACCTCGGCGTCCAGTGGGTGCGTGCGTCCACGCTCGCGAAACTGCGGCAGCTCTGGGAGAGTCGCGCATGAAGAGAGACGTGCTGATGATGGTGGCTGTGGTCACAACGATCGGCTGGAGACACGTCGGTGGCTGGGGGGTAGGGATGGTCTGGGCCCTCTCTGTTCAGGCCTGGGTCTGGAGCGAGATCGTCGGCTCATCTCGTCACTTCTTGAGTCCGTGGGTCGTGCTCTGGCTGGGGATGACCTGCAATCATCTCGCGTTCCTCTCCAACGGGGGGAAAATGCCCGTCGCCGAGCCGTACTTCCAGCTCGTCGCAGACTCCTCGGTCATTCACCGGCTTTCCCAGCCGAACGACGCGCTGCCGTGGCTGACCGATACGTGCTGGCCCTGGGGGCAAAGTGTCGGCGATATGCTGATGGCCCTCGCTGCGGTGCTGATGGGTGTGCTGGCCCTGATCCCACACAGGGGTGCGGCATCATGAGTGAACATCTCGACCGGCAGCAGCGGCGCGACATTCGGCGGGCGATGGGGCCGGAAGCCCTCGATTTGGTCCAACAGCAGATGGGAGCCCTTCGCACGTTGGAAGCCCACGTGAATCATACGGAACACCGCCAAGCCCTTGTGGAGACGTTGATTGAAGGGCGTGTGCTGGCTCTCGAACAGTGTGACTATCGTTGGGCCCGGGGAACGGCCACGTTCTGGGGACGACTCCGATGGCTCTGGCGGGGCTAAGGCCGCCTCGGGCCACCGGCGATCGCGTCTGGATCGCCGAAGATCCGCCCGGCAGAAGCGCCACGAATCAGCTCTGGATTCCGCCGCCGCCCGCGCACGAATGGCGCACCGGCACTGTCGTGGCGGTGGGACCGGGATGGCAGGCCACGGACGGCTCGCGGGTGAAACCGGACGTGGCCGTGGGGGATCATGTGGTCTTTAGTCATTGGGGGCCGGTGGTGTGGCAGGACCACCCACGGGTGGTGATCGCCAACGAACGGCACCATATTGCCGCCGTGATTCCGGCCCAGATGCGGGTCACGCCGTGGTGACGAGACTTGCCCCCGCCCCGATCTCTTGCGACACTGAACGCCGTGGCTGATCCCGATCCGCCGCCCGCTGCCGCCTCCTCGGACGAAGCGATCCTCCGCCAGCTCCACGCGGATTACACGCTCTGGAAAACCGTCGAGAGCGACCTCATCGCGCGGATGCTCGCGGATTGGAAGTTCTGCGACGAGGACGGCGGCCAGTGGTCGGCCACCGCCCGGGCGGATCGCGGGGATCGGCCGACGCTTCAAATCGACCGGCTAAGCGGCCCGATTCGTCAAACCCTCAATCAAATCCGCGAGGCGCGGCCGGCGACTCAAGTCCACCCGGTTGATAATGGCGCCGATCCGGAAAAAGCCGAAGTCCGCCAAGGGGTCTTTCGCCGCATCGAAACGGACAGCTTCGCCGATGTGGCCTACCTCACGGCGGCCGAACATCAGCTCAAGATGGGCCGAGGCTTCTGGCATGTCCGGACCGAGTGGGACGAAGAACAGCCCTATCAGCACATTCGCATCGAACCCATCGACAATCCGTTGGCCGTGGCCTACGACCCCCGGTGCCGCTTGCCGGATTATTCCGATGGCCGGTTCGCGATTCTCCCCGTCGATCTGGAGCCCGAGGACTATCGGGCCCGGTTCGGGGAGGCGCCCTCCAGTCAAGAGATCGTGCGGGATCTGGGGGGCTCGCTCGACTGGTTCCCGCGCAATAAAATCCGCATTGCTGAGTATTACCAGGTCACGGTCACCTACGACGCCATTCCCCGGCCGGATGGCACCACCACGAAACGCCCCGTCCGGCACGTCCGGTGGTATCTGGTGAACGCCGAGACGATCCTCGAGCGCCGCGAGATCATCGGACCCTATCTTCCCGTGATCCCGGTGCTCGGCGAACGGAGTGTGATTGACGGCCGCGTGGATTTGAAAGGCATCGTCCGCCGGTCGCGCGACCCGCAGCGCATGATCAACCACCACCGCAGCGGCGCCACCGAAATTCTGGCGCTGGGGAGCAAAGGCGCGCCGGTCATCGCCGCCGACGCCATCGCCGCCTACAAGGCGATCTGGGACACCCGCAATACGCGGAATTGGTCCTACCTCCCGGTGGATCCGTTTAGCCCCAGCGGGCAACCGTATCCTGAGGCGAAGATGCTCGCTAATGATATGGCCGCGCTGCACAGCTACGTCCTGCTGAGCCAGCATTTCGAGAACGATCTCCGTGCGACGACGGGGTTTTTCGATGCGCAGGGTCAGGAACTCCGCCCTGAGCAAAGCGGCAAGGCCATGGCCTTTCGGGCGGGGCAAGCGGCCCAGGGCAACAGCCATTTTCTGGACAATCTGGGGCGGGCCATTCGCCTGACGGGCTTGATTCTCAATCGCTGGATTCCGGTCTACTACGACACCCCGCGGCAACTCCAGATTGTCGGCAAAGACAACCAAACGCGTCCGGTGATGGTCTATGCCGGAGCCGGCATGAAACCCCCCGTGCCCCCGACGGGCCTCGCGCCCGCTGACGTGGTGGATCTGACGGTTGGGCGCTACGACATCACGGTGTCGATGGGCCCGTCGCTGCAGACGCAGCGGCAAGACATGCAGGAGCAGATGGCGAAGGTGCTCCAGTCGGCGCCGCAACTCCTGGGGATCATCGGGGATCTGTACTTTGAGGCCCAGGACTGGCCCGAAGCGCGGGCGATTGCCGCGCGGCTGAAAAAGATGCTGCCGCCGCCGCTCCAAGAGGCGCCCGGCCAGGGGCCGGTGCCGCCGCAGGTCCAACAGCAGCTGCAGATGATGGGTCAACAATTAACCGTTCTGACACAAAAGTTGCAGGAGGCACAACAGGCTCTCCAGGCCGATCAGGCGAAGCACCAGGCGCAGGTCGCGATGAAGCAGGCCGAGCTGGCCCAGGCTCAGCAACTGGCGCAGCAAGACGCGCAGGTGGAACTCGAGAAGGCGCGGATGGCGGCTGACACGAAGCTCGCCATTGCGCAGATCGAGGCGCAGACCCGCCGCGATCTCGCCCTCCTCGAGGCGACGGTCGACTTGCAAACGTCCGCTGGGGAGCCCCAGACTGATCTCGTTCGCCCGTAATGCCGAAAGCGCTGGAAGCGAAGCTGAAACGCCAAGCCGCCATCATGGGCTTGTCGAAGGACCGCACCGGAGCCTACGTGTACGGACGTTTGAGGAACACCGGCTGGAAGCCCAGCCGAGAGAAGGGTCCATCGAAACAATAACGCTTTGACGCGCGTCTAGGGGGCACCTGAAGCCGGCTCGCCCAGCCGGGATGACGCACGACCAAGGGCTGATACGCGACGGGCCGCGATCTGCACACGGACATTCCGTGAGTGGACGCGGCCCGTTGTCGTGTTGGCAATGAACGGAAAGAGAGACACGACATGGGTGAAGCATTTGATTCTGCCGGGCAATTCCTTGGGAGTCGCGTAGGCCACTCATTCGGGAATGTCGCCGAGAAACTGGAACAAGCATTCCCAACGGTCGCTGAAATGCACATCCGCTCCCTCGTGGGAGAGGGTGCGCCATCGGTCGAGATGCCACGCTACGTCTGCCACAAGACCGTCCACGCCCTGAAGATTTTGCGGATCAGCGATCCGACTGAGCCTGGCCACGAGAGTGATGGCTCACGCGTGATCGTGCCGGCGGATAAGGGATACGGCCCGGTTGCTGTCTCGCGGGAGTACGTGCAAAAGCACGACCCTCAACCTGGCGGGTACTACGTGGTGTATGAGGACGGGTACGCCTCGTTCAGCCCCGCCGCCGCATTTGAAGGCGGATACAGACGTGTCTAACGATGCCTGATCCGACACAGACGCCCCTGGAGAAAGCCGCGGAAGCCCCGACGGTGAATCTGCGCGAGCTGGATCGGCTGCTGACCGCCGAGCCGGCCGCCGCCCCGGTGGGGGCCGTTCAGCCTGAACACGCGGCGTCCGAGGTCGTCCCGACGGGTGAGCCGGCTCCCGTTCGCACGCGCGATGCCCAGGGGCGGTTTGTCACCCAGGGCGAGGCGCCCGCGCCCGTCGCGGTGCCGCCGCCCGTCGTCACGCCCCCGCCCTCCGTGGTGGCCGCCCCGGCGGCTCAAGGCGTTACCCCCGCGCCGGTGCCCTCCGAGCCGGCCCCCAAGAATGTCGCCGACTTTCAGAAGCGCCTCGCGAAGGAACGCTGGAAGCGCGGCGAAGCCGAACGGACGCTCGCCACCGAACTCGCGGCGCTGAAAGCTGAAATCGCCGCCCTGAAAGCGCCGACCCAGCCGACGGTCCAGGCGACGGCCTCCACGTTTCCGACCTATGAGGCGTGGCTGGAGCGGCATCCCGACGAGTCGTATGAAGCCTATCTGGACGCGCGGCTCGACGCCCGCGTGCTGCCTCGCGTCACCGCGACCTTGACCGCGGAACGTCACCGCGCCGAGACCGCGCACATGACGCGCGCGTTGGACGGCGCCTTGGCCCAGATCCATGACGCGGGCGCGAAGGCGTATCCCGACTTTGACACCCTCCAAGAGGCGGCCCTCGAAGCCGAGAGCATCTGGGCGCCGCATGTCACCGCGTTTGTCCTCCGGCACACCTCGACGCTGGAGGAAGCGACCGACCTGACCTATCGCTTGCTCAAAGATCCCGATCTCGTGGAGCGCCTGAACGGGCTGTCGCCAGCCCGCGCCCATTTCGAGCTCGGCCGCCTCCTGTCCTCGGTGTCGCCCGCCGCCCCGCCGGCATCAGCGGTGACATCGCCTCTGATCACGCAGGCCCCCGCGCCGACCGTGCCGATCGGTGGCGGGTCCGCACTCGCGCCCAGTCTCGAGTCGCTCGCCAAAGAGCCGCAGATCAATCTGCGGAAACTGGCGGCGACCCTGGGGCGCTGAGGATCTGATGTATGCCGAATGTCTTTAGCAATCCGGACATGGTGGGCGCCAAAAGCCTGTTGTTTTTCAACAATGCCCTTCAGGCGGCCAAACATGTCGACCGTCAATGGGAGAGCAAGTTCGGGATTGAGGGCGCGAAAATCGGGGATTCGCTCCGGCTGCGGCGCGCGAATAACGCCACCGTCACGGTCGGCAACGCCTTCACCTCCGAAAACATCGAGGAACGGACCCGCACGCTCGTGATCGATACGCCGCTCCAAGCCGGCTTCACGATGGATAACGCCGACATGGCGCTGACCGTGGACCTCTTCGAGGAACGCTACGCGATTCCCCGGACCCGGGCCTTGGCGAATTACATCGATCGCTGGCTCTTGCAGTTGGTGCGACAGGTGCCGAATGCCACCGGCACGTACAACACCGCCCCGACCGCCCTCGCCAATTTCCAAGCGCCGCTGACCCGCCTGCGTGATTTCGGCGTCCCCGACGACATCGAGGACATGCTCTTCATCATGAGCCCTGGGGAAGAAGAAGTCGCCGTGCGGGTGCTGTCGGGCCTCTTTGAATCCGGACCGCGGTTGAAGGAGCAGTACGAAAAGGGCGAGATGCGGCAGGCGCTCGGGGTGCGCTGGCTGCGGAGTCAGAATGTCTACACCCACACCACGGGCCTCTTGGGCGGCGCGGCGAACGCGCTCATTGCCGGGGCCGGGCAAACCGGCAGCGCGCTCAACATCGATGGCGTCACCGGGGGGCAAGCGCCCTGGTCGCGCGCCGGCGACATGTTCACGTATGCCGGCGGCAATGCGGTGAATCCGATCACCGGCGTCGACCTCGGCTTCCTCCGGCAGTTCGCCGTCACGGCGGATACCAATTCGGCGGCGGGCGGCACGGTGACCTTGGCCATCGAGCCCGAGATTGTGACCAGCGGCGCCAATCAAACGGTCAGCGCGGGCCCGGCCAATGATGCCGTGGTCACCTTCTTCGACACGACCGGGGAAGTCGTGGCGCGGCAACCGTTGCTCATGCACCGGAATGCCTTTGCGCTCGCGATTGCGGCCGAACCGGCCGTCAAAGGGGTGCATGCCTCGTCGATGAAAACCGCCGAGGATGCGCCCGTCGGCATTCGGTACGTCTGTTGGTGGGATGGCGATCTCAACGTCTTCAAGTTCCGGTATGACGTGCTCTGCGGCCGCCTGGCCCAAAATCCGGGCTTTGCGTGCCGCCTGCACACCAGTTAACCCGTGCGACTCACACAGGAGGCCATCATGAAGACCATGTTTCGCATCCTGGGGCTGACCGCACTGGCCGTGCTGGTCACCGTCCCCCTCCACGCGCAAACGGCGCTCAATCAGGTGTACCTCACGGCGGCGGTGACGAGCGCCGACACCACGACCGTGGCGCTCTCGGCGGCCGATTCGGTCGCCGCCAACGACGTCCTCTTCCTCGACGAAGAGGCGATGACGGCGGTGACCTGTAATGCGACCACGGACATCTGCACCGTGCGACGCGGGCAGATGGGCACGCGCGCCGAGGGGCATCTCAACCGTGCGGTGGTCTGGACCGGCACCGGGGCGCAGTTCTACTACTACGACCCGCCGGCCGGTGGACGCTGTGTCAAGGCGAACGCCTATCCGGGGAACCGCGAGCCCTGGATCAACGTGCTCACCGGGAACATCTCGGCGTGTATCCAGACCTTCGGCACCGGCACCACGGTGGCCGGCTACTGGGAGCGGGCGACTCTCGGGATGGCCGGGGCCGGGCGGTTGGCCTACCGGGCCATCTTCTACCCGACCTCGCGCACGACCGATGCCCTCGTGATCACCCCGGCGCTCACCGTCAATTTCTGGGACAGCCTCGTCGCGTCGCTGACCTACAGCGGCCCCTTCGAGGTGTTTATGCCGAATCCGACCGGGTTGCTCGGGAAGGTCATTACGGTCAGTGATTTTGCCCGCCTTGGCAACACGGCCGGAGGCCCCCAAGGGCGAACGATCTCGATCCGGGGCTTATTCGACACGGACACCACCGTGACCCTGGGTCGATTCCAAGAACCTGCGGCGGGGGGCATCAGCGGGGAAACCCCGTTGTGGACCGGCATCGGGGCGACGACCTCGTTCTACGTGGGCATCACGGCGAGCTCGATGTACTACTGGTTCGCGTGGTAAGCGCGCATGGCGCGGCCTGTCATCGGCGTGTGCGTGATCTGGCTGGGGCTCCTCGCGTGTGCGACGCATCTGCGGGCGCAGGTCTGGACCTCGGACGGGACGCTCTGGGAGGATGCGATCCAGCAGGCCCCGCTCAAACCGCGGCCGTGGATTAACGTCGGCCTGGCGCGCGAACAGCGCGGGGACTGGCCCGGCGCCCTGGCGGCGTATCAGACGGCCCTGGCCTTGGCGCCGCAGCCACGCCTCTCTCCCTATCAGCAGCGCTTCTCGCACGTCGCGTCGCTCACCAATATCGCCCGGGTCCTGGCCCAGACGGGCCACGAGCCGGAGGCTGAGCAGCTCTTGCGGCAATTGGTCGAGCAGTACCCGCGCTTCCCGCACGTCAATTTTAATCTCGCGGTGCTCCTGGCCAAGACGGGTCGCTGCGAGGCCGGACAGCGGTATGGGGATCTGGCGCGGCAGCTCGAGCCGGCGTTTCCCGCCTATCAGTGTCCGTGAACGCCTCGGGACGACACGAGCGTCTTCTGTGGTCACGGGTGTAACTGAGAGGCCCGAAGGGTTTCTACCGATGTTCACGATGTGAACGATGAACGCCGCCACCAAAACTCTGTTGATTCTGCTCATCGGCGTCACGCTCCTCGCCTATCTCCCTGTGCGAGACGCGACCTTCGTCTATGAAGATGAGGTGTATTTGACCCCTGCGCAGCGCCCGATCACCTGGGGCGAACTCACGGCGCCGCGCGGGTTGACCCTGCTCAGTTTTCGGCTCAACTATTTGGTGGGTGGGCTCGAGCCGCGTGGGTATCACGCGATCAATCTCTGGTTGTTTCTCCTCATCGGCCTCGGGGTCTTTGCCATCGCCCGGCAGTTTTTGCCGCCGGCCTTTGCGCTCCTCGCCACCGGGCTCTGCTGGCTCCACCCCCTGCAGACCGAGTCGGTCGCCTACGTCACCGGACGCGCCGAGCTGCTCGCCGCCCTGGGGGTCGTGATCACCACCTGGGCGGTGCTCCAAGAGCCCTTCCGCTGGCCCTGGAGGCTCGTCGCTATGGGGGGGGTCGTGGTGGCCCTCGGCGGGAAAGATCTCGGCGTGTTGGCCCTCCCGCTGGCCCTCTGGACGCGCTATCAGGTGGCCCCGTGGCCGTGGGCCTCCTGGCGCGTGCTCAGCGTGGGCCTGGGCCTGCTGGTGATCTTTGTGGGTCTGCTCGCGTGGACGGCCGGCGCGCGCCTGTGGGGGAATGCGTATCTGTTGACCAGCCAACGCCAGGGCCTCGGCTATCTGGCCGTGCAAGTCGTGGCGCTGCTCCTGATGCTGAAGCTGGTGCTTGTGCCCATCGGACAAACCATCGACCATGACCTCGAGTTCATCACCAAGGCCTGGGGCCTGAGCCTGCTGGCCGGCGCCTTGCTCGTCGCCGTGGCGCTCTGGACGGGCCGTGCCCGGTGGCCGCGCGTGGGCTGGGCGCTCGGCTGGGTCGCGATCGCGATCGCCCCGCGCCTCTTTGTGCCGATTGCGGAATATCTCAACGAACATCAGGTGTTCACCCCGTTTCTCGCGGTCTGGATTGCGCTGGCGGCTGGAGTCCAGGCCGTGTCGGCGCGAGGGTGGCCCGTGGAGCCGTTATGCGCCGATTCTTCTGCGCCCTCAGCGTAAGTCTCCTTCAAGCCCTCGGCGTGCTGCTCTGGGGGCTGACGTGGGGGGCGATCCTGGCCGTGTTGACCGTGCTCGTCCTGACGGGCCTCTACAAAGATCCCTGCGATGCGGACGGCGTGGC
>ERZ1292644.1057-Hain-H14-01um-R2-1057-length-15155-cov-47_pt1 | contig 15155 bp, 19 predicted proteins | sample MGYA00564402_ERZ1292644 | MGnify/ENA primary metagenome ERZ1292644 (study PRJEB36523, sample SAMEA6512644) | groundwater metagenome | collected 2019-01-09 | study: AquaDiva: Metagenomics assemblies of 32 groundwater samples
CATCGGTGGCCCCGCGTAACTCTAACTGCCGATTGACCAGGGCATTATGCTGTTCCAGTAACGTGGTTGCGGTTTGGCCCTGGGCCTGGAGAACACCGATACTGCCCTGCATGGCGGTCGTTGCCATTTGTAGTGACGCGGTGAGGCGTTCTGCCTCTTGCCTGCGCTGGGCTTCGAGTACAGCAGATTGGCTTTGCAAGGTGACGAGTTGGGCTTGGAGCCCGAGTTGCTGGCGTTGAATTTCGAGCTTCGCAATGTCGCCGGCGATGTCGGCCTGCTCATGAGGTTTGAGGCCGGGCAGCGTCAGCATGGCCTTGGCTTTTTCGATCTGCGTATCCAGGCTGGCGCGTTCAGTAGCCAGGTTTGCCAGTTTGAATTGCCCCTCGGCTTGAGCCAAGCCTACCGCGTTCTGGCCCTGGCGCAACAATTCCAGTGCAATGTCTTGTTCCATGCGCTGCAAGTCCAGCTTCTCACGCTGAGCTTGTGTCAAAGCTTGCAGGTCTTGTTTCGCCGTTTGGAAGGCTTCATGTTGCGCCCGTTGAGCCTCAGTCGCAGCGCGCTTAACGCCTCCTTCATCGACAATCGCCGGCAGCATGGGCTTGGGCACGAGTTTTGGCGCCGGCGGTGGCGTGACTTCTTGCGCTGCGACGGCCTGTTTCGGCATCGTCACGCGCAACTCTTTTCCTTCGACCAGCGGCTCAGCCTTCGCCGCCACGCCCTTGAGGAGCGCATCGCGCGTGGCTTCGAGTTTCTTGCGTGCTTCGGGATCAAAGGTCATCTTGAGTTGCGCATCGACCTTCTGGAGGGCTTCTCCCGAGCCAGGGAGTGTCGTGTTGAGGGCGCTGACTTGAGCCTGAAACTCCGCAGCACGCTGACTGGCAGCGGCCATCTCATTCTGGAAACTGCGTAGCGACGTGATGGCGAGAAAAATCCCCCCGACTACCACAACACCAAAAGCTGCCGCCAAGCCGGCCGGCCCAGTGAGCGCCGCAAGGAGCCCACCGATCGCCGGGAGTAATCCCGCCCCCATCGTGATGAGACGAATCAGGCTTCCGACGCTCGACAGCAAGGAACCAAAGACGATGAGCAGCGGGCCGACGGCAGCCGTCAGTGCGACCATCATAGCTAATGTGCGCTGCGTCGCGGGATCGAGGGCTGTGAACCATTGCACGAGGGTGCGTAACGCCTCTAATAGCGGCATCATGCCAGCGACGACCTGGAGAAGCATCGGCTTGAGTTGATCGCCGAGAGCAATTGCCACGGCAGTGGCTTTGTTGCCAGCGATCTCCAGTTGGGAACTCGTCGTGCCAAAGCGCAGAGCCGTTTCTTGCTGGACTTTGATATTCTCGGTCCATTCAGTCCGAGCACGTCCCAGAATAGTTGTCATCGTATCGCCAGCCACGGCAGCCCGACGTAAGACATCACCAGTCCGCACTGCTGAGAATCCCATCTCATCCAGGACTGGTGCAACGTTTGCTCCCTGGGCAAATAGGGTCATCAAGCCGCTTGTGAACATAAGGAGGGCAGATGCCGCATCCGTGCGCCACGCGGTCGCAAATTGTTGGGCTGAGATGCCAGCAATCGAGGCAAAATACTGGAGTTGTTGGCCGCCAGAGAGCACGGCGGTGCCCATTTCATTGATAATGCGCGTAAACGCACTCCCGGCGAGTTCTGGGGCAAAGCCAAGTTGCGTCAAGCCACCAGCCAATCCGATAATATCGGCGGCAGTCATGTTCGCGACGCGCCCAGCACCCACGAGCCGCGCCGCCAAATTGGCAACACTGCGTTCATCGCCAATAGTAATATCGCCGATACGCGAGAGCGTCGAGCCAAAGCGCTCAAAGTCCGCCTGCGGCATTTGCAGAATCGTGGCAAATTTGCCGAGCGTCGTGCCAGCCGCTTCAAAGGACAGTTTTGTCGTTGACCCAAGTTTGGCAACGATGTCGATGAACGGCATCAACGCTTCAGGTGAGATGTTTAACTGCCCGGCAATTTCACCGATGTTCGCAAGTTGGACTGCTGTGACAGGGATTTGCTGGGAAAGCGCGAGGATGCTCTTCCGGATAGCGTCAAATTGCTCGGGCGTTCCTTCAACCGTGCGCTTGATGCCGGTGAAGGCATCTTCAAATTTAATCGAGGCTCCGAGCGTGAGGGCACCGAGGGCCACAATAGGGGCCGTTAGTCCCATCGTCAACCCCATGCCCGTATTGCGCATGTCGGTTCCGACGGTCTTAAGCGCCGTCCCTAACTGATAGCTCTGCTGGCGAAGCGCCTGGAATGCTGTCACCGCCGGAGCTATCTGGGGGGCCAGATTCGGCACGGGAGGCAGTGGGGGAATCTGGGGAAGCATCGGCGGCGTGACCGCCGGGGAAAGCATCGGAAGAACTTGAGGTGGGATTGGCGCGACGGTCGGGATAATCGGCGGCACCCGAGGCGGGGCGGCTGGCTGAAAGAATGGAATTTTGCCTGGCGTGATCGTGGGCGCAACGACCTGCCCGAGGGCTTTCTTGCTCTGATCCGTGAGGAGTTTCAGTTGCGCACGCAGATGGTCAATGGTTCTCTCAGCCATCTTGGACGCGCTGAGAAAGCCGGCAATATCCAACTGCATCTGGCTGTAGAGACTTCCGACATTAATCGTCGCCATGCGTCGTCCCATTCGTCGGGGCTGCGGGCGTCCCGATGCCTCGTAGCCGTGCCCAGCCATCATCCCGCTCGGCGCTCGTCACACTATAGCGCCGCTGCCGTTCATACCCTGCTTGGCGATTCAACTGGTCCTGAATCTTCTTGCGCTGGTTCTTCCCCGCCAGATGCGGGTAGGTGAATACCGGGAGCCAACTCAGCATTCGCCGGGCCTCAATCGTCGGAATGCGCTGGTAAAACTTACAAAACCAGGTCACTTCCATGTCCAGGATTTCAGACCACGATTGGCCGTAAAACTGCATCACCTCCGCCAGCATGGTGGGCCAGTCTACGAGGACAAGGCTACCGTCGTCGTCTCTGGCCCGGTCGGCGGTAGCCCGTTGCCGTTTTTTTCCGCATTGTCCTGGCCGTTGGAGTTGACCCAGGCGGTCAACGCATTCAACTGGTTCATGTCCAGGCTCTCGAGCAATTCCCGGGGGCAGTCGGGGATCGTGTCGGCGAGTGTGTCCACCAAGGCTACGAGATCACTGCCAGGGATGCCCGTGGTGGGCGTAGCCTGCATGTTAATCAATTGGCGGATTTTGAGGGGCCAGACCTTGTATTTCTTACCGCTGAGACGAAATTCGCCGATGGGTTGGCGCACATGGTCGAGGTCTAAATAGCGTGTAGGCAAAGCATTTTCTCCTTTTAGAATAAACGCAAGCTGTTTGACATTGTTATACAATCATTTTCATGGTATTATGCATGCATGAAAAAACAACAAGATTCACAAAAGATCACTCTCATTATTCCTCGGCAACTCCTTGAGAGATTGCGTACTATTGCATATGAGCATCGTCGTTCATTGAATAGTGAAATTGTCTGGGCACTTGAACACTATATCAGTGAGGAAAACATCTCTCCATGCAAAGAGTTATGACAAAAATATGTTCTATGTGTCATGAGCCTTTACTAAGCACATCATTTGTAAAAGATCGCCGCAGTCGTGATGGACTTTCCATTGATTGCAAAGCTTGCCGTCACCTAGCGTATATGAAAAATAGATTGACTATTATCGAAAGACAGAAAAAATACGATCAAGAGCATAAAGAACAAATTCGCGCATATCATCTGGTCTATAATTTCATACACCGCAATGAAAAGCTACTCTATAACAAAAAATACTATGAGGAGCATAGAGAAGCCTTAGTAGAATATGCGCGGGCTTACCGCATAGCCAATCCAGAAAAACGGCGTATTTCCTGGAATGCTTGGTATAAAAAGCACCCAGATCCACACAGAGCTTCTCAGGCACGCCGCCGTGCAAATAAAAAGAATGCTCCGCGTAATGATTTAACTACGGCACAATGGGAAGCCATCAAGATTGCTTTCAACAATCGCTGTGCCTATTGTGGGCGCAAGATGAAACGACTCACTCAAGACCATGTAACACCCTATGCCAATGGCGGCTCGAATACTTTATGGAACGTTGTTCCTGCCTGTAAATCGTGCAATAGTAAAAAGTATACCGGACCGCCTCTCTGCCCAGTCCAGCCATTGCTCCTTATATGAGTCTTTTGCACTCGTATAGTCTAATAACTCATTGAATTCTATGGGCTCGCGCTGATATCTCCAAAAACCCCAATCGCAAAATTCTGCGTGCTATCAGGATACGCCGTAAATTCGACCTCCCAGACACGCTGATCCTCGATGGAAAACGCAAACTCCAACTCCCCGCTCGGCGCTGCCTTGAAGAAACGGAACTTGTCATTCTCATCGGTACTTGCCGTGTTGCCGATGGCTTTAATCAAGAGGAGCGCCCGCGCCACGCTTGCCACCAGGTCCGAGCCAATCGGGGTATTCACGATGACTTTCTGCTTCGTCGCGGTGATGGCATCGGTGACCAGCGAGGCCCCTGGAATGAGCTTGCTCATCAAGGTGAGGTCGGTCTCGGCAAACGGTACCGTAATCGTCGCATTGCGGCCGACGAGGATCTGCTTCATGATGACACTACCGTACTGGTCGGTGGTGACGTCGGCGACTTCCGTCTCAATGGTGACGGTGACGCCGCCCATGGTGAAGCCTAAGTCCACTTCGCTGCCAGAAACCCCGTACTTGACCACGCATGGACCCAACTCAAGATTCGTAATGTCACCCATCTCTCACACTCCTTTTTGCTACGGACTAAACGGCGTGACTACGCACGCAAACTTATATCGCCCGATCTTCCGATGGAGTTTCACGGTATCGTCATACGTTTCCAGGCAATGAATGCGCTTCATATTGACCACGAGCCGCTCCCCAAAAGATCGGCTATTCTGCCCGGCAATGCGCCAGTGATAGAGCCCGTCCAGAATATCAATGATATCCTCGCCAATGCTCAGGGTCGTCGCCCAGATGTGGAAGTCGATATACACATCCTCCAGGATCGTATTCCAGAGGATCACCGACTGTTCTTCGTAGAAGATGAGCCATCCTTCAGAGGCATTATTACCCGACAGTGCGGGCGCAATCTGGGGGTAGCCGCTGTAGACGCGCATATTCCTTTCAGTAACAGGCCCTAGTAAACTAAGCAACGCAGCATTCGTACTGAGATCTGCGTAGATATCTTTTTTAATCTGTAAACGGGCCATAATACTGTATACTCTTCACATGGTACGGCTAGGGTCGCTCCCGAACCCCCTTTCCTCGATAGGGTTGCCGTGCCTCTTCCTTATCGAGGCTCCCTTGTTTCGAGGAAGGGATATATGCCATTCATACGTATTTGTGAAACCTGTCAAAGATCTTTTGTAAGTCGACATAGCCCTCGCAGTCGTACACGGGGACGCTTCTGCTCACCACATTGCCGTGATACACGCCCCCATGCCCGTTACAGGCGGTCTGCTCCTCGTATTAACAAGATGTGTCAGTATTGCGGCATTCAATTTTTGGCCGATCCCTCTGAGGCTCGCAGGGGCGGAGGAAAGTTTTGCTCTCCCCTCTGTGCGTATAAGGGGTATGTAAGAACTCGGGGCATTGCCAAGCCCTTGATTCAACGTGTCTGTGAATATTGCGGAACAGATTTTCTTGTAAAAGAGTCGGAGATCACCCGTGGCAAAGGCCGTTTTTGCTCTCGCAGTTGTGGTCACCAAGTAACCCTTGATGCTGCCATCATCTATTTTTGGCAGCATGTCGAAAAGTCTGATGATCCAGATGCGTGCTGGTTGTGGACAGCAGGAGGACACCGATTCGGATATGGAACTATCACTATTTTGCAAGTTTCCTATACAACGCATCGTTTTTCGTATCTTATCCATCATGGAGAGCTTGTTCCATATCTTAATGTCAACCATACTTGTCATGTCCCTGCATGCGTCAATCCTCGCCATCTCTATCAAGGCACCCAGTTAGAAAACATGCAGGATGCCAAGCGTGCAGGTCGCATGCGGTACCCGGCACCAAGACGCGGCAGCGAAAGTCCTCATGCAAAACTGAATGAGGAACAAGTCATATCTATTCGTACCAAATCTGCAGCTGGAGAAACATCCACCGATCTCGCTCAAGAATTTGGGGTAACACGTCAGAACATTCGCCATATCGTGACTCGTAAAAACTGGAAGCATCTCCCCTAATTTACGGACGCCAGCTCCTGAACTGCGCCTTAAGTGCCCGTCCAAGTACGTTCTGCGCCGCGATGTAGAGCATCGTGGGCCAGATGTAGGGATGCGGACTCCGCCGTGACGTCCCAAGCTCGATATGCGGCGCGTACTCAAACGACGGCGTTTCCCACCCAGCGCGCCCCGGCTCGGCATCGTTATCCCCAGCCGTCAGCGCCCCGGCAATGCGTTCCGTAGTGTGCTTGGTCAGGCCCGCCCGGATCGAGGCCCGCAGGCGCCCGGTGACATTGTGGAAGGCCGTGGTGCGCTTGCCCTGGTCTTCGGCCTCGCGCATGGTGATTTCCATGGCGTGCTCAGCCATGGTGGGGAGTGCGTGGGCGAGGGCTCGCAGGGAAGCAGCTGGATCACGACGACGTGGCATAGCTGTGCCTTTATGCCCCAATAGCAATAGTTATAGTTGCAGAATCTCCAGAGCTATTAGCCACATGGATTCCGGTGATGCTGGTGATTCCACTTCCCATGTGAATCCACGCATCCTTAAAGAGCCACCCCGCGCTGGCCGCGCTCACATAGGAGACATGCCCGCTGTAATTGATGCGACAGAGGGACGTGGCGGTCGCAAAGATGATGCTGGGCGCACTCACGAGTGCATTCGACACGACGACTTCACTCACACCGTTGGCGAGGATCAGTTGCTGAATTTGCCACGTCGAGACGGTCACGGTGGCATCAAACGCTTTGTTGAAGATGTTGCCTTGATTCGAGATGCGAAAGGCACCGGAGAGAATGGCAGACGCCATGGGGCAGCTCCTTGTATGCGTAGGCACACGTCAAGGGTGCCCGGCTGTCCTGCCCAGCAGGCCGGGAGAAAACGCGATGCAAATTGTTATGGCTAGAGCATACCAGAACGAAGGGAAAAATGTGGGCTAGAGGGGGGGGCATGTACCAAGAAACTGCACAAACAGCATCAGAGGTCTATGATTATGCCACATGTGGCCCCACAACGCAGTCTATGAGCGCTTCGTTTCCTGGGCTTCAGCAATCATCTGATCGAACAAGGCCCGCTGTTCCTGGCCATACATTGCACGGGACATATCCATCATGCAGATACGGCAGACCGGAGCAGGAGACTGCCCGTCATGGGATCGGAAGATAGCACATGGCAGATCACTCTTCTTGCAGCAGCAACACTGGGCGTCTTGGATGGCAATGTCACGCTCATCAGCCATAAGAAACTTCCCTTATCCTAAAAGCAACAACGGGGCCGTCATCGGACATGTCAAGCACTCCCACGCCGTCTCTAGCCGCCGCTGGTGTATCGGAGAAAACGGCTCCGGCAGTGAAGCATGCGATGCCTCGTAGGGGAACCAGTACAGTGCGAGACTCTCTGCCGAGGCCCGCAAGCCTGCGGCGGACGCCTCCCAGTCCGCCATCCATGCCAGCACGGTCACGCAGACATAGTGCACGGTGTTGCCGTCAGGATAGGTGAAGAGTGCCCCGGTCGCAGGGTCACTATGCACGCTCACAATTCCACGGACCTCGAAGCCGGCGAGCCCGGTCTCTTCTTCCATCTCCCGCCGCACGGCATGCTCGACGGATTCGCCATACTCCAACGCGCCGCCTGGCAGTCCCCAGAGTTGATTGTCGGCCCGCAAGTGGAGCAGCACATCAGCGCCACTTGTGCCAGGGCGGAAGAGCGCCACGCAGACGGAGGATGTAGTAGGGTGCCGACGTACCGGGACAATGCGCACGTCCGCACCGGCCTGTTTCTGCCGTATCAGATCTTCGACCTCGGCGACCAGGGCAGGGTTGTCTTGCAGGAGAGGCCGTTGTGAGGGCCGCTCGCGCAATTCCTCCCATGTTTTCCCCAAGACCGATATATTGAGATCAGAGGAAAGCACTGGTGGTTGTTCAGCTAGATGAATGGGCTCCGAAGCCTCGATCACTAAACGGGTCTCGTCTGCTGTCAGGGGCGACGTGACAGGTGGCGCAGTCCACGGCTTGGCATGCCGCTGCACGCCAGGGATGACAATACGTGATTGTTCTGCCATGATTATCCTCCTGCGAGTTCATCAGTCTGCATTGGCCTTGCATCACGAAGCATCAGCCGCACAGCCGTCAGGCAGTCGTAACATACCGGCGCATGATCCTCAAAATCCCCGGAGCGAAAGACAGCACACCGCACATGGCCCTGTTGGCAGCAACAGCATTGCGCATCTTCGATCGTAATATCGCGCCAGTCAGGCATTGTCGCATCCTTCTCCGCCAGTTGTGCCCCAGTCACGAACGCAAGGAGTCACGCTCTTCTTGCGCTTTGGCTACAAATCATGATCAAATCGGAAAGCACGTTCATGCTCCGCAATCGACGCCTCAGAAAATCCTAGATTGCGCAAGAGATTCCGCGTATCTATCCATAAGGGACCGCGAGCCTGGAATAATGTGTGCACGAGCGCGTACTGCTCAGCTTCTGTTGCGTTGACGAATCGCTCGACTATGGCAGCACATACCGCCTGTTCTATGCTCTCCTCATAGGCTGTGCGACGTTGACGAGCACAATCTAATAACCGCTCTTTATTTGCCCGGAGATACTCCTCCACAACAGGGCGTGGCATCCGCGCAACCTCTGGCATCGCCCCAAGCGTGTGTAACGCCTCGGTGATGACGGCGGTCCCTTCAATGCTGTGCCATAAGGGCGCAGTATTTGTGCCGATGTCGCCTGTCGCATGTCGTAAGACGTCACGACACCATGCCAAGAAGACGTCTTCAAGGCTTTCCATGGCATCTCTCGTCCTTCGCCTCTGTTGGCGAGACAAATCCTTGATACCACATGCTCTGGATCACGCCACCATCAAGGACCAGTTCATGCCCATTGACTGCCTGATTATCCGCCAAAAATAATACCGCATCGGCAACCTCGCCTGGCAAAATCAGCCGCCGCATGGGGCTCCTCTGGCGGTAGAGTTCGCCCAGGTCTTCCCCTGTTATTTCCCGATGTCCGGCGATAAAGCTGTCTGTGCGCTCGCCAGTGCATTGCCAGGGAAGAATCGCGTTGGTCCGCACGCCATACACGCCCCATTCGACGGCCAGGGAGCGCACGAGGCCAGAGAGGGCAGATTTTGCCAGGCTGTACGCCGTGCGCTCAGGGTACGTGACTGTGCTATGCACGCTACTGACGATCACGATAGCACCATCCCGTTGCGCGATCATCACCCGCCCGATGGCCTGGCAAAGGCGCAGCGTGGCAAGCACATCGGTCTGCCAGACGTGCTCGACCTCCTCTGTCGTCAGATCAAGCGTCGGCTTCACGCATGGATCTGCGCCATGACACACAACCAAGAGTGTTACTTCACCGTCAAGTCGCTGATGGCATTCACAGTACGCCGCCACTCGTGCATAGTCTGCGCCAGGAAATTCCATTGCGACGGTATAGTGCACTTGGCGCTCGCCATGAGGGGCTGTATTGAGCCAGTCATGCAGTCCCTGGAGTTTCTCCGGGGAACGACCAAGCGCAAGCACGCTCCATCCAGTGCGCCAGAGACGTTTTACTACAGCACCGCCGAGCGTGCCCGTGGCGCCAGTCACGATGGCGAGCGGCGCGATCATGGCGTCACCTCAATAGCAGCGGCAAGGGCGTCTGCGGGGGACTTGGCTTGGTGCCACGCATCGGCATAGGTTGACGCATGCGCGAGCACAAATCCGGCCCGTGCAGCGTTGTGCATGGCAGAGGCAATGTGCTCTCCGGGTTGGATCATCCATATTATTTCATGCAGAAGCGCCTTGGTCATCGGCGTGAGGGTATTCCACGGTGGCAGCGCCGACACGATCCCCGTCACCTGCGGGAGGATAGCAGCACAGGCCGCATAACCCGAAGATGCTGGACGATCTTGGTGCCATGTTAGTGGCGCATCGACGGGCAGACCGCACGCGAGTTGCAACAGTGCCCGCATGGGGTGCCTCCCAGTCAGCGGCGACGTGCCCTGGCAGTCCCAGCCGCCGCTGAGGCGGGCGGTGCATTCCAACACTTTAGCATGCCCCACTGGGGTGACAAGGGCATCGATCTTGAACGGCCCCCATGTTACGCTGAGAGCGTGCGCAACAGCTACAAACATCGTCTGCAAAGCCATCCATTGGATAGGGACGAGCGCACTGGGATTGACATGGCCGGTCTCTATTGGCGTGCCACTGCTGTAGTCAAAGAATCGATCGACTACGTTGAACCACAATAGCGAGCCATCCGAGCCAAAGATGCCCTCGACGCTATGCTCAATGCCGAACAACCGTTTCTCAATCAAAAACGAAGCGCCTTCCTGCTTGATATGGGCACTGAGGACTGCATAGCTCTGGGGGATATCCTCTCGTGCCTGCACACAGAAGACCCCGCGTGATGCCCGTTCGCCACAGGGCTTTATCACGACAGGCCCCCACTCATCAAATGCTGTGCGAATCTGTGGATAGACAAAAAACGGATCATTGGAGAATGACCCGACGCCCCAAGCGGGTTGATACTCATCGAGTTTCTTTTCCCCCAGGGCAATACGGACGGCAAGTTTGTCCTGTGTCTGCCATGCCACCTCGACGGGAATCCTCGGCGTGCCTGCGACTGCGGCGGCAGCGGCGACGGTTGAGGCAACCTCAGCACCAACTGTGCACACGCCGCGTACCTGATACATGCGCAGAAGGTCGCGCATCAGGTCCTCATGCCCGGCGACATCAGCCGTGGAGAGCACAAAAGGCTGTACGCCCGGGAGCCGGAAGGCCGGTGCGTGCGGATTCTGGTCTGTGACGAGCGACAGCAAGCCGAGGGCCTGGGCTTCCTGGGCGAGCGGGAGTTGCAGAAGGCCTCCCCCGACGATCATCACGGCATCAGGCTTACTCATGTATAAGTCCTATTTTCTGATAATACCGTGTCACCATCCCACCAAGAATGACCTGCATTGCCGCTTGTTCTGCGGGAGGCAAGCTCTGATATGCTGCATACGTCGTCGCATCAACGGGAATCCCAACCATGCTCTCCGTCGTTTCCTCAACAAAACGTGAGGCGACAATGACGTACTCATATAAGAGGCCCCCCGATGTCAAGGAGGGGAAGATGTCATGGATACTGAAACCGCTTTGCTGCATGTCATTCAGCGTTTGTTCAAGATCGCCTGTGGCCACACGCCATGCCTTCCACACGAGTTGCTGTGCCATCTTTATTCTTTCTCCACCGTCAGTCGGGCCAGATACACATCGGCGGCGACCGGCATTCGCATAGGGCTCGCCTCTCTTTCATGCTGACTATAGTATGAACAGAGCACCTCCTGCCTCGCCTCGTCCCACACCAGCCCCGGATAGCTACAGTCCCCCTCTGACGGCAAGCGTACGAGGCGCGTGACTTTTGCCGTCGCCTCCTCGCAGTGCAGCCGCCACACCGACGTCCCACACACTTGTGGCTTCTCCGTCTTCTTCTTCCCGGCAACATACTCGCGTCCGGAGACGATCCACCCCAGTCCGGGGACGTGCAACACCGCCGGCGCATGGATCGCCGTGCCCAGATCCTGCCACGTCCATACTGCATAGGGGCTCTGCGACTCGCCATAATAGGCGTTTTGCTCAGTCCGCACGACACACGCCAAGGTCTCTGGCCCTTTCCAGAACAGTGCGGGCTCTGAGGGTTGCAGATCACTCAGGCGCTGCCATGCATCAATAATCGTTGCCCAGCGCTCCCAAAACACCGGCGAGAGCCCTTTCCACAGCGTCACCGTATGGCACCGATCCGCCGCGCCATCGCCCACGTCATAACTCAGACCATACCAGCGTGTCGGTAGCGATGCGACATCGACCTCACGGCCCAGCGTGCGTGTCAGCAGGCGTGTCTTTTGCGGCTGGAGCGGCTCTTCGACCATACTCCAGAGCCAGGAGCCAGGGCGACACAGGCGATACGGTGGCCCCCAGGCCGTGCCGTCCTCCGTCGAAGCGCCATAGGTACAAATGTCGTAGCCTTGCGTAGTGAGGCGCCTAGACCAGGGGTCAAACATCGGGGCATACATCCCCCACACGCAATACAGCGCTTCTGCGGTCGGCACGAGATGGGGATCACGGTCATCACAGCCGGTGTGCAGCGTGGCGGCGGTCTCCCAGGTCTCCAGGTCCGTGCTACGCTGAATGACGATATGGCCGGGAGGCGTGGTGTTGTGGGTCTGGGCTTGGCGATAAGCGACGTAGGTCATGTCCTGCCACTGGCAGAGCGACGTGAAGGCGCAATGGTACGATGGTGTAGGGATGCGGGTCACGGACTTCAGCGTGAGCATTGGGCTCCTAACATTATCGAAGATAATAAATAAGCGAGATACAAAGAAAAGCAGTCAATAAAAGAGGCCAAAGAAAGACTATAGCTTCTATGCACTCTCGGAATAATGTCTTGAAATCTGATGGACTGATAAAACCCCAGCGCATCCCATCGTCTCGCTGGACAATCAGCGAAGATGGGCGCCGTCGCCATACGTAGCCGATTGCTGCTGGTTTGTAGCCATACTTCAGGCGTTTATATTCAGCCAATTCGTCATCCATCGTGACATCCTGGTGCAATGATGGCATCGGGATACGGGTAACGGATTTCAGGGTAAGCATGCGGCTCCTTGCGACAATCTATTTTAAGGCTTTCATCTCCTGATATACGCCAATCATAGCGACAATATCTCCGGCAATAGCTGCCTTGTCTGCTCGGGAGAGCACCTCTTCTATCACGGCTTTCCCCCACCGTCCGCTCACGCCGATTGCTTCATATTCTCTAAGCAGCTCTCGACATCTCGCCTGTTCTTGAGGATAAGCTTCGCCTAAACTGAGCATAGGAACCTCCATCTGTCACTCCAAGCCTCCGCAAAGCGCTGGTCTCTAGGCCAAGTGTATTTACTTTCGGTAGACCCCGACGTCATCAGCATACTTGCGGTATTGCTTCTGCAAGGCATCGCCGCAGTAAAACCAGGCGTAGTACAGGTAACTGTCTGGGGCCGCGTAGCACATATGCGATCCTAGGCACATAGGGTAAGCATGCCCGTTTTCGAGGCGTACCACCTCTTGCACAGACGTACCATCGCCATAGTATCCGTCAAGTACCGCGATGCCAGGCGACGGCGCCACAATAAAAAACGTCTCGTCCCAGGTCGTTACCCCGGCCTTGAACTTCGCCAGATCCTCTGCGTTGGCATGCGGAGGCCAACTACTGACGCCACCAGCCGGATTGATGGTCTCGCCGCAACTGATGGTATACTCCGGAGGCGTCGGCACTTCCCTGACCTCCCGCTGGTGCGCCCCCTCCCCGACTTGATGGCTCCACACATCACCGCGGTGTGCGATGGGAGACGCATCGCTGGATGGGCCTATCACGCTGGCAACAAGCACGTCAGCGGAAAAGCCCTGAAGTTCTACGCGCAAGCTCACGGAGCGCCCTGCCGGGAAACGCAGCACGGCAACGCCGGGATCCGTTACTTTGCGCCGGCCTTCATAGAAGCCCCAGTTACCCGTTTCTGCGGGATTGCCCACATCGAGAATGATCACCTGGCCGATAAGCACGTAGAAGCACAGTTCCTCCCCTTGTGTCTCCAGTGTACACACCGGCTCGTCCTGGTCGAGTTGGAGGCGGGACAGGGTGAGGGTACGCAAGGGGGCATTGTTGGGAGAGAGTAGGACGGTGGAGGGCATGCTTATCCTTTCTTTAGTCTGCCGCCGATTGTTGGGCCTCTGCAAACGCTTTGGCCGCAATGAAGAATGCCTCAATCTCTTTGAGTTTCGCCTTGGCTTTGCGGGAACCAAGTTTCTCTGTGAGCCAGAGCATTGGGTCTTTCGCACCTTTTGACTGATTACAGCATGGCGTCCTTGGCGGTGCATCTTTTATTGCATGACACAATGGAACAATATTAGTTGATATTGTTCCAGGACATCTATCGCTTGCAATTGGTATCCAATGATCTAAGGCAATTACATGCCACATTCCATTCTCTGTTTCACATATTGCACAAGCATAATGCCAATATTGAAAAGCAAAGCTTGCATATTCCGTGCGCCAATCTGATTGCAATTCTTTTTCATGAGCCCTCTGCCTATGTCTTTTTTCTATACTTCTCTTTCTTTCTTCTTCAATATGGTTTTGATAAAAATCTCTCTGAGATTGTCTTACTTTCTCTGGATTATTCTCAGTATATTTCTTTTTTGCCAACTTGGATTTTTCTGGATTATTCTTTACCCATTCATTTACTTTTTCTAATACATAATCTTTGTGATTTTCCCTCCAGTCTTTTGAACGCTCTTTTGAACATGATTTACATTCATTTGAAAATCCATCTATAGATGAAATATCCCTATAGAAATCAGATATATATAGTTCTAAATTGCACTTATAACAATATTTCTTCTCATTAATATCTACTATTTGATATATATCTATTTCGATATTGACGGATTTGATATTCCTTCTGTGTTCTTGGTGCTTTGAAAGAAGACATGCCTTACAATCGCCCCTGCGCCATGTGGAATCCCTCAATTTATCACTAAAATGAAAATCATCTACAGAAAGAATTTTCTTGCAGGTCTTGCATTGTTTAGTGCTATTATTTTTCGTAGCCACATAGCCTCCTTCCAGGCTGTAATGGTGAGGGGATTTGCGAGCGTTGGTAGCGCTCGTAAGTCCCTGTTATTATAGCACTATCTAACCTATCTTTCTACAAATAAAGACGAGTTCTCGACCGATCCGCTGTGTTAAATTGTAGCGATATTCCTGTTCAAGCTGGAGCCACTTGCCGGTACGGACTGCCTCTAATTCGTATCCTACACGCTCCTGATGACATGCCCGCCCTATCGAGTCATTGCCGACATAACAATGACCTTCTTCAAGTAAGAATTTTTCCATGGGAAAAGTGCTTCGGCAGTCAAGAATCTGAAAGCCTGTTCTTCGCAAGAGCAACT
>ERZ1292644.1058-Hain-H14-01um-R2-1058-length-15153-cov-5_pt1 | contig 15153 bp, 23 predicted proteins | sample MGYA00564402_ERZ1292644 | MGnify/ENA primary metagenome ERZ1292644 (study PRJEB36523, sample SAMEA6512644) | groundwater metagenome | collected 2019-01-09 | study: AquaDiva: Metagenomics assemblies of 32 groundwater samples
TGCTCAAGAACTCTGGGACAAGAAAAGGGCGACGGCGGTAAATGCTTTCAGTGATGGACTTGGGTTAGAAGTTGACTCCCTTATAAACGATGCGCTGTCTAACCTTGCAGAATAAATATGGTAACAGCATTAGACGTTTTCAAAACACTCGGCCTATCCACTCCGAATGAATCTTCCGTAGATACAAAAAAAGCATCTCCTTTTGCGATACCGAGGAGAGAGACACTTGCGTCTCCGCAACTCCCTAAAACAACACCGGAACAAAAAGGGCAGCAGGGGAAACTCGCTTCTGCTTTGATGGAAACAGTTTTCTTCCCGTTTGAAATGGTATCCCGCGGGATAACGGGCGTGGTTTCGGGGAAAGCATTTAAGCCGGAATTTAATCTCCTAGAGTCTCCCACCGTGGGAGAGACGGTGGAAAAGGCAACGGCAGCGACGCCTCTGGGGAAAATCCCCGGAGTGCCTTTTGTGTTTGGACTTGCTGCGGAGGTAGCGGTGCCGGGGCCGGGAGAATTTAAAAAGGGGGCAGAAGTTTCAAAGGAAGTGGCGGAGGCGGCGACAAAACGGTCTACAAAAAGATTTGTAGAAAGAACAACCAAGGAAGTGGCAAACCAGAAGGGGGCAAAAGAGGTGCTTGAACTGACTACGGCAAAAGTACAAAAAGAAATTTTGGAACAGCGACGAGGGGTAATAACCGACGCTGAACTCCAGCGGCTTGCTTCTGGGGAAGTGGGGATACTCGATAGACTTGCTTCCGCACCACCCGGAACGGTGCAGACGGCAGAACAGAACCTCCGTATGAAACAGGAGGTGGCTGATAAGCTGCTCCGTGCGCTTAAACTGACCGGCCCGAAAAGGATTGAAGAACTTACCAGTCTTGCCGCAATAGAACCACAGGTGCTTGGTGTGGCTGCGGAAACAGGACGTGCGCTTGCCGCCTTCGGGAAAGGACTGGCGGTGGGGACAGATGAATTTTCAAAGGAACTTTTAAAGGGACTGAATGAGGTGCAGGATTTGGCGGCACGAGAAAGTCTCAAGAAACTGGCAAGATTTGTGAAAGGAAAAGAACCGGGGTTGCTTGACCAATTTGTAGAATGGGCGACGGCGATAAAGCTGACTTCTCCCCTGACGCAGTTTCGTAATGCTTCGGGGAACACCTTTAGCACAATGCTGCGTTTCCCTGAAAAGGTGGTAGCCGGGGGCTATGATGCAGTGAAGGCGGCGATACTTGGGAAGGAGAGGAGTATATACGCGCGGGAGGTGATACCTGAATTTGTGGGGATGGTTTCTGGATTCAAGGAAGGGGCGGCAAAAGCGGCGCGAGCGCTGAAAGATGAAACGTATGCGCTGCGGGCTGGACGCGCGGGAGAGGCACTACAGTTTTCCAAAGGTGCAATACCCGGAAAATTTGGGAAGGTAGTTCGTTCTCCTTTCCGCCTTCTTACCGCAACTGATCAATTCTTCCGTACTGTAAATGAGTCTGCCTCTCTGTATGCACTGGCAACAAGGAAGGCGCTCCAAGAGGAACTTTCCGGGGTTGAGCTTGCTCAACGGGTAGATGATCTTGTACGGAATCCCCCACAAGATTTCTTGAGAGCTTCAAGAAAGGAAGCGAGCAAGGTGATTTTTCAGCAGGATTTGGATAAGTTTACTAAATACCTTAATGGTGCTCGTGAGAAATTTCCTATACTTAAAGTGGTAACACCGTTCTGGAAGACTCCGGTGAATGTTTTTAAAGCGGTTATCGAACGAACACCACTCTCTCTTACTTTACCCTCTACTATTCGAGGACTGAAAAAAGGAGGTGCGACACAAGCGGAACTGATTTCAAAAATGCTTGTGGGGTCTGGAATGATGAGCGCTTTTACACTCTATGCTATGGAAGGGGGTATCACCGGACGTGGGCCGGATAACAAAAACGAACGAGATGCTCTCTACCGGCAAGGGTGGCAGCCATATAGTGTAAAAATAGGGGACAAATATATTTCTTATCGGGGGCTGGAACCTTTGACTGGATATTTGGGTCTTGCGTCTGACATTGCTGAAACAGGGAAGGCACCGAACGACCAGCAAGCTCTTAATATAATTGCGGCTATTGTCGGCGACTTCGTGGATCAGCCGTTTCTTACTGGTGCGGCAGACTTACTTGAGGCGATACAGGAGCCGGAGAGGAAGGGAGAGAAGTTTGTCTCTGACACTATCGGCGGGGCGACCGTACCGACTGGTGTTTCTTGGTTTACACGGCTTGTAGACCCTGTATTTCGGAAACCAAAAGGGTTCTTACAGCGCATGGAAGCGCGACTCCCGATACTTTCGGAGGAAGTACCCGCGGTAATGAACGCTTTTGGTGAGGAGGCACGGCGAGAGGGAGGAATACTACAACGGCTTTCCCCGGTGCCGCTTACGACAGGGAAATTGAACACAGTGGAAAAAGAATTGAAGAGAATAAATTATACGATGGGATTTCCTTCAAAGACTGCTTTTAGTGAGAAACTTACCGATGAAGAATACGAAACACTCCTGCGTGTATCCGGGCAGGTTGCCTTTGCCACACTGGATAAACTTTTCCAGTCTCAAGGATACCAATATTTAAACGAAACACAGAAAGAGAAACAGATAGAAAAAGTGGTGCGGGATGTGCGCGAGCAGGTGCGGAAACGCGCCTTTGCCGAGAAAGAAATACAGCGTGAGATACGGGCGCGGATAGCAAAGGATAATCGTGTTCCCGAAGAACAGCGTGAGGCCGTGCTTGAGTATATTATGAACCAGATTGAACTCAAGGCACGACCAAAATAATATGTCAAAGAATGATGTGTCCTTGAAAGATATATATAATTTGGTGGATGCGGTGCGGCGGGAGCTTATGACTTCCATACAAAATTTGGATCATAAGTTTATGCTCTTGGAGGAAGGGCGAGTTTCTTCGCTTGAGAAGGAAGTGGCGGAACTGAAAGCGAGCCATAAGCCGATACGGATGCTCGTATACGGGCTTGTGGGGCTTATACTTACCGCGGTGATTGGCGCTCTTTTGGGGCTTGTGCTTATAAAATAGTATGAAATTTCACCAACCATTTGACACGTTTGTTTTTCGTCCGTACCCGTATGGCTCTGTAACGCAATATTTTGCCGAAAATCCCACGCTTTATGGAAAAATCTGCAATGAGTGGGGCTGTATGAACGGAGGCCATAACGGTGTTGACCTCGTGGCTCCTTGGGGTACACCACTCTACGCTCTCACAGACCAGCGGGTGATAGACATAAAAGAAAGCCCACTTGGATACGGTAAACACGTTCGGTGTGTGGACGATAAGTATGAATACACTTACGCCCATCTGTCAACAATCTCCTGTTACCTCCACCAATACTTGAATCGCGGTGATGTGTTAGGAAAAATGGGCAATACGGGCTTCGTGATATCAGGCGCAACACCCTACTGGAAGCACAATCCGTATGCGGGTACCCATGAACATATCACGATGCGCGAGCGTGATACAGGAGGGAAGTGGCGGCTCGACTATGGCAACGGGAATATCATCTATGTAAAAAATTACGACAATGGGGTATTCGGCGCAATAGACCCCGCCCCATTCTTTGGAGAAACCGATGAGGAGATAAAAATGCGGCTTCTTCTTACAGTGCGCTCTCTGGGGAACACTGCGGTCGAACTATTACGAAAAATAATATCTTTGAAACAAAATGAACATATATAAAGGGAAACTTACTTACTCTCTCGCAGGGATCGCGGTGGTTGTAGGTATCGGAGGGTGGATTGGGGGGTGGATAGAAGCGGAAAGGGCTTTAGAGATTGTGTGGATGGGGCTTGCTGCTTTTGGGATCAGGCGGGCTTTACCGTAGGGTGTACGCGCTTATAAACATATTGACTCAAGTTTTCATTGATGAATTTCTCCAATTCTTTTTGAGTTGGAGAGTTTTCATATACTTCTTTGGCGGGCGTGCGATTGAGAGAAGGAAGCCATGAATCGTGATATATCAACATGGAAGAGTTCTTGCGTCCGTGCAACTTCATATTCATCTCATCCCACGGCTTCCTGACAAGCATTTCATTGAATGTCATGACACGGTGACGCTCTATGCGGATGCGAGTTTCCGCCATCTCTTTTTTTGCCTCTGCCATCATGCGATCCAAGACCTCTTTCCTTCCCCTCCGAAGCCAGTCTATGTAGTTTCTTTCAAGCCAGTCGTCCATGCCGAGCGCGTAGGCGCAATTAAAGACGTTGTGTTTTAAATCGTCTGAATGATAGGTGTACCCTCTTCCTGCCGCGAGGTGGTGGCCTACCGCGCGTGGGTCTACCATAACGGTACTGCCGGTCATCCACATTCCCCAGTTCCAGAAGAACTCTCCTCCACCGTAAGTGCGGTGGTAAACCGGGTAACGGGGACATTTATCAGACCAGAACTCCTTGCGGGATATCATAACCGAACAGTGGCCGAGGGAGGAGATGTAGAAGGGCTGGTCTGATACTTGGTAATTCGCCCATGTACCCCTGATTTCATCACCGAGCTTAATGGTGTACTGGTAGCCGATACCGTGCCGATAAGCGCCCATCCACGCGATAGCGGCGTGTACCATGCCGCCGTATTTCTCGGTGGTTTCTATGAGGTACTTGAATGTACCCGGCGCATAACTCATGTGCGCGTCGCTGAAAAAAAGGTACTTACCACGCGCCATAGCCGCCCCTTTATTCCTCGCACTGTGGTTCCCTGCAATCGGATCGCGAAGGATGCGGAGGATGCGGGAGTGGTAAAGACCACGGGCTTCGAGATAGGTAGTGGTGCCGCGTGTGGCCGGACGGTCTAGCTCGGTATCTGTGGAGCAGTTGTCTACGATGATGATTTCAAGGTCTTTGATATTAAAGCCGTCTGCTTCCCAGATTGCGAGTATATTATGGACAGTGTGTACGACGTTCGGGAACTCGTTGCGGGCAGGAATAATAACAGACAAAATCACATCATCTTTAATTAGGGGATCGGCTTCTTTGGAAAGCTCCTCATTGAGCTTATACGGTGTGCGCTCAAGAGCTTCTTCCAGAGTCTTTATGAGATTTTCAGTTGTTTTCTGTGACTCCCGACTCATATATAAGTGGAATACTGCATTTGGCAAGGATTGGCGTAACGTCGGTATCTGTCGGAAGTGCCTCCCCGCGGAATGAGAGTATCTCTACATTTTTAAAGTAATGCTTGAGAAGACCATAAAACTCTTGTGCTGTCCATTCCCTCACATGGTATATATTCTGTGGTCTATCCTTCCTGATTTTTGCATTATTCCGGTTCGGTGTGGAGATGAAGAACTCGGTGGAGAAATCATTGCCTTCACGGGTTTTAAGTTCATAACTTCCACTCTTATTCTTCCGCGCAAACTTACTGATGTTCATGAGGAAGAGATGCGTATTTTCTATGTGTTCTATAATTTCTATGGCAACTACGATATCGAACTCCATCATCTGCCTGTTCTCCTGCATGATGTCAATACGGTCGAAGGTAAGCTGCGAGGAGTAGTAGATACCATTGCGCTCTCTTTTAAGCGTTTCATTACAGAAGTCTATGGAAAGCTGGTTCTTGTCTATGCCCCACACTATGTCCGCTTCCATAGAAAGGATGTTTGAACCGACACCGCTTCCGCACCCGATGTCTACCACGCGCGGCCGCCAGATATGCTTCGGCCACTGCGGGTGGGACATACTCTTCCTCATGCAGTAGTTCTTTACGAAATTGTACATATGCCGCTGCGGAACCCAGAGCATCTTTTTGGAGTACATAAACTGCGCGATATTTGCGAGCACCTGATCCTTGTCTTCCATTTCAGGGTTGCAGGTATACGCAGGGTCTTTTATGCCGTGGTTCGGCACGGGAACGCCAGTGCTCGGCGGAGGAGGTTGCGTGGTGACAGAGGAGGATTCTTGTATGATTTCTTCCACCACATCCGGGATAGAGTGCATCTTTGCACGCTCGGCTTCTTCTTCCGCTTTCTTCTGCTCCTGCTCTTTTACGAGCATGGCGTAGTGATCGTCACACAGAAGATTACCGTAACTTTCCGGGAGTCTTGTCCCGCATACCTCACATTGTTTTTTCATGGAGTGTTTCGTTATACTCTATAATATGTTTTAACAAGGGCATACTAGACACGGCTTCAAAAGCGTGGGGGTCTTTACTCAAACATTTTCCTCCAAAACCACGGTAGCCCTTATGCCAGATGATAGAGTGTGAATCTCCAACCCACGGGTCTTGCACGATGATTTCCCTTACTGTCTCATAATCCACTCCGAGTTTCTGGCAACTATCATAAAGCTGGTTGAACCATGAGACTTTAAGTGCGTAGTAGGAATTGAAGGCGTGCTTGAGTGTCTCTGCGTCTTTAGGAGATATGATTCTTTTTACCGGGGCTTGTGGCAGAAGATCGAAAAGTTCTGGCGCAAAGTCTAGCGTCTGGTGGGGCATCCCAAGAATCTGGAACTGTGGCTTTGAGAAGTCTTCCCATGCGGTCATTTCTGTGAGAAATTCCGGTGAGTAGATGATGTTCTTTTTTGTTTCTTCAACGAGACGATCCGTGGTTCCGGGGACAACGGTGGATTTTATGATAATGATACGCGCGGTGCTTTTTGAAATATATTCTTTCAAAGAAAGAAACTCCTCATCTGTCCGTGCATTTTTAGGGAGATTATATGCGACAAAAAGAATCTCCCGCGAAAGGACACTCTCAATCGTGTTTGTCTCTCCTTGTATATCAAAGATGGTTGCATCGGGGTAGTATCTCTTTAGAATCTTCCCTATGAAACCGTTGCCAATTATCCCGATATTATTCTTCATGTATAAGTTGCTCTAGTTTCCGTCCCATGACTTCAAGACTGTGATTCTTGAACGCACGGCGCTTTGCTTGTAATGGTTTGCTATTTTCAAAGGCGTTGAGCGTAATAAGCGCAAGATCGCGGAAATAACTCTCATTCTCTTTCGGGGTATCTCGTAAAGTAAAATCGAAATAGATTGCCGCGTCTGCACCACCAAACTCGTAGAGGGACTGCACCTCTTTGTTAAGCACCAGAAGATTCCCGGACATCATGGCTTCAAGGAGGACAAGGGAGCATACCTCGCTATAGGTGGGGAAAATGAAGATGTTTGCGAGCCGGAAGAGGTCTGACACTATTTTTGACGATACTCCCATCTCATGTTGCGGAGTGTCTATGAGCGAGGTGAAGACGAGAGAAGAATGGTCAAGGCCGATATGGGAAGCCCAGACTTGTGTTTCAGAGATAAGCCGCTTGTCTTTATGACCGTTTGCATGGGCGTTCGGGACAATAAGCGCGGTCTTCATACCGAGCTTCTGCATTTCTGCATGGATGCGTATGACTTTATCAAGCCCCTTACCGCTTATCATACGAGGCGTGGAGAGGGGATATACGGTGATAACGTCTTTGTCTAGGAGGTTGTATTCGTTGATGAGCTTTACAACAAACGGGTCTAAACCCCAGAAGGTGCGCGGATCACGAGCGTTATAGACTACTCTTACGTTTGATGGCCATGTGCCGTAATACTCCGCAAGCGCGGTGACTTTATCGTGGTTGAGATACACCAGTTTTACCCTATCGTCAAAATTCCATGAAAATCTGTTCGCATGAGGATTGTTTTCAAGGAGAAGCCGCGTGCTTGGTGCGGAGTGGCACCATGCGTATATGCGGCACTTTAGTTTCGGGTGTGCCTCACGGAGAGCGATGTTGTAAGGGATGAACGTATCTATGAAGAAAATATCGTGACAGAAAAGCACTTCAATATCTTCCATGTTCTTCTCAAACATCTCCCGCGCCTTTGCCACATCTTCCTTCCAGTGCTCCGGGTATTCTGTACCTTTATACGGCTCAAGAATGAGTTGGGGGACTATTTTGCGTACCTCTGTACCCGGAGGGACAAGCTCATCGTCTTTAAAGGTTGGTAACACAAAAAGCACAGGGGAGTACCCTATGCTTGTGAGTGCAAGAAGTTGATCTCTTACCACCGCGCAGAGAGAGTAGCCGGTATCGAAAGAATAAAAGGTGGTGAGGATGCCGACTTTCTTCATGGCTTTGAGATAGTGATTCTTACGCTGTCTTTTTTTGATGCTGATTTATACAAATGGAGTTCGTATACCATTCTATCGTCCTCGATGTAACCGCGCTTAACGAGTATATCTTCCAATATTTTGACAAGGTTGCTTACATCTGTGGTGGCATGATGTACGAGGGAAAATTCGAGTGTCATGCTTACCTTCCCGGTGATTTTCTCTTTCTTCGGAAGGGAAAACCAAAGATCGTTTTCATACTCACGGCAGCGTTGTGTTTTATATCTGCGGCCTTGAAAGGCAGCATTGATGGAAAGGGGCGTAATAGGGATTTTGACTTGGGTAATTTTCATAATATACGCCCCCCGCCACCCTTTTTAATCCTCTTCAACAGCTTCCTCTTCCTCTTCCTCTTCTTCTTTTTCTTCCTCTGTATCCTTTTCTTCGTCTTTCATAAAATATGTGTTTATTAAGGTTTTTAATTTCGACATATTCTCCTCTCCACCATTGATTGTTTCCCGAAGGTTTTTAACCCTCACCAATGATGGAGAGGAAAATACGAGATAGGAAAGGGGGCGGCAAGCGTCCCCTTAAAACTTACACAACGGAATCTCTTACCATGTTTTCATGATTTTTTCTCCTTGTAAATGTATACAAACGTCCGATAATGTTTTCTAAACATTCGTGGTGATATACCCGGCTACGGAACTCGGTGCTCATTTCAACGAACGAATCGGTATCCTCCATCTCCTCTTTACAGTGGTTGCATATAAGGAACCGTTGCTTCATGAGGTATGGTGTCGGCGTTTCGTGGGACATGGCGACTCCCCCTTAAAGAACTGTAGCCTCTCTCTTTATCTCTATTATAAACAAAAGAAGTCCCGCTGTAAGCGGGACTGTCTTTTACTTACAAGCGTCCATTGCTGTCGCGTATGCGGAACTGGAAACAGTACCCCAGAATCCTGTCGGTGAATAGACACCAATGGCATTGAACCCTGCGGCATAGCCGTTATTCATAAGCCATCCCTGTACTTCATTCACATTCATACCCGTATATGCCGGTGGACAAGCGGGAGTCTCTGTTTTCGAGAGCTTATCTGCAATCTTGTCAAGAATACTCATGATTGCGGTTTGGTAAGATTCCATTGCCTTACTGAAATTGAAAAACCATGCGGGCGGGGCATCTACTTCCTCGTCCGAGGAAGAAGAACCGTTGTTTACCACATCGTTCGCATCCGAAGAACGTGAATCCCTTTCTACAAAGAGACGACCATTAAACGGTGCTGAACCATTAAAATTATCTTCATCACAACCATCACTCTGTGCAAGTCCTCCCACACCGAATGTGCGAAGCTCTAAATCGAGCGGCTGGTCGGGAAGGTCATTCACCAATTTAACGGAATGATACACCACCACATCGTTTTTATTCACCAAACGAGGCGTAATGGCAAAACAACTCGTTGTCTGAACCAAGATTCCGTTTTCGTCCATGATCTTATACTCGCCATACTCCACTTCATCAGGAGCGCTGACATCAAGTGTCGCGCCGAGTCTTACATTTGACCCCGCACGAACGGTATCTGTCTGATTGCCATTCACGGTAAACCCTGCCTCCTGAATATTTACTGCCGCGGATGCCGCGGTAGCGGACAGTGCGAGTGCGAGAACCGAAAGAAAAACCACTTTTTTAATATTCATAACAATAAATATATTTATTACTAATTTTTAATTCATAATTCTCCGTATTGTGAACGACCCGGAGATTATTTCTATACCTAGCTCCCGGTTGAAGACTTTGCAACTTCAACCGGAAGTATGCACACACATCCCGGCCGGGAGCGAGATATAGATTTTCTTATATAATATATAATTATAAGTGCCATAATTTAGTTGTCAATAAAAGGATTTATAACCCCTCTCACCGGATTGCGGGACTTAAAATTGCCGCGGCCGATGCGCTCTTGCGAGTAGCATATATCCCACAATCCGAGGGGAAGGGTCAAAACTATACAAAAGTTCTCAAATCTATACAAAATTAGGTCAATCTACACATTCAAAGGTCATAGAGCTTTGAATGAAGCAGGCAAGGATTTGACGAGACAAAGTTGGTATGAACGCTAACCTTTGTATCTCGTAAAGTCACCTTGCAATTGTGGGTAATGTGCCTCATTTCGCCACCGCGGATGCCTTTCGGCAGAGACCTCCGCACGTCTACCTATTCCGCCACTGCTTCATTCAAGGCTCTATTTCAAAGGCACCACCTTAAGAATCTCATCTCGGAGGGCTTCTAGTTCTTCAACGGAGAAAGATTGCTCGATAATACAACCCAAATTTTCTTCATAAATAAAAAGTACACATCTTACTTTCTGCGCCACATCATTTATAATTTCTTGTTTTTTTGTGATGGTTATTTTCATGGTTTTTTTGTTAAAAGCTCTGTGAAGAAGGAGCTAAACTTTCTCGTAAGTCTGCTCAAAAATATCTGGTTTACAGGGATACAGCTCATTTTTTACTCCTTTAATAATCCAATCACCCTTATTCGCTATCATTTCACCTTCAAGGGTGTCAATTTTTAATTTATCATTGTGTTGTGATACAACTCTGTTCTGTGTTTTGATAAGAGTTTGTAATTCTTCATCCCATAAGTTACCGTTAAATTGCACTGCGTCTATAATTACTGGTTTTTTACGATATTTCATATTTGAAAACTTCTTTTATTTTGTTAAAAGCTCTGTGAAAAATTGGTCTGGTGTTTGTCCTTCACTTAAAGCATCAATAAAACGGTGCCAGTAAATTTTCCACTGTGGTTCTCCTTGCCAGATTGACCCTGATGGTTCAATACCCCACCCCTCTGCCTTGCCGAGACACCTCCAAAATTCAGGGTCGAGTAAAAAATAATCACGATAAAATACCTCTAGATGCGCCTTTTCTTCAAAGAGGTGGTGAAATTCTCCTGTGTTTTGTTTCGGGTACCACCCCGCTTTTATTGCTCGCTCAATTGCAATTTCCATAGTTGACACCTTCTCTATTTCTTAATCTCTGATAATTTCTCTAGATAGCTTCCATTGCGCCATCTCTGTAACCCATGGCGTAGGCCTCCTCCGCTGCTTCGGCGCGGACGGTTCGGATGAAAGATTTTATGAGTGCATCTAATCCTTGCGCGTTTTCTTCTTTTGTTTGAGGATAACCGCCCCAAAGTTCATCGAATTTTATTTCCCACCTCTCTTGTTGTGTGTTTTGAGTCATAGGGATAGAGTAGGTTTACATACACCGCCACAAGGACATTCTGTTTTATACACTGTCCAGTTTTTGTTACTTTTTTCTTTATCTATAGGTGCTTCTTTCCCACATTTCTCACAACGAATTTGTATTTTAGGGTCTTTTTCTATAGTCATAGGGTTATTTCAAGAAGTCTTCACACTTCTTATAGTAGTCGGAGAGACAGGAATTATGTAATCTTTCTCCAGTTTTTATTTCTCTGTCCTTTTGCGTGATTGTTTCCCATCCCAAATCTTTCTCCTCCGGCCTGCACTCTTTTAGTGCTTCTTCGATGGCGTGGCGGAGGGAGGAGGAAAGGAAGGATTTTACAAATTCAACAGAAACAAAGAATGTATGGTCATGCAGCATAAGAGAACCTCTTTTTTCTTCCTCAAACTCTTTCTCAAATTCAGCTATGTAGTCTTTTAGTGTTTTCATGGTTTTTTATGTATTTAAGGTAGCTCTTTGCATCGTGGCACCACCCGTGCTTCCCGCACACCCGGCAGCGGATATCAATAACGAGCAAAGAACCGAAGTATTTTTTTGTGGTATGGGAATGGCTGCCACAGTGCATTTCTGTAGTTTCATGGTACATTTTGTCTCCTCCTTGCCCCCACCAATGACGAGTTTCTACTTTTATTTCATGCTCATACCAAGTATGCTCTCCTTTTGTTTTCTTGCAGCCATATAACTTTCTCCACAGCGTTGATGGATATTTCCGGGTGCCTTCGTACACTGGTGGAGGGTTCTTCCCGTCCCTGCGCTCTGTCCAGTTTCTTTTGCCGCTCATTTCTAAATAGCATTTATCGCTTTTATAACTTCATTTATATCAAGATTTTCAACGACTTGGACATACATTTCATCTCTATCTTCACGCCGTAGCATTTTGCCCGTCTCGTAAGATACCTTATCGCATCCATTATAAGGGTATGAACAATTTTCTCCGGTCTTGGGGTCTATGTATTTGATCTCTTTTTCTGGATATTCCTCGGTCACAATTTTTTCAATGGTAATTTTATACATGATATTTCATTGCATATTTATACAAAGAGATTGCCTTTAAGCGACCAGATGGAGGCGTGTTTTACGCCAGTTTTCTTTATGGCCTCCAATTTTGCCTTCATTGCCGCTTCGTCCATGTACCAGTAGGACTGTCCGAGGGCGAGCCAATGAAGCTCTCCGCTCGAAACATCCCGTAGTGCTTTCTCATTCCCCGGAAGGGAAGAGAGGGGGACATTTGAGATAGTGGTAGGGGTGCTTACGTTCTGTCCTGCGGTATCGTGATATCCATACGAGGGGATGCCGCCAATAACACGATCCACACCAAGTTTTGAAACTGCGTATTTCACGCATGATTCCACCCACGGAAGGGGAGCATTGGGTGCGGTATCGGCGTTGATTGAATACATACCGTCATACGTCATTACCGCGACTTTATCCACCGTGGTTGCCGCAAGCGCGGGATAGCTGAAATTCTGGGGGTATCCATTATCGGTAGACTTTGCGGGGGTTGCTATGTGCAGTTTATATCCTTTCGCATGAAGCGCCGCGCTCATTTCTTTCACCAACTGAACCACACCAGCCATAGTCGCTTGTGTCCATGAGCCGAAGTCTTCAAGATCGAGTTCAAAGCCGGTTACTTTTTTTACTTGAGAGAGAAAATCCAGTTCTTTTATAACAGCATTGCTAAACTCGCTCCTTTTTGCGGCATCTGAAACCAGAAACATGATTGAGTTTGCACTGAATGTAACGACCGTGATGTACTGCTCGACACTTCTCTCCTGCATCGCCATCATAGTGGCGCGGCGTACCGAAAACTGTTCTCCCCACCACACGACACCACCATTCTGCGTAAGCTCTCCCCACTGACATTTCACCGCGTGTACCGGGTGCGCGGAGAGATAACTTTTAATGGTGTCAATCGTTGTCTCGCCGATATATGTCCACACGTCCGTTTTATGCGTGGTGGGAGGCAGAGGAGGAAGCGGAGGAAGACAGGTAGTTACTGATACAAAAGAATCTTGCGTGTTGTCGTCGTATTCGACGGTGAGTTTTTTTATTTTAGCCATAAAATGCAATAAAAAGAGCCATTAAAAGAGCGTTTATAAATATTATAAGGAACACTATGTCCTCTTTTCGCATGGAAGTTTAGAAAGGAATTTCGCCTTGATCTTCCGCCACAGCATCAGTGGCCGAACTTCCTTCATTTTCATATTTCGGTTCCGGGTTTTGCGGGGTAGGACTGCTCGTGTCTTCAATTTGTACAGATCGTTCTTCTGCAAGAAGAATACGGAATTTCGGCTGCCTGTTTTCTTCTGTTCGGTAACGATTCGGGAACATGAGAATCTTGCGGAAATGGTCTTTACCACAGCTTCCCTTTATGGTGATATTGCCGGTAAAGAAGGTATCACCGCGCTGTGATTTGGCTTCCCAGAGCGCACCGATGGATTCATTGTTTAATGGCATAATGACTTATATTATTTTCAAGAATAAGACTGATACCTAGCTCTGCTAATACCACAGCCAAAATCGCCCACCCACCACCAATATAACCTGCCAGACCTCCCCCAATACTACAAAGAACAAAACCAATTATTTTTTCCTTATCAAAATAAAGTTTCATATTATTAAGGTTTTACCTGTTTGTTTTCTTCTTTCTTACTTTTAATAATAGACTCAACGTGCTTCACAATGGCATGATACCCCATTTCAAGCTCGGTAGGGTTCTTCTCCTTCACTGCCGCCCATGCGCGAGTGCCAAACACGGCGTAGATCGCCTCTATCTTCTCTTTCTTCCCTCCCACTCCCGCACCAAACACGGTTACAAGGTAGTTTTCGATTTCTTCAAGCCACTTTTCTTTTTCTCTAACCCACTTGTGCTTATTTTCTTCTGTGTGGAAGAGTTCGGCAGAATCTCGCTCTGCGAGAGATGGTCGAGTAATTCCATCAGAAATGATTGCATCAATCGCTGGCGCGAAATCGTCATATTTAGGATTGCGGAAAGTCTTTCCATCAAGAAGTGTTGAGCGGTCTTTGATAACTGTAGCTTCCCGCCATACTTTCTTTTCTTTGGTAAGGATTTCTTCATAACGTCCCATAAGCACAAGGATATCCGGCTCATAAGCGGTTTCTCCTTCTACTTTCATTTTAATGCCTGATTTATAAATTTCCCGACGGTTGGTGTCGGGGTTGATTTCATTTTCGTATTCATACCCCGCACGCCCGGTCATGATGATGTGGTACAGGTCGTTTACGAAGTGGTCGGAAAACTCTGTTTTCCATGTGGGTTTAATCTGTCCCCAATCTTGGAATTGAAGCGTGGTGCGGTTCACTTTCTTTTTATATGCCTCCAAGAAGCCCTCCCAGATATGAGAAATGGAGTCTATAAAGAGGATATCTGATAACCCTTCTTCACGGCAGAGGCGCATGGCTTCTTTCAGATCGGCCATACTTCTGCTTTCTTTCACCACCGCTTCTATTTTGTTTTCCTTAAAGAGAGGAAGAAGGAACTTACTGGCACGCTCGGTGTCGAAGATGGCAACTGGCTTCTTTGAGCCGATTTTCTTGTGCAATCCAATGGCAACAAGTGCCGCGGTGTATGTTTTCCCGGTGCCTGCGAAACCTTCAAAAGCGGCTTTAAAATAGGGTTTCGTGTTTCCAAGAGGGGTGAAAAAGTTTTCTTTTGTCATGAAGATATTTGACGAGAAGGATTTTTTAATTCAGTTTCAGTTTCTTTTTGTTTCTTGAACTCGTTTAAAAGAACAATTTTTGCTTTTAAAATATCAACCCTAGCTTTTAGCTTTTCGTGTTTTTCTGTTTTTGTTTTCTTCTCTTCTTGTTCTTTCATT
>ERZ1292644.1060-Hain-H14-01um-R2-1060-length-15128-cov-5_pt1 | contig 15128 bp, 21 predicted proteins | sample MGYA00564402_ERZ1292644 | MGnify/ENA primary metagenome ERZ1292644 (study PRJEB36523, sample SAMEA6512644) | groundwater metagenome | collected 2019-01-09 | study: AquaDiva: Metagenomics assemblies of 32 groundwater samples
GCAAGATAAAAGTCATAGGCGTTTTGAAAGAAGTTCCCGTGCCTCTGCCCTCGGGAGGTTTGTCAACAAGATTTGAATTGGCAATTGAAGCAAACAATCTTATTCCTCTTGAAGAAACTTTTGAGGAGCTGAATATTACAGAAGAGGAGGAGCAGAAAATCCTCGAGATGTCAAAAGACCCTGAAATTTTCAACAAGCTTTCGGGAAGCATAACGCCGAGCGTGTGGGGCTATGATGAAATAAAAAAAGCGCTTGTGTTGCAATTGTTCAGCGGAGTGAAAAAAATTCATGCAGACGGGCAAAAAAGCCGTGGAGACATTCACATATTGCTAATTGGAGACCCCGGAGTTGCAAAATCAGTTACGCTTGGATTCATGGCGGAAATTTCCCCAAAAGGAAGATATGTCGTCGGTAAAAGCGCAAGCGGAGCAGGCCTTACAGCTACGGTTGTAAGAGATGAATATCTTCGAGGCTGGAGTTTGGAAGCAGGAGCAATGGTTTTGGCAAACAAGGGATTGGTTTGCATTGATGAACTTGAAAAAATGGACCCCTCAGACAGAAGCTCAATGCACGAGGCAATGGAACAGCAATGCATGCTTCCAGATTTTAAGCTTCTCCTCTCAGATGGAAAAGAAGTTGAAATTGGAAAATTTGTTGATGATTTAATGAAAAAAAACAAGAACAAAGTATATTCTGGAAAAAATTGTGAAATTCTACCTGTTGAATCAGTGGAGTTAATCTCAACAAATTTCACAAATCATTTTCCATTGAAAGCCGACAGAATTAGCAGACACCTTGCTCCAAAAGAATTTGTAAAGATAAAATTCTCACAGGGAAGGGAAATTACAGTCACTCCGGAACATCCCTGTTGGATTGTTGAGAATGGAAAGATAACGACAATTCCTGCAGAAAAATTAAAAGAAGGAATGTTCTTCCCAGTACCTTCAGAAATAAAAATAAATGCAAAAGATTACAAGAAAGAAAATGATATTTTATGCAAAATTTTAGGATATCACATAAGTGACGGAAGTTATGAGTTAAATAGGGGCAAAAAAACAGGGATTCAATTTTGGAACAATGACAAAAATCTAATTGAAGATTACAAAAAAGCAATTGAAAATTATTTCAAGGTTAAGCCAATAATAACCCAAAGAGGAAAGCAATTTGCGGTAAGAGTCATATCTAAGGAAGTTTTTGAAAAAATGATGAAAATTGACCCTAAATTACTGGAAAAAGGAAAAATAAAAGTAATCCCTGAAGAAATTATGCATCTTCCACACGAGAACATAAAATATCTTTTAAGGGCTTTATATGATGGAGATGGCTCGGTTTCAATGCAAAAAAGAAATGGCTGTAGAATCTCATTTGTTTCAGAAAATAGATTGTTAACAGAACAGATCTCAAATTTATTGTTAAGATTGGGTATTCAGTCCTCAATTTTTTATGACAAGCATTCAAACGTCTGGAGATTAGACATCTCTGGTCAAGAAAATCTTGCTGAATTCTTGAAAAATATTAGTTTTTTATCCCAACATAAAAAACAAAAGTTGAAAGAATATCTAGAAAAAGAAAAAAGTTATAAAACTATTCGTGACCTGATTCCAAATTGTACCGAAAAAATAAATGAAATCTTTAAAAAGCTAAAAATTTCTCAAAAGAAATTTCTTGGACATCAAATAGATTTGGGGGTTGAAAAACAGAGAGTATTCTTGCAAAAACTTGTTTTAATAGCAGAAAAAGAGATGGTAAAAAAAGATGGTTATAAAGAAGGAGAATATTGTGATTTGGAAGACGATTTAAATGAAATAAAAAAACTTGCTTTTGGATATGCTCGTTGGGTAAAAATCAAAAATGTTTCAAAGATAAAAAATAAGGGGATAAAGTGGGTTTATGATATAACAATTGAGCCATATAAAACATTTATTTCCAATGGCATGATTTTGCATAATACAATCACGATTTCGAAGGCAAATGTGCAAGCCACGTTAAGGGCGGAAACTTCTGTGCTTGCAGCCGCAAATCCAAAATTCGGGAGATTTGATCCGTATCAGCCGGTTGCGCAACAAATTGATTTGCCTCCGACGCTGATAAACAGATTTGACATAATTTTCACATTAAGGGATATTCCAGACAAGGAAAAAGACAAAAAAATTGCAAGCCATGTTTTGCAGGAACACATTAAAAAAGGAAACGAAATGATAATCCCAAGAGAATTGTTCAGAAAATATGTCGCATATGCAAAACAGAGAATAAAGCCGGTAATATCAACAGAAGCGGCGAACGAAATTGAAAATTTTTACGTTGATTTAAGGAACCGCCCGGTGTCATCTGAAAGCGCTCTCAGGCCTATTCCGATTTCAGCAAGGCAGTTGCAGGCTTTGATAAGAATGTCCGAGGCATCAGCGAAGATGAGATTAAGTGAAACTGTTTCATCAGACGATGCAAAAAGGGCGATTGAACTTATGAAATATTATCTAATGCAAGTTGGCTATGATTATGAATCACAAACTTTTGACATTGACAAAATATATACAGGCATGACAACATCAAAAAGGAATAAAGTTCTTATAGTAAGAGATATGATAATCAAGTTGCAGGACAAACTCGGTGATTTAATTCCCGTCGAGGAAATTGAAAACGCGCTCGAGGGAAAGCTTTCAAAAGACGAAATTGAGGAATCAATAATTGAATTAAGAAAAAACAGCGTAATCATAGAACCCAGAAGAGGATACATACAAAAGATATAAGATGAAAAAGGAAAAATTTGATATTAAAAAACTTGAAAAAATTCCCAAAGAGAAATGTTTTATCTGTAAACATCAAATTGATGATTCGGACATTATATTTGAAAGTGAGAAATTCATAGCATTTCTTGATTTGTACCCTCCAACTAAAGGATATACAATCCTTGCTATAAAAAAACATATGGAAGACATTACGGAATTATCTGAAAAAGAGTATTTAGAATTACAGAAAATTTTGTTGAAAATTTCAAAGGCAATAAAAAAAGCATTTAATGCAAAAAGAATATGTCTCTTAAATTCAGGCGGGTTGTTAACCCATTTGCATTTTCATATTATTCCAATGTATAAAGAAGTTTATGATAATTTTATAGATATAATTTTAAAAAAGGAAATATTGAAATTGTCAAAAGAAGAAATGTCAGAATTGACAAATAAAATAAAAGACAATTTGTAAAATGCCAGAACAAGATTTCAAACGGAACATTGCATATAAAATGAGAATCGGAGGGATTATCAGCGGAAAGCCTGTGTTAAATGGCGAGAAATTTTCCTTCCTGGAACTCGGCGACAGAAAAGTTATCAGAGTAAATGTCGCAGGAATAATTGTTGACAAATATGAAAGCAACGGCGAGAAAAAATATCTATTTCTTACAATTGACGACGGCTCGGGGCAGATAAAACTGAAAGCGTTCGGCGATGACAGCGAAAAATTTTCAGGAATTTCGCACGGACAGACAGTAATTGTAATAGGACTCTTGAGATACTTCAATAACGAAATTTACATTTCCCCGGAAATAATAAAAGAACAAAACCCCCAGTATCTTGTATTAAGAAAAATTGAAACAGAAAAACACGAGGGGAAAAAAATTTCCGCGCTAAAAACAGAATCGCTTCCGACAAGGGAAAAAATCGCGGACATAATAAAAAATTCTGAAGCAACAGGAGGAATTAATTTTGAAAAAATAAGCTATAATCTCAAAGAAATCTCTCCCGAGACAATTAATGAAGAACTGCAAAAACTTCTTGAGGAAGGAGTTATCTTCGAACCGCGCCCTGGGGTTGTAAGATGGTTGGGGTGAAATATGGGAATAGAAATTCCAAAGTTTGTAATATTAAGAGGATGTATTAATTGTGATGTGTCTAAAAGACATAAAGAAAAGACCGGATTTGATTATGGATTTAATCATGAAGAAGTAATTCCTTGTATAATTGACGGATGTGTAAGTTATGAATATGATTTATCACGACCATTTATAGATCCTGTGGAAGTTCTAAATCTTGCCAAAGAAAATGGAAATAAAAACCAAATTCAAAATGCCAGAAATTATTTATTACATATCCGTAAAGTTTTCGGAAATTTCTATCAAAAAATTGGAATTAATCTAAACAATTTTTTAGAATAAAAATTATCTCTTTTCTTCTTTCATTTATCTCAACTTCCTCAAAGCCAGAACAATTGCTGCAATAATCAACAAGGTAAGGACAATAATGATTAGTAATTTATCATTGAAATTCTTAATAGCAGCTTCGATAACCAAAGACGCTCCTGCCGGCAAAGTTGAAATTTGCACAAGCAAAGGCGAAGTATACAATCCTGCGATAATCAAAATAAATCCGATAAAAGCAAAAATGAAAAAAGTGTTCTTATTATACTTAGCAGTAGCATCGTTAAATTGTTGATTGCACATATTGCATTCTTTCAGGGAAGATGTGCATCCCTTGTTATCATAATCATAAATTGCCATTCCTCCAGATTGAACGCAACTGTCTGTTTGTTCCTGCAATATCTTCGAAAAAGTGCAATTGCCGCACTGCTCAGTTCCGACGCCATATTTCACAGGATAAGGTCCTGAATTAATATTTTTGCAAACATCCTCGTATTTGGGAGATTCGTAAGCATAACTAACAATCAAATTAAACAAAACAACAACCATCACAGCTATAAAAATTCCCAGCAAGATAGTTAATGCAAAATTTCGCCCCTGCAATCTCTCTTTTTTCAATCCCCTAACCATAATTAAAATAAGCGTAAAACATTTATAAATTTTGTTATCATCGTCAAATTCCGCTCGCACTTTCGTGCTCGCTTATTGGTGGCTCAAACTAAACTTCGTTAAGGTTTTCGCTTGAGGATAATTAATGCATTAAAACTTTTTAGCGGAGAAACTTGACAGAGTCAGTTTCGGAGCAATTGGTTGTGAGCGCAGCGAACCTTTTAAAGGCGGACGAGTGACTTTGTAGTAAAGAGAAATTACTTTTCAAAGAAATTTTATTATTAATTAATTGTTTTTTTGGAGGGTGGGCGGGTGGGAACAAATTAAGGAAATAAAAATTCGTGCTAAGTTAAGAGTAGGTAGGGAATTGGCGGAGGGATTGAAAAGATACTCGTGCGAAGTTGTGAGCAGGCGGGAATAAATCAAAGCAATAAATCTGCAATTTCCAAAAACTTATAAATTATTCCTCATATGCTTTTTTGACAGTAAATTCACCTAAGCCGGCTTCTTCGTATGCGCGGGCTAATCTTAATACGTCATCTAAATTGTTCGGATGTCTGACAGTCATGCGGTTCTTAGAGGGATTATGAACATTCATATATATACCTCCAACATTATACCCTTTAAGTTTATAGACGAGGACCATATCCGCTTCAACTGAGGAGGTCATATTATACCGGGGTATTCTTACAGTGTAATAATAACTTCCAGATAGATAACGACCCTCTTTAAAAATATCATTCCTACCAACAACACTTTTCCCCCATAAAAAATCATAAAAGAGGTTATCAAACATTTTCTCTGCAATTCTTAAAAGTTTACCACATAATTGCAAAAAGATCATATCTCCTTGATATGCCTCCCTTTGTGCCTTCCTTATATTATCTCTCATTTTAATCTCCTCTTCTGTAAATAATCCTTCAATCTTAACCATCCCTTTATTTTCAAAAATACATTTATAAATCCTTTCTTCAAATCTATTCTATGGAAAACTACGAAAAACTTCTTGATGAAGCGTTTGCAAAAATAAAAAAAACAGACATTTCAAAAGAAAGATTTGAAATTCCAAAAATAGAAGGGCATGTCGAGGGAAGAAAAACAATCCTCACGAATTTTTTTCAGACTGCAGATTACATAAGGAGAAATCCCGAGCATTTCCAAAAATTTCTCCTGAAAGAACTTGCAGTTTCAGGGCAAAAAGAATCTGAAAGGCTTGTTCTAAACATGAAAATTCCGTCGGCAAAAATAAACCAGAAAATAGAGCAATATGTGAAAGAATTTGTTTTGTGCAGGGAATGCAAAAAACCCGACACAGAATTGGTAAAAGAACCTTCAAGCCGTGTTACATTCATGCGCTGTCTTGCGTGCGGAGCAAAACATGCTGTGAGTAAAATTTAGCGACGCGGGCATTGATTGCGTTTCAATGTTTCATTAGCAGATTTGCGTGCGGAGCAAAACATGCTGTGAGTAAAATTTAATCAGAATATAATGTGTCTCTTCTGCCATAAAAAACATTAAATAGATTCATTTAAATAAATTTATATTCAAAATTAAATATAACAACCTTTAAAAAACAATTTTCACTTATATAAAAACCAAGGAGGAAAAAATGGTTGAAGCTTATTGTGTGAAATGCAAAGAAAAGGGAAAAAAGATGAAAGACCCTGTGATAAAAAAGACTTCAAGAGGCGGATACATGGCTCAAGGAAAATGTCCTAGCTGTGGAACAAAAATGTCTGCTATGATATCACAGGAAAACGCGGAAAAAGCCATGAAAGACGGCGCAAAAAAATCCTTTTAACAGAAATGCTTGTAAAAATTCATAAAGCATACAGGGATGTAATAGCTATCTGTGATTCAGAACTTCTCGGAAAAAAATTCGAAGAAGAGAAGTTGCAGATTGATGTAAAGGAAAGTTTCTTTAACGGCAAGGAGGCTGATGAAGAAGAAATCGGGAGTATAATGGAAGAAGGAAAAAGCGCAGACGCAACTTTTAATATTGTCGGCGGAAAATCCGTGGAACTTGCACTAAAAAACAACTTGATAACAAAAGAAAACATAATAAAAATACAGGGAATTCCTGTCGCGTTGGTTCTGATTTAAATTCATTATGAAAATCTCGGATAAACGCCAATTTTTACTTTGTTGCGGGTAAAACCATAAGTAGTAAAAATATATTCTCCATTTTTTATCATTTCTGCAGCATGTCTGCTTACTGCCACATTCACTTCCAAAAGTTTGTTGTTTTTTCCATAATAAGGAACAATTTCAACACCGTCGGGATTTTTATTTCCTGATAAGGAAATTATCATCCTTGCATCTATTTTATTTTCTTCTTTAAAATCAACCAAGTATCCTTCCAATCTTCCTCGCTTTTGAAATTCGTTAAATTGTTCAGGAGAAAATAATAAGTGATAATCCAGTCCGTCAAATTTAAATGGCATATTTTTACCTGACTTAAAAAGTTTAAAAAATTTCCTCTTTTAAATGCAATTTCTCCGCAAGGTTCTTAGCTTTTTCTTTTACTACAACATAATCAAAAAGTTTTTTGAGATTTGTCTTTGTTCGTCTTTTTGGAGCATTTTTAAATTCTCTAAGTAACCAATCAATATCATTTTTACTTGGTTTTTTAAAACCAAGCGACATAAATCTAATCGCAGCAAATAAGTTATGTTTATTATCAATAGAATTTACCCGTAATTTCTTAGATTTTAAATCGCTAATTGCTCCAGTCATTGCAATTATTTTTTGTCTCCAATTTTTTAAAAATAAATCTCTAACCTCAATCGCAAAACCATTAATAGTGAAACTGGAATGTTGTTTTAATTCCTTTAGGATATTCCCGCTCTTTTTCCAATGAATATCCAAAACAACTAAATCTTTAAGTTCTTTTGCTTTTGGAAATTTTTTTCTTTCCAAAGTTATTTGATTTTTTCTCCTTATCTTTCCATAAACAAACCCAAATTTTCTCAAATTATCAATAAATTTTTTGTGGTTTCCAATAATTATCGAATCAAAATCTCTTTGAGGTAATTTCTTTTTGAAGAAATAATAAAACATAATATTCCTCATTGCTCCGCCAACAATGTAAAATTTAGTTTTCTTCGGAATGGCATTAACGATGTCTTGAAAAATTAAATAAGTTGAAGGTTCTTGTAAAAAAACAGGAATGGCATTCATAATAAAATAAAAAAAGAATATTATATAAAACCTTCATACTAACTTTTAAAAACAACTTTTTCATAAAATGATTATGCCGGAAAACACAGAAGAAAGCAAGGAAAATAGTTTTGACGAATCTGGAGCGCTATCAGATGAACAAAAAATTATGCGCGCGCCGTTGCCGAGAGGAGAGGAACTAATCGGAATAATAGAACAGAGAGTCGGCGGCAACAAAATGATGGTAAAGTGCCTCGACGGAAAAACGCGAAACTGCCGCGTTCCCGGAAGGCTGAAAAGAAAACTTTGGCTGCGTCCCGGAGATGTCGTGATAATTGAACTATGGGAACTCGACAAGAACAAAGGCGATGTCATACTAAAATACAAGACAAGCCAGATTGAATGGCTGAAAAGAAACGGATATTTGAAAGAAGAAAAAGAAGAATTTTAATTAAGTTCTTATTTAGCGGGATAAGCAGAGTAGTAGGTTACATATCTGGCATTTTTCAATTTTGCACGTGAAGGATATAATTTCTTTTCGCTTACTAATTCATTTAATGTCTTTTGTACTTTCTTCTTATAACGTTCGTTCAGCACCAAACCCCATAATATGCCCTGCAGATTCATAGTCCCCTCTAAGGAAATAAATTCATAAATAATGTCTCCAAGAGTTCCAACTTGAGTTTCTAAATCCATAAAAAGATTAAGATTATGCTCTTTTAAACATTATCAAATTGAAAAACATAAAGCAAAAACTTTTTAACATTTCTTTATCTATATAGTTCATGAAAAAAATTATCTTAGATAAACTTCCGCGAATTTTGAAGAACAGAAAACAGCTTGAGAGAAAACTCGGCATAAAAATAACAAATCGCGGGAGAGAAGTTTTTATCAATGGTTCTCCTTTGGAGGAATATGAAGGAGAAAAAGTAATAGACGCTTTAAACTTCGGCTTTCCGTTCGACGCTGCAATGCTGATAAAAGAAGGATACATTCTGGAAATAATAAACATAAAAGAGCACACAAAAAGAAAAGATTTGAAAAGCATAAGGGCGAGAATCATTGGCAAAAACGGGAAAACTTTGAAGACGCTAAACCATTTAACAGGGTGCTATTTTGAATTAAAAGACAACGAAGTCGGAATTATAGGGGGACCTGAATATATTAGCAGAGCCAATGAAGTGATTATCTCGCTGATAAAAGGAACAAAAACTTCCAACGTTTACGCATTTCTGGAAAAACATAAACCCAAGCCAATCATTGATTTGGGTTTAAAAGATAGTTTTAAATAAGAAATTTTTTTCAGATATTTATTGTCCCGATAGCTCTGTGTTTACCACGCTTGGGAAATGCAGAAGCAAGGGGCGAACAAAGTGAGTCCCGATAGCTCAGTTGGTAGAGCACATGACTGTTACGACGTGAACTTATTCACGGAAGTTCAAGAAATCGCAAGATTTCGCAGAGATCATGGAGTCGGAGGTTCGAGTCCTCCTCGGGACGTTGAACTTTAGTTCAACAGATTAAACGAAATTCAAAAGAATTTCAGTCGGGACGTTTTTCGAAGAAAACAGACCAAAAAAACCGGGAAATTTTAGTCTGAACTTTTCATTTCCCCCTTAAAATCCAAAGCAACGGAATTCATGCAATATCTTTTTCCAGTTGGACATTTCTCGTTTTTTGGATGAGTAAAAACATGTCCAAGATGATTTCCACATTTTGCGCAAACAACTTCTGTTCTCGGAATAATTAAGGATAAATCTTTTTTAAATTTCACGCTTCTTTTTTTCACGTCGTAGAAACTCGGCCAGCCCGTTCCGGAATCAAATTTTGTCCTTGAATCAAACAGAACATTTCCGCATACCGCACAGGAATAAATTCCTTTTTTCTTATTGTACAACAAATTTCCTGAAAATGGCTTCTCTGTTCCCTTCTCAATTAAAACATGATATTGTTCTTCACTAAGCTTCCCCTTATCCTTAACTTTTTTCATAAAAAGAAAAGCATTTATTAATTAATAAATTTTTTTGAGACTATGAAAAAACAAAAAGTCCTCGTTGCAATGTCCGGAGGCGTTGATTCAAGTGTATCTGCTCTGCTGTTAAAAAACAAAGGCTATACTATCGTCGGCGTTTTCATGAAAAACTGGAGCGATACAAAAAATCAATTCGGCGAATGTGCATGGAAAGACGAAAGGCGCATGGCAATAAAAATCTCTTCAATTTTGAAAATTCCTCTGATAACTTTAGATTTTGAAAGAGAGTACAAAAAATATGTAATTGAAAAAATGTTCGGGGATTACAAAAAAGGTATAACTCCAAATCCAGATATTGACTGCAACCAAAAAATAAAATTTCCTCTGCTGATAAAAGCGGCAAAAAAACTTCGTGCAGATTTTGTTGCAACAGGACATTATGCAAAAATAAAAAAATTTCAAGTTAAAAACTCGCTTCAGGGGGTGGGTGGTCGGGGAGACGGCGGCGGGACAAAAGTAAGATATAATCTTCTCCGCGCAAAAGACGAATCAAAAGACCAAAGCTATTTCATTTATAGAATAAAACAAAATGAACTTGCGAAAGTTATTTTTCCCGTTGGAAATTTAACAAAAAAACAAGTCAGGGAAATTGCGAGAAAAAATAACTTTCCAAATTACAATAAAAAATCAACAGTCGGAATTTGCTTCGTTGGCAAGGTAAATCTAAAAAAATTCCTGCAGAAAAAAATAAAATCAAAAAAAGGAAAAATTCTCTCGCCGGAAGGAAAAGTTATCGGAGAACACGACGGAATTTATTATTATACAATCGGGCAACGTATTGGTTCACGCTTTGGAATTGAAATATCAAAACAAAATGAGGATAGGCATTTCGTGAAAAGATGGTATGTTGCGGAAAAAAATCCAAAAACAAACACAATCATCGCGGCGCCTGAAGGACATCCTCTTCTTTACAGAAAAGAAATCACAATAAAAAATGTGCATTGGATAAATCAGGATGAAATTAATAATATGTTTTTTTGGAGTGAGAGGAGAAATATAAATAATAAATTATTACGAGTTAACAAATCTTCTGATGGGGTGGGTGGGTGGGGTGCTAGTGGCGGGACAAAATCAGGACATATCCTCGCAAGAATCCGTCAAGTTGGAGAACTGCTTCCTGCAAAATTAATAAGAGAAAAAAACAAATACAAAGTAATTCTCGACAAAACAATCACTGGAATTTCACAAGGGCAGGCAGTTGTTCTTTATCATGGGGAAAAATGTTTGGGGGGGGGAGAAATCAAGTTTGAAAAAGACTAATCTGATAAAGGAACTTCAATAACCTGAAATAACTTCTCTAATCTTGCAGTAATTCTTGTTGTTTCAGAGAATTTTTCGTGAGGCTTTTTTGAAAGTCTCGGGACCCAGGATTTAGCAACTTTTTCAGTATCAGAATCATTTTCTGCAGAAAACCTCTGAGTCCGTTCAGCAGTATAATCTTTTTCAGAGTATGTCAAAACTGTTCTCTCAATTTCAGTAATACTTAAATGATACAACGCCAAATAATCTGTCATCTCTTAAAAACAGAAAATCAGTATTTAAGCATTATTATCCTCCAACGATTATTTTAAAAACATCTTTATCTTTTAATTGTAAATAATTTTTCTCGTTGCCTTTTTGGGTGGGCGGCGGGGGATTGGCAGTGGGCATGAACCTCAACGACGCAATAAAAAACAGAAAAAGTGTAAAAAAATTCAAAAGCATAAAGCCGGATTGGCGGGATGTAATTGAATGCATTGACTCAATGCGGCATGCGCCGACGGCAGGAGGAATATCGACGATAAAAATAATCCTTGTAAGCGACGCAAAGAAAATTCAAAAAATCGCCGACGCTGCGCAGCAGGATTTCATCGCACAGGCAAATTTTGTTGTTGTTGTTTGCTCTGATTCTTCAAAAACAATAAGTTCATACGGGGAAAGAGGAAAAAAATACGCAAGACAGCAGGCAGGCGCTGCGATTCAAAATTTTCTGCTTAAAATTGAAGATAAAAAGCTTTCAACATGCTGGATAGGGCATTTTGTTGACGAACAAATAAAAAAGATACTTGAAATTCCGGAAAACATCGACGTTGAAGCCGTTTTTCCAGTAGGATATGAATTCAGAAAAGAAAAAATATCCGCAAAAGTTGAACTTGACAGGATTCTTTACTTTGAAAAATACGGAAACAAAAAAATGAAAAACCCGAAGAGAATTGATAGTTGAAGTTGAAGGAATACTCTCGCACTTCGTGCTTGCTTATTGATATTGCTCCGCATTGGAATTCTTCACGATACTCCACTAAAACAAAAAATAATCCACACGATCATTTGTATATAATTAATTTTATTACCTTAAATTATTCTTAGCGAAAAATCCAGCGAAGCGGATTTTGAGCCATTAATACTGCAAAGCACAAATTTAAAGCGAGCCGAAGGCGAATGTTTTGCACGAGCGTAAAAACTAAGCAAAAAAATAAAAAAAAGAAATAGAAAATAAAAATTAAAATAAATCGGAATTATTTCCAAACCTGTATTCCCAAATCAGACATTTCTTTAGATGCAGGGAATGCGTGTTCTTCCATAGACTTGCCAAGGATGTAAGGCGACTGAACACCAGTCATTATTGTTATAACTCTTACTTTTCCCACAAAATCTTTGTTGATTCTCGCTCCAATAATAACATTTGCGTCAGGGCTCAAATTCTCCGTAATAAGTCTTCCTATTGCATCAAACTCTTCAAGCTTGAAGTCAGGCCCGCAGGTTACATGTATCAAAGCGCCGTTAGCGCCTCTGTAATCAACGTCAAGCAAAGGGTGTGCAAGTGCCTGTTTAACTGCTTCGCTAACTTTGTCCGAACTTGAATCGCTTTCTCCCACTCCTATTACAGCAACGCCGCCGTTTCTCATTATTGTTGAAACATCTGCATAATCCAAATTGATTAAACTTGGCAAGGTTATTGTTTCGACAATTCCCTTAATCATAATGCTGATGAGTTCGTTCGCAACGGCAAATGCCTGCTCTATTGGAAGGTGTCCTGCAATATCAACAAGTCTGTCGTTATCAAGAACAATGCACGTATCAGTTACTTCTCTCAATTCCTGCAAACCAAACTCTGCCTTGTCGATTCTGGCTCTTTCTGATTCAAACGGCATTGTAACAACACCAATGACAATAGCTCCTGCTTCTTTGGAAAGTTGAGCTATGACTGGCGCTGCGCCTGTTCCTGTTCCGCCTCCAAGTCCAGCTACAATAAACACCATATCGGCGTTTGAAATAGCTTTCTTGATGTCAACGATTGCTTCTTTTGCAGCTTCTCTTCCTTTTTGAGGCACTCCGCCAGCACCCAAACCACGAGTCAATTCTTTTCCTATCAGAATTTTTTCATCTGCCTTTGTAACACTTAGATGCAAAGCGTCTGTATTTGCCGCATAAACCGTCGCTCCACTGATTCCCCTGTTGTAAAGCCATGTAATAGCGTTGCAACCGCCTCCGCCAGCGCCGATAACCTTGATGTTTGCCTTTCCAGCTTTAAGTTCATCAAAGTTGATTCCGTGAGTCTTCGCGTTCTCTACTGCTTCTTTTGCAAAATCTAAAACCATTTTTTTCCTCCTTTCATTAATTATTTTCTGAATTAAATTCAGACTGGGTTTTTATCTTTTATTGTCGGAAATTATCTATATTGCTTTCTTGCGAAAGATTTATATAGATGTTGCATTTCCAACTATTACAAGAATTCAGAAATAATTTATTTAATGAGGGTTAAATAAATTATAATAAAAAATATAACTATTTCTCATTTAAATAATTTTTGATGACGCGTGCTATCTCTTAAGAATAACAAAATGCAAAAAAGTTTTCAGAAAAATTAACTCTTCTCCATTATTTTCGCATTAATTCCATGTTCCCCGCAGAGTTCTGCAAATTCCTCCGCATCTTCCTTTGTTCCGACTATAGTTCCATAATGCATCGGAATTGCAAGATAAGGTTTGATTGTCTTCGCAGATTCAGCAGCCTCTTCCGCAGTCATCGTGTACCTTCCTCCGACGGGAAGAAGTGCAATCAGTTTTTTGTTTGCCTGTTTATGTCCCGTCAAAGTCTGCATCTCAGGAATAATATCTGTGTCTCCTGCATGATAAATCACGATGCCGTTCATCTTTATAAGATAGCCAACCCACGACTCTTCCTTTGGATGAAAATTCTTGTCGGTGTTGTAAGCGGGCAAAGTTGAAATTTTGACGTCGTTAAAATCAATCTCCATTCCCGGCTGGACAATTTCTATTTTCACTGGAACTTTAAGTTTCATTATTTTGCTCTGGCAGTCTGCGGTGCAAACAATTCTCGTGCCTTCCTTCACAATCTTTGCAATGTCCTGAACGCTGCAATGGTCGTAATGGCTATGTGTTATAAAAATAAAATCCGCTTTCTCTCCCTCCTGAATGTTGTAAGGATCAATGTAAATAACCTTTGAATTCTTGATTAAAAATCCCGCATGCCCGAGCCACTTTAATTCAACATTATCAATTTGCATTAGACGTTTTAACCTCCGCATTTAAACGGCTTTCTACAAAAACAAGAAATGCTTTTAAAGATTTTTGTTCTTTCTCCACTCTTCCGCCTTTCCAGTCTTTAATTTTCTGTCAAAAATTTCCAATTCCTCGTAAACTCCCGAGGATAAAATCAGCCCTTTCTTCAACAGTCATACATGGAACTTTAATAAGATTACATCCAAACTCCTCGCAGATTTTTATAATTTCATTCTGAATCGCCTTCTGTTCTTCCTCTGATTCTGTTCTTAATTCATCTTTTCTGTAAAAATTTAACGGTTCTAAAATAAAAATCACAGCATATCTAAACTTTCTCGCAAAATCGAGAATCTCCTTCGGAATGTCAAGATTATAAACTTTGCAATAAGCAATGCTGTCGCACAAGCCCCTGTCTGAAAAAAAAATTCTCGCGTTTTTCAGCCGATTTTCAATCTCTCGTTTTTGTAATCTGAATATTTCGTCTTGAAATTCCTGCCTGTTAATTTTGTCTATTGACTTTCCTGCAAATCTTTTATCTATTGTTGCAACTTCCCTCGCTGCCTCGTGAAAAACAGCATAACCGCGTTTTTCCAATTCTTCAATAGTCTTTGTCTTTCCAACTCCCGGTCCGCCAGAAACAGAAACAAGTTTCATTTTATCCCGCTAAAATTTTCGCACTACTTAAATTTTTCATTTT
>ERZ1292644.1061-Hain-H14-01um-R2-1061-length-15118-cov-9_pt1 | contig 15118 bp, 6 predicted proteins | sample MGYA00564402_ERZ1292644 | MGnify/ENA primary metagenome ERZ1292644 (study PRJEB36523, sample SAMEA6512644) | groundwater metagenome | collected 2019-01-09 | study: AquaDiva: Metagenomics assemblies of 32 groundwater samples
GGGTGAATCATAACATACTGGTATCGCTCAACAACTTTCGGATCAGGCTCTAAGGGGGAAGCCCTGGTTCGCGCAGTGATGGATGTCCCCGGGGTCGAATGGCATTTCACCGGGGAAGGCTGGCCGGGTCCAGCGCAGAAGGTCGATGAAGACAAACTGCCAGCTTTCTACAGGTCAATGGACTATATTCTGGTGCCGGCCGTCAATGAAGGCGGCCCGATGTCCGTGCTGGAAAGCTTGGCGTCAGGTACGCCTGTCATAGCCTCTGATGTCGGATGGGTGAAGGATTTCCCTCATATCCCATTCGAGCGTGGAAATGTTGAATCACTGCGAGCCGTTCTGACGGAACTGGTTGGGCGTAAGATGGAACTTGCCGACAGTGTCGGCCATATGACTTGGGACAATTGGGCTGCGCAGCATGATGCGTTGTTCCAACGGCTTCTGACGACATTGCCAGAGGATCGCGAAAGGGAAGCCGTCGCTAGCAAGCCGCCTAGGCTTGGCAGGGTCGCATTATTGACCCACGGGGCGGAGGACACAACGCTTGGCGGACCAAGCGTTCGTGTGCCCAGAACCCAGCAAGAAATTCAGAAGATCGGCATTGATGCTTTCTACAACCACAATCTGAACGAACGGGCGCTGTCGAGCGACATTGTTCATTTGTTCAACATCTGGAGCCCCTTGGAAGCCGTTAAGATTGCCCGAAAGGTCAAGGCTGCCGGCAAGACGCTTATCTTCTCGCCCATCATTCTGGATCTGTCGGAAGCCCCCTTGTGGCAAATGGATTTGCTGCGTGTATTTCGCAATGCTGCAGACTCACAGGACGCAAGTAAGATGATGCAACTGGCCCACAGATTGGCCGGAAGCGCCAGCGACCTTCGGAGCGAGCCCGAGCCTGGATATATCGATGCGCTTGCCGAAGTCGCGGAACTGGCAGATGGCCTAATCTTCCTCAGCCAGAATGAGCGACAACTGTTCGATAGGCTGACTGAAAGCTCATCGCATCACTCCTTCCTTGTGCATAATCCGGTTGATGCAGAGCATTTCGCGGAAGCCGATCCCTCATTGTTCCGCGATGCTTATGGCCTTGACGATTATGTCTTGTGTCTTGCCCGCGTGGAGCATCGCAAGAACCAGCTGATGCTGGCTGCGGCATTGGCTGACACCGGGCTGCAACTGGTGCTGGCCGGACACAATGTCGACGATGAATATCTGGAACTAATCAATAAATTTGGTGGCGATAATGTCCTGCACGTGCCGCGGCTTGAACCAGGGTCGGGCATGCTCCGATCGGCTCTCGCAGGGGCGCGGGTGTTCGCGCTGCCGAGCTGGTCGGAAGGCGCCCCTCTGGCGGCTTTGGAAGCGGCGGCGGCAGGTGCCCCGCTAGTTTTAAGCAATCGTTCTGGAGAACGTGAATATTTCGGCGATTTTGCACGATATTGCGATCCGGCGGATGCCGAATCCATTCGTTCGGCGATACTGGAATCATGGAATGATCGGCCCGACGCGGACCGAATCGAAGCGCAAAAGGCGCATGTGAGTGAGAATTACTCTTGGCAGAAATATGCGCATTGTACGGCTGATGTCTACCGGCAGGTCTCGGCCCGCCTTGCAATATCGGTTCCAGAGGCAAGGGAGACGGTTCCCGCCGTTGCTAAGCCGCAGCAGGCCGGCGGATTGCTGTTTGACATAACGACATGGGTCAACAACGCATTAACACTGTCGGGGATTGTGCGGGTTGAATGCGCTTTGGCTGGACAATTGCTTCAGCGGCAAGACTTAGATGTGAAGTTCGTATGCTACCATTCACTCTCCGCCAGCTTCGTTGAGGTGCCACGCGATATTGTCGCGCATAATTTGGTCACATCCTATCTGACTGCCATTCGCAAGGAACAAGTGAAGCCGGCATTTCAGAACGAAGAAGCACAGCAGTACACCGATATCGTGTCTGTAGGCAGCAGCTGGATGCAAAATTCCGAATATGTGTCGGATCTTGGTGAATTTGCGCAGCGGTATGACCTCAAGCTTTCGGTCCTGATGCATGACATGACGCCCTATCTGTTCCCCCATTGGTATCCTGTGGGATATGCGCAGGTCTGGAACGAAAATTGCCGCGCTCTCGTCTCGCGATGCGCCCGCATGATAGTTTACTCGCAAAGCACGCTTAACGATCTTATTGATTTTTCTAAAGAATTTGGGATCGCAATGCCTCCGGCCGCACGTATCAAGCTGGCGGATGACATCGGCGATCTTGGTGGAGAGCGAAGTGATAACGGCATCACCGCAACGAATAAATTTTCTCGATTGCCCTTCATTCTTGCGGTTGGTGGCATCCACACGCGTAAGAATTATGGACTACTGGTCGATGTCTGGGCCATGTTGCGCGGTAAGATGGGAGAGGAAACACCCCATCTGGTCATCGTCGGAGGGGTAGCATGGAACGGGAACGAGCTTGCTCGGGCGATCAATGAAGATAGCCGGATAAAAGACCGGATTCATATTCTGACCGGTATCGATGACGCCTCCTTGACGGAGCTGTATGAAACATGTCTGTTTACGGTCTATCCTTCCTTATATGAAGGCTGGGGGCTGCCGGTTGGCGAAAGCCTGGCGCATGGCAAGATTTGTCTTGCATCCAATGCATCCTCGATGAAGGAGATCGCGCCGGATTACACAGACCTCTTGGATCCCTTGGACCGATCGGCCTGGGCGGCATGGATTCAACATTACACCGGTTCGAAAACGGCGCGCAGCCAACGGGAACAGCAGATCGCGGCCGGCTATGTACCCTTGTCATGGCAGGATACGGCCGACGGCGTTCTATCGCTTTTGGATATGCCATGTCCTCCGCGTTCGACAGAACTCTATACGCTAGGCTCAATGGTTTTGGTAACGGCCAAATCGACCGGTCGCCGCTATATGGGCGGCGGTTGGGCAGCGCCTGAAGGCTGGGGGTGTTGGTCGCGCAGCATGGCGCCCAGCATCAATCTCAGGCTGACCCGCCCGGTCAAGAGCGACCTTGTCTTTTCCATCTTGGCAAAGGTGATGAAGCATGCGGGTGATGAAAGAATTTATACAATCAAAGTAAACGGCAAACCTGCCGGAAAGTGGAATTTCGGCGCCAAGAAAGTGGACGTAAATGGGTCCGACATTTATGTGAGCCGAGTACGGATTCCATATGATTTATTAGGTGATAATCAAGAAATTCGTATCGTTCTGGAAGCTGATTACCTATGTTCGGTCAAGGAGATCGTGCCTACGTCTCTCGACGCGCGCAAACTCGGTATCGGCTTGGTGGCTTTCTGGGTTGAAGAGGCGTCTTTGTCGAAAGACGCTCCCGATCTACTTCGTACCATTCCGTCGGTTCGTGAAGCACTAAATTGCCCGCCTTCGAGCGATCTGGGCGCATTGCTAAGCAACAATCCCTATCGCCCATCGCCTTCACTCGACAATTGGATGTCGCCAACCGCCTATGTCCAGATAGGAGAGGTTGAGGGCAACCTTGTCAGTACGGACCAGGGAATGATTCGTCTGGCCTTGGGCCTAGCGCGCTTTGCATTGGATCAGGTGCTGAAAATAGATCTGGCTCTGACGCATGCCTTGGGGGATGGAAAATTTGCGCAGGCCGCTTTGTTCGCCAATGGTGTATTTCTGGAAGAGATTGATATACCTGCAAATGGCATAATCCATACTGTGAGTGCCGAGAAAACTATTTTGGGCCTGTCCGACCCTTTTCAACTGGACGTAGTCGTAAAACCCGCTGGCGGACGCCGACCTGCCGTAAAGATCAAGGCCATGTGCCTTAGTCAGGATCGTCCTTATCCTCACTATCTGATGTTCGATCCGAGCCTGGATATTGGGGCATATAGCCGTAAGATGGCCGGTATTGCCCTATCACGGCGCGTGGGTAGCGACTGGATTTTCCAGGGGGAGGGCGAACTTTGGTCTTCTGCCTACGATACGGAACTCGCTGTTGATCCTCAAAGCTACACCAACTTCAGGATGGATATCAGTCGCTTGTTGTCCGGCAACGAGGGAGACAGTCTGACCGTCTCATTTGGCGATGAGCAGCATGTCATCGATTTTCCGACAGGCCAGCAAGGTTCCCTCAGCTCGCCCTGCTTGATAACTGGACCGGTCGTTAAGGATGCCGACGGTTTGATGCGGTTCACTTTCACGAGTAAACGGATAGACGGCAAAACCGAGCGTGTTGACGGCGACTGGCGTGCTATTTGTATCAATGGACTGAAATTTATCAAGCTGGAGCCGTTGCATCCAGGACAGAGCGCGAGCCAGTCAGAAGACGGTGCAAATCACATTCTATGGCTCAAGGGTTGGAACAAGGATACGGAACTGGATGGAGCGCGATGGGGTATAGCGCACCGGATGGAAATGTCAGTCATGCTCGCACCGGGCGTTTCCTCACTGCGAATGCATATGGATTGCATAGCTCCCGCAGGCGAGTATCAAGAACTTAGTGTAGCGATTGATGATATACAGGTTGGCACCGTGCACTTGCCGTCTCTGGATGTGCAGGGCCATATATTCCAATTCCCGGCAGCGGACGATATAGCGGTAAGGACGGTAACGATTGAAGTACCTCGTCTCCTGTCTCCGCTCGATCTTGGTCTCAATGACGATCCTCGTGAGTTCAGCTTGCGAATATGGGATATTGATGTTCCCTCTGATCCGGGTGAATCGATTGAGGAAGCCAGCTTGGCTGATTGATAATAGACATGCGCCATGTGATATTCGGTAAATGGCCGCTGTGCTTTGCGCTTCAAAACATATAGAGGCAGGCATGTAGATGCTATGGTACAGGCATTTTTGATCTTAAATTGTTTTTGAAGAGGAATATATGAAGACTGCGATAGTAACTGGTATATCTGGACAGGACGGAGCCTATCTTGCAGAGCTTCTGCTAAACAAAGGCTATAAGGTCTATGGCACATATCGCAGGACGAGTTCGGTAAATTTTTGGCGGATCGAAGAGGTTGGCGTTGCCAATCATCCTAATCTCACGCTCGTCGAATATGACCTGACCGATCTGTCGTCCAGTATTCGCCTTCTTCAGACCACGGGGGCTACCGAAGTCTACAATCTGGCAGCGCAGAGCTTTGTCGGCGTGTCTTTCGACCAGCCAGTAACAACTGCTGAAATTACGGGCATCGGGCCGCTCAACCTGCTCGAAGCGATCCGGATCGTGAATCCCAAGATCCGCTTTTATCAAGCCAGCACATCGGAAATGTTCGGCAAGGTACAGGCGGTGCCTCAAATCGAGGACACACCTTTCTATCCACGCAGCCCTTATGGCGTTGCCAAGCTCTATGCCCACTGGATCACGGTCAATTACCGTGAAAGCTACGATATTTTTGGCTGCAGTGGCATTTTGTTCAACCATGAAAGCCCGCTGCGGGGCAGAGAGTTTGTAACCCGGAAGATCACCGACAGCGTCGCCAAAGTGAAATTGGGCAAGCTTGAATGCCTCGAACTGGGCAATCTCGATCCCAAGCGGGACTGGGGCTTTGCGAAAGAATATGTCGAAGGCATGTGGCGGATGCTGCAGGCAGACGAGCCCGACACCTATGTCTTGGCGACCAACCGGACCGAAACCGTCCGCGATTTTGTCCAGATGGCGTTCAAGGCTGCCGACATCGATGTCGAATTTTCCGGCAAGGAAGAAAAGGAAATCGCGATCGACACCGCCACCGGCAAGACAGTGATGCGGGTTAATCCGCGCTTCTATCGCCCTGCCGAAGTCGATCTGCTCATCGGTAACCCTGAAAAGGCGACCAAGAAACTCGGCTGGAAGCCGGAAACGACGCTGGAGCAGCTCTGCAAGATGATGGTCGATGCCGACATCGTTCGGAATAGCGTAAACGCATCCTTCTGATCACATCGACAGCAGTAATGGGATTACAAGGAAATGTGCGCCTGGCGGTATCGAATGCCGCCAGGCCTCACGTCATCAGCTATAGTGAGATTCTATGAGCAGAATATTGATTACTGGCGTTGATGGCTTTACCGGTCGCCATCTGACGGCCTTGCTGGCAGAGCAGGGGCATGAAGTCATAGGCATCTCCCACAGCGCGATCACGATGCCGATCAAAGGGCTGACATCGTCCCATATAGGCGATCTGACCGATGCTCATGCGCTGAAGGATATTCTCGCCACAGTTCGGCCGGACAAAGTCGCGCACTTGGCCGCCATCGCTTTTGTGTCTCATGGCATTGTCGAGGACATATATCGCACCAATATCGTTGGAACCCGCAACCTGCTGGAAGCCATCAGCGACGTGGGCGGCGTAGAGGCAGTGCTCCTTGCTAGCAGTGCCAATATATACGGCAATCGTGTCAGCGGCGCGATAAATGAAACTGTGACGCCAGATCCGATCAACGATTATGCGGTTAGCAAGCTCGCCATGGAGTTCGTAGCCCGTCTTTATCAGGATGCGTTGCCAATCATCATAGCGCGGCCCTTCAACTATACCGGGGTTGGGCAGGCAACTAATTTCGTAATCCCCAAGATCGTCGATCATGTCCGCCGCAAGGCGAACACTATTGAACTAGGCAATCTGGACGTGGCGCGCGACTTTTCCGATGTGCGCGATGTCGTGCAGGCCTACTCGAGGCTGATGGCCGATCGCGTCGCCATCGGGCAGATTTTCAACATCTGTTCGGGCGAAGCGCATTCTTTGCGAGATGTCATTGCGATGATCCGAGACATTTCCGGCCACGATTTTGAGGTTACGATCAACCCTTCGTTCGTTCGCCAAAATGAAGTCAAGATGTTATGGGGCGACCGCAGCAAGATCGATAAGATGACGGAGCAAGGGCCAATCCATATCCTGCACGACACTTTGAAATGGATGCTTGACCAGTAATGTTCCTTTGTATCTTTTCACAGACGTCTAGATTTTCGGTAATAATAGTTCTATATTGCCTAGGATAAAATATCGAAGAACCAGGATTCTCTCTAGCAGACTGAGGTTTTTTCTTATTAGCATAACCAGCTTAGAATTGGCAAAGTCGTCTCCTGTAAATCAGGCCCCTGGCTGACAGGCGGCAGCATCGAGAAGTAGTTTCGATCATGGGTATCCGATCCCGCGCCCAGAATTTCGAAGATGTAATGCTGTGGCGTGCCCTTGGTGGCGTGCAAGCGGGATTTTTTATCGATGTTGGCGCGCAACATCCGATCAAGGACTCGGTTAGCAAGATATTTTCCGAAGAAGGCTGGCGGGGGATACATGTCGAGCCTACCTCACAATATGCGAGTATGTTGCGGGAGGACAGGCCGAATGAAACGGTCATTTCGGCCGCTATCTCGGCCCGAAAGGGCACGATCAGCTTTTTCGCCATAACCGATACGGGCCTGTCCACCGGATATCGAGACATCGCCGAAGCCCATGCCGCCGCCGGCCATCCCTATCGTGAAATCACTGTCCCGACGCTTTCGCTGGATGATCTGCTGGCGCTCGCTCCGTCTGACGACATCCACTGGCTGAAAATCGATGTCGAGGGCATGGAGCATGACGTGCTTGAAAGCTGGCGTCTGTCCCCGCGCCGACCCTGGATCGTCCTGATCGAGGCCAATCTTCCTGGTAGCCAAGTGCCGAGCCACGAAAAATGGGAAGCCCTGATCCTCGCCAAGGGCTATCATCCGACTTATTATGATGGTTTGAACCGCTTCTATGTGAGCGACGATCATCCCGAGCTTGACCGAAATTTCGAACTGCCGCCGAATATTTTCGATGGCTTTCAATTCGATCCTTTGTCCGATCACGCCATTCTTGTCCAACGGATCCATAAGGCGGAAATAGAGGCGCTTGAAAGCAGCATCGCAGGGCTGGAGGCCCGCCTTGCCGATATGCGCTCGGAAACCGACGCACTCGACCGACAATGGCGGAACGATACAGAACAGCGCATCGCCGATGTCCGGCGCGAAGCGGCGCTGGAACTGACAAATGCCTGCGATCGGGAGGCGAGCCGGATCCAAGCTGTCGTGGCAGATATCACTGCGCGCGAGCGCAACGCGGCAATGGTCGCTGCTGCAAAGCAGTTCGAGTTGGAGCAGCAGATTGCAGCATTGCGAAACGGTATCGAGACGGAAAGGGCGTTAGCAAAGCAGAAGGAGACGGATTTGTTGGCGACGATCGAAGATCTGCGGGTCGCGGTGGTCGCCGAAACGACCCTCAGAACAGAAACCGGTCTCAAGGAAGCGACGCTGCGAGCCGATCTTCAGGCTAGGCTGGAGGAAGCGACGAGGCGCGAGGTTGAAGCGGTTGCCGCAAGCAAACGGGAATCCGAGCGCCTTGTGCACGACGCGGAGGCCAGGATCGCGGTGCTGAAGACGCAGATCGCAGAGGTGAATGCGGCACGCGCTTCTGTTGAACACGACTTTGCCGATGCGCGCGATCGGATCGACGTCCTACGCAACGCCATGGCCGCGCAGGAAAAGGAACTGCTCACCCAGGGGTTCGAGGCAGCCAACCGGGTTCGTGAGATCGAAGCTGCCCGTTTCGAAGCGCGTCTGGCCGATGAACGTACACTGTTGCATGCCGCGGAAGAGCGTATCGCAGCAGCGATGCGGCAGGTAGGCGAAATGCAGCGGGCGCTTGAACAGGCGCGCGAAGATGCAGCCGGACAGGAACATGCCGCGCGGATACGGATGCAGGATGCGCTGGATCGCCTGCGCGCGGATGCCCAGGCGCTACAGGCTGACGCTAGGCACAATGCCGAACGGCTGCGTGTCGAAGGCCAGGCCTTGCTTGTCGACACGCAAGCCCGGCTCTCCACTGTCGAACATATGTTGGCGAAACGTGCCGAAGCCTACAACTTGGCGATCATTGAGCAGGCGGAAGCCTTCCGCGCCGAAATTGCCCGGATCACTGATGCGGCAGCCGAGCGCGAACGGCAGGCCCATTCGCGGATTGAGCAGGTAGAGCGGCGGGAGCAGGACAATGTTGCGGCAGTGCGTCTGGAAAAGGACGTACTGCTGGCGCATCTCATGCGCAGTAACGCGCACATGGCTGCGGCCATGGCTAGCCGCAGCTGGAAGCTCTCTGCACCGTTGCGCTGGCTCCTGCGCGAAACTGCCATGGACCATCCCTTGCTACAACATGCGTCGGTATCATCGTTCCCGCTTCTAATTGATGCTGCCTCTATCTCAAACCATGTCAAATCTCAGGACATTGTAACCATGCCATTCCAGCCCGCTGAGTCAGTCGCCGATTTCCTCGCACAGCCGGCACTGGATTTTGTCAATCAAAGTTTTCGGATGCTGCTAGGGCGCGACCCTGCGCCGACAGAGCGGAAAGCGCGGGAAAGTGCATTATATCTGGGGCGTGGCCGCATTGCCATGCTGGCGGAGATCTACCATTCAGCAGAAGCAAACCAATATCGCCATGATCAGCGCGAACAAGGAAGCGATGAGGAATTTGTTGAACGGGCATACCAGCATTTTCTGGGGCGATCGGCGGACCCGGAAGGGCTGGTCCATTATACGAATCTGTTGCAGCGCAAGAGCCGAGTTGCCGTAGAAGCCGCGCTTTCGACCTCGCAGGAGGCCATGGGCAAGCGGTCGCTCCTGCACGAAATTGATCGGATGGCGGCAGCCTACCGCCGTAGCCGACAATGGTGGCGCAGGTTCGATCGGAACCGCTGGAAACAGCAAATCCGGAACATAGAGAGCGAAGCTATGGCAGCAAATATCCTGCGACATGACACCAGTCAGCGAGACCATATGCTACAGGCAATAGAAACGATGCGCGAACATATCATACGCCAAGTTGATATAACCCGTGTCGCAATGCGGCAGGATATCGCACGGGTAAGGGAAGAGGGGCATGCGGGGATGACCGCCACGATCTTGCGTTCCCAGGAAGCGCTCGATGCGATGCGCGAACAGGGCGAACGGGCGCTTGTAACGCTTGATGAGCGACAGAAGGCCTTCGAGCAGTCGGCTACACAGCGAGAGGCGGAACTGCGATCCGATCTGGATCGGGCTCGGATCGAGATGCAAGATGCTCTTGCCCTGCTCCGTGACGATGCTCAATTGCGCTTCGAGCGCATCGTGGAAAGTCAGCGTGCCGAGCAGGCGGCTGCCGCACCTTCCATTCAAAAGGTGGATGTAGCGCAGATCGGTTCCCATGCGCGGCACATCCTGCAAAGAATGCGGACATTGACCACCAGAGGCGGGGAAGGGCAAGTCTGATGCGTCTGGTCGTAGATCTTCAAGGAGCCCAAGGCTCCAACCGTAACCGTGGAATCGGGCGTTATTGCCTGTCGCTGACACGGGCCTTAGTGCGCCTGCGCGGGGATCATGAGGTGATCGTGGTTCTCAACGCTCTGTTCCCGGATACGATCGAACCTCTCCGCTGCGCCCTGGAAGAAGTGCTTCCACCAGAAGCGATCCGGATCATGTATCTGTCCGGCCCGGTTCCCGATGCTGATCCGCATTGCGACGCGCGGCGTGAAGCCGTCGAACTGATGCGCGAACAGTTTCTCGCGAGCCTCCATCCCGATTTCGTCCTCATCACCTCTCTGTTTGAAGGATTAGGGGATGATGTCGTGTCGAGCATCGACCGGTTCAGCACGCGAATACCGACGGCGACGGTTCTGTATGACCTCATTCCCCTAATCAACAGCGGCATCTATCTGCAAAATCCGGTCTTGGCGAAATGGTATGAGCGAAAGCTCGCACATCTGCGCAACGCGGACCTGATGTTGGCCATTTCCCAGTCGTCGCGGCAGGAAGCGATCGAGTGGCTTGGCGCTGCCGAGAATGAAGTCGTCAACATATCGACTGCCGCAGAGGATCATTTTACGGCGGCGCCGATCAATGCCGAATGCCGCGCGGCGCTGGGCAAAAGCTACGGCATTGTTCGTCCCTTTATCATGTATACCGGCGGCATCGATCACCGGAAGAATATCGAAAGGCTTATCGAAGCCTACGCCATGTTGCCCAAGGCGCTTCGCCGCGAGCATCAATTGGCTATCGTGTGCGCGATACAGCCATCGGACCGAGATCGGTTGAAGACACTGGCGGTTGAACATGGTCTGGGCAGCGATGAACTGGTATTGACCGGCTATATAACCGAGGATGACCTGCTCACTTGCTATCGCGCCTGCAAGCTATTCATCTTCCCATCATGGCATGAAGGGTTCGGCCTGCCTGCCCTTGAGGCCATGCAGTGCGGTCGTGCCGTCATAGCCAGCAACCGTTCCAGCCTTCCTGAAGTCATTGGTGCCAGCGAGGCGCTGTTCGACCCTTATTCCATAGAGGCGATCAGCACATCGATGCATGCTGTGCTTACGGACGACAGGTTAAGGGCAAAGCTGGAAAAGCATGGGCTGGAGCAGGCAAAAAAATTCAGCTGGAATGCAACCGCACGGGCTGCATGGGATGCGCTCCAAGTTGCGCATCAACGCTGCACCGCACTTGTTCCCGTTCCCGTCATTCCCTCGCGGCGTCCCCGAATGGCTTATTTCTCGCCCCTGCCGCCCGAAGCCAGTGGCATCAGCGACTATAGCGCAGAACTCCTGCCGGAACTAGCGCGTCACTATTGCATTGATGTGATCGTGGATCAAAGCAGGGTGAGTGATCCGGCGATCCTTGCCAATCACCCGGTTCGTTCGCCTGAATGGTTCAATCAGCACGCGCACGAATTTGATCGAATTATATATCATTTCGGCAATTCGCATTTCCATTCGCACATGTTCGACCTGATCCGGGAGCATCCCGGCATTGTCGTACTGCATGACTTTTTCTTGTCCGGTATCGTCGCACATCGCGACGTTTACGACGAAGATCCGGGCGGGTGGGCGCGAGCGCTGTTCGAACTACATGGCTGGCCGGCGGTCGCTCATCGCTTCAAGGCGACTGACACCGCCGACGTGGTGTGGCTCTATCCTTGCAACATGGCCGTTTTGCAGAACGCGCTGGGCGTGATCGTCCACGCCGATTTCTCACGTAAGCTGGCACGGACTTATTATGGTGAAGGCGTCGGTGGTGACTGGGCGCTGATCCCTCACCTGCGGCGACCCAATACCAGTTTCGATCGTGCCGCTGCGCGTGAGGTGCTGGGTCTGGGTACGGATGATTTTGTCGTTTGCAGCTTCGGGATCCTTGGCCCGATGAAGATGAACGACCGGCTGCTTAAAGCTTGGCTCGATAGCCCGCTTGCCAGCGACCCTCATTGTCATCTGATATTCGTGGGCGAGAACGGCACCGGCACCTACAGTCAGGATCTGGAGCGCCGCATCCGTGCTGCCCGCTCAGCGGGGCGTATCGAAATTACAGGTTGGGTGGATCAAGCGGCCTTCCGCCAATGGCTTGTCGCTGCCGATCTTGGCGTGCAGTTGCGCACGCTGTCGCGGGGTGAAACGTCAGGAACCGTGCTCGACTGCATGAATGTTGGATTGCCTACTATCGTCAATGCCAATGGTTCGATGGCCGAACTGCCCTCCGACTGCATCTGGTTGATGCCCGATCAGTTTAGTGACGAAAATCTGGTCGAGGCATTGGCGACGCTGCATGCCGACCCTATCCGTCGGCATGACATGGGGGCGCGCGCGCGCGCGCGGATTGTGAGCCATCACAACCCGCGCCATTGTGCCGCCGCCTATATGGAAGCCATCGAAGCGGCTTATGTACGGGCAGAAACAGGGCAAATAGGTCTTGAAAGAGCCTTGGCCGAACGGGGTCAGGGGCTGAACGAGGATGATTGGCGCAACCTTGTCCAAGCAATGGCGCGCAACGCGCCCCCAGCCCTACGCCGCAAAAAGTTGCTGGTCGATATTTCCGAGCTGGTTCAGCGCGACTGGGGTTCGGGTATCCAGCGGGTGGTCCATTCGATCCTGGGCCATTGGCTGCGCCATCCGCCGACGGACTATATTATCGAACCTGTTTATGCGGTGTTGAACGAACCAGGTTATCGTTATGCCCGGCAGTTCATCAGCCGAATGCTCGATATCTGGCCTATCTGGTGCGAAGATGAGGTCGTGGAACCGATGGCAGGGGACATTTTTGTTGGTCTCGATCTTCAACCCGCAATCATTCCACAGCAGCAGGCCCTATTGCAGGAATGGCGGCGGATGGGCGTCACCATCCGTTTCGTTATCTATGATCTCCTACCGGCGATCGCTCCCGAATATTTCTTCCCCGGCGCTCGCCCCCACCACCATGCCTGGCTTGAAACCATCTCGCATTTCGATGGTGCGCTCTGCATATCCCAGTCAGTCGCAAACGAATATCGTGAATGGCTCGATCATTATGGCCCTGAACGGATCACGCCGCTAGAGATCGACTGGTTTCACTTGGGTTGCGACTTGGGAACACAGCGGGTGGGAACGGGCGATCTGCCGCCAGGTTCGGAAGAAACGCTCGATAAGCTACGCAGTGCGCCATCCTTCCTTTCGGTTGCAACGGTCGAACCGCGCAAGGGCTTTCGACAGACGCTCGATGCGATGGAGATGCTTTGGGCCAAAGGGCTGGATCTCAATTTCGTCATCGTCGGCAAGCCGGGATGGATGATGGACAACTTCATCGCCCGTCTCCAAAGCCATGCGGAATTGGGCAAAAGGCTATTTTGGCTTCAGGGTATCAGCGACGAATATCTCCATGCCGTTTATAGCGCCTGCCACTATATGATCGCGGCAAGTCAGGGAGAAGGATTCGGCCTGCCGCTGATCGAAGCAGCCCGTTATGACCTTCCGGTGCTGGCGCGGGATATCCCGGTATTTCGCGAAGTGGCGGGCAACGCGGCGATCTATTTCGCCAATTCTAGGGACCCCGCCATTCTGGCGAAGGCCATTGAGAATTTGCTTAGGTCCAAGAAAGGCATCTCCAAGCGGCCGCAGATGAAATGGCTGACATGGGCGCAGAGTGCCAAGACACTTCTTGCCTGCGTCACCCGCGAAAATTCGCCCTATCTTCAATGGATGCCAGACAATGTTCATCGTTTCTGGGGCAGCGATCATCGATTGAGCTCGCAGGTCGGCATTCCGGAAGGCACGCAGATACGCACGAGTGCAAAATCGGGTTTTCTGGCCTTTGGCCCTTATATGTCGCTAGATGCCGGATGCTGGACGATCAGGGCAGAAGGGGAGGCTCTATGTCTTGATGGCTCGGAGACGTTGGACATCGTTTCGCACGGGGCGTCAAAGGTCCATTTTTCCGCATCTTTGGTCCGCAAAGGCAAGGCATGGGTGATAGAAGGTGATTATGTGATGGAAGAACGGGCGGAGGGCATCGAAATACGGCTTTGGGTATCCGAAGCCAGTGATTTGTCGCTGGCTGGTCTCTGCCTAACCCCCCGAGTGGCCGATCCAAAAGTCGATCTGCAACTTAGCGAGCTAGCCACATAGAGCGTTTTTAACCAGCAGATGGAATCATTTTCTGGGTAAAAAACGGGGAAATTCAATAGTCTAGAGCAGACGAACCGATGCAATCGGGTCGGAATCGGCTGTAGGTTCCTAATACCAACATGCATTGATCACGACCCACGCGCTCACTTGCGGCGTCCGATCGTCATGATGCGCCACGGCTGATCGACCAGCCTGTTCCAGGCTTCGCAGCAAAGGTCGATGATGTTTTCGTGGGAGGTGAATATCCGGTTGGACAGCCAGTTATCGCGCATGAACTGCCAGAGATTTTCGACCGGGTTGAGCTCGGGACATTTCGGCGGCAGCGGAACGATGCTGATATTGTCGGGCACTTCCAACTTTCGGGTCATGTGCCACCCGGCCTGATCCATCAGCAGCACGCCGTGGGCTCCCGGTTCGATGGCCAGCGATATCTCCGCAAGGTGCAGCGACATGGTCTGGGTATTGCAGAATGGGAGGACCAAGCCAGCGCCCTTGCCAAGCTCAGGGCAGATGGCGCCGAAGATGTAGGCCGATTTTGTTCTCTGATCCTTAGATGCCGACGGCCCGGGCCGCGTCTGGCCCAGCGACGGGCGATCTTGTTTTTCTACCCGATGCGGGCCTCGTCCCTGAATCAAGTTCAGGGCAGTGAGGTGGTCCCGCCTTCTTGGACAGATTGGCGGCTGAGTTAAGCTAATCCCGGTTGTCGTTATGCCGCCTGTTTGATCATCAGATCATGGGGGGCATGCCCCCC
>ERZ1292644.1064-Hain-H14-01um-R2-1064-length-15110-cov-6_pt1 | contig 15110 bp, 29 predicted proteins | sample MGYA00564402_ERZ1292644 | MGnify/ENA primary metagenome ERZ1292644 (study PRJEB36523, sample SAMEA6512644) | groundwater metagenome | collected 2019-01-09 | study: AquaDiva: Metagenomics assemblies of 32 groundwater samples
CAGCGATCCATCCCATACGGCGATACGACCGCTCAAGAAGGATCTGATCAACGACGTCCACAAGTGCGGTGGCCACTTCTCCAACCAAGAGGTTAAACGGTTCACCTCTATGGAGCCTGGCGAAATCCTCATGAATTTCACGTCCAACTTCATTAAACTCCTCCTCCCGCATCGGAACAATCCCCGTCCCCCCCTCCTCCTTGTACCACCACCGCTTCATCCCGCATTGGTTATCCACCTCCCCTGTCGTTCGATCGGTGAGGATGATGTTAGGCTCCAATACCGTTCTCCTTGTAAAAATATGCAACGCGGCAGACTCCGCACCGACAAGGCCCTTTTTGGGAGTTTACACCATACCAAGACCGATAGTTGTATGCATTGGTAAAGTACTCGTTGTAGCCTTGGAGTACCTGCTGAACAGTCAGAGGGTGACCTTTTATAACTTGATCCGCTGAAACGTCCTCTATCAAGCTGAGAATCCTTGGTGCTAGACTGGTTCGGTGGGCCCCTCGCCGTAAAAATGTCTTGATTTGGACCAAAGTGTCAAGCTTTAACATCCCAACCTCATCTATAGCTGTGACTTTAATCTCCATCAGTCCCGCTCCTTTATCTGGACTCCAAGAATACTCGCTGCCCGGACCAAATGTCGATCGTGGTGATCTCCCCCCACCAATAGCTCGATTTCATCTCCCTCTCGATGGCGAGCCCCACCGCCCACCATTCCGAAGAATGCTCGGTTGCGGAGGACCTCGACGCCCTTATATTTCCGGGCTCGTCGGGCTTGGTATGCCCCAGGATCATTCTCCGTGCCTTCACTCGGTGCATCAGGCCCCCTCACGATCCCCATAATATCCCACAATTTCCCTCCAGCAGCGTTCGTGGTGAGGTACAAACCGATGAGCTGTCTCATCTCGTCTAAGCTCAACTCCACGGCGAGGGCTTTCAAGATTTTCTTAGTCGTCAAGATCATTAACCTCCCAGCCCCTTGACTTTTTTTTTCTCTTCACGTATAATCCTTCCTCAAATGTTTAGCCAAAGCGCCCTCGTGGGAGGGGACGACCGTCCAATCCTAACTGGAAAGGATTATCTCGCTCTCCCTCGTGATCCTCACACCTGGCTAATCCGCTCTCTTCTCCCAATTGGGGGGACTCTTCTCCTCTATGGAGATCCAAAGGTTGGGAAGTCCTATCTCGGCATACAACTAGCCCTTGCCATTCAGGCAGGGACAGCATGGCTCGGATTTGATTCAGTCGTTCGCGGACCAGTTGTATACGTTCAACTAGACACCCCCCGGTCACTGTGGGCCGATCGCATGCAGCAACTGCGAGATTCTGGACTTCCTGAAGTAGACAATCTACTTCTTGCAGACCGCGAAACACTCCAGACTTGGCCATTTGATATCCTCAATCGTGATCACTGGAGCATGCTTAGGGGCGCCATCGCACCTTATAACCCAGTCGCCGTAGTAATTGATACGTTACGAGAAGCGAACCGTAATGAGGAGAATTCCTCCACTGAGATGAAGGAGGTTGTATCACAACTCGTTGCTTGCTGTCAACCCGCAGCTTTAGTCCTAATACACCACGCCCGGAAAGCCAGCCACGAATCAGAGCCAAATTTGATAGACGACGCCCGAGGCGGATACTCGGTCGGGGCAGTCGATGGGATTTGCCGGTTGACAAAGAAGGGCCTCCATTTCATTGGTAGAGCGTTGGAAGAGGGATCCATTAAGGTTTCCCGCGCCGAGAATGGTCTCTGGCATCAAGATTCCCAAGAAGAGACCGCCCAGAGACAGCATACACAAGAAATATTACAAGACCCAACACTGACCACAACGAGAGACCGAGCACGCCTACTTGCCATAAAGTTGGGTAAGTCAGAAGAAGCAGCACGTTCAATCCTCCGGAGAGCCGTTGGCGACGGCCTCTAAAATGTCTCGAAACGCTCCAACATTATCTTCTAGCTCAAATAGCTCATATGTGGCAACGCGGTTTAACTTCTCCTCAGCTTCTAGTTGTTGTAGCTGCTTTAAAGTTGATTGAAGCTGCACCCAATCTCGGAAGTTTAATTGGATTGTTACTGTCACATGATTACCCTTTCAAACCCAACAGAGGGTAGGGCTTCAAGCCCTACCATATTGGGGAGGAGGACCACTTGTGATCACCATTCTGGGGATGGCCCTTTTATTCCAACTCGCCCTGTTCTTGGTAACTGAGATTCAGGAAGTCTTCTGAAGCAATTTCCTCAACCTCTGAGCGTCCTGGTTCTTCGATTGTTCGAAGGCTTCCTTGTAATTATCCACTGTTCCAAGGGAGGGCATATTCCCCTCCCTCCCGAGGGCAAGGCCAACGGAGTTGATGTAATCATGCTGGGCCTTGCTCTCAATCGCTCGGGGACAGTGAACAGCCCTAAGATGGATGAACGCATCAAGGGGGGTATAGGATGGGATGTACGCCATCAACAAGCACACAATCCCCGTTCCACTTCGCCCGTGCCCCCCTTGACAATTAATCACCACCCTCCCCGCATTCTTCAACTCCTCTGCCAAGGCTGGCCAGAACGCCGGAGTCAGGTCAGGCGCACATCGATCCCACCACTGGATCTTCAATACTCGGGGAAACTTCCCACTGAGGAGCTGGAATTGATCAAACTTCTTTACGAGTGTTCGATCCCCGGCAAATACCCTTTCCTCGAAAAAGGCTCCATTTGTAAACTTCACCACATCCCCACAATCAATCACTACATCAAAGTTCGGCCCATCTTTCTTCACCCCCACATCATCCGCAATATACAGCGACAACCCCTTCTCCATGTAAACTGGATTGACTGGAAAGTGATGACACCACGCATGGGCCAATAACAGCTGTGCCGAGCTCTCGGCAGATTTCTCTCCCGCTGTCAGCCGGGGATCCGACTTAGTCCCCTCCTGGAGAACAAACTTAATAACACTGCCATCCTTCCGCTTAATGATCCAATATTTTAGATCAGCCAACCCATATGGGAAGACTGCTCCAGCAACCGCTACTTGGCCCTGCATATAAATCCTCCTCCTTTGACTCTCTAGTCTGTGTCCTCTTCTTCATCTTCCTGAAACTGATTTTCCTGTAGGCTTTTCGCAGCAATCTCATCCAAATTCTTTTCCTTCCACAGTACTGAGGTAAACCCTGCCGCTCTCGCCTCAATTTGCAGGTAACCCACCTCATCACTAGTAAGAAATACCTCAGCATGTGTTGCCTCTAGTAACTTCTTCAGGACATCAGTATCGGACATAAATGTCTTAACCGAACCACGAAGGAAGGGAGTTTGGATCATAAACTGTAACGCACTGATCCCGTCCCTAACAAGCATATTCACCCCGGTAATGCGAGGTAGAGAAAGCTTCGTTTCCCCCCATTTTTTAACCTGCTCAATCCCTGCTTCCACAAGCTTGGCATGTTCGCGGCCCCAGGTTGTACAATAGTGAAATGCCACTCCAGCTTGACTTAGAGCTGTCAAGTCCCCCTTCGGCACACTGACAAACAACTCCCCGCTAGCGAATTTATTCAACCACCACCCACCGTTATGTGCTTGATTCACGGCGACATTTAAGGCTCTAATGAGAAACCGCACATTTTCATCAGATGGGTTTAAGGCCAACTGTCGAGTTCCCTCAAACAATGGAATAAGCGTCTTTCCGCACGCGGCCCATTTTTCTCCTCCAACCCCACGAGAAGATAATTCCCCGTATCGAAAGACATTTATTAACCAGGGGAGGGTACACCGAAGTCGATGTATGGAGCACTGATACCCCTTTTTATAAACTTCAGTTCGACTGCCCGTAAACTTTAAACCATTGCCTGAACGATGCCGACTTTCCCCCATGAGAGCGACACAGCCCAACCTCATCAACAACCCAATCCCAATTCCAATCAGTTCACCTGTATCCCCAACCATCTCAGCAGAATGGTGAAGAGCTGTGAGAAGTGCGGCAATCGCTGGGGTATTCATACCATCGTGGCCATAACCACTAGATTTACCGTGCCACAGTGGAACACTCGACCCGATTACAATCCCTCTCAACACAGCCTGCGGGTTGGGGACTTCAACCGGCTTGAATGGAACTAATGTGTCTCCAATCTTTGGCTTATCTCCATAGATGACAGGAATATTGAAGGATCGAGCGTGGATGGAAAAATGATCTGTGATAGCTCCCCCTGGGTGCCACACCACCAACCCTGGAAGATCCTTTGCCCTCTCTATTGCCCTCTCCCACTCTCGATCCTTAAATTGGGTTGCATCAGCGCGTAGTATGTATTGAACAGTTGTGGGGTGAGGAATAAAATCTCCAATTACCTTGTCTGTTTTAGGGCCTGCACGGAGTTGCGTAAAACGAAAGGTATATTGTAATTTTTCTTCCAGAACAACCACCTCAATGTAGGGATCTGACGTAGCCAAATCGAGCTCGGCTTCTCTATAGACCTTAGAGGGGAGTGCCTGCAAGAGGATGGGAATTATAACTGTATCCTTCCCGGCGGTTGCCCCATCGTGACCGCTACCAACCACCATCAAATTTGGTGTAAGGAGAAGATTATAAGCGGCGTCAATTGGCTGCATAAGGAGAATCTCCCCGTTTGGGTCATCTTCCTTTACCTGCCGCCATAGAGCCCTCAACTCCTTAACCGCGTCTATGACTCTGGAGTCAATGTAACCATGTTTTGGTTCAAACGGGCACGGGCGCGCGAAAACTGCCTCCCCAGGTAAATGCTTCCACTGTCGGTCAATGAAGTCAGTTACATCTTCATCCGATTGAATAAGACCGTGGATAGTGGGAATAGGCAAATCAGCATGCTGCAACGCCAATATCCCTTTTACTTTTTGGGTTTTTGCCTTCGAAGATCGCATTGTTTATATCCCCCCTTCAATCTTCTCAGATGCTTCAAATACTAACCAAATCTCCTCAGCTGTCTCAACCTGAGGATAAACCCCTCGATCCATGTCCGTCACAACTCCACCCACATTATCATCAGTAGGATACCAATCCATGCTCCCAGCGCGTGCCAAAGCACAAAAATAGGGGATATAGGTAGGGATCCGTGATACTATGATGGTTTGGGTAGTGGGGTCTATAACAAGATTCACAACTTGGACCCCTTTCGATCATATGCCAACTCCACTGTTTCGATCTGTTCCAACATCTCAGGAGGCACCAAACCTCCAACTGAGAGAAGATCCACCGGGACGGTAAAATGGGTCACAACCCCGCTCACTTCCCCCAAGGGCATCTCCTTCTCCAAATGTCTTTGAGCTGTGTTGATGTAGGTAGGGTAGATCCCAATATCCCTCGCTTTGATGATCGTGATCTCTCTCTTCTTGCTCTTCATACCTCTCCTCCGTTCAAGAAACTGTCTAGATCGATCGCGAGCCATATCTCCTCTACCTCCGAAAAAAGGGTGTGACGGGCGCGGAAGGAATCAGTAAGGGGGAGATAGAAATAGGCTATCCCTGAAGCAAACCCTATCACTCCATGCCCTTCACACACAGCGACGCCTAGTGCGAGGAGGCTCTGCTCCATCATCGGGCTCAGCCCTTGGCAATAGCGATATTGGTCAGTATAGGGAATAGCGGGAGCCGGCCTGTTATCTGGGTACACTAACCCAATCACTTACCACCCCCCAGATTATAATGTTTCACCTCCACCTTATACCCTGCCCCACTCAATCTATCAGCTAACTCCTCCGCTATCGCGACGGAGGTGTGGGATCCATGATAATCCAGCAATCCGATAGAAATATACGAGGATCGCTGGGATCCTAACTGGTCTCTCACCTGCAACCAAAGAGCGCTGAGAAGAGGTTCACACCGATCATCCTTCTTGATGAATTCCCTCACAGCAGCGTGGCGACCATTCAATGAGCGAAGAGCATTCTGGCCGATAGGATCCCGGAAGTTGGTTACATTCGCTTCATATTGTGTCCTTACCTGCCGTGGGTATTTTTGCCCAAAGGACGCAATAAACACCTCCGCCTTTCCAGGTTCCGTTATTCGAGGCATGAGACATTCCATGTTTTGAGGAGATGGCGCTTCAGTTCAATGATAGCCGGTTGAAGATAAAAAGAAGTATATTTATCTCCTGTTTTTAATTCCTGCTTCAAGCTTGCTACCAACCCTTTTCCATAGGTGGGTGGTTCAACATCTCGTTGATCCCACCATGTGTGCCACGGCACTAGAATAACAGGAATTTCCAACCAATGCGCAGCTATCCTCACATGTTCTGAGAAATGGCTCCATGCCCAACACTTCAGCGCCCCGTGTGGCCCCGCCTGGGGGAGGATGATGAGACGAAGATCCTCGTTAACCGTCCCCCCAACTCTCATCGCCTTCTGCATCACACCCCGTAAGACAGCGGTAGAAAACCATTTAATGGACTCCGGCTTGGTACAATCAGGGCCTCGAAGGGCGACTTGAATGTCCCACTGCTTTTTCCCATCAAACTGAGCCCATTCCTCTTTCGTTGGTCGATGGATTGGTTCCATCCTTCACCTCCCTCTCTCTGGTTCAATCATACTCCCTTCCAATCCTTGCCCTTCTCCATAGCAGCCAATTGCGCCTCGATTTTATCTTGGTCTTTATAGAGAGCTTCCTTGACCTCCTCCTCAGTTCGATCCTCAAGCAAGTTAGGGTGCTCAACAAGGAGACCCTTGATCTTCTTCCCCAACTTGATGATAAAGTTAATGGCCGGAACAGCCAGTTTAGGGCCATTGTCGGTCTTAGCTAAGCTAGCTATTGTCAAAATAGATTGCGCCTCCTCCCCGTCGAGGTGGATCTTGACGCCAGCATATTTACCTCTTGGTTCCATCTTCATTCCTCCTCCAATCTACGCTCAGCAAGAGGCTTATATTTTTCAAACAGAATCCAATCCACGATCGCTCCATTGTAATCTTCATCCCCGAGGAATTCGGTGTGTTTCACTCGCTCATTGAGCATAAACTCAATGATAATACCCACACCATCGGGTTCGTTATGGTCACGGAATACCACCATCGTCATTAGACCCCTCCTTGAATTCTTTTATGGTATTTGCCTGTGTGATTCATTAGCCAAGAATCAATCTCTTTCTGAGACCACCCATGACCACTAAACTCAGTAGCAAGGGAGCCTGCTTGCAACGGCTCTGGTATAGCCCCCGTCCACCATTGCCAGTGAGCATGCGTCGCACCACTGTAGAAGTAAATCGTCATAATGGTTTGCACTGGTTCCTCCTAATTTGAGAGGCAGCGTGCCGGTTCTGACCCGGCTCTCGGGCTTTGGCTGCTTTTAGGGCAGCCGGTCCCGCACAAGTCGCACTGCTTGTCTCAGTAGCGTTCCTTCCACTGAGTGCGTGTGTCACCATCCACGCCGACGCTGCCATAATTTAATCCAGTAATGGCTGTAGTACTTCCCAAAGTTTGCACCCTGCTTTATGATAGCCAGCGACCTCTAAAGAATGATTCGCAGTCTTAGGTAGATCGAGACTATGAAAGGCACCACAAGAAGGACAGCAGTGTTCATCCCTGGTATAACTAGACCACTCTAGGTCTAGTAGAAGATCGCGTAGCTCTTTTTCTGTAATCATAACTCAAACCCCCACCCGGAAAACGCCCTAACCAGGCTCCTTAAAATAGTAAGAGCAGAGGCTCAGGGGGGAGAGGGCACACTCTCCACTTAAGGTAAACCCCAGTCTTCCTCAGACCAGTGATCTCCGTTGTCCCTGTCTTGATCACTATTAGCTTGGTTCAGGCGTCCATCAGGTGGGGATTACTCGATGCTTACTTCATAACCATCTTCCCTTAACCATCTGCCGATAATGTGCTTTGTTGCGGGGGATCGGTGCAGGCCGTGTGCACAAAAGAAGAGAATCTTGAAGGGATCCTTGTAGGGATCTTCCTTCTCCTTTCTCCTCTCAGGAATCATCTCGATCCCCTCTCCTACTAGGTAATAAATCTGAAATAGCGCTCCCGAGCTATTCTGGAGCAACCATTCCTGAACCTCCAGAGACGTGCCCCCGCCTGGCACATAATGAGAAGGATCCTTCACCACCCGACAATCAATCAGGAGGTCAGCCTCCTTTGGGGCCCATAGCGCTGGGAACGCAGGGGTTTTGATCCCTGCGGAGCGGAGGATGAGGTGAGGTTTAGACGCTAGCATGCTTTAACCTCCCTCTTACAAAAACCACAATCAGCCATCTCAGGTTTCCAATGGTTACCTTTAGGGCAAGGCTCAGCGCCATAGAGGCACTCCGCGGCACGACAAGACGGACGGCCTACTCCAGAGCAACCACGGAGCTGCCCCACTTGGCCGGTATCTTTATGCGTACGGCAATAATCACCTACGGCCATTGAGACACCCCTCATGCATCATCCACCCCCAATAGGTAGAGGTATCAATCTCCCCACAATCAAGGGGGAGGAACCACTCGATGATCGCTTCAAGCCATTCGCACATCACAACCTCCAAACCCTCTTCGCCTGCTTGAACACACTCTCCTCGGGTTTCCCCCATCCAATCTTGCTGAGTGTCCAATACCCCCCAAGCAGAGTGAGGACGAGGAACCCGAGGAGAGTGATCATGTTAGTCGAGCACCGTGACAGTTGCTGAATACAACCAGATGATCAGATTAATCACTCTTCGTCTTCTCCTTCCAAGATCATGCACAGGCCGCTGATTGCGCCGACGAGGAGGATCACGAAGAATATCATTGTTTCCATGTTGCATCCCCTTTAGCCCTTTGGAGGCCGATCCCAACCAATGGCCAAAACCTGGTCCATCTCTTGCTCCACGAGAACATGCATGCCAATAAGGGCAATGTCCCTTGGTGAGCAGCCCACAGCAGCCCACTTATTGAAAATATCCAAACAGCAGCGACGAAACTCTCGGTCGATGTTGATGGCGGTCGGCGTGTATCGAAAGTTTTCGTCAAATAGATTCATTTGGTTTACTCTCCCACTACTCAGGTGAAATCCTGTTGAGCTTAAGGAACAGTTTGTCCCATTCAGAGAGGATCCACCCCTCACGCTCCACTGGTGGGCGCGCGTTGCGGAGGAGTCCATACTTCAACCTCGCAATCATCTCTTGGTATTCTTGAGGAGTCATGATCAATCCTCTATCTCATCTCTCCATAATCAAGAGGGACCAAGAGTAGGATTGCCCTTGGCCCCCCGGCCGAGTCAGGGTGGCTTGAATGACCTCGGCTGTATTGATTCACTACACGCCCCAGTGAGCGGTCACTAGGGCAACTAGCCTATTGAGGGTCTCTGATGGATACCACGGTGGTGTTGGTGTCCGTCCAAAGACGATGGGCGCGAACGGTTTGAAGGCTCTCTTCACTTGGAAGAGCGGCCCGCGATACCGCACCCGATCAACACACTCCAGGTCTCCCCAGGGGCCGATGGGAGGAGAGTCGTCATACCAGGGTTCCTGCGCATTAGCGCCAGCCAGCCACGTCGAGTCCTTCGAGTGCGCCCACGTGGGATCAGGGTCGAGCTCACGAGGAAGACCATTGGTGCGGACGTCTGAGAGGATGCTCTCCGCCTTTTCATCCTTTGGCGTCTCCATCCTGCCAACAGGCTTCCAAGGAAGATGCACCATGCAGTGGCGACAGAACATACCTCTCAGCCTGCGTGGGATGTAACGCTGCTCAGTAGCTGGGTGGAACGTCTCACCGATGAGGCGCCAGCCTACTTGAACCGAGACCATCATCGTCCCGTCAGTCTCCACCGCGCCGTCGTAGCTGTCGCCCAGTGGACTAGGCTTACCGCACGCTGCGCACAAGACCTTACCCTTGACTGGGATGGAGTCGCGCTTCTTGTTGGTCGGCCGGTGCACCACCCTGAACGCCCTAGGCGCCTCAGTGATGGCTCCCGGCTTCAGATTAACTCTCGCTCTGCACTGCGGGCATGACTTCGTGCCCAGCACATCGTCAGCCCAGGAGTGCTCGGAGCAGGCCGGACAAGTTTTCATAGGTTCACCACCCTTGCAAGCTTGATACCACATAGGCTCAGAGGAAAGCACGAGGACATACGCCCCGTGCTCTCTTGCTCAGCCTACCACCGTGTAACTTTGTTTACATGGTGTGTATGGATTAGCGACGATCCAGCACCTCGTTCGTGCTCGCCGGTTGGGTTGTCGTCCCAGGCCGCACCTTGACTAGTCGAGGTGAGCTCGACCATGCATTCTTCGCCCCGCTCTTCCCTGCTTCGGTCTCGCTCCAACGGTCATACATGAGCAGGATGGACTGACGCCATTCGTCGTAGTGGACCCGTCGGCCATCCACGATGTTGAAGGAGTTGCGCGGCAAGCTGAACGAGTAGGTGTCGGTGAACTGATTCGCCTCTCGGTCGAACTTCTCTTCTCTCCAGATACTCGACCGAACGACCCCGATGCCGCCCTCCAGAGGGAACGCCAAGTCACACACGAGGTAGCTTGTCACTCCCGTCTTGTTCCCTTTCTTGTCTGTCCGCTCCACCTTGACCTCGCGGTCGGGGCGAGAGAAGATGGGAGGCTGGAAGGGAAGGCGAAAACGCTCTGTCTTGCTCTTGCTCTTCTCGCTGACGGGTTCTGCTGCTGTCATCGTCTCCGCTTGTGCTGTCTGGTCTGTCATGGTGCGCCTCTCTGCGGCCGGTTGGCCGGTTGTCAGTCGTGGGACGCTAGCGAGCTCGCCAGGGTGGCTGGTGGGCGCCAGGTGCCCCGTTCGCGAGCTAGGCCATACTCAGCCCCGCCCTCGTCCGGTCGTGTCACCTGCGCCCGTCTTCGCCCCCGTTGGCGAAACCCGCATTCGTGTCCCTCTCCCTAGCGCGGGGGTCGTCCCCACCAAAGTAGTTGCGCCTAGCGTCGATAGTTGCGCCGAGAGCAGGGATAGTTGCGCCTAGGGGGTTGAGCGCTGAGGTATCAAGGAAAGTGAGTCCCCGACACTCAACCCCCTAGCCCTGCAGGAGTCTGGCACGGACCTTGCATATGGAGGCTGGCATGATCCTTGCATGGTGTCCTCCCCATGTGACATGTCCTCTAAAGTGGACACCCTCCCAGCCTGGAGGGGGGAGGGGGTATCAGGTTGACAAATGGTAGTGGCATAGTCAACAAACGCAATAAGTTAGAGGGAAGCAGTCTCCCGACTGCAACATCCCCCTCTTACCCTTCCCTCCCATTTGGCTTGCCCTCCCTCCCAACCTGTGGTATAATATTCACCTCCTTCATCGGCAGGCAGTCTCAGAGTCCCTTGACATCCCAACCACCCCAATCATCATGCAAACCTCGATGATCATCCCCCTCCCCTCAACCGCCTCCTCCCCTCCAGGCGAGCGCCAGGGGCGCAAGCTCATCATGAGCGCCGACCCTCGGGTCATCAACGCCGCGATTGAACTCCTCCTCTCCCATGCTGGGAAGCGAGAGGCCGAAGTGGCGGGGCTCCTCGGCATCAAGCGCCAGAGCCTTAGCCAATATGTGATCGGGAAAAGGGCCAACCCATCCATCAGCTGGCTCAGCCGGTTGGCAGCGGTCTGTAACGCTCGTGTCGTCATCGAACTCCTCTGAGGTGATCATGTTTGAATATATCTTTCCCTGCGACGCGGCTGAGCTGGCCGGCTGGATCCAAGACGCTCTCCCAGGAACCAACCCCTCTGACTTCGGCGCGAAAAAGATCTTCTATATCCTCTCCCCCACTCCCCTCCCAGGCATAGCTCACCCCTCCCGCTCTAAGGAAGAGGTCCGGGCGGAGTTCGAAGCCCAGTATGCTAGCTATGAAGCAGGGGTTGAGGGAGGGTGCGGTCTTTAGACCGCGACCCGACCGACGGTAAGGGGGATTTACTGTTCGGCTCTCTTGAGCCTCACTAAGTTTGATTATAGCATGTTTAAAGCAGACTGTCAAATTGACCCCTTTTTATTGGACTTTCAACTGGCATAATTTCTAGATCTAAGGGGGTGGGTCAACTTTTTAACGTGACCCACCCTTGACCCACCTTTTTGACCCACCCTGACCAACCTGACCAAGGAGACCAAATGAAAGCTGGATTTAAAACGACCGAGTTCTGGATGACGCTAGTGGCGGGGGTTCTCTCGACTGTTCTCCCCGATTTCCCGACCGAGGCAGCCCTGGCCGTGTTAGCGTATGTGATCAGTCGAACGGTGGTGAAGTCGCTTGCCAACAGCTGATCAGGCGTTTCAGTTCGCGCTCATCCTCTCCGCGGGGATGCCGGCTGGAGAGGCTATGCGCTATTTCCTCCCAGAGGGGTCGGAGGAGGTGACTTCCATCGGGAAGCTTGCCTCCCAGTGGCTCCAGTCTAAGGAGGTTGGGAAGGCTATCCTCAAGCTCCAGGGCAAAGCCTGGCAGGAGATGACTGGGGAGGAAAGGATTCGCTTTTCTGTGGAGAAGGTGTATAATGAGATGGCCTACTTTCTCTACTCCCACAACTACAGCGAACTCCAGGGGAATGATCGGCAGAAGGCTGATAAGTGCCGGGAGGTGCTTGAGCAAAAGATGGCAGGCACAGCGGGGCTCCTCGGCCCGGTGGAACAGTTTTGGAAGGATGTTATGGACGGGAAGGTGAGGTTGGTTGGATCAGCCAATCCCGCCCCACTCCCACTCTCCATGGGGTTGACAAGTTAAGAAGAAGTTTGTGCAAGTATGGCTATTCGGTCTATGGGGAAAGTGACCCAATCGTTGGCCTGTGAGTTGTTTGAGGTGGATACGTTGGCGGAGTTGGCGGGGTTGAATGCTCCTATCAATGATTGGGCTTTTGTCAAGGAAACTCAGACCTGGAAGCGGCGTGCTCCGGGGGCATGGACTGCTGGCTCAACTCCAGGTAGTTTTGCTGACACAACTCCTAATATGACATCCCACGCGATTCCCATCGGCGAGGTGGTGTGGCGGGCGGATAATATATCCCCCGCCATCACATATGGTTCAGGGACCTGGATCCCAGTCACCCTCAAACATGGGGGAGGTGGACAGAACCACACGACCTATGTAGAGGGGCATATTGATGAGAGCGCTACTATCTGGGCTTGGATTCGAACTGCTTAATGGCCTCCCAAGTCCCCATCCCAACCCGCAACCACATCATCTCCCTCTTCCGAGAAAGAGTAGCGGAGAGGTTTGGGGTCACCCCATTCCAGCACCAGCGGGCTTATTGGGCCGCCTCGGACGGCCTCACCCTCCTTGACGTCCCCGACCCCCAGGGGCTCTCGATTTTCCTCCCCAGGAGTGAGCTCCTCCCCCTCGATCAACCTGAGAGATTTGAAACGATTAATTTGGGGGGTGTGGCGACCGAATGTGCAGTGGTGAGGAGGATGGCCGTGCCTAGAGAGGCCGGAAGAGCTAGGTTTTTAGCAGATCTTGGGGCGTTCAAAGTTGGGAAGAGTTTTGGCGCCGCTCTCTGGGCCTCTGGATTTGCAATGATTCCTGGAGCCAAAACTGCCCTCGTCGGAGCCGAGTACGACATCTGCGAACCCGAGTTCTCCTACCTCATCGAATTCCTCCTCTCAGAGAGAGGCATGGGGATGGAGTTTGAATCCTGTACGAACCGCCCCCGAGCAGGGGATATGTTTCTCAAGCTCAAGAATGGTGCCGTCTATGAAGCGCGGTCGTGGGAACGAAAAGACTCCCTCAAAGGTAAAGAAATCGACGCGTATGTTTACTGCGAAGCTTATCAGCTTCCAGGGATTGAATGTTTCACGAGTTTTAGCCAGAACCTACGGGCGAGGGAAGGGTATGCGATCTTCGCGACGACCCCCGACCGGCCGTGGATTAAGGAGCTCAAAACCCTCGCAGAGGAAGATCCTGAATGGTTTTGCGTGAGTGGGGTTCCCGCCGAGGCCAACCCCTACTCCTTCGACGCCAAGGCCAAGGCTCGTGATGTGAAGCTCATGACGAGGGAGAAATATGTCATTCACTACCTGGGGCAACTTGGAGATTTTGTTGGACGAGTGTTCAACTACCAAACAGGAGATCGGGAGTTCAACCCCTCCACCCACCCCGAGCTCTTTGATGGCGGATCTAGCTCAGAGCATCTTAGAATCCCAGATGGATGGGAAATTGTCGGTGGAGCAGACACTGGTACTTTCTACTCTGGTGGTTTGGTTGCATTCTCTCCCAGTGGAGAAGCGTTTGTTATTGATGAGTTTCCTAATTACCGCTATGTGGGTGGCCAGTCAGAGAGGGATGAAGACATCACCATTCCCACCTGGGCTCATAGAGTGGTGGAACGAACTCTTATCCGGGGTGGCCGGCCAAGCTTCTGGGCAGATGGGAACTCTCAATTCAAGCATGAACTCCCCCATTATGGAATGACCCTCCTCCCCAACAACGCCATGAGAGAGCACCGGACTGAGGTGGCGCGGGAGTATTTCCAGCATAATCGCATATGGTTTGCTCCGTGGTTGCGGGTGTTACCGTTTGAGATTGAATCAGCCCAATGGCCAGAGGAGATCACCGCGAGTGGGAGGTTTGAGAGGGTCAAGGGGAATGATCATAGCCTGGATTGGCTGGAGCATATTCTCTACCAACGGCCAATCGGGAGGTTAGCCCATCAGGGTTCCTCCAAAAAACAATGGGCGGATCAGTTTCGTCATAAGCAAGAAGGCAATATACACCTAGGCAAAGGACGAATGTGGGTGCCTCCAAAGAATATCATCGGGCATACTATTTAGCGCACAAAGAGCATATCCAAGCATTGAACCGAAAATACAAGTCATATAAAAAGAGTAATAAAACTAGGACACGCCGCGATCGCCGCTGGGAACATGTAAAACGAGCCTATAACTTATCTCCTGAAGAATATAGTAAGTTACTAGAGCAACAAAATTCAGCGTGCGCCATTTGTGGTCGGGTTTTTTCAGATGACTTGTATGCTTGTGTAGATCATGATCACGGTGATGGACACATACGCGGTGTTTTATGTCGTAAATGCAACACCGGTTTAGGCATGTTTAGAGATAATCTAGAACTATTAATCAAAGCAGTTCAATATTTGGAGAAGAAGTAGTGGCAAGTTACCAGCAACTTGAGACTGACCTAAAAGTTCTCGCCGATAAGGTGGATTTTCTCATGAGAGCAATCCCCCTCAAGGTAGCCCACGCCCTGGCCCCCCAAGCAACCCAGC
>ERZ1292644.1066-Hain-H14-01um-R2-1066-length-15100-cov-8_pt1 | contig 15100 bp, 29 predicted proteins | sample MGYA00564402_ERZ1292644 | MGnify/ENA primary metagenome ERZ1292644 (study PRJEB36523, sample SAMEA6512644) | groundwater metagenome | collected 2019-01-09 | study: AquaDiva: Metagenomics assemblies of 32 groundwater samples
TCAATTTGAATCTTAGTCGCTCTATTGCGAGGAACCTTATTCATTACATAAAGGAACTCCTCTGATGAAAGTTCTGAAAGAAACTCTGTACCTCCAGTAACCTTTCGTACGATATGAGGAATAACCCAATCTTGAATTATCTCCTCCAAGAACTTGTCAAATTTCCCCGCTGTCCTCTCATGCGGTTTCTTTCCCTCAAAGACTACTCGCTCCTGTAATCTGAAAGGCGTACCGGCCGCCGGGGACTTGCCCAAAAGAGCGTCTGAAACTCCTACAAGTTTTTGAGCGTGAAGTTCTAACTCTTGGGCTCTGGTGTTAAAGAGGGCTATGTTCGGAGAACCGTTAGGGATTTGTCTAATCCCATACTTTGACTCCCGGTCAATCGTAGTAACCTCAAGATTCTCCATGTCCCGAATTTTGTTTCGGTTCGTGTAGTTATCGTCATCCGTAAAAAAGGTAATTTTTGAGGCGGCCTGGAGTAAACCGTTCTTATGAGTCTCCGCGAAGTTAATCCAAATCTGGGGGTCAATAAGAGCTTCAGCCCCTCCCCAACCTAAACCTCTCTGATAAATCTTTTTTGGAATGTGAAGTTTTAAAACTGATTCTTTTTCAGGAGCTTTGTAAAGCGTTACTCCTGATTTTCCTAATGGGTTCTTGTCATCCTGATAAAACCCAACCACATGAACTTGACTGACTAACTCGTCTTCGTCTCCTTTATCTTTCAAGTAATTCTCAGGCAAAGAACCGCGTACAACATATATTTCAATGTTCTTTCCGGGTGTTTGATTCGGAGTTGTGTTTTGAGGCGCGGAAACATCTTTTGCGTCGTTTGCTAGATTAGTAATCTCTTTAATCGTATGAGTGGCTCCATTCGCTTTATCGCCCCACCCTATCTTGGCTTTTCTTTTAAGAGCTTCCGGGGAGAAATTGAACTTAAATCCTATCGGGCCTCCGAGAATATCCGTCTGGTCGCAAAAAGCGATTGACTGAAGAGGAATAGCTTCCGGCACGGCCCCGGCTCCTTTCTTTACCAAACACCCTCCAAAGTCCACCTTCTCTTCTATGAGGTCGTCTATGAGGTCATCAAGGTTATTCTCAACCGTGAACACATCATCCCAATACTTCTTTATAAGAAACGAGAGGTGTTGTTTTTCAGGGTCTTCGGTTTCAAAGATTATATCTTTTACATCCCTATCTTCCGCGGCGTAACGGAACTCAAGTATGGGGAGGACGATGTTGTGATACGGAGGTTTGGTCTTAGGGTCGTTTGAGGCACTCATGAACTTTCCGTGCTTCATGTGAAAAGAGAGCGACAAATGATTGGCCATATTATAATGCCAATTTTCGCCAATTTGAATTTCCTTCGTTTTGTACGAGGATTCTTGAGTGGTTATATAACTAAAAATATCTTTTGGGAAAATCATAAAAATTCTAATAAATATAATCCCCAATATGCCCCATTTTAATTGAAGTATCACACCAAATATCAAACCCCGATTCTCTTGCTTTTCGGCAAAACCACATATCTTCTCCTGTTACCAATTCTCCTTTTTCGTTTGATTCCCAAAAAAACCACGGCTGTTTTAACTTCTTAAAAACTTCAATTCTGATAAGCATAAATCCTGTCCCCACCCCTGTACATTTTAATAAATCTCCATGTTTTTCGTTAATTGTTATTTCTCCATCTTTGATTTTATGAGTTGTTGTAGGCGCAAATCCTGCAAAGACACCCATTCCACGCCCATTAGCAGTTGAACCAATAATGTCTTTGTCTCTTGATAAGAGACGTGATAAAGCATCTTCGGGAAACACCATATCTGAATCCACAAAAAGAAGGTGTGTACTTTTTAATTCTATAGCTGTTTGAGCCAGATATTCCCTATTGTGATGCAATACTGAACCTTCTACTTCTAAAAAATTATAATCATGTGGGAATTTTTTTAACATTCTTATCAGAGAAAATGTGGTTTTTGTTTTAATTGTTCCTGTGTGCGGTGTGCAAATAGCAAGTTTTATTTCCATACTTTTGCTGGTCTATATAATGATGGTCTCATAATTTCTTCTTTGTTTCCCTGTGGGACAAAGTGCAGGGTTTTAAAATTGCGCTCCCTGCACCTTACTCCACAAGAAGTAAGGTAATATATTTCACAATATATATTTTTATTCGTCAAGCTATATTCACATCGAATAGAATGTTGCTGGCGTTGTTCGGCGTTAATGTTCCTTGGTCCCTTCGGACATAGAACATCAATCCTGAAAGGAATCCTGCAGTAGTAGGTCCAGCCGGAAAGGGTTGCTCCCATGTTCTGCCTTCAAGAGAAAGCAAAAGCCCTATTCGGAAGAGTTTTCGTACTCCAGCGAAAAGGTGGTTTGCCGCGTTGTCATTGGTTACATAGTGCGTAGCACCCATGTAAGAAACTTGCGGGGCGAGTCCTTTCTTAAGAGCTTGGTCTGCGGAATCGAAACCGTTTGCCTGAGCAAAAGCCTCGAGGAAATTGAAGCTCGCCGGGTCCCACACATGAAAGATTCCGTTATCCTGAGCAAAGTCCTGACCGTTCTGTGTGCGGATGACTTGTCGTGCTAAACGAATAAGGTCGTCCACGTTGCTTGCGGAAACCGCAAGAGTTGATGCAACATTATCCGTCCATGCTCCAGCGGAACCTCCGAGGTTCCTCCAGCTCGCGTGGTCGTCAAGGGTATCAACTTCAGTAAACTCATTGAGTCGCTGAGCTGACCTCTTAACGATTTCTGACCGTTTCGTCCACGGGGACTGAAACAAATCTCCCCAATCAACAAAGATTGGAACTTCACGACCGGTTGAGATAGTGAGAGTTTGATTTGTTTCAGAAATATCTACCGCATTGGTAGAAGCACCTCTAGTTACTGACTGAACAGCCGCCCATCCTCCAGTGGTGTCAATGTACGAAGAGTTAATTATCCGTTCATCTGTTCGGGTAACTTGCGCAATTTCTTCCCAATTCGTTGGGCGAGCAAGTCGCTCCTGCAATGAACCTTCGAAAAGTTGTCTATAAGTAATTGTATTAGCCATTTTTCGTAATTCTTATTTAATCGAGTAAGAACAGACGATTGGCTATAACGACCTATTTTGAGTTATAGAACTTTTTATCTTGTCCTTTCCCTTGAGCGGCAAGTTTATCGAAAATAGCCGCACGAAGTTTAAAGTCGTTTGGAAGGTCATCAGGGAAAAGAAGTTCTCCGCTACTGTCTTTGGTAGCTTTACCAATCCAGTATTCGGGGGTTCCTTTTTCTCCGGTGTCTTTTCCGTCGCCTCCTTTGATGTCGGTAGCCGCGGCGTTTGCTTTGGCTTGGCGAATGTCAGCGAGTTGAGCTTGGAAGATTTTTTCTCCAATAACCTCATCTGCTTCCATTTTCGTTCTATCCTTCCACTTGGTAAAAAGTTCTATTTCATCAGCGGCTTCGATACCGGCCATTTTAAGGGCCATAGAATCTAACCGTTTATATAGTTGCTCGTCTGGTTTGGAAGATTTAGGCTTTTCAAGTTCCGTTACTTTTTCCTCTAAGGTCTTAATGGAACCGCGAAGTTCTTTCGTCTTGTCCCGTTGCCTTATGGCTTTTTCGCGAAGCTTGGTAGTCTCGGACTTCCAGTCCGTGTCATCGGATTCTTGGATTTCAGAGAAATCCTCATCCAATTTGTCGTTTGTTTCCATAAACGATAATGGCTATTCACTTTATCTAAGAGTGATAACTTGTTTGTTGGCACTTTTAAGAAGGAGTGATAACCTATTTAATCAATTTTAATGAGATTGAGAACTCACTTTTTTAATACGCTGTTAATTCTAACAACTCTACACTACACGCTCCTGTCGGTCGGAGTGTACCATTGGTTCCGCCGGCGACTTTAAGGTTTACATATTGTTGCGCAAATACAACTCTATCTGTTGTTGTTGCTATTGCGGTGTCTTGAACATTTGCAACCGTAAGTGTGTCTCCAAGACTGTCTGCGGTGCTTGAACCAGTGGGGGTTGTTCCAATCGCCCAAGAGTAATAAGTTGCTGTCGCATTTCCTGCGGTATAAGCAACTGCCGTTTTAAGCAGTGAAGTTGTTGCGGCTCTGAACGAGCACACTGTAGTTGTGCCTTCAGTTCCGGCCCAAGATGCTCCTAAGGTGTTGTGAAGGGCTGTTCTACAGATACCATTAAAACAAAACCTATCTCCTTGCAGAGTTTCGGTGCTGACTACCGAGCCATAGGTTTGCTTAAATTCCTTTGCAATCTGTGTAACTAACTCTGCTAATTCTGCTTTGTTTGTGGGAGCTGGATACGCAGGTGCTTTATTGCCGAAGAGAACGAATCCCAACGCAACGACAACCGCTCCTATTGCTATTCCTATAAGAATGTTTTTGTTCATGTTATTTTTTCTTTTTGTTACGCGGTTTAGTTTCTTCGGCTGATACGACCTCTTCAACCGTTTTTTCTATTTCAACTCGTTTTTCCTCTATAGCTTCAATCTTGTCTTTAAGAGAAGCTAATTTGTATGGTTTTAATGACATAATTTTATTGGCTTAGTTTATTACCCGTTACAAGAATTGTACTTGATGCTGATGTCCAGGCCCGCACTCTAAGGTACTTCGCGGCAACATTTCTCACTTTTAAGATAGGTGCTCTTACCACTGTTCCGACTGCCGGGACTAAATTAAACACCGTTGAGGTTGCAAGAAGTTCAACTCTTCCCACTTGTGGCCCTGTCGTGGTAACCGCTTCAATCATAATCGGATACCAAGTAGAAGCATCCTGTGAGGTGTCAACCACAAAAAAGTTCCCTCCTGCGGGTGTAGTTGTAGCTGTTACTGTTGCGACAATTTCAATCGTATCTCCTTGCTCCACATTATTTATCGTAAGAAGTGTTGTGGTTGCTGTTGGTGTATATGCGGCTGTTCCGGTACATCCTGCACATCCGGCGAAATAAGAAGCAGATGAACTTGCAACCGTATCTACTGAAGAATCTGGTTGTGCTCCGAAGGTTTGCGGTAATAACGCTTCTTTAAGAACTATCCCTGCGGTTACTCCGAATAAGGCAATTACTACCGCGATAAGTGCTAATATTTGTATTTTTGTCATATATTTTTTGTTTTAAAGCGACCTTTTAATGGTTTTTAAGAGTGTCCTTCTCTTAGTTTTTCGACCTTGATGAATGCTTTGTCTACTATTCGTTTGGCTGATATGAATGCTCGGACTAATTGACCGAGCTCTGAGTTGCTAAACGCTCTCTTGCCTTTTCCTTCTCGTTCTTTGTCCAATTCGTCCATTAAAAGGAAGTCGTTTAAATCAGTTGCTTCCTCAAATATCTTTTTAAGTGTTTCTATTTCTTTTCCCGACATAAATAAAAAGGCACTGATTAAGTGCCCGGCCTACTCCCTTTCCTTGAAGAGACCGGGCGGTCTTGCTTCAAGAAAAGAGAGTCAAGTTATGTTTTAAATTAAATTGTCTTTGCTTGATTCTTTACTAACTTCTGGCTGGATAGCCTCTAATTGCTGAAATGCTTTTGTTATCTTTGAAATGGCTTCATTTGACGGTGGAGTTTCAACGCAGATATTCAGGAATAACTTTTTAAGAGCAAATGTTGATGCCTTATCTCCTGCGAGTCTTTTTAAGCGTGAACGGTCTTCATTTGTTATGGGAAATAAGCTCAAAATAATTGTGTTATATATTTCAAACTTACTGTCCTCATAGTTCCTGAAGCCATACCAAATACATTTCTTATGTGCCTTCCGGGGATTATTTTCTCTCTTATTTTACCGTCTTTCTCAACTATCAACACCCCGGCTCCTTTAATCCAGTTCTCGGTTTTAAATCCACTTAATACTTCGTCAACGGTGTTTCCTTGGGACTCATAAGTACGGCCCAAAACTTTCAGGGTGGCTTTTATCGTTGGGGTGGTGGTATCAATGTCCTTGACCTGTATGGGGGTGAAGTCTTTTTTGATTGCCTTCTTTTTTGGTCTTCCTTTTTTCATCGTAATGGTTCTAGTGACTGAATCGTAACTATTACTCCCTGACTGACTTCTTTCCTGTAGGTTGCTTGAACGGGGGGCCTTTCAACACTTGGCCCTATTGGGCGGGAATCAAGCCGCTTAACAACTTCTTGGTGCTGTGTATCGCAATTCCTGCATCGCCCCAACTCTATGGCTTCCTTTAAACCGCAATCAATACAAGGAAACTCACCACCAATCCAATCTTTCGGCTTTGCCGGTTCTATCTTTTCTGTTTCTTTTGGTTCCTCTACAACAACTTTTACAGACTTCCCGACTTGAATAGGTTTTTTACCTTTTCCCCTAAGGTTAATGACTTTGGACTTTTTTCGTTGGATGTCTTGCATATAAGCCATGGATATACTTTAGTTGCATTACTCATCGCGCAATAATCTTCTAAAAGCTCTTCTCCCTCCTTCACATCTCTTAGCGCAGTATCGCTTACCACATCATAGTTACAGTCAGGATAATAGGCGTGGTTTACAAACATTAACAAATGGGCATCATCATTGGGGCTTTGAAAACTCGAGTTATTAACCACAGAAGCCCAACGCCAAAGGATAAGTTCTTTTATCTCAGGGAATAATTGATTTAATTGAACAAAAGAAATGTTATAAAATCTCGGTTTGATGGTTGGAGTTATGTAGCACCTTGCGCCTTTTTGGATATTTCTTAAAGCGAACACTCCTATACCATGCACTGGGGAAGGCCGAATGGTGGCCCGGACTTCGTTATTTAACTCTGTTATCTGGTCATTCTTTGATAGGTTCCTTACCCACTCTTGGGGGATTTGAATTTGAGGCATGGGCTTTGGCTAATCCATCAATACACTCACTTAATTTTATGTTTTTTGTTACATTCACAAAAAATTTCCAATGTAACAAATAACATTACTCCAATAACAACTCCTATCGCAATAAAAAAAAATATTAAAAATCCATCCATAATAGTTTAATTTTATTTTAAGTGTTTAGCATCTTTTTCGTTTGCTAACCCTGCAATAAACTCCTGTATCTTTTTAGTTTCCTCTTCACAAAAGTGTCCTTCAAAACCTATTAGTTCAGGTTTCAGTTCGGAGTTCACTTTGATTATCTGTCCGGTAATAAAACAGTATTCCTTAGGAGGGAACTCTTTACCGCAGACATCGCAATTATAAATCGTGGTTTTCATATTTTGCAAATTCAATTGCTTTTTGGACTCGGTATTCTTTCCGTCTCCAATAAGCTGAATAACAACTTCTCGAACAAAAATCTGTACTCTGTTGTTTCACCCCGCAACCGGGGCATTCTCTTAATTCCATGTTTTTCTTATGTTATCTCCTACATTCTTCTCATAATACCCTCCCCAGAACTTCTTCACTTCTCTCTTCTTTTCTTCAGGGCTTCCTTTGTACAGGGTTCTTAAGTGCTTTTGGTACAGGGAGTCGTTTTTAATCCTGTCATCAAGCTGTTGTTCCATTTCAAGAACTTTAGGGCTGGTATAGTCTTCTTGTTTGACCTGAAACTCCTCCGGGTGTTGTCTGTAAAGGCGGGTAAATTCTGCTTGGGCTTTTTTGAACTTAACTCCGCAGTAATCACAATTAAGGGCCTTAGTCATCTCATCATGCTTGTGGCCGGTGGAGAGCAAGGAAAGGAGATGTCTTTTTGCATCGTTCATTAAGTTAATCTTACTCTATGTTTAACCCCCATAAAAATGACATTCTTTTTTCCGGCCTTATATCCTAATATACTTATAAAATATCTTAATGCTTCAAATTCTACTCTGTCCCAAATCATTTCTTTAATACCCTCCTTTCTTGCTTTGCGTATTTTATCGTCTATGTTTCCAACCTCTACATGATATTCCGGGTTCTCAAAAAATCTTCCTTTATACTTCCAACCCTCAACCTCTTCTGTAAGTGTAATAGACGGTTTACCTTTCGTAACTGCATCTTGATAAAGTTTTTCCTCTGCCTCCTTGTCTTTTTGAGTACACTCACGACACTTCTTTAGTTCATAAGCACCATCCCAATTATGTTGCCAAGCAACAAACTCTTTTCCACACTCGCACTTTCCGGTGTTGTCTTTTATAAGTTGTTCTAAATCGTTCATATAGGATTATATTCTCTTTTTTCCTCTTTAGGTAATAAGTGTTCGCACGACTCCCACAATTCTCTACAACAATCAGGTATCAATAAATCCTGTCTGTTGCTTATGGTTTCTAACTTTACTTCTACACGGGGTTCATCTAAGTCGGGTTCTTTGATAAGTTTCCTGATTGGTTTTATTTTCCTGTTTTTCATATTGGGTTGCTTGAAGAACCTGACCGTTCCCTTTCCCACTGCCTCCTTCCAAGTTCTCTTAAGACCTCTGCCTTATTTACCCGTTCTACCTTAGGAACCAGCATATTAAGTCCATATCTCGCGGCGGACATTAAATGATTCTCACAGTTGGGGTCTTCTATTCCGACATTATCTCCGTCCTTACTTATCTTCCAAGCATAGTTTTCGTATTCGTTATGGAGGTTTACTGAACTTCTGGTATAACTAATCTTTAAACTTTGAACTTCTTTGATTCCTGCCTTAACGCTTCCCGGGCCTTTTTCGGCTCCTATGATGTTAAGACCGTATCTTCTGATGTCTTCTATGGCTTTTTCTTCAGCGCTGTCAGCTATTATCGGGGCTTGGGGAAGGGATTTAAGGAAGATTGCTAAGTGCTCGTTAAGTAACTTTGTCTGATATAACTTTTCATCAAGGATATATCCTCCGTTGTAATAATAAATTGAAACTATCGCCGCCGGGTCAGGGTCAAACCCGAAGTCAAGCGCGTGGCCTATCAGTCTAGCTTCATGTGGTACTCGTTCAATTACCTGCCAACCTGAATATATCTTTCCTAAAACAACCTCTGGGATAAGACCCTCTATGAATTGCCAGTAATATGCGGGGTTATCGTTCTTATATCTTTGATACCTTCCTACTGTGTGGCTGTCTAGGTTCTGTAAGTTATCTCTATAAGTTCCTGGGATATAGACTATATCTTGTTTGGGTTTGGGCCGGAAAAAACCTTCTGTATCTGTCGGCTCGCAATCAAACCACTTCCTGATAATCCAATGATTCTTGGGCGGGGTGTTGAGAGTTAAAACTATCCGTATGTCCCCTTTAACAGTTCGTAAGGTATCGTCTAAAGTTGTAAAGTCCTTTTCTCCGATTTCCTCTGCCTCCTCAATCCATACGGTGTTGTAACTTGCAAGTGATTTTAACTTTGCTGAATGGGAACCACTTGATGCTCTGAACCCGTGGGCCTGAATAGCGTTCTGCCCGTAGGTTATGTGCATATCATTCTCGGTAATCTTGAACAGTTCTCTTGCGTTCTGTTCGTCTATCCGGTCAATTACTTCGTGCCAGCTTGAGTGTCTGATGTCTGAATGGATAGCTCGCATTAAGGCGCACCGGAAATAATCTTTACTGACTACTTTAGAACTAACATATTGTGAACCGGCTGTTGAACGGCCTGCCCCTCTACCTCCCATTAAGATATAATACCTTGCTTTCTTTTCCCATAGGGGTAAGTATATTTCTCTGATGTCAAAATTAAGCTCCATCTCATTTCTGTATTGAAATCGTTACTCCGCTTAGTTGAATCGGGCCACCATCTTCTCCGGTTAACGGTTGTGCCGCTCTTCCAAAAACCTGTTCAAGCACAAACTTCAATAACTCCGGTTTTGTTTCTGCTTGTTTCTTAGCTATTTTTACAAGACTTTTTACTTCATCTGCTGTAATGAAGTCTTTAAATTGTGGTTTAGTTTTAGAGCCAATCGGCCTTCCTCTCTTTGCCATTTATTTTTATTATTATATTGACTTATTTACCTTTTCATGGTCTTTTTCCTTTGAACAGATATTATCTAAAAAGGTTTTAATAGAGTTATCTTCTCTTTCGTTAAACTCAACCTCTGCGGCCTTTATTAATCCTTTATCAAGAAGATGTTTTATTCTATCAAGTCTTAATATCTGGTTCATATTTATACTTTTATAGTGTCTTCGTTTCTTGCCACTTAGCCATTTCGTCTTGGTATTTTCCTAGCGGGGTTTCTTTTTGAGTTTTTCTTACTAACGCTACTAATTCATAGTCTCCTTCTTCGGCTAATTTTCTACACAATTCATCTGAAAATGCTGTTAGATATTTCTCCATAGTTTTTTACTAATTTTTAATCTTCTTCTTGTGTTATTTCTTCTTGCTTCATTACTTTAAAACATTTCCAGCAATACCAGGCCCGTTTGTAAAGGTAGAGAGCTTCATCAATTACTTTACAGATAGCGCAAAGTTCTTTCATTTCCACTTAAGCCACTTGGCGGGTTTCTCTAGTTTATCTACTCTTTCTTTTAGGGCTTTGTAATCAGTTTGTAAGGTGAGTTTTGCCCGGCCAATTTCTGCTAGGAGGTCGTTGAAAGTCCTAACAAGGGTGTTTAAAGTTCTTAGGTCGTTTTCTACTTTGGGAATCCGGGCGTTTATTTCATTCCGAATGTCGGCTTTGTCCAAATCTATATTCGTACACCATCTCTTTAAGTTTTCAATTTCTTTGTCCATATTTTAGCGGGGGCTTCAATAAAGTGCTCCGGCCCCGCTTGTATATTAACATACGTTAATAGATGAATTGGAGCCACCACTAAAAGAAAAAACCCTCATTAAACAAGTTAATAGGGTCTGCGCCTCTTTAAGAAGTTATACGAAAGAACTAAATTGGGTTGTAATGAAAACATAAAAGTTTCACAAAATACCCTTTAGGTTTTCATCGTATCATGGTTATTTTTAAATTGCAAGAGCAACTATGTGCATAAACTAACCACTCCCCTCCCTCCTGTTTTTCGCCTTGATGATAAGAATACATTCCTGACACAAAAGGTCAGTGTGTTTCCACCCGTACCAATAGACTTCGTTTTTAATCTCACACAACCAGCAAAATTGAACTCCGGCGAAATCTCTTACAAACGGGTCTTTCAGATACTTACTTATCGGAAGTTTTGTTTTCATAATAATCCACCGCCTCATCTAAATAAACATACCCTATAACTACGAGGGTGAGAATAAAGATTGCTACTATCCCGAAAGCAACGAGGCCGAGTTTTTCTGACGAAAGACTTGTGTATTCGTTTTTCATTTCCATTGTTTTAAATATCTTTAAACCATTTATAGTATTCTTGACGCTCGTCTGCTTTGATAACAAGAATTGGAAGCCCACACCTACGAACTCTCGTCCAGTTCATAAACATTCGTCCGGTACGCCCGTTACCGTCAACAAACGGATGTATTTTCTCATAGAGGATGTGCAACGCTTTCCAGTCCGGCGGCGGTTCGGCTCGCATTGTTTCAAAGCAAAACTTCATTTGAATCTCTGCAGGCACAAGTACATAATTCAAACCGTAACGATTCCCGATTCTTACTTCACATCTTCTAAAGTATCCCTTTTCATCCGGCTGAAGCGACTGATGAAGCATTAAAATTTTATGAGTTTTTAAAATTACCCCAATAGTTAAAACTTTTTGCTTCATCAAATACTCAAAAGCATAACGAGCTTGCTTCAAAGAATCTTCGTCGTAGACACCCTCTATTTTATTAGATTCGCGAAGAAATTCAGTAATCACTTTTTTGCTTGTGTAGGGGGGTTTCATTTCTTAAAAATCACATAAGGCAACATTAAAATCCCCACAACCACCGCTATCGGTAAAACAAATAGGGTGAATCCTATACTAAAGATTACTCCGAGGTATTGGTAGGATTTTTCTAGGTTGGTCATTTCTTTATCCCAAAATACTCTAGGCATTTAATCGGTAAATCTGATACTTTTTTATCTGCATAAGAAGAGCAGGATTTTGATTCTTTGGTTTCTATCCAGTCGTATTCAAATAAAACATTCGTTGAAGTAGTGCCGAATCTTTTTAACATTTCGTTTGCTGATATTGTAAAAGTATTGGCTTCCCTAGTAGGAACCATGAGTTTTTTGAAGTTTTGTTCCCAAGTGTATCTCTTAAAGTTTGCCTCGCAATACTCACTTTTACTTGAACAGCCGATACTCTCTCCCTTGTTGTCCATATCGGAATACGTCTGATTCCGTTCGTCTGTGAGCTCCTGACATCTTTCTTTTGTTGTGTTTTGTAAAGGCCAAAAACTTTGCGAGTCGTAATAACAATCGCTCGTAGCAAGTTCGGAGTGTTTCTCAAAATACCACAGGCCTATAAGTGAGATGGGTATAAGAATTATGATTAGTGTTTTCATATCATTCTAGGATTTTTAGCAAATCGTAAATAACATCTTCTCTGCCCGCGTGATAGCATTTATGTCCTTCTTCTGGCGCACAATCACAACACGCACCCCGCCGCATCTTCTCCACCTCTTTCCTTAACACCTCCTTTTGTTCTGCTAAAGCGGAGGTGAGGAAGGATAGTGCATCTTTTTTATCTTCTGCCTGATTGCACTCTTCACAATGAGTAAAAACGTGTTTTAACTTTTTCTCAAATTCCTCCCTCTTTCGTTCTTCAAATGTCTTCTTTGTGGTCATAAAATTAACCAATACTTACAACTAATCCTTCAGGCATACACTCACATCTCCATAAATATCCAGTAAACTTTCCTGCTATCTCATCAAAGATTTCAGTCATTTCTTTGCCACAAGTTTTACAAATTTCTTTATTCTTTGTGTTCATAGGGGTTAGTTACCTTTTTTTAATATCTTGTATTTTTTGTCTTCCCAACTCGGATGTCCTCCACCACACTGCCCTTCGGCGTGAGCGATTATATAAATATCGGTGATAATTTTTGCGGCAGTTTTTAGGCGCGGGTCTACTTTTTCTTTCTTATGCAGTAGCCACTCCATATCCATACCGAAATCTCCTCCAACGAGTCGTTCTATAGCGTCAAGTGCTCTGTGTGGATTCTTCATTCCCTTTATTCCAGTTACAATTAAATACTTTTAGGAAGATTTGGGAGTGGGGATTTCGGAAGGCCATGCCGCAGATTTTCACCGCACTATGCACTAAGCAAATGGGTTACGCCCACTCGTTCCTTCCTCACTTCCCCCAGCCCCAAACCTTCCGTTGAGTTTACGCACTATGCTTTCCTTCTACTCCTCGCTTTTGCCTGTCGGCTGTTCGTTGATTAAGCCAAAATAATGCCTCTTTCATGTGATTTATTGCCTCTATATTTTCCTTGCATTCAAAACGGCTGTTAAGGTCAGCCAACCTCTCAATAGAAACTCGCAACATTTCTTCAAGTGTGGTTCCGTTCTCGTAAGAGCCGTCAGAAAACATCTTATAAAAAACTACTCGCTGGAAATCCTCTATCGGATTTTCCGCGTTCATCACAAAATTCCTCAACTCGTACTCATTATTCTCTGACATTACGCCTGTTACATTATCCATACTTTTAGCAGTAGGTTGCAAGCCAAGTTATTTAATAATCATAAATCTATTTCTACATTTTCTATTTTTAAATTGTTCTTCCCATGTTGCCCAGCGGCAATTCTTCGGCGTTTAATTATTTTAATTTCTCTAATTTAGAAGTAAGGAGGGAGAGAAAAAAAGACTTGCCCTGCTCTAAATTATTACAATGACACAAGGGAAAATAATTTTCCTCAATACCTTTCTTCATCTCCTCCAACACCTCTCTCTTGGCTAGGACTACGGAAAGTTCAAAATTGGCGGCACATTCTTTACAGTTAAATTCTGCGGTTCTTCCTTCCTCCCTTGCCTCTTCCAACATTGATGGAAGAATTTTTTTGAATCCTTCGTGAGCATCACGTTCTCTTTCGTATCCTTCCTCCCTCGCCTTCTCTACCGCAAGTATCTGTTTTTGGTCTGCCGAAGCAAGGGCTGATACCATTTTAAGACAAGTTTTACAGGTAATGTGAATTGAGTGATGTTGCGTTTCAACATAATGCTTCATACGGCCACCTGATAGTATTTCTTTCTTTCCTTCCTCGTAACCTGTTTGATACCCTCTTCTAAAATTACTACCCTTATATTTTTCTGTTTCCATAATTTTTTAACACAATTTGACAAGCATTGTATGCCTCCTCCTCTACTTCAAATTTTTTCCTATAAATAACTTTGCCATCCCTATAAATGTTTGCCGCCCATTTCTGATAAGTTTTATCATACGAAACACCGGGATATTTAGAGGTTTTTTGCGGCCTTATCCTAATATGTCTTTCCTGTTCATAGTGATTACTACACAACCCCTTAGCGTGGTGCGGTTTGCCGCATTTACGACAACCCGTATAAAGACGACTTTCCAAGCCGTGAATCTTCCCGTGTTCTTCTTGCGTAAGAAGAGCCAAATTTTCTATTCTGTTATCAGTTTTTATGTGATTAAGATGGTGCACATGTTCTCTTTTTGAAAGCACTCTTCCAAGATACATTTCCATAATAATCCTGTGCTCTAATTCATGTGTTTGTTTCTCCTTATTCCATACGCGCACATAACCCTGTGCCGTTGTTGTGATAATTCTTTCTGCTGTATGTGCCATAAATTTTATTTCTTTCTAAAGTTCTCGCCTTTCTTTCCTTCTTTTGCCTTCTCTATTTCGGTGGAGAAAAATTCTTTTATAAGTGGGCGAACACTTGAAGCAATGTCCCAACATTTTGAAATTTCTTGCCATCGCAACTCCCACCCCTCGTTCTTTTCCTCAAACTCCTCCTCAACATATTTAGGACATTCGGGGGAGTGGCCTTCTTCAAACTGACAATCGGGGCAGTTCTTTTCCTTATGGCAAGGGCAATACGTGCATGGTGTCCGAACGAATTTTCTTTTTTTGAGTGTGAAGTGGCACTTCTTACAGCAGGTCTTTTCCTCTTTTGGTTCTGTATGAAACTTCACTTCTCCTGTTTCGGGTCGCCAAGTTATGTTTGCTTCGGGGCAGGTGCAGGCCATATGGTGTCCCATAAATGGGTCGTTTTTTAAGCAGTTAGGGTTGTGTGTCATATCAGTCAAAACACAGACACAAAGTTCACATTTTGAACAAGAATGTCCCATTTTGTTTTCTCCACTGTTTTTGCAAGTCATTGAGCAATTTTCTTTGTGTGTCATTTTGTTTCTTTTAATGCTTGAATAAAGCCGATAAG
>ERZ1292644.1067-Hain-H14-01um-R2-1067-length-15088-cov-5_pt1 | contig 15088 bp, 16 predicted proteins | sample MGYA00564402_ERZ1292644 | MGnify/ENA primary metagenome ERZ1292644 (study PRJEB36523, sample SAMEA6512644) | groundwater metagenome | collected 2019-01-09 | study: AquaDiva: Metagenomics assemblies of 32 groundwater samples
TATATATTCAATTACCCATTTTTTACACTCAAAAAATCTCCGAATTCATAAGGGTCTTTCCTGTCTGTATCAGGGTCTTTTATGTCATAGGGCTTGTCCATTAAATGCATGGTAACCGCTTCACTATTAGATAGGGAAGTGTACCCGTGCCAAATTCCTGTAGGAACATAAACCACAATAGGATTTCTCTCGCCGATTGTTAAAACTTGAACTGATTTTGTGCCGTCGGGATTTTCTTTTAATGCAACATATTTTATATCCCCCTTAATACAAGTAGTGTATTCTGTTTGCTTGTGATGAAGATGCCAACCCTTTATGACTCCAGGATACAAAATAGAGACAAAAACTTGTCCAAATTTCCCACGGTAGATTTTGTCATCTGCCCTTATTGTTTCAAAAGAATATCCCTGATCATTTGCAAAAATATTTAATTTTTTTATTTCTATCAAGTCGTTAACGAATTTTATTTTTGAATTGTTTGCATTATTTGTTTCTGTTTCTAGAATTCTTGCCATTGGATAATGCACAAGGAATTTCCCGCCTCTTTCTGTAAATTTCTGTTCCTTGCTGATAATTTCTTTTGCATGATTCCAAGCTCCGAGCAAAACATAATCAACATTTTTATCCTGATGAAAATCTTCTGGAGAAACTATTGGAATGTGTTTTCCAGGGCTGTATAATCCCTGTTTGTATGGTGTTGAATCAGAAATGTAATCCAAAATCTCCTTCCCGATATTACAATAATTCAATACAATTGTTCCCTTAGACGCGGCGGCATAGCCAACAATTTTCTTGCCATGAGATTTTAAATCATGCAAAAGTTTAACAAGCTCTTTTTTTGATTCTTCTGTTCTCTTTGCAAAATCAAGATAAGGTTGTAAATTATCAATCTTTTTTTCTTTCTCCTCTTTAAGATAATTAAGAAATCGCTCCGTTTTTGTTTTCTTCCCTTTTTTGCACGCATAAACTCTCATAGAACCCCCATGAACATCTTGTTTCTCAGCATCAAAGATTTCCATATCGTGCATTTCAAGTAAACTTTTTAGGGAAGTTAAAGAAAAGTACCAAACATGCTCGTCATAAATTTGATCATATGATGTTTTTTCCAGAATATCCGCAATGTAAGGATCTTCAAAAACAAAAACCCCTTCATCTTCCAGGAGAATGTTAATTCCTCTAAGCAAATCATGCAAATCAATTATGTTAAGTATTACATTAGCAGAGAATATAATTCTAAATTTTCCATTTTTGCTGAAAATTTTCTCTGCTAATTTCTCCGAAAAAAAATCAGTTATTGTTTCAATTCCATGCCCTTGTGCAATTTCCGCAACATTTTGCGAAGGTTCAATGCCGAGAACTTTATGATTTTTGAAAGCCTTCAGGAAAATTCCGTCATTGCTCCCAATCTCCAGAATCTTTGAACTGAAAACGAGGAAATTATCTTCAATTTTTTTTGCAATATCCGCAAAATGTTGCTCCATAACTTTTGAAGTTGAAGAAAAAAACGCGTAATTAGTTTTTCCTTTCTCATCGGGGACAATGTATCTGTTGTATGGGACAATGTTAATAAGCTGGACCATTTTGCAGTTTCCACAGAAGCCGACTTCCATATCATAAGAATATTCCCGTTCTTGCCCGCTTTCTATTTTTGTCAACTGTTCCCTTGTCAGAAAAGCATTTGCAACAGGCATTTTCCCGAAAGAAACAAATTTCACAAGATTGTTTGAATTGCAAATTTTACAAAACTTAGATAACTCCATTAAGAAAAGTCATCAAAATTATTTAAATAGATTATGAAGATTAATTAGATACTATTTATTAACAATGCTTATAAAGAAGTTTATTGTTCCAAAAATATGGATTTTCTCTTCCGCCAAATGGCTGGAAAAAACATTCTAATTACCGGAGGGGCGGGTTTTCTTGGGGCAAATTTGGCAAAAAGACTTGTTGAACTTGGCGCAAACATAACTATTTTTACTCGTATTGGAAAAAACAGGGAAAATTTTAAGGGAATAGGATCAAGAATAAAATTTATTGAAGGGGGTCTTACAAATGAATCAGATGTTTCTGAAACAATAAAAGGCAAGGATTACATTTTTCACTTTGCATGGCAGACTGATTTGAAAAAATCAATGCAAAATCCAAGAGAGGATTTAATGACTGACGTTCTTGGTATTTTAAATCTCTTGGAAACATGCAAAAAAGAAAACCCAAATGTAAAAATAATTTTTGCCAGCACTACAACGGTGATAGGCACCCCCTCAAAACTTCCAGTAAATGAAAACCATCCGGAAAATCCTTTGTCAATTTATGACACAAATAAATTAATTGCAGAAAAGTACTTTAAGATATATTATAAAAATTTCAAATTAAAATTCTGTGTTTTAAGGTTGTCAAATGTTTTCGGAGAATTGCAGAGAATTGATAATCCAAACCGCGGAGTTTTGAATTTTATGATTGGTCGTGCCCTTCGCGGAGAACCTTTGACAGTTCATGGAACTGGAGATTTCATAAGGGATTACTGTTATGTGCAGAATTATGTCGATGCATTTATTCTTGCAGCTATTTCAGACAAGACAAACGGGGAAGTTTGTATTCTTGGTTCTGGGGAAGGAAGAACTATGAACGAGGTTGTTGAAAAAATAAAAAAAATAGTTGAAGCGATGACTGGGCGGGGCGTTGTGATAGAGCACATACCATTTCCAGAAAGTGAAAGCGAGATAAACAAAAGAAATTTCATTGCTGATTTTTCAAAGTTCAAAGAAATTACGGGGTGGTATCCAAAAATTTCTTTTGATGAAGGATTGGAGAAGACGATTGGATTTTATGTTAGTAGGATGAATATTTTATAAAACAACTCAAATCTTGGAACAAGATTCTAATTCTATTTTCAATCATCGTTCTTCATCTTCATAATCCTTAAATACAATTTCTTTTTGTCTTTGACATGACTCTTAAACTTCTTGTAACTGGGGGATTAGGGCATATAGGTTCAAAATTAATAAGGGAATATGCCAAAAGAGATGATGTTGAATTAATAAGAATTTTTGATAATATTTCAACGCAAAGGTATCCTGCTCTTTTTGATTTGCCGAGAACACATGTAAAATTTGAATTTATTGAGGGAGACATAAATGACATTGTAAAAATAAAAGATGCAATGAAAGATATTGATGTTGTGATACATCTTGCTTCTGTTACAGATGCTCCGTCGACAATAAACAACCCTGAATTAACTGGCAGAGTTATTTTTGATGGGACATGGAATGTTGTCAACGCCGCAATGCATGCAAATGTCAGGAGATTTTTGTACCCATCCACAACAAGTGTTTATGGAGAGGCGGAAGGAATAGTTGATGAAAATTCTCCGGAGGAACTTTACAAGCCGGCTTCTCCTTATGCAGAGGCAAAAAGAAAAACAGAAAAACTTCTGCAGAAAATTTCAAAAGAAACCGGATTTCCAATAATAGTTTTAAGAAAAGGGACAATTTTCGGGACAAGCATTGGCATGAGGTTTCACACGGCCGTAAATAAATTTTGCTATCTTGCTGCTATTAACAAACCATTAGATGTTTGGGATTCTGCATTGAACAGCAAGCGTCCCTATTTAGGATTAAACGATTGTATTCGGGCTTATGAATTTTTCGAAACAAACGGGAAAATCGGCGAAATCTATAACGTTCTCACAAAAAATTTTGAGATGAGAGAGATAATTGACGCGATAAGACAAACAAAACCGGATGTAAAAATTAAAATTACAAAATCCCCTTTGCTGAATCAGAAACCCTATCATGTTGGCGATAATAAAATAAGAGAGACTGGTTTTGTTCCAAAAGACAATCTACAGGAAGACATAAGGGAAACTATAGGACTGTTCAAATCAATAAAAAATTAATTTCTTTTATAAAATATGAAAGAATACGAAAAATATTTCGAAGGAAAAACGATCCTTATCACAGGTGGCTGTGGCTTTATCGGGAGTAATTTGGCAATAACGCTTTCTGTTTTAAATCCAAAAAAAATTATTCTAATCGACGTTTTGACCGAAGGACTTGGCGGAAACCTCCAGAACCTTGACGAAATAAAAAATAAAAAAAACATCGAAATTTATTCTGGAAGCGAATGGGATATAAAAAACACAGAGAAAATAAAACCAATGATTAAAGAGGCTGAAATAATTTTTAATTTATCTGGCTCGGTAAAACATACAAAATTTGATAAAAAAGAACTTGAATTTGAGATGGATGTAAATTTTATTTCACAAGTTTTCTTTTTAGACGCTTGCAGGCAGGTAATGATTGAAAATCCGCAGAAAAAGTTAAAAATAATCTTCTCTGGAACAAGAGATCAATACGGAAAAGTTCTTTTTAATGATTTGCCTGTTAAAGAGGATTATTTACCAAAAAATTTAACAGATTATCAGTCAATTTCTAAAAATGCCGTCGAGGCTCATCATATTTTGTTAAACCATCTTTTAAGAGAATCGGGAATTGATGTAAGAATTAACAGTTTAAGATTAACTAATACTTATGGACCAAGACAGTCTCCAAAAATGATGTCGGTTGTTCCGGTTTTTATTGATAAATCTATAAAAGGGGAAACAATAGAACTCTGGGGCGGAGGCGAAGTCCTAAGAGATTTAAATTATGTTGATGATGTCATAGATTCTTTTTTACTTTTAGCTTCTTCAGAAACTCACGGCGAGATTTTTAATTTAGGATGTTGTATTGGAAAACAGGGTATGGAAAATCCCATTGGAGGAAACCTTATTACAATAAAAAAACTCGCTGAAAAAATTGTGAAAATAACTGGGAAAGGGAATATAAGAATAATTCCCTATCCCGAAGAAAGAAAAGCTGTTGAGCCCGGACATTTTGCGGCAGACATTTCAAAAATTTCTGAAATTGGATGGTTGCCAAAAATTTCTCTGGAAGAAGGACTGAAGAAGACAATAGAATGGCATATCCAAAATCAAAGTGTTTATTAGACCCGTTCTTTCCTTGTTTTTTTCAGAAGATAATCCAAAATCTCCGATTGTTTTTTTGTTATCTGGGATAATTTTTCGATAATCTCTGAAGTTTCATCAGTTTTCGATGGAAATTTGAAACTATCCACAAAATCATCAGTATCATTCCAGAAACTTTCTTCAGGCATTTCCTTTTCCCTAACCAGATTACTTGCCCTTATAAGTGACTCAAAAGTTCCCGCATCAGACCAATAACCTTTGATGATATTATAATAACAATTTCCTCTTTTGACGTAATAATCTATGGTATCTGTTATTTCCAATTCTCCTCTTCCAGAAGGACGTAGAGTCTTTATTATTTCGAAAACTCCAGAATCAAACATATACAATCCAGTCATAGCAAGATTTGATTTTGGATTCTGCGGCTTTTCCTCAACATAACTAACATTGTTTCCGTCGACAACTGCAATACCAAATCTTCTTGCCGCCTTTAAACCAACTTCCTTAAGAAAAATTCTTGCCCCAGAACCCTGCATTTCAAATTCATTTATGTAATCCTTGATATTGCCCTCAAAAAGGTTATCTCCAAGAATTACAACAACAGAATCATTACCTACAAAATTTTTCGCCATTCCAAGGGCTTGTGCAATCCCTCCAGCTTCTTCTTGAATTTCATAACTAAGTTTTACTCCAAACTCTCTTCCAGAACCTAGAAGATTGACAAAATGTCCGGCATGTCCTGAACCAGAGACAATCATGATCTCTTTTATCCCGGCATCTATTAATGTTTTTAACGGATAATAAATCATGGGTTTGTTGTAAACAGGAAGCAAGTGCTTATTTGTGACTTTTGTGCACGGAAGCAAACGAGTACCATTTCCACCAGCTAAAATAACGCCTTTCATATTTTCTTCAAAGGCCTCCACCAATTCTGATTTTCTTCATACCATTTGACTAATTCTTTAATTTCATCCTCAAGATTTGGATGGGCAGGTCTAAATCCCAGACTCTTTAATTTTTTTCCTGAAACAGAATATCTGAAATCATGCGCTTTTCTGTGGGGAACTTTTTCTATCATCTCGTCTTTAAATCCGAAATTTTTCAAGATTAGTTTTGTTGTTTCAATATTCGTTTTTTCATTTTCTCCGGGGATATTATAAATTTCCCCGTTTTCTCCTTTTTGTGAAACAAGCCATATTGCTTTGCAATTATCTTCGACGTGAAGCCAATCCCTTACATTCAATCCCGGATTTTCTTCGCTCCACATAAGGGGGATTTTTTTTCCGTCTATAAGATGGGTAATAAACAATGGGAGGATTTTTTCCGGAAATTGATACTCTCCATAATTGTTTGAACTTCTTGTAATGATCACGGGGAAATTATAGGTTTTAAAAAATGCAAGTGCACTAATATCTGCGGCAGCTTTGGTTGCAGAATAAGGATTTGACGGATTCAAATTGGACTCTTCAGAAAAACTTCCCTTCTCAATGCTGCCATAAACTTCATCGGTGGAGATTTGAATGAATTTTTTTATTTTGTTTTTTATTGCAGATTTAAATAATGTGCATGCCCCTATAAAATTGGATTTCTCAAATGCATCAGAATCATAAATGCTCCTGTCAACATGGCTTTCCGCAGCAAAATTGAAAATTAACTCCGGCTTTTCATCTGAAATTATGTTATTAATCCGCTCTTTATCGGATATGTCTGCCTTTATGAATTTGTAATTCTTGTTGTTGGAAAGATTCATATGTTCTATATTTCTCCCATTTCCGGCATAACTAATTTTGTCTATATTTATAACAGAGATATCCTCGTTAATATTCCTCTCTGTAAGTAGGTATCTTACAAAATTGCTTCCAATAAATCCACAACCTCCAGTAATTAAAACCCTCATTTTATATTCAAATATGACTTGATAAAATCTTTAAAAGATTTATGTGATGGAAACTCCTATGTTAAGACTATATATAACTCCCATACATAATATTTTTATACAATTTAAAATAGAATTTAAAATGGATAATCGTGAAAATTCAAGAAAAATCTTTACTTCTAAGGTTTTTATAAATGATGATATGAAAAAAGCAGTGAACGAAGTTTTTGATTCAGGGGTATTCACAATGGGAGAAAAGGTAAAGGAATTTGAGAAAAAATTTGCGGAATATTGCGGAACAAAGCATGCAATTGCAGTAAGTGACGGGACAATTGCAATTGAAATTGTTTTAAGGTCCTTGGGCATTAAGGAAGGTGATGAAGTAATTGTGCCTTCTCACACCACTATGCCTACTGTTGAGCCAATTTTAAATTTGAATGCAAAACCAGTTTTTGTTGATGTTTTGGAGGAAACTTATGTTTTAAATCCAAAGGAAGTTGAAAAATTCATAACAGGAAAAACAAAAGCGGTATTGGCAGTCCATTTGTATGGCAATTCTGCTGATTTAAATTCTTTGAAAGAAATTTGCGATAGGCATAAAATTTATCTTATTGAAGATTGTGCCCAAGCTCACGGAACAAAATTTGACGGAAAAAATGTCGGGACTTTTGGAATTGCAGGGTGCTTCAGTTTTTATCCGACAAAAAATATGACTGTTTGTGGTGAAGGCGGCATGATAATAACTAATGACGATTATCTTGCAGAAAATGTTAGAATGCTTAGAAATCATGGTGAAAAAGAAAGATACAATCATGTTATTCTTGGAGGAAATTATCGACTTTCGGAAATACCTTGTGCGATAGGAATTGAACAATTGAAGCTTTTGGATTATTTCATACAAAGAAGAAGGGAAATTGCGGAGATTTACAATGGTTCCTTAAGGAACAACCCTAAAATAATAATTCCTTCTGAAAGTAAAAATTCAAAACACAGTTATTATCTGTATGTGATAAGGGTTCCTTCCGAAATAAGGAAAAAAATAATTGAGGAGATGGCAAAAGAAAATATTTTTCTTGGAATACATTATCCCACTCCGGTCCATAAACAGCCAATAATCCGAAAAATTATGGATGTTCCCTACCTCGATATTACGGAGAAAATTGTTAAAGGGATAATCTCTCTCCCAATTTATCCTCTGTTGAAAAATGAAGAAGCGGAAATGATTGCCGAAAAAATAAATAGAATCACTAAAAAGAATTTTATATAGATATGGAAATTTTAGATGCAAAGAATTTTTTGAGAAAATTTTCTGAAATTCGTAGCCCAAAAGACTTAATGGATATTGATTTTTGTTATGATGAAGGAAAAGGGAGGTTGGTTACATATCGTGAATATTCCTTTTATCATAAAGATTGTCCACAAACCTGTTATTATGCTAAACAAAGAAATGGAAAAACTAACAAATAATATTTTAATTTAAAATGAAAATCGCGCATGTAAACATGTTCTACCTGCCAACATTTGGAGGGGTTGAGCAGGTTATGTATGAACTTGCAAAAAGACAGGTTGCCGACGGACACGAAGTGCATGTTTTTTGCTGCGACTCGGACAAGAATCAACGGATTTCTGTAAAAGAAGAAATCATCGACGGAATTTATGTTCACCGGTTCCCGTATTGGTTTCGTCTTTCTTTAAGCACATTTATCTGGCCTTCTTTGCTATGGCGGTTTAAGGGAAAATTCGACATTGTTCACAGCCATGTTTCAGGACATGCTTATATTTTATTTGCAGGATTATTATCCCGAATTAAAAAATTCAAGCACATTCACACAACACATTGTCCGTGGACAGACGCATCTTTCCGCCCATTCGTTTTAAAACCATTTTTATTTTTGAACGAATTGTTTTTCAACAAATTCTCTTTTAAGTTTATTGACAAGATTATAGCCATAACTCCCTGGGAGATTCCTGTGTTGGAGAAATTTGCAGATAAAGGAAAAATTAAGATAATTCCCAACGGTTTTGATAAAATATTTTTTAAAAAAATAAAAGATAATAAATTTAAGAAAAAAAATGGCATAAATGAAAAAAATCTTGTTTTATTTTTTGGGAGACTAAATCCGACAAAAGGGGCTGAAAAACTTGCACACGCCGCAATAAATCTTACAAAATCGGGAAAAGCGGAAGACATTGCATTTGTCTTTATTGGTCCTGACGAAGGTATGGCAGAAGAAGTTCAAAAATTAATTAAGCCGTATAAAAATATGAAATATCTTGGAGCATTGAGGGGAAGAGACAAGGTTGCAGAGATGTATCAGGCCGCGGACATTTATGTCATGCCAAGTTACAGGGAGGGGTTGCCATTGACATTGTTTGAAGCAATGGCGTCGGGACTGCCGATAATCGCATCTCCTGTAAATGGAATCCCCTATGAAATGAAAGATAATGAAAATGGTTTTTTTGTGGATTACGGGGATATTGAAAATCTTGAGAAAAATATCCTTAAGATTTTAGGAGATAAAAAAATGTCAAAAAAATTTTCCGAAAATAATTTTAAAAAATCAGAAAATTATGATTGGGATTTGATTTACAAGAGGTATATGAAAGAATATAAACTTCTAGTAAACAATCGTTAAAATTCATAATACTTATAAATTCGAAATTCCTTGGGTTTCTTATGAAGGTGACTTTAATATCTACCTCTACATTTCCATCTGACCAGGGTTTGAGAACTATCTCTGCCTGCTTGGAAAGGGAAGGGCACGAAGTTCTGATGATTTTCCTGCCTTTGATTGAGGATTATATGAGAAGATATACAGAAAATGAGTTGAAGCAAATTGGAGAAAAAACAATGGGGAGCGGCCTTGTTGGAATTGGTTCTATGGAAAGTACTACAGGCAGGGCGAAGCAGCTGATTGACATGTTTCGAGAAAAGGGAATTCCTGTTGTTTGGGGCGGACCGCATCCTACTTTTTTTCCAGACAAATGTTTTGAGTTGTGTGACATGACTGCCGTCGGGGAAGCAGAAGATGCAATCATAGAATTGGCTAATAAGATGGAAAAAGGTAAAGACATTACAAACATACAGAATATATGGGTAAGAAAGAATGGAAAAGAATACAAAAATCCCGTGCGTTCTCCGCCTAATAATTTGGATGTCCTAGCACATCCTGATTATGAGATAGAGGATCAGTGGATTTTGGAAAAGGGCAAACTGATTCCTTTTGAAGAAAGGCATTTATCGGGCATGATTTTTTTTCAGACAGAAAGGGGATGTCCGCAGGCATGTTCTTACTGCACAAATAATATTTTAAGGGCGTTGTACAAAAACAAGGCAGACCTTCTAAGAACGCACAGCGTCGATTATGTTATTGAGGAATTCAAAAGACTGAAGAAGAAATTTCCGTCTATTAAAGTTTTTGACATAAGGGACGAAACAATTACAGTCAGAAAAATTGAATGGCTGAGAGAATTTTCTAGAAAGTATAAAGAAGAAATAGGTATTAGGTTTAAATGTCTTGCAGAACCTGCGACAATGGCTTTTGGCGATTTAAGTGACGAAAAAATAAGGCTTCTTGTTGAAGCAGGATGCACAGATATAATAATTGGAATACAAAGCGGTAGCGACAGGTTGAACAAAGAGGTTTACAACCGATTTATTACTTCTGAACAGGTTTTAAAATGCGCAAAAATTTTGAACAAGTATAAAAATAGACTGGCTGTTATGTACGATGTTATAAGTTGCAACCCTTATGAGACAAAAGAGGATATTCTTGCGACGATAAGGTTGTTGCAAAAGATACCTAAACCATATTTTTTGAGCGTGAATAATTTGATATTTTTTGAAGGAACGCCATTGTATAAAAAAGCCATGGAAGACGGATATCTAAAAACTTATAATGATGCTGCAGGAAATTTAAATTATTGGGACAGATGGAAGCACATCAAATTAAAGAAAAAAAATGTTTATTTGAACCTTGTTTTAAATTTAATGAGGGGACCGTGCACAGATAGGAGATACGGCTTATTGCTTGCAAGCATGTTGGATTTTCTTACTCGGGATGATGTTGTTAAATACAATACAATGAATGAAAGGCCGACATATCTTGCAGGAGAGGTCGTTGAAGTTATCGACGATGTTAGAGAAAAGATTGCCAAGCCGGTTTATCGTTCAATGCCACTTTCTTTCAAAATTTGGTATGATAAGGTGAGATATAAGGCTTAATTATTAAATTTTTCAATATAAAAATGTGCAGACCAAAAAATGTTAGATGTTTTAAATGCTATAGATGGTTCAATAAAGAAATAGAAAAGATTCAGCATTGCAAGAAGTGTGGGGATTTTAAATGTCCTAATTGCAATTCATGCATGTGTAATCTTACAGAAAAAGAGAAAAAAATAGTAATGGCGATGATGCATACATATGAAAAATTCATAAAAGATGAATTAAAAATAGACGAAAATTACAATTTCTCTCAACATAAAGAAATAGAATATTTATTTAGCTAATCGAAAATCTTTCATTTTAACATTGTATTCCGTCGGATCTTTTACATTTGCCCAGTAAAATCCTTCCTGTCTTAATCTGCACGCCAAGCAATATCCGCAGTGTTTTTTCTTTCCAATATAACAGCTAAAAGTATTTCTGAAATCAACTCCGAGTTTCTTTCCTAAACTGATTATGTCTTCCTTGTCTTTGTTTATTAGCGGAGCTTTTATTTCCAATGCTGCAGAACATAGTTTCGCTAATTTGTTTATTTGACTTACAAATCCTTTTGTTGTATCTGGATAACTTTCTCTGCCTTCATTTTTAAATCCGACAAAAATATCCCATTTCTTTTTTTCTTTTGCAAAAAGAGACTCCGCAAGAGCAAGGGTATGGGAAAGAAAAATAAGATTCCTGCACGGAACATAAAACTTTTCCGATTCTTTTTTTGCATTTTTTAGTTCCTTCCTTTTTATATTTTTAATTTCTCCAGATTTGTTAATAAGTGAATTTGAGGTTTTTCCAAGCCATTTTAATTTGATTTTATAAAATTTGGCATGGAGTTTTTTTGCGCACATTTTTGAAAATTTTCTTTCACTTTTTAGCGCTTTTTGATTATAATCAAAAAAGAGGATTATTATTTTTCCGTACTTTAATTTTTCTCTCACATAATGCGCGGTGGTGATAGAATCAATTCCCCCAGAGCAGAGGATAATGCCGTTTTTCATAAGGTTTTCCAAATGAATAAAATTTATAAGTTTACTCCTTTATCAATTAAAATGAAAAAACAGGCAAAAGACATTAAAAAAAGCGATAGGATAAAATTAGCAGGCAGGGTTTTCAATGTTGAAGAATTTGAAATTTCAGACATAGGAAAGCAGGGAAAGAGAAAAGTAAGGATAGTTGCAAAAGCGGACAACGGAGAAAAAATAACAATAATCAGACCGGAGGATTATCCAATAGAAATTGTTTAAATGATAACAGTGATTATTACCTCTTACAAGGAACCGAAAGCAACAGTAAGGGCGGCGAGCATTTTTTTAGAACAATTAAAAAAACAAAAACAGAAATTTAAAATAATTGTAGCAGACCCATTTCCAGAAGTAGGAGAATATTTAAAAAAGGAAATAAAGGATAAGAATGTTGAATTTTTTCTTGATCCTGGAGAGGGAAAAAGTTATGTACTTAATATTCTACTTCAGGAATTGTATCACAATAACAAAGAAGATATAATCTTTTTTAGCGACGGAGATGTTTATGTCTCTGAAAATTCTGTGTCAGAAATTATGAAATTATTTAACGATCGCGAAATAGGATGTGTTACTGCAAAACCCGTTTCCACAGACTCAAGAAACACGAAATACGGTTACTGGTCCCATCTTCTTTTTTCAGGCATAGATAAAGTCAGGAAAAAATTATCACACGAAAAATTTTTTTTTGAATGTTCAGGATATTTTTTTGCAATAAGAAACGGGGTTGTTAATGAATTTCCGATTGAAGCATCAGAAGACGCGGTTATTCCGTACCTTTTTTGGAAAAAGGGGTTTAAAATAGCATATGCGGACAAAGCACTTGTATATGTAAAAAATCCTGCAAACTGGAAAGATTGGAAAATACAAAAAATAAGAAATATAAAAGGGCATGAAAATTTAAGCAGGATTTTTAAAGATATTCCGCGAACGAAAACTTTTTTTAATGAAATAAAAGAGGGTTTTTTGTTTTCTTTGTTTTTTTCGAGAAATTTAAAAGAAGCTTTATGGACTATTGAGCTTTATTTTGCAAGGTTGTATATTTACATAAAAGCATTTATAGATTTGAAAAGAAAAAAATCTTATTCAGATGGCTGGAGAGTTGAAGAAACTGAATCAACAAAACCTATGGACTAATTTTATTCTTAAATTCTTCCAATTTACTTTTTAATTCCTCCAATGAATTGACTATGGGCATGGAACTTATTAAAATTGCACTTAGTTGTTCGAGTGATTCTTCTGGAGATTCGTCGGTTTTAATCCCTATCGCCGGAATCCCGTTAGCATAAGCATACCCAAGTTCCCAAGCTGTTCCGGCTCCTATATGCAATCCGTCAAGAACAGCGACAACTAATCTAACATCTCTAAATCCTATTTTTATATCTCCTTCAAAAATTCTATTTACATCCTTAATGCTGTGGGCAATGCCGACATCCCTATGAGGCAGGAAAGTCAAAAATCCAAGCCCCTTGCATAGTTTGTCAATTTTTTCAAGAATTTCTTTTTCATTTTCAGTGCCTATTTTTCCGGCAATATATACTTTTTTGGCTTTTTTCTCCATAATCCTTAAAAAAGTGTTTTAGTTTTAAATTTAACTATGAAGAAAGTTTTAATTATTAAGCTCGGAGGGTTGGGGGATGTGGTAAGAACTCTGCCGTTGGCTAAGGCAATCAAGGAGAGTTATGATGCCGAGATAATCTGGGTAACAAGAAACAACGCAGTTGATTTATTAAAAAATCATCCATCAATAAATATTGTTTATTCTCTCGAAAATTGCGGCGAAATTATGGATAAAAATTTTGATGTTCTGTACAATTTTGATGGGGAAGATGAGGCGACAATGCTCGCTGCAAAAATTAAAGCAGGGAAAAAATATGGCTTTTACTCTGATGGAGGATTTGTCTCAGCCTTTAACCTCGGCGCGGAATATTATCTCAATACTTTATTTGATGATGAAATAAAAAAAACAAACAAGAAGACGTATCAGGAAATGATGTTTATGTCCGCGGAATTGCAGTATAGAAGGCAGCATTCCTCTTTGTTTCCCTCGAATAAAGACAGGAAATATGCCGAGGACTTTGTTAAAAAAAATAAAATAACAACAGAAAAACTAATTGGTATTCATATGGGTGCTGATTCAAGGTGGCCTTCAAAAGTTTGGCATGAAAATAATTTGAAGGAATTTATAAAATTGGCTGAAAAAGAAAATTATCAAATTATTTTGTTTGCCGGACCTAATGAAACCGAGGAGCAAAAAATATTAAAAAAAGAACTAGATGAAAGCAACATTAAAGTTTATGCTAACAACCCTGGTAACTCCTTTATGGAATTTGTTTCTTTGGTAAAATTATGCAAAGCAATGATTTGTTCAGACAGTTTTGCCCTTCATGTTTCTCTGGCAATGAAAAAACCGACAATAGGATTGTTTTTTTGCACATCTCCTAATGAAATTGAAGATTATGGGTTACTGAAAAAAATTGCCTCTCCTCTGCTTTATAATTTCTTTCCGGAGAAAATGAACGTATACAACGAAAAACTTGTAAAAAGCATTTCTCCCTGTGAGGTTTTGGACGCTTTAATGAAATTAGAAAATAAAAACAAATAAAAATGGGTTTTTCAATGATTATCTATGGAAATAGCTGGAGAGCAGATATTGAAAAAAAGGAAAGAGAAGATAAAAAAGTTCTTTATGGAATTTGTAAATGATAACCCTAATAAAATTCTCATTCTTATCCTGTTTGTTGCCTTTGCTATCAGATTCTGGATTTTCTTAAAAACTTTCAATCAACCCGTTTGGTGGGATGCCGCAGATTACCTTGTTGCTGCAAAAAGATGGGCAGGGGTTAACCCTAATCTGATAGACATGTGGTATTACAGAAGAGGATTTTTTTGGCCTTTGTTTGAATCGTTTTTTTTTAGATTTGGATGGGGAGAAACCGGAATCCAATTTGCAGGGACTTTATTTTCAACCGGAATTGTCTGGGTTTCTTATATCCTCATAAAAGATATGT